>OJAW01000028.1_pt1 | contig 124116 bp, 164 predicted proteins | sample 1589151 | NCBI WGS metagenome assembly OJAW01 (sample SAMN03283290) | human gut metagenome | biome: human-associated habitat; material: feces | host: Homo sapiens | place: Peru | collected 2012
AAATACTTATTGCCGAAAAAATACAAAAAATGCACGGTTTTGAAGAGTTTTTTATCGTAAGAGAGAGTTGTGGGGCTTTTTAGGCTTGCTGATTAATAAAATCAATACTTCTCAAGAATTTCTTTTATGGCATTCTTTAGGTTTATGTAAAGGCTTTGATAATAGTCGCTTTCTCCGTTGCACAGGTATTCAACTGTCGTTCCTAATGCTGAGGCGATTTTAAATGCGTCTGATGCTCTTGGTTTTGTCCCTGTTTTTCTCATGCTGGAAACAGTTGTCTCTGAAACTTCCATTTTTTTTGCAATCCAGCGGTAGGATGTGTTTTGCGCTTTCAACATTGTTCCAAAATGCCATTCTTCAATTATAAGCGGAATTTTACTACTTGAATCCGTAGTAATATGTCTTTTAACTACGAATATAAGTAGCTAAGCTTTTTGTCTGCGTAATTTTTGAAAGAGCTTAGACAGGCTGTTTTTAAGGAAGTGGAATTTGACGCGCTGTGCCGTTATTGTTGGAGTTTCAGAAAAATCGGGATACATTCAAAAATCGCTCGCTGATTTCTATAGGTTTCTCTTGAGCCTGAAAGGAGGCTCTTGGACGGAATCGGAAATCATGATTATTCCAGAAGGAATTGATCTGGATTCCTTGAAATTCCTTTTGCGCCGTGTTTCAGACGTTAAGCTGAGGAGCCTTGTTTTTTATTTCTGCGGAAACAAAGATGATGTCCGTACTGAAAACGGTTTCACCTTTTGCGGGGATGAAATAAAACTGCAATATATAGAAGAAAACGCACTTCATACGGCAGTTTTTTTTGATTCTTGTGGAAGCTTGGTTTCGGAGGATTACAAAGATACTGTGCAGGAAGAATTTTTTGTGCAGGATTCAGATGGTGAAAATGATGCTTTGCGTAACATTGCAGCCGGCAGATTTTTATGTGAAGATGTGCTTGAAAAAACAAACGGCACTGCTTTCTTCTGTGGACGCAAGACTGGCGAGAAACCTTTGCTTTTGGAAGATGGGAGTGGCTTTTACACGGCTTCTTTTATCAAGTCGTTAAAAAAAGAAGGGGAGCTGTTTGATGTTTTTGCGGCAGACAGAAACGCAAGATTTGAATGTGAACTTGCAAGACAGAATGCTTATGAGGAATTTTCTGTGTCATGAGCCTTTATTGCATATCGGTAAAGACCGGACTGGAGGAAAAATTCAAGGAAAACGTTCTTCCGCTGGTTAATGGAAATAATTGCGCTTTTCAAGGATTTATCCATATTCTGCGCAAGCGGATGAGGCTTAAAAACGGGAAAGAATATTTTGATGCTTTTTTTCCCGGATATGTTTTTCTTGAAACGGAAGAATGTGAAGCATCAAAGCTTTATGTTCTTTCTGGGGAAAAATATTTTTTACGTTTTTTACCCTCAAATAGTTCTGTCAGTCCTCTTGTAAAGGGCGACTTGGAGATTGTGAGTTCTATACTGAGGTTTGGAAGCACTGTGGGAATTGTTCCTGTTAAGTTTGATGCGGGAGACAGGGTTATTATAACGGACGGGCCGTTCAAAGATTTTTCCGGAAATGTGATAGCCGTGAACCGACGCAACAAACGTTTGAATATACAGATTGATTTTATGAACGGCGTGCGTGTTGTGGGACTTTGCTACGAAGAAGTTCAGAAGCAGCCTGCAAAATAAACGCAGAAGCTTGTTCTGCATAGTTAAAGACAGCCTTTTTTAGAAGCGGATCTTGGTTCAAGGCTCTTATGCTATAAATACAAATACATACGAGGCATTTTATAGAATTCAAAAAAAATCAGTTTCTGCAAACAAATTAAAAACAATGCAGTGGCATTGGAATATATTACGAAAAGAACAAAAATTGCCATTTAGAAAATCTATAGAATATTTTATGCATTATGCTGTAAGAGGATTTCTGAAATTTTTGAAGTAGAAATTTTCAACTCAATCCGCGTAAAAAAGTTCTGTAAGCAAACTTGTTTGCACGAATACTTACTTCAAGTCGTCAAAAGTTCCAGAGACAGATTTTACCGCTCCAGTTTCACTTGAGGAAGGTTTGCGTCGCACAATCGACTACGAGTTTGTGAAAAAAGTGCAGGGGCATACGTTCAGCTGCGAGTAGTGTTTGTGTTGATAACTCATTAAAAATGTCTTAATTTTTACTTTTTTCAGTATAAATAATTTATAATATTTTTTATTCAGCCCTAGGTATTATCCTGCCTGGGGATTTTTTTTTGCTCAACAAGTTGCACAGAATGATGCATTTTTCATTTGACAAAAGTTTTGAAAATTCATATATCTATTTCAAATGACAAAGGATTTGACAACAGGAAGCCCTATGCGGCTGATTTTAGGATTTTCGGTTCCAGTTTTCTTTGGATATTTGTTCCAGCAGTTCTACAATCTTGCGGACACGGTGATTGTGGGCAAATTCCTTGGAGTTTCCGCGCTGGCTTCGGTTGGCTCTACGGGAGCGGTCTGCTTTCTGATTATCGGAGGCTGCATGGGAATCTGCAACGGCTTTGCTATTCCGGTTTCGCAGAAATTCGGGGCAAAGGACTATGATTCCATGCGCAAGTTTATCGCTGGCGGAGTCAAGCTGACCGCTGTAATTGCTGTTCTTGTTACGACTGTTACGGTTGTTTTCTGCAAGCCTCTTCTTGTCCTTATGAAAACCCCATCAGACATCTTTAACGGCTCTTACGGCTATCTTGTTATAATTCTTGCCGGAATTCCTGCTTCACTTGCTTACAATCTGCTTGCCGCTGTAATCCGCTCTCTTGGAGACAGCAAGACTCCTCTTATTTTTCTTGTTGTTTCTTCCGTACTGAATATTGCCCTGGACTTGTTTTTTATCCTCGCGCTGAATTCCGGAGTGGAAGGAGCTGCCCTTGCGACTGTTATTTCCCAGGCGGTTTCAAGTGTTGCCTGCCTGTTTTATATTCTAAAAAACTATCCGATTCTTCATCTTTCCAAGGAAGACTGGAAGATAAACAGCCATCATGTGCAAGTTCTGCTTTCCATGGGGCTTCCTATGGGATTGCAGTATTCTATTACCGCGATTGGAAGCGTTGTTCTTCAGACTGCCGTAAACAGCCTTGGCTCTGTGGCGGTTGCTTCTGTAGCTGCGGCAAGCAAGATTACGATGTTCTTCTGCTGTCCGTTCGATGCCATGGGAACAACTATGGCGACTTATGGCGGGCAGAACACCGGCGCGCACAAGTTTTCTCGTCTTAATCCCGGTATATTCAGCTGCTCGTTCCTTGGGCTTGCCTATGCGTTTCTTGCATTTGTAATTATGCTTATTTTCGGGCGGAATTTGGGGCTTCTGTTCATTGATTCAGGCAATGAGGAAATCCTTGGCAATATCTATAAATTCCTTGTGGTTAACAGCTCGTTTTATTTTCCGCTTGCCCTGGTGAATATTGTGCGCTTTATGATTCAGGGAATGGGATTTAGCCAGCTTGCGGTCTTTGCAGGGCTTTTTGAACTTGTCGGGCGTGGTGTGTTCGGGCTTGTTTTTGTGCCTGTGTTCGGCTATACCGCCGCCTGCTTTGCTTCTCCTGCCGCCTGGATTCTTGCAGACAGTTTTCTTATTCCTGCCTACTTTATCTGCAAAAAGCGTCTTGAAAGCTAGTTTTTCCAAGAGATTGCCGGATGTTCCCCAGACAATGACAGTTGCTTTCTGGAAATTGAAATATTCCTGAGGAATATGGCGAATTCTTCGGGAATATTTAATATTCCTGTAATTTTATTCATTTTCTTCTGGAATATTAAATTTTTTTGAGAATTTTGCATAAAAATTGAAGAATAAAAGATATTCCTGATGAATATTCAATATTCCAGAGTTTTTATTCATTTTCTTGCATAAAATTCTTTTTTTCTGCATAAAATCATCTTTTCCTTTTGTTTTTCCTTTCATTCTTGCCTGCAAAATCTTTTCAGCCTTAAAAATACCTAAACTCAGGCCTAAAAAAGCCGATGAATAAATGAGAGTGCCGTTTGCGCTTTTTAGTTAGAAAAAAGAGGTTTCCCTATGAGATTCAAGAGGCTGGCTCTGCTGTTCATCGTGGGCTGCGCGGTTTTCTGTGCCAATGCAGTTTCTGTCGCTTTTCAGATTGTCCAGCACGGGGATTCGGAAATTAGAAGCTCTTCCTACGTTATTGAGGAAGGCTTGTTCGACTTTTTCTTTGGAAAGGGAATCATAATTTCAAATTCACCGGCCATTGCTTCTGACAGTGTGGAAAATGACGCTTCTTTTTTTGAAAAATCCAGACAGGAGGCTTGGGAAGGCGGCGTTGATTATTTTGTGGAGCTTACAGCAGATTTCAGCTCTTCAAATTCAACAAATCCCGACGCAGATCTTCTTGCGAATCTTTCAAGCCTTTCATATAAAGTTCTGAATGTCGGCTCGGGAGCGGTTCTTGGCAGCGGAAAAAAAATTCCTCCTGCTTCAAGCCAGTTCAAGGACAAGCGCAAGGGACTTTCCGATTTTGCTTTTGGAATAGCAGACGATATATATAAAATCATCCGTAGGTAGGGGACGTATGAAAAAGTTTTTATCTGGAATTTTATTTTTGTTGATTTCCGTTTTTATTTTTGCCGACTCAAGCGCGTCGGTTGAAGGCGTTATTGAGGTTGCCGGCAAGGATGAGCTTCCGGCCGGATATTTCGGAAAGGCTGCCGGTTATCTTCCGGGAGACAGTGTTTCAATTACAAATCCGAACACTGGAATCACTTTGCAGATTTTGAACCTTGGCACTTTGGACGCTTCGGGCGGAATTGCCATTCTCATTTCGGAAGAATCCGCAAAAAGCCTTGGAATAGAGCGGAACTCAGGCGTAAAGGTAAAACTTGCCCCGCGCTCAGGATATTTTGACGAGACAGTTTCAGGAAACGCGGTTCTTGATGAAAAAACTTTGCCAGCTGCAAAAGAAGAGCCAGTATCAGATGTTTCAGCCGAGCCTGCTGTTCAAGCCGGGCCAGAAGCCGCTAGTCAGCCTGCTGAAAATGCTGCTGTTTCCGTGGAACCTGCTGCTCCTGTTGCGGTTGCCGGAGTTCCTTTGATTGCGGACACGGAAGACAACGCCGAGGAAGAAAATGCGGAGGTTGCGGCTGTAGAAGATGAGGCTGAAACTCCGGTGGATGAAATCGATTCCGAAGATGAAACTGATTTTTCAGATGAGGAAAAGTTTTCTGCTGAGCCAGTTGAAGAAGAAGTTTCTGCTGATGACGAGCCTTCCGTTGAATCAGTTGAAGAAGAAACAGAGCCTGTAATTGTTGAAGCTCCTGCTCCAACAGAAGAATGCGAAGTTCCAGAAGAGCCTTACGAGGACTATGAAAGCGTAGAAGACGGATTCCTTGAATCAAAAGAAGCTGTTGAACAGCCATCCCCAGCGGAAGAAAGCGAAGTGGAAGCTGTAACAGTTGAAGAGCCGGATCCAATCGAAGAAGAAACGGAAGATTTACCGGAAGAAGAAAATGAGGAGCTTGTTATTGTGGAAGAGCCTCAGGAAGAAGAGCCGGAAACTCCTACCGAAGATGAAACCGAAGAGGAAGCTGTAACTGTAGAAGAGCCATCTCCGATTGAAGAGGATTCCGCTGCGGAAGAAAATCAGATGGAAGAAGTTTCAGAGCCAGAGGAAGTTGTTGCAGAACCAAATGCAGAGCCGGAAGCTCAGTCTAGCGGAGAAAGCGAAAGCAGTGATTATGCTCCGATTGTTCTTGTTCCTTCCGAGCCGGAATCTCCTGAGCCTCCTGTAGATGCTTCTATAGAAAACGAGCCAATTGAAATTGTTCCAGTTGAATCTGTTCCAGAGGAAAAAAAGAGTGAGCCAGAACCTTTGCAGACTGAATATCCTGTAAGTATTCAGGATTATGTGGTTTCTTCTGAAAGCGCCCTTGCAAGCAACTGCTACTATATTCAGATTGCAACAATGGGAAACATTAAGAATATTGAGAATATTCTTGTTAAGTATTCAAAATATCCTGTTTCGCTCATTCCTGCTGGAAAAAATTACCGTGTTCTTGTCGGACCTCTTTCTGTGGACGAATACGGAGCGGTTCTTGCAAAGTTCAAGAATGCAGGATTCAAGGACGCATTTGTAAGAAAAAGATAATTTGCTTTTCAAGTAAAATAAAGGCGGAAGTCCCATTTGTGGATTTTCCGCTTTTTTTTTTTGTTTTAAATAAAAGAAAATGTTTGCTTTCTGAAAAAAGGTGATATATAATAAAGTCAACTCGTGTTGATAACTTGTATAAAAATTGGAGGTTTTATGAAGGTTTTTAGAAAATGCATTGGAGCGGCAGTTGCTTGTGCTTCAGTTCTTTCGATTGCGGCCTGTGGAATTTCTACAAAAAAAACAGGTTCGGCAAATATAACAGTTCTTCCTGTTGAAAATATTGCTGATGATTTTATTATGGGAGTTGATGTTTCGTCCATGATTTCCGTGGAAAATGCCGGAGGTGCTTTTTATGATGCGAACGGAAAAAAGGCTGATTTGCTTGAGCTTCTAAAAATGGGCGGCGCGAATTGCGTTAGAATCCGTGTATGGAATAATCCTTTTGATGCTAACGGAAACGGCTACGGCGGCGGAAACAACGATATTGAAACTGCTGTGAAAATCGGAAAAAGAGCAACTGATGCAGGTCTTGGCGTTTTGATTGATTTCCATTACTCGGATTTCTGGGCTGATCCGAACAAACAGTCAGTTCCAAAAGCCTGGAAAAACATGACATTTGATGAAAAAGAAGCCGCATTGTCAAAATATACAACTGAAAGTTTGGAAAAACTTAAATCTGCCGGCGTAAAAGTTACAATGGTTCAGGTTGGAAACGAAATCAACAATGGAATGTGCGGCGAGATGTACGATGACAAAGTTTTGGGCTTGGTAGGAGAAGGCTGCAAGGCTGTAAGAAATTTCGACAAAAACATTCAGATTGTGGTTCATTACACAGATCCGCTTTCTGAAGGATATTTGGAAAAAAGGGCGGGGCTGCTTGAAAAATTCAATGTTGACTACGATATTTTTGCGACTTCATATTATCCTTTCTGGCACGGAGAAGCTGGAAAACTTTCTGTCACTCTGAAAAAACTTTCAAATATTTACAATAAAAAAGTCATGGTCGCGGAAACTTCATATCCGTTTACAAATGATGACGGCGACGGATTCGGAAACGTTGTGTCTGGAATGTCTTCTGAGCAGGAATTTGACTATCCATTCTCTGTTGAAGGTCAGGCTGTTGCGGTTCGGGACGTAATTGCGGCTGTTGCCTCTGTAAAAAAAGGCGTTGGCGTGTTCTATTGGGAGCCGGCATGGATTCCTGTCCGCCATTATAAGCCTGAAGCTCCGAATGCCCAGTCTGTTCTTGAAGAAAATTTCAAAGCATGGGAAAAATACGGCTGTGGCTGGGCTTCTTCTTATGCTGCTGAATACGACAAGGAAGTTCGATCTGCAAGAAACGGCGGAACTTGGGATAATCAGGCTTTCTTTGATTTTGACGGAAAATGCCTTGATTCAATTAATGTGTTCAAATATGCGCGCACAGGTTCAAAAGGCAAACTGAATGTAATCCGCGTAGAAAATCCGCATGTTGAATTCGCCTACGGAAAACAGGAAGAATTGCCGAAAACCGTAAAAGTTGTTTACAATGACGGCTCTGTAAAGAATGAGCCTGTTGAATGGGACGCAGCTGCCAAAAAAAACGTAACTGGAAAGCCTGACTTTGGTGAATACAAAATTCCTGGTAAGCTTAAAAAAGGCGGAAATGCTGAATGCACTGTAAATGTTACTGCAAGCAATTTCCTTGTAAACGGGAGCTTTGAAAGCGGTGATCTTACTGGCTGGACTGTTGAAAATCCGCTTGGAAAAGGAACTCCAAAGGTTGACAAGAACAATCAGAATGCAAAAGAAGGCGTATGCTACTTTACAGCATGGGAAAAAGACGACTTTGAATTCACGGTTTCCCAGACTGTAAAAGAATTCTCAGCCGGAAAATACAAGTGCTTTGCATATTTTGAAGGAACTGGAATAAAAAATCCTAGCGGAACAGTTTTCAAGGCTGTTGTCCGTAAAAAAGACGGAACCAAAACTGAATTCACTTGCGATGTTACAATTCCAAATACTTGGAAAAAATTCTTTAAGGCGGAGCTTCCTGTAATTGAACTTGACGATTCAACTGAGTCAATAACTGTAAGCGCGCTAATAAAAGCTGAATTTGACGCTACGTCAGGTGCTAACGGAGCTTGGCTTGTAATGGACGACGTTAACTTGCTCCTTGTTGAATAATAAAAAAAGCCTTGCTATAATCAGACCATGCTTGGATTTATTACACTTTTGTTTTGCCTTGGAGAGGTTGCTTTTCCTACGTTTATGCTTTGCCTTGTTTATCCTTTCAGCAGGAAAACAGCTCTCTTTTGGTCTGATTACATAACTTGCCGGTGTGCAAGAGTTGTTTTTGCAATTTTAAAATTGTATAGAAAATTTCAGTTTCTTGGTGATAAGGAAAATTTGAAATTGCTTCCAGAACAGTTTGTTGTGATTTCCAACCACCAGAGCCTTTTTGACATTGTTGCTTATCTAAAATACTTCGGCGGAAAAAAAACGCGGTTTGTTGCAAAAGACACTCTTGGCTCGGTTCCTATGGTCGGAAAAATGCTTAAAACTCAAGGACACTGCATGATTCCTCGCCACGGAAGCCCTTCAGTTGCAATGTCTTCTATAGATAGCTTTGCTTCCCGTGTTTTGCAAAAAAAACAGATTCCTGTAATTTTCCCAGAAGGAACAAGAACCCGCGACGGAAATGTAGGTCAGTTTTATGCGGCTGGATTCAGGCGGCTCGTTGATGGCACTAAGCTTCCTGTTGCAGTTTGCGCTCTTGACGGCGGCTGGCAGATTTCAAGGCTTAATTCTCTTTTTAGGAATCTTCACAAAGGCTCGTACCGCGTAAAAGTTCTAAAAGTTTATCCTTTCCCTGAAACAAAGGAAGAGGAAAAGCGAATCCTTGAGGAATCCCGAGAGCTTATAAAGAGTCAGCTTGAAGAATGGAGAAAACTTCCTGTTGCTTCTTCTGTTGTGTAATTTTGAGTTTTTTCAGTGATTTTATGCTGAGAATTTGGATATTTGTAGTTTTATTTTGCTTAGAATTGCTATTCTGTTCTTGACACACGAATGTTAAATTGTGTATATTTCTAGAACATATAAAGAAATCTGTGGTTGTTTCTAAGGTTCATCCATTTTGAATCGCCGCTGTTTCTTTCAAATTTAAAAAGCTTTCGGTTTTATGGAAAGCTGCAAATCTACTATGGAGGAAGACGATGGCCGGAGCCAGTAAGAACTCTCGTACAACTGTTGCAACACAGAAATTTATTTGCCCAGATTGCGGCGGTGAAATTGTAATGAAGACTTTTTTTGAGAACGGAAAACTCAAGAATCTTGCGGAATGCCAGAAATGCAAACGCATTGAGCGCAGACCTAAAGATTTTAAATAAAAATCAAAGCCGTAGACGGTATTTTCATAGGAATTTATTCGGAGGTATCCTGTGTCAGTAAAGAAAACATCTGCAGAAAAAAGACACGCACAGAGCGAAGTTCGCAGAATGCGCAACAAGGCAGTTAAGTCTAGAGTACATACAAGTTTGAAGAAATACATGGAAGCTATCCTTAAAAAGGATCAGCCTCTTGCTCAGGAAAAACTAAAGGTTCTTCACTCTGAACTTGATAATGCATACCGCAAGGGTGTAATAAAACTCAATGCTTGCGCACGCAAAAAGAGCCGCATGGCTGTTCTTTACAATGTAACTTTTGCAGCTGCAAAATAAACTTTGAAGGATGTTGTTAAAAAAACAGCATCCTTTTGTTTGTGGTATTGGAATGTCTTCAAAAAAAGTTACAAAAAACGATTTGCTGGAAGCTGTTTATCAAAATACAAAATACGAAAAGCTTGCAGTTCAGACCATCATGGAAAATCTTTTCGATCAGATGAAAGAGGTTCTAAAAGATGGTAATACAATTGAATTGCGCGGTTTTGGAACATTTGAGGCGCGGCTTCGCAAAGGAAGGCAAAATGCCCGTAATCCAAAAACAGGACAGCAGCTTTCTGTTGCTCCTCATTATGTTGTCGCTTTCCGTTCTGGTCAGGAATTAAAAAAAGCTTTATGGGATTTGCCTGTGAGCGAAGTTTCCAATGAGCAGAATTAAATTCTTTTCTATTTTTAAGATTCAAGAGGTGTGCTGATGTCAGGATTTTCCACTGGAAATTTAACAGTATTCGGACAGGAAACTGAATTTGACGGTGTGCTGGAATTTTCAGACAATCTTGTTATTACTGGCAAATTTCATGGAACAATAAACGCATCTGGCGATCTTGAAATTGAAAAAACTGCGGTTTGCGATGTTGACAAGATGAGCGCAAATTCAATTGTTGTTTCAGGAAAAATAACAGGAGATATAGAGGCAAAAGACCGCATAGAGCTTTGCGATGGAAGCAAGGTTCATGGAGATTTAAAGGCGGCAAGGCTTCGTATTTCTGACGGTGTGGAATTTGAAGGTAAAATTTCCATGATTGATGAAATTCCTGCCTCTGATATTTTTTCTGTTGCTTCGGAAGAATATAAAAATTCACTTATTATGCAGTCGAATGAAGCTAGGTAGTTTTAAAAATTAATTTTTATTGACAAAAATGCAGTAGTAAGATTAAAATAAAACTGTTTTATTAGTAATTTTAGTTCTTTTATTTTTCCGAAAATTTATCAAAAAAATGCCCTTGTGCTGGGTTTTTTATAAAATATGCTGGAAGTTTTTATTCTGGCTTTTTTTTGAAATTAAAAATCATAAAACTTATTGCAGTTCTTGCATATAAAAACGACATGCCATTTCTTTTGGGATGCCTATTTTGGAGTAATCTATGGCAATTATAAAACGCCGTAATTCAGATGAAGCAGCGGAAATTCAGACAGAAGAAGCCGCAAGCCAGTTGGAAGGAAATGAAAATCCTGAATCTACAGAATCAGACGAGGCAAAAAATCCTCCTAAGGTAAGAAGGCGGCGGATAGTAAAAAAAGCAGCTGAACAAGAATGTGTAGTGCCGGACAATTCTGAGGAATCTTCTTCTGAGCCACAGGAAAATGATTCTGCGACTTCTGAATCTTTATCTGAGCCGCAAACTCAGTCCCACCATGAATCTTCAGAGTCAAATTCTGATTCGGCGCATGAAGAGCATTATGTGCCCCGCCAACGTTATGACAATAGAAGATGGAATGGCAACAACCGCTATGGAAACCGCCGTTACAACAATAACCGTTATAACAATACCAACTATGAAAAAAATCTTCAGGCTAGGCTAGAGGCTGTTCAGGCTGCCCAAAAAATTGAAAATCCAGAAGAATATGAGTCAAAACCGCGGCTTTTAATTAATGACCTTACAAAAAAAAGTATGCCGGAACTTAGAGAACTCGGCGTTCAGTACGGAATTTCTGCTGATGAAATGGCTCCTATGAAAAAACAGGATTTGATTTTTTCTATTTTACGCGCGCATACGGAACACGGCGGAATTATTTTTGCTTCAGGCGCTTTGGAAATTCTTCCTGACGGTTATGGCTTTCTTAGAAGTCCGCAGAACTCTTATCTTCCCGGACCTGATGACATTTATATTTCGCCAAGCCAAATCCGCTTGTTCAACTTAAAAACTGGAGATACTATTTACGGTCAGACAAGAAGCCCAAAGGAAGGTGAAAAATTCTTTGCACTTTTGCGCATTGAGACTGTGAATTTTGAAGATCCTTATGTTGCGCAGACTCGTGTTCCTTTTGAAAACCTTACGCCGCTTTATCCTAACGAAAAACTCCGTCTTGAAACAGTTTCAACAGAACTTAGCACCCGCATTGTTGATCTTTTTGTTCCGATTGGAAAAGGCCAGCGTCTTTTGATTGTTGCTCCTCCAAAGGCCGGAAAAACAACACTGATGCAGAAAATTGCAAATGCCATAACTGTAAATAATCCGGAAGTTTATTTGATTGTGCTTCTTATTGACGAGCGTCCGGAAGAAGTTACAGAAATGGAGCGTTCTATTCATGCGGAAGTTATTTCTTCAACTTTTGATGAGCAGGCGACTCGTCATGTTCAGGTTGCGGAAATGGTTTTGGAAAAGGCAAAGCGTCTTGTTGAGCATAAGCGCGATGTTGTTATTTTTCTTGATTCTATAACTCGTCTTGCACGCGCATACAACCAGACTGTTCCGACTTCTGGAAAAGTTCTTTCCGGCGGTGTTGATTCAAATGCGCTTCATAAACCAAAGAGATTTTTTGGCGCGGCTAGAAATGTGGAAGAGGGAGGTTCTCTTACAATAATTTCAACTTCTCTTATTGAAACAGGAAGCCGCATGGATGAGGTTATTTTTGAAGAATTCAAGGGAACTGGCAACAGCGAAATCGATCTTGACAGAAAACTTGCAGAGCGCAGATTGTTCCCGGCGATTAATATTAAAAAATCCGGCACAAGAAAAGAAGAGCTTTTGCTTTCGGAAGCAGAACTTCAGCGTATGTGGATTCTTCGCAAGGTTCTAAATCCTATGGATGATGCCGATATGCTTGAGCTTATCCGCGACAAGATGCGAAAGACAAAGGACAACGAAGCTTTCCTTGCATCGATGAATCCTGGCGGTTTGTCTGAAGAATAAAAAAAGCACGGTTTTATAAAGATATTTATGTGCATTTTGGCACTTCCTTTATAAAATCCCGTGCAATATAAAATTGGGCTGTCTTAAAAGTGTCTTTTCTGTCATTTTCGGGCTTGACCCGGAAATCTGTGTCTAGAGATTGTTAACCGAGTTTCTTTCAGAAACATCGCAGTATCAAGTACGACAATGACAGTTTTAGCTTATTGAGCAGTCTCTTTTTTAAATTACTGTTCCATCTGGAATAACCGCGCCTTTTCTGATAACAATGATTCCGTCTGAACTATAGAACAAACCGTGATCTCCATCTTCATAGGTTTTTCCGTTGATGTTTATGCAGCAGTTGTTTCCAATGTGGGCGTTTTTATCAATGATTGCTTTGTTTATTTTGCAGTTCTTTCCGATTCCAAGATCTGGAATTTTCTTCTTTTTGTTTTCAGCCTTGTCATCTTCGCTTTCGTAGAAGTCAGCACCCATCATTACAACGCCGTTCAAGTCGCACCCTTCGTTGATTATTGAGCGGATTCCTATTACAGATTTTTGCAGGCGCGAATATTCGATTACGCAGCCTTCGCTTGCAAGTGTCGCAGTCATGTTTGCGTTGTTGATTTTGCTTGGTGGAAGATTGCGCATCTGTGTGTAAATCGGCTTGTCTTCTTCGTAAAGGTTGAAATTTGGAACAGGATTCGTAAGATCCAATGTGGCTTCATAGAATGAGCGGATTGTTCCGATGTCTTCCCAGTAGTCGTTGAAAATGTAGCTGTTGACTTGCTTTGACTTTATTGCCATTGGAATAATTTCTTTTCCAAAGTCAGTCTTGTCATTATTCAAAAGCTCTTCCATTGTTGAAGCATTGAAAATGTAAATTCCCATAGAAGCAAGATATTCAAGGCTTGCGGGAAGATCTCCTCTTGATTTTTCTGGAATTTTCCATGCGTCAATGTTCATATCCGCAGCCGGTTTTTCCATGAAAGCTGTAATGCGGTTTGCGTCGTCAACCTGCATGATTCCGAATCCAGAAGCATCACGGCGGTTTACTGCTTTTGCCGCAATTGTGATTTCCGCGCCGCTTTCAATATGCTTGTTCATAAAATCCTTGAGGTTCATCTTGTAAAGCTGGTCGCCTGAAAGGATTATGTAATGTGTCGGACGCTGAACTCTAAAATGTCCGAAATTTTTACGCACTGCATCTGCTGTTCCTTCATACCAGCCTGAATGTTCAAGAGTCTGTTCCGCCGCAAGAATTTCTACAAATCCGTCTGAAAAGCGGTCAAAATTGTAGGAATTGTTTATGTGAAGGTGGAGCGACGCAGAGTTGAACTGTGTTAAAAGATAGATTTTTTTGTAGCCAGAGTTGATGCAGTTTGAAATAGGAATATCAACAATTCTATATTTTCCGCCGAAAGGAACCGCTGGTTTGGATCTTTCTTTTGTAAGAGGGTAGAGCCTTGTTCCTTTTCCTCCGCCCAAGATGATTGCAAGAACTCTTGGTTCTTCTTTGTTTTTCAAAGCCATATTATTAAATTCCTCCGCTTGGTAAAACTTGAGATTTATGCCCAAATTTTTTGAAATGTTCTTTCAATATTATAAAACACTTTCTGAATTTTGCAACAAAATATCTTGATTTTATTATACGAAACTTCTAAAAAAATCATTTTTTATCAGTTTTCTGAAAAAAATCTAAACGGACTGCTTTTCTTTCATTCCGAGGAATTCCTTGAACAGTTTTTCCTGCATTGGCTTGGCGTAGTAGAATCCTTGTGCGATGTCGCAGCCGCTTGTTTTCAGCATTTCGCACTGGTCTTTTGTTTCGACTCCTTCGGCAACCGTTGTTATGTTGAGCTTTTTCGCCATTTCAATTACAGAAGTTATTATGATTCTTTCTTTTTGGTTTTTGTTTTCTTCTTGGGACGAAAGAAAGTCCTTGTCCAGCTTTATTACGTCAGCCGGCATATTCTTTAAAAGGTTCAGTGAAGAATATCCTGCGCCAAAATCATCTACAGAAACGGAAAATCCTGCCTTTTTTATTTCGTCCATTATTTTTATAAGGCGGTTCGGATTGTCTACCATGATTCTTTCTGTAAGCTCGACTTCTATTTTGTTGTCGCCGATGTCGTAGCTGCGTGAAATTTGCTTCAGGTCGCTTATTAAATTCGGGTTGTAAATATTGTAGCGGCTTAGATTGAAGGAAATTGTAAGCGGATTGCTTTTGCTTTCCTTGGTTTTATTCCATTCTTCAAGAAAATTGCAGACATTGTTAAGCACAAATTTGTCGATTTTTTCTATAAAGCCGTTGTCTTCAAAAAGCGGTATGAATTTTGCAGGCGGAAGAAAACCTTTGCGCGGATTGTTCCATCTTATAAGAGCTTCAGCTCCGATTATAGTTTCGTCCTCAAACTTGAACTTTGGCTGGTAAAAAACTTCAAATTCCTTGTTTTCAAAGGCTTCCTCCATAGAAAGCGTAATTTCTCTGTTCCAACTGTAGGACTCTTTAAGCTCGCTTGTATATTCGATTACTCTATGGGTTGCAAAATGATTTTTGTAGAGTTTTTGAGCCAGATTAGCCTTGCTTATCATGGATTCTATGTCGTCCAGCGGATTTTCTATGCGGTAAATGCTTGCGCTGAATGTAAACTGGTATTTTGGAGGAAGATATTTTTTTACGATATTGTCTACGTTTGTCATGTTGTAGACACGTTCTTCTATGTCCCAGAAAAATTCCATGTTTTTTATAAGGAAAACAAAGTTGTCTGCATAAAAACGGCACACGAATTCGTTTTTTCCGCATTGGGAGGCAAAATGTTTTCCAAGAAGCTTTAGAATTTCGTTTCCGCAGAGAATTCCGTAAGTGTCGTTTATGATTCTAAAATTGTCTGCATTTAGAGAAAGAATCATGTATTCGTTTGGAAGCGCGTTTTTCAGAAGCTTTTTTGCATCGAATTCAAAGTGGCTGTATGCAGGAAGCCCTGTTATGTTGTCGTGTTCAATCATGTAGCTTTTTTTATGCAGAATCAGCAGAAGAAGAGCTATTACGAAGCAAATCAGCGTGGCAAAAAAAATTAAAATCATTGCGGCAAAACGTGGACTGTACATTTTTATAATCTCGTAAAAAGTTTAAGTAGAATGAATAAAGTATAAACTACAATTCCCCAAAAAACAAGAAAAAATTTGTTTAAAATGCGTGCATGGTATTTTCGCCAAACTGATTTAGCTTAACTTTTTTATTCGGATTCCGATAAAATAATTGAGGTTATGTTATGATTAGAGGCTGGTATATCGGAGCAAGCGGAATGAATGCTCAGCAGAACAGGCTGGACACAATTTCGAACAATCTTGCAAATGTAGACACGACAGGCTTTAAAAAAGAAATTCCTGTAAACAAGGAATTCAGCGAGCTTTTGCTTAGAAGAACTGTGGCAGACGGCGTGTATAAAACACCGTTCGGTTCTGCGGATGCGGCTCCTATAATCGGCTCAATCGGACTTGGAGTTGAAACAAACGAACTTTACACAGATTTTAGTCAAGGCTCTTTTAAATCAACAGATACTAAAACAGACATGGCTTTGGGGGGAGAGGGGTTTTTTACTGTCCAGACTCCGGCAGGTGAACGCTATACACGCAACGGAAATTTTCACCTTGGAAAAGAAGGAATTCTTTTGACAAAGGAAGGTTATCCCGTTCTTGGCGAAAACGGAGCGATTCATGTTCCTAATGACAAATTTTTTGTGAATCAGGACGGAATGATTTATACAAATGAAGACAACGAACTTGTTGACAGAATAAAAGTTGTACGCTTTGAAAACGAGCGTTTCCTAAAAAAACAAGGCTCTTCACTTTGGAATTCAAATGAAATTTCAGGAGATGCGTATATTGCGGAAGGAGATGAACGTCCGCGGCTTTTGCAGGGATATACAGAAGCAAGCAACGTGAATGTTGTAAACGAAATGGTTCAGATGATAGAAGTAAACCGAGCTTATGAGGCGAACCAGAAGTCAGTTCAGACAGAAGACAGCATGATGGACACGCTTTGGTCTAAAGTTGTTACTGTAAACCGCTAATAAGGAGAATTAGAAAATGGTAAGAAGTTTATGGAATGCCGCTACAGGAATGAACGGTCAGCAGATGAATATAGACACTATCTCAAACAACCTTTCTAACGTAAATACAACCGGTTTTAAACAGCACCGTGCTGAATTTGAAGACCTTCTTTATCAGAATGTAAAGCTTGCTGGAACTCCGGCTACTGAAGACACCGTAACTCCTGTTGGACATCAGATGGGAAGCGGTGTTAAAGTTGGAGCAACACAGCGCATTATGACACAAGGCTCTTTGCAGGCGACCGGAGTTGACACAGATGTTGCGGTTGTTGGCGACGGATTCTTTAGGGTTCAGCAGTATGACGGAAGTTGGGCATACACAAGAGACGGCTCATTTAAGGTTGATTCGACTGGGCAGCTTGTAACGGCAAACGGACTTCGGGTAATGCCAGAAATAATCATGCCGGAAGGATTTCAGCTTGAAACACTTTCTATTTCTGACGGCGGAAGGGTAAACGTAAAAGTAAACGGCGAACTTGAGCCTGTTGAAGTCGGCCAGCTTGAGCTTTATAGATTTCCGAATGCAGTCGGACTTGAAAACACAGGCGACAATCTTTACAAAGTTACAAACGCTTCTGGAGAGCCAATTGCTGGACGTCCTGGAATTGACGGAATGGGAATTACAAAGCATAAGTTTCTTGAAATGAGCAATGTTTCTGTTGTAAATGAAATGGTTCAGATGATTGTTGCGCAGCGTGCTTATGAGTTCAACTCAAAGGCAATTCAGACTAGCGACAATATGCTTCAGACTGCCGCCGGACTTAAACGCTAAAAATTGAATTGCAACGGCAAATTAGAAAGATTTCATTCAACGCTGAAAACTGAACATGTCCGTAAGACTCCATACTTCAGTTATGAAGATGCAAAAGAAAAGATGGCACAGTGGATTGATTTTTACAACAACGGGCGTCTTCACGGCGCACTTCTTTATCTGACTCCAGCGGATTATTTTGAAGGCAGAAAAAAATCAAGGCTTGCAGAACGAAGAGAAAAACTTCATACTGCAGATATCAACAGAAAAGCTTATCGGCTGCAACAGCAGCAGGCTTAATCCACCTTATAAGCTTTCCTAAAAAAGTCCAAGTTCACTTTGGGCAGAACAAGATTTCAGATTTTTCTCTAGCAAGAGAAACACTTGATACGGCAGTAATCTATAATAAAATTAATACCATCCTGTATATTCACTTTGGTAATCGACAGATTTTCTTAATTTTTTTTCACTTAAATTACTGTCGTCAAACTCTGTAATAATTAGTGAAGAGGATATTTTCACATAGGCTTTTGCAATAGATAAGTTTTCTATTTCAAAAAGAATAATAAAATCATATTCATTTTTATCAGCTGACTTTAAAACAGAGAATGTACCTCCATATTTTATCCATTTGCTTTTATTTAAAATATTCCAATTCAATTCCTTTTCTACCTTACCGGTCTGCAAATTTAATATAGTAAAAATTCCAGATTGATATACACCTTCATACATTAGATATTTTCCAGTCCGGTCAATACGAGCATTTAGCGGAAGTTTTCCAATAAATTTTATTTCCCCAGAATTACCATTTAAATAATACAAAGGCATATTACGTTCAAAAGTATCGTTCCAAAAAATCATTATTTTTTTATCTTTTGAAATCTGATATCCGCCCCATAAAGCTTCATCGTTTTCAAAACAAATCTGTTTATCAGATCCATTTGCCTTATAAATCGTTAATACATTTTGAGTTTGACTGTATGTATAATCTAAGAATTCATCATTTTTTAGTGGAACTATTTTTCTTATAGTTTCTGAATATATAGGATATAAAATTCCTAACATTAATATAATAACTAGTATTTTTCTCATAATATTACTCCACTTATTCATATACTATTAATGCCTTGAAATTTAAATACCCTTTTGTTTCGGATACAGGAACTAAAATATTACCATTGTCATCTTTTAACCATCCCTGTTTACCTCGTAAATTATCTTTTCCTACTGCATTATCATTTTCAGATGTCTGAGATATTATCAAATAGTCTTTTCCATCTTTTTGTGTAATTCCAGTTACTCCAACCCAATGATCATGATTTCCAGATTCATAATTTACATTAACAAAAGTTAGATACCCAGTATTCTTATCTTGATTTTGTTTATTAAGAATACTTTTTGTTAATTGTGTATTTTTTACAGCTTCAACTTGCATTCCTAATTTCTTACCAACAGATTCCCAATTAATTGCACCACTAGTGACAAATTCTTTATTAACTTTTGCAGGATTGTAATCAGAAAAACCCAATGTATTAAAAAGATTTGCAGCAAGTGTAACAGCACAACCAGCCTTTGCAAGTGTATTTGATTCTCCTGTTGTTCCTGTAAGTTGGCGTGAGCCCCAATTTGTATCTTGCATTGTATACTTTGCCTGAACTTGAAACTGTATTCTTCCATCTGGATCCGTATACTTAATCGGATTGTTTCCTGCATAGTGATAAAGCTGCAAATTCGCTGTGTTAAATATTCCTCCTATACCCGGCAGGCTGCCCGCTTCGCTTGCAGTCGCCTTTCCAGCACCTGGAATATACTCACCCAGCGCAGGGTCAGTAGAAATCCACCTTGAGTACCTAGGGTCAAGATACCTAGCTCCATAATAGTACAGACCTGTCTCCTCGTCAATTTCCTTTCCTGTGAACCTGTACGGCAGGTACTCAAGCCCTGTGTTGCTTGTCTTTTCCACCCAGGTCTCACCGTAAGGGGTGTACTCGATTCTCTGGTACTCGTCGCCATTGTAATCCGTTATTAAGCTCGCGCTTCCCAAGTGGTCAGAATGGTAGTAGTACTGCTTGTAGTACTCCTCGTTGTAGGTCGGCTCGTCTCCGCTGTTGAGCTTTGTTACAATTCGTGTGTCCCCAAGATAAATATTCTTTGCGGTCTGTCCGCCGTAGATATTGTTTCCGCTGTCTGTGTGGAGCGTCCACATTTTATTAAAGTACAGCGTCTCGGAATTCTGCGTGTATTTATTAGAACGCTGTCCGTCCTGTCCGTAGACATAAGCGGTGTTGTAGCTTGAATCAACGCTTGAAATAAGCTGGTTACGCTCGTTCCATTTGTAGGTTCTCTTGTATTTTGTTCTGTTTGCTTTTCCGCTGCTGCCTTTGTCAACAGATAACACAGCACCTTCATCAATGAAAGCAAACGAAGGACAGACTATAAAACTTCCTTCCTGTGCGATAGAAATGACCCGTTATCAAAGAAACAGTTATGGCGAGAACGGAGCTGGTTACGAGTTTGATAAATGGAATACCAGTGCAGACGGAAGTGGAACTGCCTATGCAGCAGGTGCTTCATTCAAAGTAACTTCAACTGTGACTCTTTATGCAACTTATAAGCAGAAAGCAAGTACACTCTTTGATGATGAAGAAAATACTTCAGTTCTGGATTTCAGTTCTGTCACTTCATATTCGATGAATCTGGGAGATACCGTAAATCTTGATTCTCTGATTGGTGAAAGTTCAGTTTACTACGAGATTCAGAGCGGTTCAGATGTAGTTGAATTTGGAAGCGGAATCCTTACAGCAATTGGATCTGGTTCAGCTATTGTAAAAGCAATCGACTGGGATGATAGTTCAAAAAGCTGGTCATGCAGTATTACAGTTACAGTAGAAGGTTTCAGCGGTTCGGCTCTTGATTATAAGTTAATCGGACGCTGGGAAGACGAGAACTCTTATCTTGTTTTTAATGCAGATAAGACTGGTGAACTCAAAGTTTATAAGAATGGTTCATTACTGTAGAAAAGTACCTTTGAATGGTCCAGTTTTGAAAACAGCTACGGTAAGTATCTGACACTTTCAAATTGTAGTGCAGACTATCTTGAAGGAAAGCAATATACAATCACAAATATTTCTGTAACAACATTGAACTTGCATGGGTATCTAGCATTTGGTGCAGCCCAGGATACATCGTGGACAAAGCAGTAATGTAAGGGGTATGAATTATGGCGAAAATACGCAACTTTCTTCTATATATAATGATTTTATTCGGTACAATATCATCTGTATCTGCAAAAGGTTTCTTTTCAAACAGCTGCAAAGTGAGTTTTGACAAGACTCTGGAGCAGGTATAGGTCAGAGCCGAGCTGATGGATAAAGATAAGTCCTATCAGAAACGCTTTACGGCAAAAGACAAAATGGGAAATCTTCACACAGTTACAATCTATGACGATGAATACATGAAAATCGACAATGTGTTCTACGCCTATAAGTTCAGAAACCTGATGCATTACGGACTTACTTTGAACGTAATGGGAGATATTAAAAGTGTGAACGGTTATGAGAAAGTCTGGGGGCTTCAAGGTTATGCTACTTCAGTGAACAATCCCGATACAACTATCAGCTTTATCTTCTGCAAAGATATGTACCCTTTAAAAAGTTTTTCAAGTATGTATGAAGCCAATCAGATTAACGGAGTTTACTTTGCAGGCCGCAATCCAGATGACGGTTATGTAGATGACTTCGGTTACTGGAGAAGCTACGAATGGACAGATTACTTTGAAAGAATCTTCAACACAAGAAACAAAGATGTTAAGATGAGAATGTACATGGCTATGCAGGTGGCAAAGTAGGTTAATATGTTGAATTGTTTAGTAGTAGCTTTAGGCGGTGGAATCGGAGCCTGCCTCAGATATCTGACAGGTCTGATTCCCCTAAAAGAACCATTTACCTTTCCGGTAAAAACTCTGGTGATAAATCTTCTGGGCTGTTTTGTTATCGGACTGATTGCAGCTCTTGCCGTAAAGAATAGTTCGCTGTCGCCAAAGACTGTGCTTTTAATAAAGACCGGCTTGTGCGGAGGATTTACAACTTTCTCGACCTTTGCTTTGGAAACAGAGACTCTTATCAAGACAGGACATATCGGACTTGCTATTGTTTATGTTGCACTGAGTGTGGTTGTAGGAGTTGGGCTGGCATTTGCAGGGCAAGTGGTAGTAGGAAAGTAGGATGAACAAAAGTATTTTACAAAACGGTGACTTGCTCTTTATGAGTGATGAATCAGACTTATCAAAAGCGATTATCGAAACAACAGAAAAATACAGTCACGTGGGAATCTACTTTGATGGCATGCTTTACCATGCTTCCCGAAAAAGAGGCATAGCCAAACAGAAACTTGAAGAATATCTTGCAGAAGAAAAACATGAAGTTTTCATTTACCGCTACCCGGAGATTGATGCCGAAATCATCAAGGAGAGGGCAGAGAGATATTTAGGCTGCCAATACAATCATTCCTTCTACCTTGACAACGGAAAGTTTTACTGTTCTCAGTACATCGCAGAAATCTTACCGATTTTTGATATTGTCCCAATGAAGTTTGGAGACGGTGAAAAAGAGCTTTCTGATTACTGGAAGAAGTATTATGAGGAATTAGGAGTGCCGGTTCCTATAGGGAAGCCGGGCACAAATCCGGGCCAGCTTGCAAAGTCGGAAAAACTTAAGTACATTGGGAAACTCGATTATTAAAGGAAATCAGAATGAATACACTTACACCGATTCAAAAAGAAATAGTAACTGCACTTGAGCAGATGAAAGAAAAGTCTCTTATTACAGAAGCAAACCTCGCAAAGAAGGTTCGGGAGAATGCCAAAATCACCGGCAAGAATAAGGCCGGAATCTGTCTTAAAGATCTGGAAGTTTGCATTGAGTATCTTGGTGAAAACAATGGGCTGCCTTACGCACTTCATCTTAACAGTGCGAATGATATTCTGATTAAGAAAGAAGAATCTTGGAAACTGCTGGATGGGGATGCGAAAAAGCGCCGTCAGTCCAGCGAAAAATCTATCTCAGTTCTGACTAACGGCGATTTAAGACTGAAAGCTTCCGGTGGGAAAGGGCTGCAGAAACGCACGGATAGGAAGAAGCTAGATTATCGTAATTTTGAAGAGGAATAAAAAACTCAATTTTTCTTGTATAAAATATCAAGGTTTCAATTAATTCGCTCCTTATTATTGTTAGGAAGGATAATTTAATTTATCTGAGATAAGGAGTATTAAGATTATGATAGGAATGGAAGACAAATTTGTATTGGAACTTGGTTATGAACTTTTATCTTTAGTCGATAGGGATAATCATCCTGAATTATTAGATGGTATATTGAATCTGCGAAAGCAAAAACCTTATATTCCAAAAATAAGAATAATGGATAACATAACTTTGGAACCGTTTGAGATATCTCTTAATAAGGAAAGGTCAATATTAAATAAAGAGGAAAATCTTACATCACGAATTCTAACTATTATTGAAAACTTTGTTGAAAAACATTCTGAAATCTGGGAAGAAATGGAGCTTGTGGTTAAACCGGGGGAAATGCTGACATTTCGATTTCTTCAGGATGATGAAGAATATAAAGTGAAAGCAAAAGTTATTGGTATTTTTAATGATACAATCGACTTAGAATTGGAAAAAAATTTGAAATTCCAATTCCAAATTTTAAGCAAGGATAGATAAAAACACCTCTAAATAAATCTAGGTAATATTATAAAAAGTAAGTTGTTTTCTATTATATGTAGGTTTATAATAGAAAGGCTAAGTTAAGTACCTATTTGATAGGTGCTTAATAAAATTTTGTGGCTAAGGCAAGAAAATGAAAAAAATATTAACAGAAAATATCAACCCTGGAATTTTTCATTCCTAATAATATAAATTTGATAAAATTCAAGGAGATTTCTAATATGAAAAAGATAATATTTTGCGATATTCCGATGAAAAAAAACATGAACGCTATGGTTTACGCTAATACAGGTAATACAAACTTTAATTATTCAAAAGAGGTGATGTTTCCGATAAATGCGATTCTTGCAGAATCATTAAAAAAGGATGATGAGGTACGGGTTATCCTTTTACGAACCAAAGATAAATCCGGTAATAGTGGAAGAAACAGTGGCTTATTTATGCAGGAATTAGACGAAATTAATTCTGAAATCGGAGCTAAGATATCTTATGAAACTTTAGATTCTGAGTTCAAAGAAACAAAAGATATTCATGAAAAACGATTGCAGGATATGCTGGATAAGATTGAAGAACATACAGAAATTTATGCAGATATTACTTATGGTCCAAAACCTTTACCAATGATTCTAATGTGTGTTATTTCATTTGCAGAAAAGTTCCTGAATTGTGATGTAAAGAGTGTGGTGTATGGCAAGGTTGATTTTGATGATAATAATAAACCTTGTAATCCCGAATTGTATGATGTTACTTCATTGTATTATTTGAATAATCTTACAAGTTCAATGGTTGCAGATAATGGAAAAGATGCTAGACAAAGCTTAAATGAATTCTTCTCTTTGTAAGGTGGTACCTATGACAAATAATGCAGCCAAGCAAAAGAAGGAAGAAGAAATTATTGCCATATTCTCTAGAATTCGAGAAATATCAGACAAAGAGTCTCTAGATTATAAAAAACTTCTTCAAAAAATTTATGCACCAATTTGGGATTGGACTTTAATGTGTTTTAGAGAAGAAGATGTTTGTAAGGCAAGTATTGAGATTACCAATTGTGTAAAAAGAACTGTAGAAAAATATAAGGAACAAGAAGGTTCAACATATATAGGCTACCTATATACTTGCTTAGCAACAGAAATTCGACATAAAAAAGAGAAGTCAGAAGTAAAGAAATTCAGAATGTGTACTAAGGATGAATATAATAGGGCAGTTGAGCTTGTAAAGGAAGCTGAGCGAATTGGAAAAAATCCTTCAAATGAAAAGGTACAAATCTGGCTTGCAAAGCAGGCAAAATTGTCTGTGGAAGAAGTAAAAGGTTTGATCCTAAAATATTATCAGTCGCAAGTTGTAGAAGAACAGATAAAACAAAGTGAAGAAGGAGATGCTGTATCAATCTTTGAAACTGAAGCAGTTCATAATAATTATTTGACTCCTGAGCAAGACGTGTTTAAAACAGAATATGCCTTGGAAGATTTATCAGTAATTGAACAGGTTTTTGATAAATGTCAGAATCGACAAAAAGAATATCTTTCATCTTTTATTACTCTTAGAATACTTCAGACTTTAGAAAGGTCTTTCTTAATTGCTCAGATTGTTGAACTGTTACAAACGAGATCTTTTCTCGATGTTGACTTACTTAAAATATTCCTCTCCAACGAAGCAATGCCAACACAAGGCGAATTGGCTGCAAAGTATGGAAAAGATGAGGGGTACATAAGTAATAGAATTTCTGAGTTTTTTGAAAAAGTTCAGAAAAAAATATCAAGTTAATGCTTTTTTGCTACTAATCTAAGTAACAAAATCAAATTAAGGGTACTAACCCTATTAAGGAGAAAACACTATGGCATTCGATCCATCAAAGTACACAGTAGCAAAAGCAAAACCACTTCCAGTTGTATTACTTCTGGATACAAGTTCAAGTATGAATGCGGGCGGAGAACAGTCCAAAATTGCAGAACTTGATTCTGCTGTTCGTGATATGATTAAAGATTTTGCTCATGAAGAACAGCTTGAAACAGAAATTCAAGTATCAGTTATTACTTTTGGATATGATGGAGTAAAACTTGCTTTACCATATACTAATGCATCCAAGGTCGAAATGGAAAAATTGGAAGCACAGGGTAATACTCCAATGGGAACTGCTCTTCGCATGGCAAAAGATATAATTGAAGACAAAGAAACAACACCTTCCCGTGCCTATCGTCCTTTAGTTATTCTTTGTTCAGATGGAGCTCCAAATGACGACTGGGAAGCACCAATGGACAATTTCATTAAAGATGGACGTTCTTCAAAATGTGACCGCATGGCTATGGCAATTGGTAGTGATGCAAATGAGGCTGTGCTTAAGCGCTTTATTGAAGGAACAGAGAATCCTTTATTTTACGCAAAAGATGCTTCATCAATGCACAAGTTCTTCAAGTTTGTCACTATGAGTGTAGCAACAAGAAGTCATTCTCAGAATCCAAATGTGATTATGAAAATCGAACCACCTAAGGAAATTGTTGAACCAGTGGCTGCAATTCCAGATACAGGAAGTTATTGGTAATACATGGTTGAAGGTGGGGTTTATGAAAAATTTTCTTGTGACATGGTATGGCATTACAGATTTTAAGTCATCACTGGGGTTTGAAAAAAGTGGCTCTATTTTAGGAGCTTTAGCAGACGGTGATTATACTGATGTTATCGTTCTTGGCTACACAAAACATGATGACAGCATTTCTAATGAAGAATTTAAATCTAAACTGAATGAAGTTAGCGCTTCGGATGATCCTGATGCGAAATTTAAATTCACATATGAATATGCGAACTGTTCTGCCGCACACAAGCATTTCATAAACTTTATTGAGGGAAAAATCTCCGAAATGGGAAAATCTGTTTCGGTTGGGTTAATATCTGTCACACTTTCTGAACTCAATGATTCTGAAGGAATTTATAGTGCAGCAGTTCAAGCATTACAACACATTTCAAATTTACAAATTGAATGTCGTGTTTCTATTTTCTTGAGTCCTGGAACTCCATTAATGGCTTTTTCATGGGCTCTGGCTGCCTTCAAGTTTCCAAGGCTTTCAAAACGTCTTATTGCCAGCTCAGATCCAAGAAAACCTCCAGTACCTATTATGCCTCCAAAGGAATGGTTGGCCTGGAATTCTAAACAGAATCCGAATCCAAAAGACGAGAACAAAGCTGACACTTATGATGTTATATATACTTTGTTTGGAGAACAGAGAATACCTGCATTGTTAGGTGTAAATCATTTTAATTGTAAAAAGCATGTATTCGTATCATCTGGAAATTTTGATGCAGAATGCATGAGAAAATTTCTTCCAGAGAGTTGTGAGTTCTCACAAATAAAAGCGGATCCTTATAATCCTAGTGATGTGTTTGATAAAATAATTAAGGACTCTGCTGAATTACCATGGGATGCAAGAATCGGTTTTAATTTGACCGGTGGAACAAAACTGATGTATGCAGGGGCGATGAATGCATGTCGGAAACTTGGCGGCGTTCCTTTTTATGTTGGTGGAAAAGAACTTAAAATAACATATTTAAATGATTTTGCTGTTGAAGAGTTAAAGCCGATTACCAAAGTTGAATCATTTATCTTGTTAAATAGTAATGGCCTTGGAATTTGTGATTATGGACGTACAGGTGCAGATGATGAAAATGCAATTGCAATGACCGATGAGATGTGGAAAGCCAGAAAGAAAATTAATTACCTATATAAAGATATTCAAGAAATGAATAAAAGTGAATGTTATTATTCACTTTCCATAGAGGACCCCTGGCATCCAGAGATTATGCCATTGGCACAAGGCCCCTATAGTGTAAGTACACGGCCTGTGGATTATGCATTTGAAGATAAAACACAGTTTAGTACATACATCAAGGGCGGATGGTTTGAAGAATATGTATATAATCATCTATATCCACTTTATGAAAAGGGAAAATTACTTGATATACGACATGGAATAAAAGTCGATTTTAATAAAGCTATCTCTGAGTTTGATTCAGACCATTATATCTATCAAGAGATGGATGTTGTTTTTACAAATGGTAAGCAACTTTTTATCGTTGAATGTAAATCTGGTCGGCCTGAGGTTGAACATATAGAAAAGCTATCTACAATTGCTCGTTATTATGGGGGAATAGAAGGAAAAGGAATACTTGCGTATTCTAAAGCACTTGATTCAGATATTCTGGATAAGAAAATTAAGGAAACTCCGAATGTAGATATTGTTTCTGGAGATGACTTAATAGAACAGATTAAGAAAATTATTGGATGTGAGAATGATTAATATAATAATTGATAAATCAGGAAGCATGAATACAATGGGGAAACCCGAAATAATTCAATCAATCATTAGGGAATTACAATTATTAGAAGGAATTGATTGTAATTTTTTCCTTTGGGGAGAAGATATAAGGTCAATTTCTGGTAATGATGAACGTATAAGTATTGATTTCAATGGAAAGTCTTCAATACAGACTTTGCTCGAATTTATTAAACTGAATACAGGGGCATGTTTGCTTTTAACAGATGGTTTTTCTAATGAAGATAAATCTAATCTGACATCATATTTGAGGGATAATCCTAATTCAAAACTTAGAATTATTTTGGTTGGTGCAGATTCTCGACTCATAAATGGAAAATCTTTTTTTCCAGAAAATCTAATGGCTACTGAGCAGAACAAATATATTTTTAGTTCTCTTGAAGTTTCGGCTGCAGTAGAATCACTTTATTTTTAGGATATATAAGGTATGTGGAATACAAAATGGAAAGGAGCTTGTGCTGAATGCATAGGGCCTTTACATATAAAACAAAAATTACCTATGCAGGATTCTCATTATTTATTCTTGTCAAAGAAATGCTTTATTGCAGCACTTTCTGATGGGCTGGGAAGTAAGGCTCATTCTGATTTTGGTTCTAAAACTGCATGCTGGTTGTTTGTGAAGTTAGCAAAAGAATGGATTTCTAGGCAAGATAAATCGCCAGAGGATTTTAGTTCATTTTTTGTAAAAAATTGGATTTGTGAAATTCAGAAAGGTTCTTTTGATATTAGAGATTGTTCGGCAACCTTTTTGGGGGCAGTATATCACAATAGTACTCTTTACCTTTTCCAGTTAGGAGATGGAATGATTTCTTGTATTTTTGATGATGAATCAAAAAATACTGTGATGACAGATGCAAAAGATGAATCGTTTTCTAACATGACAAAATCACTAAGATATGAAGTATTGCCTGATGACTGGATAATCAGAACTCTTCCTGCTGAAGACTTGAAAAGCGTTTTTTTGTGTTCAGATGGAATCTCTGATGATTTACAGAAAGGTGCAGATGTTACATTTGTTTCAGAATTGACAGAACAGTATTTGTCTAAAAGCAGTAACAAAATTAAACATGATATGAAAAACTGGATATCACATTGGCCTGTTCCAAGACATAGTGATGATAAGACTGCAGTCTTTGTTTGTAGGAAGGATAGAGTATGAATATGGAAGAAAGCACAGAAGAAGAAAGTCTCACCGTAATTGATATGGAAAATAGTGTATTCCATACTTCCTCTGAAATTGGGCATGGTGGTCAGGGAATTGTTTATCATGTAAAGGATGACATGGATATAGCTGTCAAAATTGCAATTGACTCAAATGGATCACCTGTTGTTGATCATAATGTAATAAAAGAAATTTCTGAACGCCTAAATAATATTCGAAGACTTCCAATTCCAAAGGATATAAATCTGTCACAACCATTGTCTATTTTAAAAAGTCATGCAGGTTATGTAATGACTTTTATGAATGGAATGAAAAGTTTTGAGTCATTCTTAAAATTAAAAGAAACAGTAAAAGAAATCCCTTCTTGGTTATGTAATGAGGAGGGAAAACCTGTTGAAAATGCTGAAATCTGGACCAATTATTGTATTTCTGGAGGATTAAGAACACGTCTTCAAGCTCTCTATAAAGTATCTGAATTATTAGCTTCTTTGCATATGAATGGATTAGTTTATGGTGATATTTCTGCCGGAAACTTGATGTATAAGGAAAAAGATCAAAATATTTCTGGTGGACTAATTGATGCAGATAATATTAATTTTGCAGGAAAAGGAAAAACATATTTTACTCCAGGATATGGAGCTCCAGAGATTATTAATGGTCAGAATGGTGCAACTATATTCTCTGATTCCTACGCTTTTGCTGTAGCAGCATTTTATATTCTTACCATGATGCATCCATATAAAGGAGAGAAAGTTATAGGTATTAATAATGAGGATGATGACTGGGCGAAGACCGTAACAGTTCAAGCGCAGAAAGATAATGGTGATTTTAAGGATGATGGAACGCTTCCTTGGATTTTTGATCAGGAAGATGATTCGAATTCTTATGGTAGCTATGAACAGGTAATGGAACTATTTTTAACACCTGAATTAATGGCGCTATTTGATAATACATTTAGAGTTGGACATACAAAACCAGAATTAAGAACTCCATTAAACCGATGGCCACTTGCATTCGCACGAGCTGCAGATAAGACAATAAGATGTAGTTCTTGTGGAATGACATATTACTATTCTGATGAAAGAGATGAATGTCCTTATTGTTCTGGAAAGACCGGTGATATTTTGAAGGTAACAACAAATAAGGCTAATGGTGAGAAATCGATTTTTGTTCATGAATTGTCGGATGAGCAGGAAATTGAAATTCCTTCTAGATGCTTTGAACCTTTTAGAATTGGTAACGGTGATGAACCTGTTATTGACATAAAAAAGAAGGAAAATACTATTGAGATAATAAAACTAAATGACTCAATTGTTCCTTATATTGTATTTGAGGATGGTAAAGAAGAAACTCTCATTGGAAAAAGAATATTAAATAAGAGTTCTGTATTTACTGTATTTTACAAAGACTCTATGTCCGAAAAAGTTCGGATTGAAGTTATTGGAGAATAAGTTATGAAGTTGAATGAAATAAGATATGGTGAACATTTCCAATGTCGTATTGAACCTTACTCAGATAATTCTCCAGATATCCTAAATGCGAAAGATGGTAAAAGAGTCTCTGTAGGTCAAATTTTAAGAGACAATAGAATTCCTGACGCTTATATTTTAGATATGAAAGGAGACTTAAAGATGGTAAGAATCACAAAATGTGAAGAATTACCAGCTTTAGAAAATCGACTTTCTTCAGGAATCCCAAATTTATTTGAAATAACAGATTCTCTATCTAATAACAGCTTTGATATAGAAGTTGTTTTCTTCAGCGGATTAAGAACAATAAAACAAGAATTTGTCATTAATTTGACTGACGAATTATTGGATAAAGATAATCCGATCTCAGTAAAAAAGAATGGTATTAGAGGAAAGACATTATTTGAAATTGGAAAAGCTTTTGAGTTTGAATTCGCAATTGGTTCAAAAGAAGATCCTTTTTATTTATTTGTTGGTTCTTCTGCGACAATTAACTCTTTCCAGAATGAGTCGGCTGAATTAGGAGATTTTTCTTTAGTAAGTAAAAACAGACAACTTTTAGTTAAACGCTCAGAAAATAAAGGAGAGACTTACTTTTTTGCTAAAGGCATAAAAAATAGAACTCCAAGAAACTTTGATAATTCTGTATGTCTTTTACATGGAAAAATTAAATTTAACGATAAAGGTGCAGAAACAATTTCCCGCTTAAATGCTATTGAAATTGAAAATGACTTGAAGGATGGTAGCAGTTATATTGGAAAATGGGACCAATATAATAATATGATTGGAGAAAGACTTCTTAAATCATCTAGAAAGGTTGGATATGTTGTTGTATCTGGAAAACCAGAACCTATTGGAGATACACATACACTACGATTCTGTTTTTCAGATAGTGAAAATAAAGGTGATATCAATGAGCTGTCTGTAGATCTTGATAGAGTAGATATAGTACAAGAACTTCCTCCTTATTTGAAAAATTACTCAATGACTTATGAAGATTGGATTAAAGAAGATGTAGATAAAAAGATTTTCCAAGAAGACACTATAAAAAGGCTTCCTAAGGAAGAAAAACAACAGGAAAAGGAAACAAAGCTTTGGAGTAATTTGAAGATTGTCTCTATTGGTCCTGATTACATTGATATTAAAACCAAAAATAGTGTAAAAGCAGGAACTGTACCAAACCGAGGAGACAATGGAGATTTATTTATTGTTCTTTCAATTTTCGGTGATCAAATTCAGGTAGAAAGAAGACGCCGCGCACGACAAAATATTGTTCAAGGAAAAAGTCAGATTAGTGGGTTGGCTTTAATTCTTGATGGGAAGGAGTCTGCAAGTCTTTCAGTTCCAGGAATTAATCGAAGCCAGAAAAAAATGTCAGCAAAGGTTCAGAATAAAATATTTGAACACGAGCCAACTATTAATCAGGCAAAAGCTGTGTCTCTAGCTTTGAATAGTCCTGATGTGACAATTATTCAGGGACCTCCTGGAACAGGAAAAACAACAGTAATTTGTGCAATTATTGAATCGCTTAATGAAGATTTCCAGAAAGGAAATAGAATTGCTGGAAAAATATTGGTAACCAGTCTTCAGCATGATGCTGTAAGTAATATTAATCGCAGGCTCTCAGTAAACTCTCTTCCATCAATTAAATTTGGTCATTCTCGAGAGGAAGACGAATACAGTTTATCAAATACAGAGGATCGTATAATTCAATGGAGTATTAAGAAAGCTAACGAAATTGAGAAATCAAATCCAGCAATTGAATCATCAATGGATTTATATAATCTTCAGAGTTTATTTCTAGATTATCATAAATCTCCGTCTCAAGAGATGGAAAGAAAACTGTTGATGGGAATAAAAAATCTCTCTCCTAGATTTGTAACTGAATCAATTATAGATCGAGTTGAAGCTTTGTTGGATGATTCTACTAGACTAGAGAATTCGTTTTCAAATGAACAGATTATTAGTTCTCTTTATTCTCTTAGAACAGACGAAATTTCTTTTAAGGATGATGGAGTATACAGAGCTTTAGAATTAGCTGACATCTTGAAGGAAAATGGACAGTCTATTTCTACAGCTCTTGAAAAAGCTTGTCGATGGGTGCCGGAAGCTCCACTTGATTTTCTCGAAGAGCTTGAAGAATATAAAGAACTTCTTATTGATGAATATCTGCCAGCTAACGATTTCCGCGTAAGAAAAGAAAACCTGGCAATTAATCAGATTCTTGATGAGGTAACAGAAAGAATAAAGAACAATCCTTTAGATCCCGCAGAAAAAATGAATGCTGTATTATCAAGTTTTATTAGTGAACTGAGAACAAATCCAGAAGGAGTATGGAATACGCTCCTAGAATATAATCCTGTTTTTGCAGCTACAGTACAGCAAGTAGAAGGAAGTGAAATATCTAAGTCAAGAAGAGGTATGGGATTAGATACATTAGAAACTGGAGAAACTCCTTATGAATATGTAATTGTAGATGAGGCTGCACGTGTTGCTCCTCCTGATTTATTGATTCCTTTGGCAAAAGGAAAACATATTATCCTTGTTGGTGATCAGAGACAATTACCGCAGCAAGTAGATCAGGAAATTGAAAGGCAACTGGAAGAAGCAACAGCAAATAAAGAAGAAATCGCATATTTGAATGAAAGTACTTTTGAAAGATTATTTAATCAGTTGGAAGTAGCAAAAAAGATAACATTGGATAAACAATACCGCATGCATCCATTGTTGGGAAATTTTGTAAGTGAAAACTTCTATAAATCATATGGTGAAGGATTTGATTCTCCTTTGGGACCAGAGAAATTCACACATAAGTTACCGTTTGTTAGTGGAAAAGCTGCTGTCTGGTGTGATGTTCCTCATGATGAGGGTGATTATAAAGAACAAAAGAATAATATGAAAAGCCGTTATAGAACGGCAGAAGCTAGAGTTGCTGCTAAAATGCTGAAACAATGGCTTGATAGTGATTCAGAAAAAAAGAAAACTTTTGGAATAATTAGTTTTTATTCTGCTCAATGTGCTGAAGTAAGAAAGGAATTAAATAATCTCGGAATATGTAATAAGAATGGTGATTTTCTTGATGAATACAAATTTGTTGAATCGGATGATAAATCTGAAGAAAATGAATTTGGTGAAAAGATGGAATTGAAGGAAAGAATCAGGATAGGAACAGTAGATGCTTTCCAGGGAATGGAGTTTGATGCAGTTATTCTGTGTGCTGTTCGAAGTACTTCTGAGAAAAATTATACGAATGCTTATAACAAATATTTGAGAGATTCAGAAGAGGGCGAAAAAGAGCAGCAGCGGCTTTTCGGCTTTCTTATGTCAAAGAATCGATTATGCGTAAGTATGAGTCGTGAGAAAAAAGTTCTTGTAGTTACTGGGGATAAAAAGTTGTTTACCAGTGAGATCGCGAAAACAGCAGTACCAGAATTAAATGCCTTCATTGAACTATGCGAGAATAATGAGTTTGGCAAAGTAATCAGTGCTAAAGATGTAATTAGTGGAGTAGGAGTCTAATTATGGAAAATAAAGATAATCCTTTTATCGATTATTACAGAGGAATGTTTCAAAAAATCATTCATAATGACGATTATTCAACTAAATCAGCGTTCCCGATAGTTAAAAACACTGTTACAAATTTATTATGGCCTTGTGCTTTATATAGGGTTGAAGTTCAATCGTCAAAAATGCTCCTGGATGTTTTTGAGAGAACTGTGTTGGGTTTGGCTGAATGTAAAATTACAACAACAGATGAAGTGTCATCTAATATGAAAATGACACCTGAAATAATTGAATTTATTCAAAATAGATTGGTTTCTAAAACACTTCTGAAGCCTAATACTTTCGAAATCACAGAAAAAGGAACTGAATGCTTACAAAAAGTATTATCAGAGCAAAATTCAGAACCTATTGTTGTTTGTATTTTGAAAGATTTAATCTCAGGAAAACTTCTTGATTATGCAGAAGTAAATCCACCTCTGAACTCTATAAAAGGTATTTTTCCAGGCAAAGAGAATACTCCATATGTTATATATTTTCTTCCTGGAAATGCAGATTCAAAAGCAGATCTGGTTTTTCCTGAATCTCTAGACATTATAGAAAGAAATAAGTTCACAAAACCAGAACCTGCTTTGATTTTACGAGCTATAAGACGATTTAATAAATTTGCTGACAATGAAGATAAAATACCTTTGAATAACTCATCGAATAAAGCAGAAATAAAAACAGAGGAATACGTATTAGTTGCAACAAGTGCATTTGCAACTACTGCGGGAGACATATATTCAACTGATGTTACTGGTGTAGGAATATCAGATATTTATACAGATTTCATTCGAGAAGCAGATAGTGAAACAAATCCATGGTTAAAGAATATATTTGATAATGGAACAGTAACGCAAGATGCTGATAATGAGGAATCTATAAGTGATGACCCAAGATTTAATTATCCAAGTGTATCGAAACCTTTATTTGAAACATATAAGAAAATTGAATCAATAAAGAATGTGAATATAAAAGAGGGTGTGACAGAGCGTCAGGAAATTCAAAGAAAAGGAGAACAAATCATTTATGATTTATATTCAGCCTTTGAAGATGTGATGAAGTTACATTATCAGAATAATCATGATACAAATGAAGAAGATAGTAGAATAAGAGTTGCTGATGAAGAAGCCAGAATGCTGAATAAACAAATGCTTTCTGAAACAGAAGCTATAGATTCCAGTACTGTTTTGTATTATTCGTTAGCTGAAACTCTTGGATTTGAACTGACAGAACAAGAAAAGCAATCCTTAAAAGTTTATAGGGGAAAAATTAAAGAAATGAGAGATGGTGGCCAGTCAGAATTTGCGCCACTTCTATGTCTTATGCTAGCTTATGCTAATTCGCAAGATGAAACGCCATTGGATTATCTTTGTGAGAAACATCCAGATTTTATTTCTCAATTATTATCATTAAAAGAGTTACGTGATAAAACATATATAGCTCATGGACCAGGAGTTGCAGCAAATGAAATAAAATATGAAATTGTTTCAAAGTATATGAATCTAGTTTTTAGTTATTCGACAATACTTTGTCCTGAACTAGAAGATGATATTAAAGCAATTTCTGGATTTAGAATCCAAGATGTTGAATATGAGAAATTCTCTACAAAATATAATCAGCGTTTTAATTCAAAGATGGAGTTGTATAAAACATTTGGCAATTCTACAATTAATTCATTAAATTCGAATATTGTTAATCAAATGATCAATTGTAGCATGAGCTTAAAAGATAAGAAATATATTGTTGGAAGTATTTGTTCAGTTATGCAGCAAATATTTGAAGAAAGTATTGTCTCAATATTAAGAAGAGAGAACCCTCCAGTAAAAGAACAAAGAAATACAAAATATGCATCAGATAAATGCAGAGAAGCAGGATTTTATCTGATTGATGGTGTATTACCAGATTCTCTTAATACAGTAAATTATAGGAGAGTTAATAAAGCTGTATGTGGAGCTTGTGATACATTGGGTGCAGCTGTAATTGGTTTTATTCTTTTGGCTGATGATAGAGAGTTAAAGGATATTTCATCAAGACATCCAGAAATGATTATTGATATAGATAAGCTTTTAAAACAACGTGGTCATAAAGACGTGAGAGAATATTCTTCAGAAGAAGTATCAACTTTTAAAAATATCTACACTTATATAATAAAAGAGATTTTAAATTTCATCGAATAGGAGTGATAGAATGGGATTGTTTGGTAAAAACAAGGTCAACAAGCAGAAAGAATTAGAACTGCAGAAGAAAGAAGAAGCTTTGAATTACAAGGCAGAATTGCTGGATGTACAAGAAAGCAATCTCGAAATAGCAAAACATGAGTTTGAAGAAACAAAAAAACAAATCTCAGAAAAATTAAACTCAAGAGAAAAGTATATTGATGATAAAGAAATCGAATTAAATAAAGCGAAAATTGATTTTGAACCAAAACAACGGGAAGCCGAGTCTGAGTTTGCAAAACGAAATGCGGATACAGATAGAATAATTGAAGAGAAGATTACGAATTATTCACAGGAAATTCTAAAAAAACAAGAAGAATATGGCGAAAATCTTCATTCATTACATCAACAGATGGAAGCAGAACATGAAGCAAAACTTATTGAACAGACCAATAAAAGAATTCAGGAAACAGATGAAGAATTACTTGAAAGACGAAATCAACTTGCAGAACAGGAAAGAAGTCTTCGTGAAGGAGAAAATCGTCTAAAAAGTAACCAATATGAATTAAATCAGAAAATTCGAGAGCATGAAATAAATAAAGATAAACTTGATGCTGCAAAACAGAATATTTTGAATAAAGAACAGTCTCTTGACGAAAAAGCAAGAGAACTTGCTGATGCTCAGATTCGAGAATTAACAGCCAGACTCGATAATTATAAGCAAGAACATGACCGTCTTAGTAAGGAACGAGCGGATCTTGAAAGTCAGATAAATTCTTTCAATGAAATAAAGCTCCGTTTGGATGGAAAAGAGCCAGAAGTTATTCTTACAGAAATCCAGAGTCTCCGACGACAAATTACAGATTGTAAGAAAGAACTTGCATCTCTACCGGAAGATGTTCAGAACGAGATTGCTAAGAAAGATAGTGAACTTAAAAGAGTTTCAGATGAAAGAGATGAATTAAATCAGGAACTTTCAAAAGTAAAAAAACAGTATGTTCTTGGGGGAACATGATAGACTTACTATTATGGCCCTTGAACGGGATAAGATAATCTTGGAAGAGAGCAATCAGAAGCTTGATACTTTGAATGCTGAATTAACTGAGGCTCTGCAGCATTATAGAGATTTGTATGAAAAAGAGACCTCTATCGGTGACAAGATAAAAACAATCATGGCTCCTCATGAGAATTTCACAGAGGAAAAAATTAGAAAAGAAGCCTTATTTGCCGAAACAAAAGCTGAAGTAACAAGTATTCAGGAAGATGATGAGGATGAATATATCGATTATGATGAAGACACATCTTCTCCAGATACCACAATAGCAGGGAAAGGAGACTCAGAAGAAAACAATACTACGCTTTCATTAGCAAATGAATCTGTTGAGCAGGAAATGAAATGGTTCAATAATGTAAGCAAAAAAATAAAAGAATATGGACTTGAATTTAATCCTCGTATATTAAAGGCATTCCACACAGCTTTGAAAACAGCCGAATGGTCACCTTTAGCTGTTTTGGCTGGTGTCAGTGGAACAGGTAAATCTGAGCTTCCACAGTTATATGCAAAATTTGGAGGGATCAACTGTCTGAATGTACCAGTTCAGCCTAACTGGGATAGTCAGGAAGCAATGCTTGGTTACTATAACACTGTATCAAGTAAGTTCGAGGCACAGCCATTGTTGCAATATCTTGTTCAGACTCAGACAGCAAATTGTGAAAAAACCGAGAAACATGAAGAATATAAATGCAGCTTAAAAGAACAGATGAATATTGTGCTTTTGGACGAAATGAACCTTGCTCACATAGAACAATACTTTGCTGAGTTCTTAAGTAAATTGGAAGAGCGCCGTGGAAAGAAAGAAGAATGCTCTCAATTTCCAGCACTTGCTGTCAAACTAGGTGGTACAGATGCTTATCCATTACCAATGGGAAGAAATGTACTTTGGGTTGGAACCATGAATCAGGATGAAACAACAAAGAGTCTTTCTGATAAAGTATTGGACCGTGGTATCGTTATTAACTTCCCTAGACCTGACGAATTCAAACGACGTCTTAATTTGAATCGTAATGTAAAACCAGAAGAAAGGTATCTTTCTGTTGAAACATGGAACTCATGGAAACTTATTCTTAATGATCAGCAGGTGGTTGAAACCGAAAAAATAATTGCTCCTTATAAAGAATTAGTAGAGAAGATTAATAAATCGATTTCAAATATTGGTCGTGCAATTGGTCATCGTGTTTGGCAATCAATTGAGAACTATATTTGGAACTATCCAGATGTCAGAGAAGAATTCATTTGCCGTTCAAAGGATTTATCAGATGAAGCTTTCATAAAGGAAATTTCTAAAAAAATGGATCCGGCATTTGAAGATCAGCTTGTTCAGAAGATTATGCCAAAGCTTCGAGGTATTGAAACTCGTGGTGAATCAAAAAAATGTTTGGATGAAATCCGAACTAGTATTGAAACCTTCAAGAACTCAGGCCATTCTGTGAATATTGCTAAAGATTTCGATAATGCAATCAAATTTGGTGATGGACAGTTCCTCTGGGTAACTTCAGAATATTTGAATGAAACTTCTACAAACTAATTAATGGAAAAACAATGCTCTTATTAGAAGATAAACGAACTATTGATTATCAGATATTTCTAGATTCTCTCAAAGGAAAGAATCCAAAACCTGTTCTTTTGCTTCAGCTACGAAACTGGTTTTTTTCGGTTCTAAAATTTGATCCAAATACAGGAGACCCTCTTTTATCCGATATTACATCCTTTCTGGATAAAGTATCAGGAGTAATTCCTTTTAATAAAGAAGAATTAGAGGAAACAAATAATAATAAGTTTGATTGGTTATATAAAAGTTTATCTTACAATAGACGGTCTCTTTTATATCTGCTTGAAAGTCCAAGAAATGAAATTATTCGTTCTCATGAAAGAATGAATATCTATCAGGCTCGTGAAATAGATTCTGCAGGAATAATGGAGATTTCTAGAAGACCAGGAAGAACGGTAAAAGAAAAAGTTGCAGTGAAGCCAACAATTCTTGCTGTAAAAAGAGAGCAAGGTGCGGATACTCTTGAAAATCGACTCTTAAAAAAGTATTTGATAAGACTGGTAAATGTTTTGGATGAACGACAGAAATGTTTTGATGAATTGGAAAATGAAGATTCAACTTTATCAAGACTCTATTCCGTTATTCGACGATGGTTGAAAAGTGAAGAAGCGGACCGTATTGGAAAATGGCAGAATCTTCCTCCAAACAATATTCTTCTCCATGATAAAAATTATAGAAAAATCTGGCGTGGCTGGCAGTTCTTATTGGATTTGGATGAAATGGTTCTGAATGACTGGAATAATATAGATAGACTTTTGTCGGTATATATATTCTGGAAGACACTATCAATACTTCAGGGTAAAGGAAGTAAAATTCTACAGTCCCCACTTAAATTTGATTACAATAAATTTGAGATTTGCAATATTCCGTTTGAATCTGCTAATTGTGTACGGGTAGAAGCTGAAGAATATGCTCTTGAAATAAATTCAAATAAAATAACTGTAATTCCAAAAGAAGGAAAAGAGCATATAATCGAGATACAGTTTGATAAACTTATCATAGAGAATAAAGTAATGCCAGGAGCTCTTGTAACTTTATCTGATGCAGATAATGTTTCTCTAAAATTGGCTAACTCAATAGATAAGATATCAGAAAATAGAACAATTCCAGCAGGTTTTGAGGAAGAACAAAAATATACTGCAATTAATTTTTCAGAATTCCCATATAAATCTGTTTCTGTTTCTGTTTCAAATACTGACAATTTTGAAAGCCGAGATTTTTCTACAAGTTTAATCCGTCAATTCTGGACTGCAAATACAGAGACGGATTGGATTAACCTTGAAACATCTAACTCTCCAGCCTCTTATTCTGAAAGAGTTAATGATATTAAAATTGAGACTGTTTCATTTGAAGATGTTTTCTTTGATTCAGAAGAGCATATGCTATCAGAAGAAAAATTGTCTTCTGCAGCCTATGATTTCATGAATAGTATTCGTGACTTTTATAACACAAATACGCTGTATTATCTTTTACCAGACTATTTAGAAGACTTTTCATTAAGTAGAATCCGTTCAACTGCAAATACAGTTTTTCCAAGTGCAAATCCTGTGCCAAGTAGTATTGGAACGGTGTTCGCTTTTCATAAAAGTGAAGAGTTTAAGGACCTTTCACTAAGTGGGGACGATTTTGCTTTTGTAATAGAAAGGAGTAATGATAATTCAGTTTTTTCCATTACTCCAATACAGGTTAAGACAACTTTTGAATTAAGTAATCGGAAAATTCTTAGTCTGAGTGATTATCCAGAAATTCCTTATGGAATCAGGTGGGAACATCATCCTTCTGTTATTATAGAAAATTATAATCCTTCAAAAGTTATGGATTATATTAAATCAACAGTTTCTGAAACAGAGGGAATTGAAAAGGCGGGAAAGATAGTTATTATTTCTGGACAGAAATCAATTGAGAATGCTCGTTTGGAACTTCCAGCTGATAACTGGTTCTTCTTCAACAAATCATTTGAAGCGTCCGACGGAGCTGCTTTCTGTGCATATATTCAGGAAAAGGTAAAAGAGATTCCTATGTGGGTTGAACATCTTCCAAATCTTCAGATGAGTGTCATTCAAAATGGAATGAGAGATTTTATCAGTCTTACAAATGGAAAAACAGTTTTGCCTATAAGAGGTCGTGCTCAGGAATTGTATATCTCGAGAGAGTTTACACTTAACAAAAATGTGCCTGAATATCATTTTAGATTAGTTCGTGGAGACGGGGAAAAATCTTCTGCATTGAAATATGAAGCTTATTTAAGTAATACAGCATTTCCACTGAAGAATAATGTTACATGCAAATTACAGATGAATTATACCTATGGAAAAGAACAACCATTTGATTTGTATTTTGTCCCGGTTTCTTCATCAAATTTTGTTCGTGCAAAAGTAGAATGGAAAAAAATAGATGAAGCATCATTCCCTGTTCCAAATTTTCCTCCTTTAAGAAACTGGACAGAATTTATCAAATGGGAAAATGTAAAGACAAAGAAAATTAATAATCTTGTAGACTGGACAAATCGTAATTTTATATATATTGATGAACTTCAGAAATTCTGTACTGGTGAAAAATTTGAAGCAAAAGAATTTGCTCGCTATACAATTAAAATAGATTTGTGCAGAGAAGTAATTCTTTTTGATGGGAAAAAATATTATCAGATTCATATAGAAAATAACAAGATTGCACTTCTTTCTTTAACGCCGCCATTAATGAATTTGATTCGAGATGGGAATACAGAGATTTCATTTTCCTTAAATCTAAAAAAAGGGGTAAACAATTTCTATATTGCGTATGGATTAACAGGTGGAAAGTCTCTTGCAAGAGTTATATTTAAGGGATTACCAGGATTATTAAGATTTCCTACAATGCAAATTTGGAATAACAGAAGAACAATTTCGCAAGAGGAAGATACTCCTATAGAATTGATTAATACAATGAATAATGCAACGAGAGCTCTGGGGGATCTTCTTTCAAATGAACAAGTAAAACAAATTCCTATATTATGGAATGAATTAATGTTATTAGCTTGTATAATGCATGATGATGGAAAGAGTGTTTCAGAAGAATTTATTATAGAAAAATTAAATCAAAAGTTTGAGATTCCTCAAAGGTGGCAAGATAAAGAGCTCCAGATTTTTCAATTTGGTTATTTTATTGATAATGCAGAATCTGATATTCAGAAAAAAGTTTTTGCATGGGCTCTTAATGAGAATGGAGATATAGAATATGAAGTATGTTCATTTAAACTTCAGATTCTTACCATAGCATTATGGCGTAACGAGCAACTATTGCAAGAAATTTCGAGTGAAAGAATGAAGCTTCTTTTTGATACTGTTTCATATGCCGTAGAACAGGAATATATTCAACTTAAAGCATTACAGACAAAAGGAAAAAAACTTTCAAATAGGTTGTTGAGTCCTCTTCGTTCACACCTTGAATTATTATGTGCATTAATCCGTTCAAGGCAACTCGGTAAAGAATATCAAATGTTGTTTTCTCCTTTCAACCCTTCTATTAAGATGATTATTTCGAAGATTGAAAAAATCAATACTTGGTTAAAGAAATCTGAATGGGTTAATCCAGATAGCAAAAAAGAACTATATGCAAGACAAATTAAATTTACTTCTTCTGACTCTGATGCTAATAATAGCTTTTTGGACTATCTGTTATTGTGGCTTGATGGTGAAAAATCCACAGAAATGCCAAAAATTGAAAGTGCAACTTCTGATAATTCGGAAGAAGAATCCACTGAATCAGATGAAGAATAATAACAAATAAAATCTAATTTTCTCATAAAAAAATGTCAACTTTTCATTCTTTCAGTACTTGATAATAGTATCAGGAGGAATGATATGAAAGACCAGAATCAAAACGACATTATTTGTTTCCAGGAGCACAAAATCTGCTATACCGAAAGAGAGGCTGGAACCATTGTAAACGCATGTAAACGCCATAATTACAGCAACTGGGGTGTAGGGCAGAAATACAAACCTATGCGCAAATATTATTGTAAAGATTGTGGCTTTTATCATGTAAGTCATCTTAAATCATATGTATTCGAAGCTAATCAGTTTAAGCATCGCGATAGAGACTTTTATGCATATCGATAATTTTATGGTGTGCGTAATTTTCGTCATAATTGTATGCAAAGCTGTAGTTCAGATTGTCGCCGATTGATTTCTGCGGTGCTACAGTTTCTGTAGAGATTTTAGCAGTCATGTTGCCAAGTCCTGCCTCGTCAAATGCGAAGCTCTGCGAGTAGGCAGAGACAAATTCCGGCACGCTGGACTGGTAGGGGTTATATGTAGTCTCGCCGTCAACCTTTATCAGCTGATACAAATTGTCATAAGAGTATGTCTGCTTTGTTGTGTAGTTTCCGCTTGCGCTGCCAAGGCAGTCGTTCTCGTAGCCAAGCACGTTGCCCATGCGGTCAAAGCTTTAGCTTATGTTCTGGTAACTTTGCCCCATTTGTTTTGGGTCTTTATTGTATCAAGCCATCTGCGCGCAAGTTCATAATTATATTCCGTGAATGTTCCGTTTCCGTAATCTATGCGTGTTCTTTGTCCGTACTGGTATAATTTTCCTTTTCTAGCGGTTCCCTGCCTAAAGGCAGGTCGTGCTTTCCGTGGTTCCACTGTTCGCTTCATTCGCCGCAACCTTCGGTTTCTTGAGAACTCGCCTAAAGGCGAGCCACTACAATCGCTAACCGAAAGTACAAAAATTAAAAGTTTAGTCAACCAGCATTTCTTTTATAACTTTTTTTACCTCTGAAACTTCTTTTTTTGTTATTTTTCCCAAATGTTTTACAAGCCGGATTCCATCAACTGTTCTTAGCTGATCCAAGACTATCCAACCTTGCATTCCGTCAAATTTTACTGGAATTCTTGTTGGATATGAGTGAGATTTTGTCGTCATTGGAGCAACAATGATTGTATCAATGTTATGGTTCATCTCATCTGGCGAAATAACAAGGCATGGGCGCGTCTTCTTTATTTCATGCCCTACGGTCGGGTCAAGGTTCACAAGATAGACATTATACTGATTTACTACCATTCCCATTCAAAATCTCCTGATTCAGGAATTTCTTTCAAAACATCCTCTTTGTTTTCGTGCATAGAACAAAAGGCCTCTGACCAATCAGCACGGGGAATGTCTTTCACAGGAGTAAGAAGGATGCCTTTCTCGGTAACTTCCATATCCATTTTATCTTTGACGAGAAACTTGTCCAATACAAACTTAGGGAACCGTATTCCCCTAGAATTTCCGATAGGAACTACAGGAACTAACATTGTATGCCTCCTTATAATGTAATTATTATGTAATAACATCATTCTGTCAAGAATTATATTTGAACAAAGTAACTTTCTATATCAGGTTCGCACCGATGCTGCCGCTCAGCCCCACTGTAACGCTTGTATTCCAGTCCAGGGAGCTCGCTGAAAGTCCTTTGTACGGAGTTTTATGATTATTGTTATCTTAAATAGCCTAAACTTCGAGTTTTATAGTTTAATGTCATTATCGGACTTGACATAATAACTAGTATTACAATTTCATGTATTTTCATTCTTTCCTCATGTTATTCAAATAAAATATTTACAGTTTTTTCATTTTGAGTTGCTGTATTGCAGAAATAACAATTGCGGCGGCTACAGGATTTTTCCCGTTTGGATCAATATACTTAATTGGGTTGTTGTTTGAGTAGTTGAACAGACTTTGGGAGAATGGATTGTAAATTCCTCCACTCGGTAATTTAGATATATCCTTTCCAGCACTTGGAATATACTCACCCAGTGCCGGGTCAGTGCTTATCCATCTTGAGTACCTCGGGTCTAAGTACCTAGCTCCATAATAGTACAGACCTGTCTCCTCGTCAATTTCCTTGCCTGTAAATTGTGGAATATATTAAATAAAGTTAGAATCAAAACAAAATTAAGTTAAAAATAAAATGAAATCAACTTAAAAATAAAATTAAATCAAGTTAATTTCAAAGTGAAATTAAGTTAATTTTAAAAACTGTATAGTATTGTATGCGGCTATTATGAATATTGCGAAGAAACATGGAGATACCATGATTGGACTAAAGCCAGCAGCTGTCTATAAAAATCTTGTAAAATCCAGAATGCAAAATGCCGAAAATGTAAATAAGGTGGAATCATGGCGGTAAACGGAATTTCTGGAACTGGAATAACAGGCACTTTGTCTAACGGAAGCAATGCAATCGACTCTGCTGTTCTTCAAAATGAAGCAAAAAAGTTTTCTTCGCTCGTAAAGGAAATGCAAAATAAAACTGCATTAGGAATTTCTGAAGGAGCATCTTTGTCAGGAGTTTCTTCAAGCCAAGTTGCCAGGAACCATCGCCTGAATGGGGACTACACTCAGGGATTCTACGGAGCATTCACTTCTGATTCTGACAAGTCAGCACGCCCGCAGGGATTCGCCGCAAATTCAAAAACTTCAAGCGGAAAAACTCCCGTAATTGACAAGACTTCCGAGCTTTATGCGCAGTCCATGGAAATGGAAAACTACATGGTCAAAATGATGCTTTCGTCAATGCGCAATACAGTTCAAAAAACAGGTCTTGCCGGAAAAGACAACGAATATGCCCGAAAAATGTACGATGACATGATGTATGACAATATGGCGGAATCGATTACCAAAAACGCTTCTTTGGGGCTTGCAGATCAGATTTACATTGAGCTTTCCGGCCAAAGATAATTTTATTTTCTGCATCTTGTCATTCCTGTGCTACGACACAGAAATCTATTGAAGATTTTTAACGGATTTTCGGGTCAAGCCTGATAATGACACAAAAGTGTAAAAGTCGCCATTCAGTCTTTTAAATTTTTCTCTAAACAAAAATCTTTATATTCCGAAAATTAAATAGAAACTTTCTTTTTGAAGGAAAAACTTATGGCGGAAGAAAAAGAAATTGAATTGATCAGTGTGCTTAATGAACAGGAACGAATTCTTGATTCTATGCTTATGGAGCAGAATAAAATTCACGAGTGTGTTGTAAAGCGCAGCTGGGCTGGGCTTGAAGAGTATGTCCTGAATATTAACGAGCTTGGAAGTGAATTTTCCAAGGTTGACAAGTTCCGTGAAAAAATCGCATCTGTTTCAGAAAATATTTATTTTCATCCTGAAGTAAAGGATGTTTTTCTCCGCGTAAAGACAAAGCTTTCAAGAAGCAAAGTTGAAAATGACGCTCTTGCAAAATATGTGAGCGCGACAAAGAAATTTATTTCGGAAGTCATGGATCAATGCGCATCTCAGCAGAGAAACGAAATTTATTCCCCGAACGGCACAATGAGAAAAAACTATGCACAGAGCATTGTTGTAAATAGAAGTATTTAAAAGGAGCGTGGAATTATGGCGAATTCTTTTGCAGGAATAGAAATTGGAAAAAGAAGCCTTATGGCTCATTCAACTCAGATTCAGACTGCCGGCCACAATATTTCAAATGCGGATACAGAAGGCTATTCTAGGCAGCGTGTCATTGTAAAATCCTTTGAGCCTATTTACCGTCCTGACTTGGAGCGCGCGATGGTTCCAGGTCAGATAGGACAGGGCTGCGATGTTGAAAGCATAAACAGAATAAAAGACGAGCTTTTGGAAAGCCGCATTGTTGAGCAGAAGAATGTTGAGTCTTACTGGGAAACACGCGACAAATATTATTCAATGATTGAATCTGTTTACAATGAGCCTAATGATGTTTCTGTAAGAACAAACATGGATAAGTTCTGGCAGGGCTGGCAGGAACTTTCTACTTATCCTGAAAGCGATGCGGCTCGTCTTGCTGTTGTTGTGCGCGGACAGACTTTGACAAATTCAATTCAGCAGCAGTACAAAAGTCTGCGTGGAATTGGAGACCAGATAAACGGCGACATTGAGGCTGTTGTAAAGCAGGTGAATGATCTTTCGCGCCAGATTGCTTCTGTAAATGGTGAAATTGTAAGGAGCAAAGGTCTTGGGGACAATCCGAATGATCTTATGGACCGTCGCGATTTGCTTGTTGAAAAACTTTCATCTCTTATTAATGTTACTGTTACTCAAAAAGATCCTGATGAATTTATGGTTCATACAGACGGGCAGATTATTGTCCAAGGAAACCTTGCGCGTCAGATAGAAACTGTCGGCCAGCTTGACAATAACGGCTATGGAAAACTTATGTGGTCTGATACAAAGCTTGACGCGGAGTTTCATGGCGGAACACTCGGAGCTTTGGTAGAGCTTCGCGACAAGGATATCCGCACAGAAATTCAGTCTTTAAATACAATGGCTCTTAACTTTGCAGATTTGGTGAATGATGTTCACCGGAATGCCATTGGAAAGAACAATACAACAGGTTTGGATTTTTTTGTTCAGCATGATTTTGTGGAAAACGTAAACGGAAACTATGACAGAAATGGCGATGGTGTGGAAGACACTTCGTATATTTTCCGCATGACAGGAACAAATGCGCTTAAGATGCAGGAGCAGATTGGTCTTTCTGGAACAATGACAATTAACGGCGCAAGTGGAAATATTGATGTTGCTTATTTTTCAACAGACACAGTTGAAGATGTTATTAACAGAATCAATGATTCCAACGGAGAGGTAAAGGCTTATCTTGACAGAAACAGTTGTCTTGTTTTAAAAGCAACTTCTTCTAAAGGAATGGAAAATCCTGATTTTGTTATCCGCCATGTTGAAGATTCTGGAATGTTTCTTACAGGGTATTCAGGGATTTTGCAGGGAAGCGGCGCGGACAATGCTTATGACTTTAACCGTGCGAATGCGGTTGATGTTCTTGCAGGAGCGCAGTTTGCGGTTTCTCCAGTTTTGAATCCGTCTGCATATATCGAAGTAAACGGACTTATTCAGAATGATGTTTCAAGCGTGGCAGCCGCATTTAAAAATTCCCAGGGATTCGCAGAGCCTAGCGATGGAAGAGCGGCAGTGGAAATGGCTGCAATCAGAAATACAAAGATAATGATTGGAAGCCAGCGCACATTTGATGATTATTTTGCTGATACTATAACCAACGTTGGGTTAAAAGGTGAGCAGGCGCAAAACCAGCTTGCAACTCAAAACAAAATAATGGGTGACTTAAGGGATTTGCGCGACAGTATTTCTGGTGTAAACATTGATGAAGAGCTTGCCGATATAATAAAGTTTCAGCATGGATATAATGTTGCTGCAAAATTTATTTCGGTGCAGGATGAGCTTCTTGATACGTTGATTAACCGTCTTGGAGTTTAAGTTATTTTAGAAACGAGGTAGAATATGCATAGAATCAGCTCACAATTTAATAATACGGATACCCAGTACCAGCTTAGAAAACAGGAAGTGAATCAGGCAATAAAGAACCGCCAGATTGGAACTCAAAGCAGAATCGGAAGCCTTCGTGATGATCCGATTGCGGCTGGACATCTTGTGCGTTATCAGTCTTACTTGGGACGTGTGAATCAGTTTGAAAAAAATGCGCAGACTCTTGCGGATCAGATGAATGTCAGGGAAGGCTATATAAATCAGAATTTGCAGATTATGCACCGTGTCAGAGAACTTGCTATTACTGGAGCAAACGGAACCTATACTGGAGATGACTTGAAAAACATGGCTGTTGAAGTCAATGAGCTTTTAAAGGAAATGATTCAGAATGCAAATGCTGTAGGTCCGGACGGCAACACTCTTTTTGCCGGAACAAGAACAAAGGGCGCGGCTTTCGATGTTGTAATGGGAAATATTCCAGGCTCCGATGAGGCTCTTATTGAAAAAGTAAATTACAAGGGAAACAACGGAATTAATAAAATCGAAGTTGATGAAAACGCTTATCTTCAGATTGACAATAGCGGAACAAAAACATTTTGGGCAGAACCACAGCATCTTATAGGGCAACGTGATTTGACATCTTGGCAGGCGCTGGAAGATTCTGTTATAAATATTGACGGTGCAGATATTACTATAAAATCTGGCGACAATGTTTATGCTGTTGCTGCAAAAATTAACAATTCTGGAATTGCGGTAAAAGCTTCAATCGATCCTGTTTCCCAAGGACTTTCGCTTTCTACTACAGATTCTCATCAGGTTTGGATGGAAGATAAAACTGGCAGCGCATTGGCAGACATGGGAATGATTGAAGATTCAAGCCAGTTTCCGCCTTACAATGTGAACACTTCCGCTGTAAAAGTTTCCGGTGGCTCTTTGTTTGATGCTGTTATTGCCCTGCGTGATTCTATGCTCAAGGGAGACCAAGAGTCAATTGGAAGCCGCGTGATTGGAACTCTTGACTATGGAATCAACAATCTTACAACTCGCCTTGCAAAGTCAGGAAGCGACTATGAGCGTGCAATGAATAATGTTGAGCGTTCAAAGACAAACAATGTGAATGTTACTCAGCTTGTAAGCAGAGAAGGTGATATTGATTTGACAGAAGCCATAACAGATTTAAAGATGATGGAATATGTCAACCAGGCAACAATGAGCAATGCTGGAAAAATGTATTCAAGCACTCTGCTCAATTATATGCGCTAGGATTTTAGTATTTAAAAATATTCATAGGATTATTTATGCTGGTAGAAACAAAAACTAAAGGTTGTGTTGAAATTTCCAACGATAGGTTGATTTCTATACCTTCTGGGCTTTTTGGCTTTGAAGAATATACGGATTTTGCTCTTGTGGACAGTGAGTATGAGCCGCTTATGTGGCTTCAGTCACTTCAGGAAAAAAATCTTGCGTTTCTTTTAATAGATCCGTTTTTAATTACAGATGATTATGAAGCTGAAATTGATGACAACGAGCTTTTAAAAATCGGCATAAAAGATCCTGCTGATGTAATGGTTCTTACAATTGTAACTGTTCCTGATGATGGCAGCGCGGTAACTGCGAATTTCCAGGGACCTCTTATAATTAACAAGAAAAATCATCAGTGTATGCAGGCTATTCTTGACGGCTCAAAGTACACAACAAAGCACAATATTCTTGAAGCATTAAAACGAAAGGAGGCAAAATAATGCTTATCCTTTCAAGAAAAATAGATCAAAAAATCCGTATAGGAGACGATATTGTTATTACGCTGATAGATGTGAAAGGCGATCAAGTGAAAATCGGCGTGGAAGCTCCTAGCAATGTAAAAGTTTACCGGCAGGAAGTTTTTGAAGCAATCCAGTCGGAAAACAAAGCCGCTGCCTCGCAGATTTCAATGGAGCGCCTAGGAAAACTTTTTGGCTGATTTTTTTTTGTTAGAAAAATATTAGTTTTTGTTTTTTGATTCAAGGACTATTTCAGCTTCGCTTTTTCTTACATACAGCGGACCGTCATAGTCTTTTAATGGTTCTTTCTTTTCCGCAATCATTTTTTCTGCAATTTCAAAGAGACTTTCGCAGCAGTCATTTTCCGGACAAAAGCAATGAAGGGAATATAGCGGTGTTATTTCGTTTGTCCGCTCGACAAATGTTTTTGCTCCAGGTCCGCAAACAAGAACAGAACTTTCCGCGTCAATTTGTTTTAAGATTTCTTCAATTCCTGAATCTTCTTCGTTTCTGATTTTTTCACCGCGTATATAGAATGAATAGAAAAACTCATCTTCTTTTGCTTCTATTACAGGAAGAACTGTTTCAATCGCTTTTTTATAAGACCAAGAGTATGCTTCCAAGGAAGAAATTCCATAAAGCGGAACATTGTCTGAAAGAGTGATTGCCTTGAGCGCGCTAAGACCAAGCCTGAGTCCTGTAAAACTTCCTGGTCCAAGCGTAACTGTCGTGTAATCAAGATCTTTTGCAGAAAGTCCTGCTTCTTTCATTACATAGTCAATTGCAGGAAGAAGCTTTTCAGATTGCTTCATTCCAATATCGAGTGTAAGTTTTATTGTGTTGCCTTCATTTTTTGCGGCTACAGAAAGTTTTGTAACTGCACAGTCTATTGCAAGAGCTTTCATTTTATTCCTCGTTCCAGTCGATTTTTCCGTTGTTCCAGTTTTCAATTTCTATTTTACGGCTTCCGTCTTCCTGCGGTGTTATTTCAACAAGGATAGACTTTTTGGGAAGCTCTTTTTTTACTTTTTCACTCCATTCAATTATGCAGACTCCGTTTCCGTAGAGCATATCTTCAACACCCAGGTTTGCAAAGTCTTCTTCGCCTTCAAGTCTATAAACGTCCATGTGGTATAAAGGCATTTTTTCACCTTCGTATTCGCTTATGAGGCAGAATGTGGGGCTTGTTATATTGTCTTTTACTCCAAGGGATTTTGCGATTCCTTTTGTTATTGTGGTTTTTCCGGCTGCGAGAGTTCCAGTCATTGCAAGAATGTCGCCTGGCTTTAAAAGAGAGCCGATTTTTTCTCCCAGTGAGATTGTTTCAATTGAAGACTTTGTGTGGAAAATCATTTTTTACCCGATGCCATTAAACTTGCGGAAGAGAACCTTCCTGCGCCATTTTATCAATAAGAGCCTTGATTGCTTTTGTTATAGGAATAACAGGATAGTCAAGCTTAGCCGGAAGCGGATCAAGCTCAACTGTTCTTATTCCAAGTGGATTTGTTTCTACAGTAAAACTTATTGGTATTGAAATAATTGAAGACAAAACTTCTACTTTTGCAATCGCCTTGTAGTGATGAATGTAGTAAATGTATCCGTCTTCTTTTTGTATCGAATTTATTTCTAAAACTTTCATAATGCAATCAAATTCCAAGCTCAAAAATAATCATAAATAGCAGCATAAATATCATTTCTTGCAGCTATATTAATATCGGTAAATTTAATGTACAGCACAAATGTTTTTTCATCCACGGATTTTTTTGACTTTATAATAAGACCTTGCGCCTGATGCTCAATGATTCCAGGAAGCTTAAAGTAAAGCTGAATGTACTGATTCTTTGAAATTGGAAGCCCGCATGAAATTTTGCATCCGCCTGCGGAAATATCAATAAATGTTCCCGTGTACTTTTTTTGCTGAACTTCAAATTTTGTTTTTCGTCCGGATTTTACTTCCTTTACTGCGGAAAAAAGACATTCAATGGTTGTTCCCTGCCGCTTTGTCATCCGCTTTTGGATTAGTTTTAGCGTTGAAGAATGCGTTATAAGAAGAAGTTCTTTTCCGTTTGGAATGTCTTCGTAGCGTGCCGCTATTACAACGCATTGGTAAAGCATTCCTGTTGCAGAAGAAAAATTTATCATAAACTTTGAAAGAGGCTTTGGCTTAAAATTTTTTAGTTCTGCGGAAATTTCTACATAAAAACCTTCCGGCGTATTCTTTTGAACAGTCGCGTCATGCGGAATGTGTTTTTCATCTAAAACTCTTATTTGCTGCCCGGGTCTTAAATATTTTGTGGAAGTTATGGAATGTTTTCTGTCGTAAAGTTTTTCGAGCTTATACCTTAATGAAAACAAAACTGAAATTTTTTCTTCGTTCCGCGGATTTTGCAAATTCATTCTTTGAAATTCGGATTTAAAAAGATTTTGCATTTCATTTTTTGAGCGGTAAGAAAACTGAATGTTGCGCACATGATGTGTTTTGCAGATGCTCCATAACAGTTTTTTTTCTATGCTGTCAAGGTTTGCCTCATGCGCAATTTTTCTTACATCTGAAAATTTTGTTTCTCTGTTCTTGTTTGCTTCAATCCATTGTTTTGATTTTATAAACGCCTTGTATTTTAAATATAAAAAATACAAAACCGCAAGAATTATAGCTGCAACAACAAAAAAAGCGACAAAAGAATATACGAATCCGCTTGAAGCAAGACGTGCTTCAATAGGTGAGCCTGTGTCCATGATATTTACTTTTTAAGGCCGTCCTCTATAGCCTTTGCAATAAGCTCAAGACGCGGCGCAATTTCGTATTCGCACAAGTCTCCTGAAGTTACAGTGTCTTTTGTTTCAAGTGACTGCTCAAAATCCGCTGCAAGCGGCGCAAACTCTTCAAAAAATTCTGTAACGCTTTTTCCGTCTATTACAATGCTTGAATATACTTCCGGGAACAATGCGCTCAAAGCCGCTGTGTGGCAAAAGTCGTCAATTGCTTCTGCAAGTTCAGCTATTACAGTGTTTGCCTCTTTGTCTTTTCCGCCTTGAAGCGCGACCGGAACTTCTGGGAGCTTTTTTGCAAGCGAAGAAAATTTGTCTTTTGATTTTCCAAGGGAATCGATTACGTCCTGTTTGCTTAAAACTGTAAGCTCGATTTTTGTATTTTCTTCAAGCGGAGTTTTTGAGGCATTATCAAAATCATCTGCTAGAACTTTTTTTCCGTTAAGAAAAATGCCGATTGTTGTGGCCTCGCTTTTTTCTGCTTCTTTTTCAAATGACTTTAAAACTTCGCCGACTGTTTTTTCATCTTCAAGCGTAATGTCTATTTTTTCACCGTTTACAAAAAGTTCCATGATTTTCTCCTATCTGTTTCTGCCGTTATTTTGGTTTGAAAAATTCTGCATTGTGGACTGCTGGCTTTCAAGGCTGTTCAGCGTGCCTTCCATGTTTGCGTATTTCCGTTTAAGTTCAGCTTCTTTTCTGTCCAGCTGGGTCTGAAGCCGTGTGATTTTTGAATTTGAATTTTTTATCTGCGTTTCAAGCGAATTTGTTTTTGAAGAAATTATCCCGCCTGATTGAACCCAGGAAGTAAGCTGCCTGTCAATCTTGTATCCGATTCCATCGTCAATAACCAAGTCTCCGTCAGAATCGTAGCCAAACAAATTTTTTATTTGATTCAAATTTGACTTTAAGCTTTCGTCAAGTTTTTTTTCATCAACTTCAAGATATCCGCGCATCTGAGAAGGACTGTAGCCTCTTGCGCCTCCGCTTGCATTTGTAGAAACACCAATCTGCGAAAGCATTGTAACGGACGCGTCATCAGAAAATCTGTAGTTTGAAGAAACAATCTGCTGCAAGGATGATTTTCCGTTTGTGAGAGTAAACTCTCCCTGAAACATTCCAAGACGCTCGTATGCTTTGTCCTGCTCATCAGAAGAAAGGTAGTCAAGCTCGGAAACAATTTCAGGCTTATTAATAGAAAGAATATTCATTTCTGCAACTGCCTGATTGTATTTGCCCACAAAAGTTATAATCGCATCCTTTGCGGATTCTGTGTCCGGCTCAATTTTTATGTTCGCGGGCTTTTCCGTTTTTTCATGGACGTGAAGGGTAACATTTGGAACTATGTCGTCAATGTCGTTTGTCGGGCGGCTTATTGTAATTCCTTCATATTTTAGCTTTGCGTCCTGCGCAGTTGAAATTGCGTTCTTAGGCTCAAATCCAAGCGATTTTTTTTCGTCAAAACAGAGCGGGGCAGTCATTGAAATTTCTTTGCCCGTATTTGAATTTCTTACAACAAGCGACTGTGCGTTTGGAAAGTCTGAAAGGCTCACGGAAACTTTTGTTTTTCCGCTTGAATCCTTTGTAAAATACTTTGAATCAACTGGCTTTTCGTTTCCGTCCGAATCCTTTATAAAAAATACTTGGCTGCTTGAAATTTCAACAGGCTTGGATTTTTGTTCCTGCTGTTCTTGCGCAGGCGGAAGTGTAGAATCGCTTGGGTTGTTGAATACGCTGATTCCTTCATAAGTAACGCTCAGCGGAGCCGGAAGCTCAAGGCTTTCTTTTGGAAGCTGGACAGTTTCTTCTGTTATGTCCTGAACTTTTTTTTCTGTAAAAGAGAATTCTATTTTTCCAGAGCTGCTTTTTTTTATCAAAGACGGAAAATCAAGTTCAAATCCGCCTCTTGGTTCTATTGTAATGTCGTTTCCTCTTGCTTTGACATTGTTTTTTGAGATTGCCGGAATATTTTCCTGGTGGATTTCGTCTTTTGTTTCCGGCGTTTTTGCAGAAAGTGAAGAATATTTTAAAGTTGTGGTTTCAGATTTTGCAGAAGAAATCATGCCGGTTTTTTTTGCAAAGTCAAGTGCTTGTTTTTCAAATACAAGGCGATTTTCTGCGCCTGTCCTTAAACTTTCAATTAAAAGTGATTTTTTATTTGCGCTTACACCAATCAGGCTTGCTTTTATCGTGTCGTTTCCGCGGCGGTTCAAGGCAGTAACAAAGTCATTGAGTTTTCCGCCTTTCCAGTTAAAGTCGATTTTTTTTTCTCCGACGGAATAAGTGTATTTTCCAGGAGCTACTTGCATATCGCTGTCTATTTCTTCGCTTAAAAATCTGTCTGATGCGGCAGGCTGAAGAACTTCTATTTTAAATGAGCCGAATTCCGCTTCGCGTCCTGCGTCTGCTGTTACTGCATATTCTTCCGAAGAAGATGAAAGTCTGTTGCTGAATGGATTTTCAAAAGAGTAGAGGCTTTTTACACTGTCGCGCAGAGAAGACATTTTCTGATTGACTCCACGCCAGGCGTCCTGCTGCTTTTTATACGTCGCAAGATTGGACTCCTCACGCTTTAAAGGAATCCGTTCGACTTCCATTAAGGATTCAACGAGATCATTTGTTTTGTATTTGTCGCTTACGCCTGGTATGTTCAGTCCGTCTGCCATTAAATCATTTCATCAAAAAGTACACCGATGGCATGTTTCATTCTTGCCTGAATTCTCTGTATATCTTTTGACGGTATTTCCCGGATAATTTCGTTTGTTGATGCGTCTACAACTGTTACAACAACTCTGTTAAGTTCGTCATTTACATTGAAATGCAGTTTGTGGCCTGTAACAATGTCAGAAAGACGCTGAAGTTCCTGCACTGACGCTTCCAAATCTGCCTGGTTCGCCTCAAAGTTTTGAAGAACTTCCGAAGCTGAATTTGGCAAAGTTCCTTTTACAGAAACCTTTGCTTCTCCTTTTTGCGGAGAGAAAGCGTTGTAGACTTTCTGGCCATCCATTGCCATTGTCTGACCATTCATACTGATTGTATTCATGGACATTTCCTCCTGAAAAATAAAAAGAAGAGAGGGGAAGGGGGCGCACCCCTCCTCGCTCTTACGTGCTTGCTGCCTAAAAGAAGACATCCAGATTTCTCTTATTCAGAAAACACGGTTACAGCTTGCGCCGTTATTTTTAATACTACTGAAGCAAAGCCAATACGTTCTGAGACTGGCTGTTTGCCTGAGCAAGCATTGCTGTTCCTGACTGAGCAAGAATAGAATTCTTTGTGTATTCAACCATTTCAGCAGCCATGTCAGTGTCGCGGATTCCTGATTCTGCGCCCTGCATATTTTCTGCTGCAACGGCGATACCGTTAGAAGCCATTTCAAAGCGGTTCTGGTATGCGCCAAGGTCTGCTCTCTGGCGTGAAACTGATTTAAGAGCTGCGTCAATTGCTCCGATAGCCATGTTAGCTGTATCTGGAGTAGAGATGCTTATCTGTTCGTCAGTACCCTGAGTTCCCTTAAGACCAAGAGCCTGTGCTGTCATTGTTCCAATGAAAGCTGTTACTCTCTGATCCATGTTAGCGCCAACCTGGAATGTCATTACATTGTTTGTTACAGAATTCTCTGCAAAACGTCCTGTAAGAAGGTTCATTCCATTGAACTGAGCCTGTGAAGCAATGCGATCTACTTCTGCTACAAGCTGAGAAACTTCAACCTGAATCTGCATGCGGTCTTCATCGCTGTAGATTCCGTTTGCAGACTGAACTGAAAGCTCGCGGATTCTCTGAAGAATGTCTGTAGTTTCCTGCAAGTATCCTTCTGTTGCCTGAATGAAAGAAACTCCGTTCTGAATGTTTCTGTTAGCCTGGTTGAGTCCGCGGATCTGGCTGCGCATCTTTTCAGATACTGCAAGTCCTGAAGCGTCGTCTCCAGCGCGGTTGATTTTTTCGCCTGAGCTAAGTTTTTCAATGTTGCCCATCAACTGGGAATTAGAAACTCCCAATGTGCGGTTTGCAAACATTGAGCTCATGTTGTGATTAATGACCATAATAATGTCCTCCATGAATCGTACATAATGCATCATGCAAAATGCCCGTCTGTAAAGGCTTTCTGCTGGTTTTTGCGCCCCCGGCAGAAGTTTTAGACCTTGTACAGCAGGAACCGTTGCTTTTATTTCCCTTGTAAAAAATTTAAGCAACCGTCTATGCTGTTACAGACAATCATGGAAAACAGAATTTTCAAAGATCGGCTTATAAAACAAAGCAAAGCCGTGTCTAAAAGCACAGCTGTTTTTGCGGGAAAGATTCAAAAAGAAAGCAAAGTTGAAGTGTAAATCAAACCTGCAAACGGCAAAGAGCATAGAAAAGTCCATGCTCTTTTTATTCAGTATATCACACTATTGGAGTAAAGACAAGACGCTTTGTGACTGGCTGTTAGCCTGAGCGAGCATTGCAATTCCAGACTGTGACAATACCTGGTTCTTGGTGAATTCTACCATCGCAGAAGCCATGTCTGTATCGCGGATTCTTGATTCAGATGCCTGTGTATTTTCTGCGGCAATATCAAGTCCCTTTACAGCATAGTCAAGGCGGTTCTGGTATGCGCCAAGGTCTGCTCTCTGCTTGTTGATGATTTTTAGAGCTTCATCAAGAGTTCCGATTGCGCGGTTGGCATCACTTGGAGCCGCAATTGTCATAACTTCTTCAGTTCCAATTTCTCTCATTCCGAGAGCAGCAGCTGTCATAGTTCCGATGAAAACAGACATACGCTGGTCCATGTTTGCGCCGATGTGGAGCCACATAGAAGCTGTAGGAGTGTTTTCTCCAGTAGCCTGTGCAAATCTTCCTGTGAGCATATTCATACCGTTGAACTGCGCCTGAGAAGCGATGCGGTCTACTTCTGCTACGAGCTGGCTTACTTCAACCTGAATCTGCATTCTGTCTTCATCTGAATAAATTCCGTTTGAAGCCTGAACTGCAAGTTCGCGGATGCGCTGAACGATGTCTGTAGTTTCCTGCAAATATCCTTCAGTTGTCTGAATGAAGCTGATTCCGTTTGCTGCGTTTCTTGAAGCCTGGTTCAATCCGCGGATCTGAGATCTCATTTTTTCAGAAACTGCAAGTCCTGAAGCGTCGTCTCCCGCGCGGTTGATTTTCTGGCCAGAAGAAAGTTTCTCCATGTCCTTTGTGAGTGAACCCTGGGTTACTCCTAAAGAACGGTTTGAAAACATTGCGGACATGTTGTGGTTGATGACCATATTTTTCCTCCATGGAATTATAAAGACCAAATCCTTTCGGTCTAAAATTGTAAAAGACTACATCTGTATTACAAGGCTACATCTGCAATCTTTTACATTGAATAGCCTGGCTGATGTCTTCTACGAAGTTGAACAGCCATGGTTTTTCAATATGATTATCGGCATAACGGAGGCTTGACTTTAGCGTTTTTTTTTAATTTTTTATGATTTTTTTTAGAATTTCCGCGGAATTCTTGTAGGTGTACTTTTCAAGAATTGGTTCCGGGGATTCTGTCTTTTCCTTTAGAAGGTTGTTTAAATTGCAGTCCGTGTTGTTCCATTCAATGTAATGGGCGGAATTTCCGTATATTTCAGGAAGGCTTGCTGACTTTGAGATTATTATTTTTGCTTTGCAGGAAAGGGCTTCGAGCGGCGGAATTCCAAATCCTTCATAATAAGAAGGAAAAACAAACGCCTTGCAGTTTTCCATCAGCGATTTTACATGACCGTCTGTTACATAGCCTAAAAGCATTACGTTTGGAAGGCTCTGCAGGTCTTCAAGCTCCTTTGGAACAAGTCCGGATATTGCCTTTCCGGAAACCGCAAATTTTTCCTCTGGATTTTTTTTTGCGTAAGATGCAATCCATTTTAAATTCTTTCGCTTTGAAAGGCTTCCGAGTGTAAAGTAAAATCCGCCTTTTTCAAGCTTGGGAAACTTTTCAAATATTGAATTGTCAGGTTCTATTGACTTAAAGTGATCCCAGCCGTTCGGAATAATTTCTATTATCTGTGGTGAAACTTTGTATGCCTTTAGAATCCGTTCTTTGCTGAACTGTGAAACTGTTATGATTTTTTTTGCGTTTTTTGCGATGTTCCAGTAACTTAGGCGGCAGTAAAGCCTGATTAGCTTGTCCTTAAATGTTTTAAAGTCCTGTGGAAAATCCTTTGCATAAATGTCATGTATAAAAGAAATTCCGCAGTTTTTTCCAAGCGGAGCAGTGTTTGAAAAGTTAAGTCCGGTTGCCTTTAATTTTTTGCAGGCCAAAGAAAAAGTTCCCATGTCCCAAAATGGAAAGCTCTTAATACTTTTTTTTGACACGATGATTTTAATGTTTTTGTATTCTGGAACTGACTTTGCGTTCGCAGGAGCATAGAGCGCAATATTGTCTTCTTTTGAAACAATCAAGTCCAGCTGCCTGCAAGTTTCCCAAGCGAATCTTTCAATTCCTGTGAGGTTTCTGCAAAGAAAGTTTCCGTTTATTAAAATCATCTTTAAACCTTAGTCGCGAGAATACAAATCTCTTGTGTAGACTTTTTCCTTTACGTCTGCAAGTTCAGGAGACATTCTGTTTGAAATAATTACATCGCAGTCTTTCTTGAATTCCGCGAGGTCTTTTACTACTTTTGAGCCGAAAAATTCATCTTCCTTATAAGATGGCTCGTAAACAACTACAGGAATTCCTTTTGCCTTTACGCGCTTCATGATTCCCTGAATTGAACTTTGGCGAAAATTGTCGCTGTTCGCTTTCATTGTAAGGCGGAAAACTCCCACAACTTTTGGCTTTTTTGCGATAATCTGGTCTGCTATAAAGTCCTTGCGTGTTGAATTTGAATCTACAATCGCATGGATTAAATTCTGTGGAACATCCTTGTAGTTTGCAAGAAGCTGCTTTGTGTCTTTTGGAAGGCAATAACCGCCGTAGCCAAACGAAGGATTGTTGTAGAAGTCTCCGATTCTTGGATCCAGACAGATTCCTTCTATAATAGACTTTGTGTCCAGTCCGCGTACTTCCGCATAAGTGTCCAGCTCGTTGAAATATGCGACTCTCAAGGCAAGATATGTGTTTGCAAAAAGCTTGATTGCCTCTGCTTCTGTGCAGTTTGGATAAAGAATCTTTATGTCTTCTTTTATTGCGCCTTCTTTTAAAAGGGATGCGAACAGTTCTGCTTTTTCCTTTAGTTCCGGCTGTTCTTTTGGAAAGCTTACAACGATTCTTGACGGATAAAGGTTGTCATAAAGCGCATGTCCTTCACGAAGAAATTCCGGGGAAAACAGAAGGTTCTTTATTCCCATTTCCGCGCGGATTTTTTCAGTATAGCCGACTGGAATTGTGGATTTTATTACAACTGTTGCTTCAGGATTTATTTCTTTTACAAGCTTTAGAACTGCTTCAACAGAAGATGTGTCAAAGTAGTTTTTTTCCGGGTCGTAGTTTGTTGGAGTTGAGATGATGATAAAGTCAGCGTCATTATAGGCAAGTTTTGCGTCTGTTGTGGCCGTAAGGTTGAGTTTTTTATTCGCAAGGTATTCTTCAATTTCCTTGTCAACGATTGGAGATTTTTTGCTGTTTATTAAGTCAACTTTAGCCTGAATTATATCTGTTGCGAAAACTTCATTGTGCTGTGAAAGCAAAATTGCGTTTGAAAGTCCTACGTATCCTGTTCCTGCTACTGCTATTTTCATTCTTTCCTCCAAAAATAAGCAAGGTTTAATAGGCAAAAAAAAAAGACCTTAGAAAAACCTAAGGTCCGAGAGCGGCAGAAGGGAGTCGAACCACAAGCCGGAAGCCTTAGTTTTCCAGTGTCAAGCCTTAAATTTTTGCTTTATAATAAAATAGATAATTGTTTTAATCAAGTTGTTTATCAGTGATTATTAGATTTTTATAAAAATTATCCACATTTGCTATCAGATTTGCTATCAGACGACAAATTCACCGTAGAAGAAATTTTGTATGTGAAAAAAAACGGCTATAAAATTATTGTTCAATGATTGATTTGTTTTGTAAATTAATTTATTATAGTTTGCATGATAAATTTGACAGAATACATAAAAATTTGCGCTGTAAAAAAGGGCTGTGTCTCTATGCGAAAATTGGCGGAACGAATCGGAATGACACCGCAGGGGCTTTGCAATAAGCTCAAGGCGAACAGATTTTCAAGTGTGGAGCTTGAGAAGATAGCGGAGGCTTTCGGGGCTTCCCTTGAAATCCGCTTCATCGACAAGCAGACTGGAGAGCCAATTTAAAATAAAAAAGGCTTCTGGTTTTTCAGAAGCCTTTCTGTCTACTGCTCAATCCATTTCAATGCAAGCTCTAGCACTTTTTCTTTGTAGTTTATACGTTGTTTTGCCATTCTTTTTAATTTCAAATCAATGTTTATATTTCCGTATTTTTCAGCTTGGGTAAAAAACCAGTCTAAAAGCTGGTTTTCAGCTTTGATTAATTGCTCGTGGGCTTTAAAGTCTATCACTTCGCCAAAATTGCATTTAATTCCTGCTGTTTCGCATTCCTTGTAAAAAATTTTCAAGTATTCCTGAAATTCGCTGTCAGTCAAAATCCATGCTCTTGGCTTTGACTTTCTGTCGAATTTTTCATTGAGGATTTTTTGCTCTGTTTTTTCAGCGAAATCATGCAAGGCGAGATATTCAGATTTTTTTTCAAGATAATTTTTTTGCAGTTCATTCATTTTTTTTACTCCTAATTGAAATCTGTTATGATTTCATCTCCATTGTCAAAAGTAACTTTTACTGTGTCCAACATAATTTTACCTCTTGATAAGAATGGGGCTGTCCAAAAAGAAATGGACAGCCTCTGTTTGTTTTATGCGGCAAGGTCGAGCACAAGCGACAAATCAGCCGAAACATAAACGGCATATTTGCAGCTGAACGGGTCAAGGCTTTCGCAAGAAAGTGAAGAGCCGTCGGCAAAGTCAAAACAAAGACTAGAGCCGTCTTTGTAAGAGTTTACGGCGTGCTTTTTTACAAAAGCAGAAAAATAGTTTGTGCTGAGGGTTGAACAGCCCCAAGTCTGTTCAAGGTTAGAAAGAATTGAATTAAAAGGATTAAGTTTTAACATATAAGCCTCCTGTATGATTATAATATACACTTTTTTTTATATTTTGTCAATATATTATTGATAAAATATAAAAAAAGTGTATATTATAATCATCAGGAGGAAAAATATGGAAAGTTTAATGATTAAAGCAGCTTTGAAAAAGGCAGGATTCACTGCCAGGCAGGTCAGCGTGAGAAAAGGACAAGTCGGCTATGAGCTGGTATTTTATGTAACAATCCGCGACAAGCGGATTGACAAGGCAGAAGTCGAGAAAATCGTTCGGCCTTTCAAGAGCGTTGACTATGACGAGCGAACAGGCGAAATCCTTGCAGGCGGAAACTGCTTCATTTTTGTCAGCTATGAGGCATAGGAGATGAAAATGATTTTTGAAGAATTTCTTTCGCAGTTTGTCCAGATTGCGAAAGAAAGCTATATAAAAGTATATGGCTTGGAAAAATGGACAAAACTAACGGAGCAAGAAAAACATGACATTGTTATTTTTCTTGCCAATGATTTCAGGAGAAAAAAATGAAGTGCAAAGTTGTAAAAATGACAAACGCAAGGACAAATGAGCTTTGCGGATTTGTCATAGTCGATGAAAAAGGCAGATCAAACTTGGTCTGCTACAGGACACCGGCTGAGGCAATAGAAGATGCCTTGAAGCTTGGCTATGAAGTGGAATTTTAAATAAACTAGAAGTTTTGTTGAAAAACAATTAAAATAGAACAGGAGGAATTATGAAAAAATTTTACATTTATGCAGAAAGAACGAACCTTGACAATTTTGTTGAGGATGTCGGAATGGTCGGCTATGACAATGAGCCTACAGCCTGCTTGGACAATGCTATGCTTTTTGACACTAAGTCAGAAGCTGAGGCGTGGACAAAATCCAGTGAGGCGAAAGAGTGGATTGACTGCCGCTTTGAGATTTGCGAGGATGAGTTTGAGCAATAGGCGAAAAAAAGGCTTCTGGTTTTTCAGAAGCCTTTTTTAATTCGTATGTACGAATTATTGTTGAAATTCTTAAATGAAAGAGATAAAATGAAAGAGATAAAATGAAAGAGATAAAATGAAAGAGATAAAATGAATGAATTTTTAGAAAATGATTTTATAAAAAAAATTCAAAGGTGCAAGGATAAAGTCAACATCCTGCACTTTTCAACTGGTGCGGATTCAGTTGCCTGTTTTTTGAAGCTTCGGGAAAACGGGATAGAGCCCGTACTTGTTTATAAATATTTTTTACCAGAGTTGCCTATGGTGAAAAATTACATTGATTATTTTGAAAAAAAATTCAATGTTCATATCTATCAATTTCCATCAACTCTGTATGCCGAGCATACTGACAATGCTCTTTACCAATTGCCGGTAAAAGCTAGGGAGAAATTCCGAAATAAAATAGGGCTTTTTGGGCTTGAAAATTATTCAAAAGATGGCTTTGATAAAGCCCTTGCGTCTTGCTTTAATGAAGAGGTTGTTTTTCATTTAGGCTTTAGGTATACGGACGGGCAAAACAGATACCGAGTTCTGTCAAAATATGGATGTATGTGCGGCAATAAATTTTATCCTATTGCAAGTTTCAAAGTTTCTGATGTTCAGGATATTTTAAGAAAATATGAAACAAAATTGCCGATAGAGTACGGATTGTGGGGAATTTCCTTTGAATCTCCCAGAAGTTTTAATATAAACTTAATAAAAGAAAATTGTCCTTTAACCTACAACATGATAAAAGAAAGATTTCCACTTATCGGGGCTTTGGGACTTCGCGATGTGTACACAGGTTTAAACCAGCACTTCAAGCAAAGGTTGGCGCAATATAAGAATTTTGCAATGGAAAAAGGAGATTTGATATGGTAAGAGAATTAAAAAAAATAAAAAAGGGAGAGGAGTTGCTAGCGGATATAGAGGCTGCTACGAACGGAGATGTCCTTAACATCGAAGAGGTAAGGAAAGAGGCGTTTAAAAACGAGCTTGATGTTGGCTTTTTCTTTTCTGTAGTTTTTAATACGCGAAAAGAAAGGGATGAATGGCTTTCCTCGCACGGTATAAAGCTTGAGGAGGATTTTTTTGTAAAAGCTAAAAATTTTCTTTTATAGGAGGTGTTTGAAATGGCACGTGCAAGAATGTCTGTTGCTGCCAGAAGTTTGTTCCGGCAGATGAGCAGGAAGGGAGTCTCTCTAGTTTCGAGAGGCGGTGGAAGTACTACAACTTCTGGTACTTAATCGAATTGCTTGTTACCTGCAACTAATGCCAGTTGCAGGTAAAGGATTTTTTTATATGTCTGATTTTTTTTGATGACAAAACTGAAAATTTTTCGCTCAAAAAAAACTTTCGGAGCAGTTGGCTCTTAAAGAGTGCCGGTTGGAGGATGGCTCGTTGGTTTCAAATGCTGATGGAATTTGCCAGATGATGATTCAAAGAGCATTGGACGGGGATTTGCAAGTTGTTGAGCTTATTGACAGAATTTCTAATAATAAAAAATAAAAAAGTGAATATTTATTTCTTTTGTTAATGCTTCTTTTTTTTTAGTTTTTACTATTTTTTACTATAATATGAATTGAAAAATTGTATTTTTTGTTTAATTTATTAATATTAGAGGTGGGGATGGGACGAAAACCTAAATGCACACATAGAAAATTGATGAGGGCGATAGAAAACAGCTCGGGAATAATCTCTGTTATTGCGAAGCGGCTTGGGTGCAGCTGGGTTGTCGCAAACAATAGTATAAAAAGAGATTCAGAGGCTTACCAGTTCTATCTTGATGAGTGCGAAAAAATTATTGATGTAGCAGAGAGTGTAGTCATTTCATCGATAAGAGATAATAAAGATGTGAACACTGCGAAATGGTATCTGGAGAAAAAAGGAGCAGTGCGGGGTTACAACCCTGCTTTCAAGGTTGAGGCGGAGCAGAAGTCTGTAACACGCGTCTATATTGACGACCTGGGAAAAATAGACAATGAGGCGGGAAATAGCTAGCTGTAGCGAGACGCAGAGCATCAGCTTGAAAAAAGTTGTCGGCAGCGGATATGTCGACTTTTGGCGGAGCACCAAGCGGTATATAGCGGTCAAGGGAAGCCGAGGAAGCAAGAAGTCGTGCACTACGGCATTGCGCTTTATTTTCCTGATGATGAAGTATGGGGATTCGGGGCTTTATCCAAATCTGCTGGTAATCCGGCGGTACTACAACACGCACCGCGACTCGACAAGGGCGCAGCTTGTCTGGGCTATAGAGAGGCTCGGCGCAAGGGCGGACTGGAAGATACCGAAAGGCGAGCTTACGCTTACATATATTCCGACAGGACAGCAGATTCTTTTCCGCGGCATGGATGACCCGCATTCACTGACATCTATAACCGTGTCAAAGGGTAATTTATGCTGGGTATGGTTTGAAGAGGCTTTCCAAATAAACAGCGAGGATGACTTCAACAAGGTTGATATGTCAATCCGTGGACAGCTTCCGCCGGGGCTTTTTCATCAGATAGTCCTGACATTCAATCCATGGAGCGACCGCCACTGGCTGAAAAGACGGTTCTTTGACAGCGGCGATCCCGACACGCTTGCGCTCACAACAACATACAGATGCAATGAGTTTCTTTCAGAAGCGGATAAGGCGCTTTATGAGAAAATGAAAGTCCAGAATCCGAGACGCTACAGAATAGAGGGCGATGGTGAATGGGGAATAGCCGAGGGGCTTATCTATGAGAATTGGATAGAATCGGAGTTTGATATTGAGAAAGTCATAGAGAATGCCGTCGGTAAAAAGACCGCAAGAGGGCTTCCTGCTCTTGTTCCGTGCAACGGAATGGACTTCGGATATAATGATCCAACGGCGTTCTACGGAGCTTATGCTGACAGAAAAGACTATAAGATTTACGTCTACTATGAATTTTATAAAACCATGATGGAGAACCGCAAGATAGCGGCGCGGCTCATAACTGACGGATTTGGGGAAGCCGTGATAAGAGCTGACTCGGAAGACCCAAGGACTATAAACGAGCTTAGGCTTCTAGGTCTTCGCGGCATCATCGGGGCAAGAAAGGGAAGCGGAAGTGTTGCCGGCGGAATACAAAAATTGCAGGACTATCAGATAATAGTTCATCCGAAGTGTCCGAAGATGATAGAGGCTTTAAGCAACTACGCATGGAAAAAAGACAGATTGTCGGGTAAAGTTCTGAATGAGCCGGAGCATGATTTTTCCCACGCTCCAGACGCATTGCGCTACGGCTGCGAGGATTTGCAGAAATTCGGGATTCAAGTTTGACTTTGGCTTTTTTATGTGCTATATTTTTTTCTGCCACACATAAAATACATAGCCCCATGCGAAAAAAGGAATGTGAAGAAAAATGTGGCAGGCTGAAAATATAAAATTTAGCAGCGACCTATCTCCCGCTACTGTCGCTCAAATCATTGTCGACAATGGCAAGACATCTCCAGTCATTCAGGACATCAGGACGGCTGACCGCTATTTTGACATTCACAACGACATTGAAAGAAAGACACGCTCATACTTTGATAAGGACGGAAAAAGCATAGCGAATCCCGCGGCGAACAATGCGCGTATAAAAAGCAATTTCCTGCGAATGCAAGTCCAGCAAAAACAAGACTACGGATTTGCCAAGTCGTTTGTACTTAAACTTTCAACTGAAAAGCAGAGTGAAATCAACCTTGCGGAAGACGCTTACGGATTGGAATGGAAAAACTTTCTTGAGAAAATTCTCTACAAGATGACATACCGCCTTGCGGGGCAGGCTGTGAATCATGGAATAGCATGGTGCTATGTCTGGATTGACGAAAATGGAGAGCTTAATCTCGAAGACTTGAAAGGCGATCTTGTCTATCCGGTCTGGAAAGACAGACAGCACGTAGATTTAAACAGTCTTGTTTACAATTATTTTCAGCTTGAATACAAAAGCCTTGAGCCTACAAAGACGGAGTTTGCGGAGCTTTGGACTGAAACAGAGCACTTCAAGTTCGATGTCTCGGACGGTTATAAAGACGTTCCGTTTTTCACTGATAGCCATTCACACATGACAAACGGCGTCTCATGGGAAAAAATTCCTATTATTCCACTGAAATCCACTGATGACGAAAAACCGCTTGTTCTTTTCATAAAAGATTATATCGATTCATACGACAAGCTGATTTCACGGAGCATAGACGGGCTTATAGACGACCTCGACCCTATGCTTGTATTCAAGGGAATATCTTCAAATGTAATGGACTTGATAGAGGCAAGGGAACTTGCCAAGATGACCCGGACAATATCGCTTGATTCGGACGGAGATGCAAGCTACATACAGGCGCAGACTTCTGTTGACGCTCATTTAAAGGAATTGGAAACGCTAAAAAGCGACATGATAAAATTCAGTTACGGAGTGGACATGAACGATGCCCGCTTCGGAGGAAACCCAAACCAGCTTGTTATAAAGTCGCTTTATCAGGATCTTGATACTTACACGGACGGCATAGAAAGGCACTTTCAGTCGTTCATTGAGCAGCTGAAATATTTTTTCGACAAGTGGTATGAGATAACAGGCAGGGGCAGCTTTGCGGAGGCGCAGGAATATAAAATTTTAGTGAAACTTGACCGCTCCATGCTGATAAACCAGTCATCTCTTATAGATGATACGGTCAAGCTGCAGGGGACAGGCGTTTCGCAAAAAACGCTTCTTGAGTTTAATCCGGTTGTTCAGGACGTGGAGCTTGAGCAAAAAAGACTTGAGGATGAAAAGGCTGAAAACGATATATTCCGCCTTGATTCAGAGCCGGATAAAAAGCAAGATTCCGATGGGAAAGAGGTTTGAGAATGGGCGGAATAACACTTACAGTCGCAATAAGCATAGCGACATTTCTGCTTGGCATAATGTACAAGCTGGTTGACATCTCGGTGAAATTCGGGCGGTTTGCAAACACGCTTGAAGAAAATGAAAACCGGGATGATGAGGAACGGCGGAAGAATGCGGCAAAGTTTACGGAGCTTTTCAACAGCCGGAACAGGCACGAATCGACATTGATACGGCTTGACACAACGGTTGTGAACATGAGCACGAAACTGGACAGAATGGATATAAAGCTGGATAAAATCATGGACAGGTGCGGGGCGAGGGTTAAGGAATGAATTTGAATCTTGTTTACAGCGCGCTAGCTGTTCTTGCGCTCTTGGCTTGCGCTCTGCTTAGAATCAGGTATTTGGAAAGCAAACTTGAGCGTGTGCAGGATATAAATGCCGAACTTTCAAAGAGCGTAATAGCATTGAATAAAACGCTTGATATATACAGAAAGGAAAAAGAGGCGAGGGAGAAAAACAGGGATGAAGCGAATTCTAAAATCAGTTCTATTGACAACGGCGGCATTGACGCTGCTATTGCAGTCCTGCAAGACTGTGGAAATCAAGACTGAATATACTTTTCCGGAGCTGGACTTTCCTGTGTTTCCGGCTATGCCTGAGATTGAGAGAAAAGACGGATTCTGCCTTGTGCCGGATTCATACATCATGGAGCTTGCAAGGTACAAAGTCCGAATAAAAGAGACTGAAAAGAATTACATGGACATGAGGAAGATTTACAAGGAGGCTGAAAAGTGAGCAGGCTAAGAAACGGAACGCAGCAGTTCATCGAGTGTATTGGAAAAGCCGGATGCCTCGCGCTCTGCCTTGTTGACGTGGCGGCGGAGTTTCTTGAGAGAAACGGCGGAAAAGCTGAAATTGACGCTGTTTCCGCGATAATGAGAGCCTGCGGAATGGGCTACATTTACTTCAACTGGAGCAGTTTCAATGACAATGACAATATGTATGTCCAATACCCAGCATTGTTTCTTGAGATGATGACCGGAAGAAAATGGAGCTACCGTCATGAACCATTGAGCTACCAGCCGAAGCCGGATGAATTTGCAGTTACAAGATATGAGCGGAACGAGACGGGGAAGACAACCGGGCATTTTCAAAGGGATGATATTTTTGAGCCAATAAAGGACAGTTTGACCGTAAAATACGGAAAGCCGGTGTCGCTAAGAATATGCGCTCCATTGAACTGAAAGCATGGCTATAAAATACAACAAGTCCAGCGAGGATTACTGGAGAAAGCGAAATTCCCTTACAGAGCAAGAGCGAGGAAAGCAGACAGACAAGCTTTTGATGAAAATGCGGACACTCTACCGCAACACCCTTGAAGACATAAACAGGGAAATACAGCTTTTTTACGGACGCTATGCCGAGGAAAACGGACTTACACTTGCGGAGGCTAACAGGCGGCTGAACTCATCGCAGCTGAAAAGCGCGATAAAGGACATCGAGAAATATTACAAATTCGCAAGCCCCGAAAAAATAGGTCTGTCCATGTCAAGAAAATACAGAGAAAAACTCCGTCTTCTTTCCGCAAGAGCCTATATGAGCCGGCTTGAGGAAGCCAAGACAAGGATAGAGCATATAATAGTCCGCATGGCGGCTGACCAGAAAAGCGGATTCGAGGATACCTTGAAAGAAGTGTACAAAGAAAGCCGTCTGTTTGCATCTTTCGGGATTGACAAGGCAAGAGGCGTCTCCGCCGGGTATTCCGCTCCGGACAGAAAGACAGTTGACAGGGCACTGAATGAACAGTGGCTTGGCGGGAACTACTCCGACAGAATATGGGCGGATAAGGGAAAACTAGTTGATTCGATAGACCGTGAGCTTCTTACCGGAATATCGCTTGGTCATAATCCTAAGAAAATAGCCTTGGCTATGTCCTCAAAGTTCAGTATGAACTACAGGAACTGCGAGAGGCTTGCACTGACAGAAGCCGCGCATATAACGGAATCAGCGACCGCAGACAGCTATAGGGAGCACGGCATAGAGAAATACAAGTTCATTTCCGGGCTTGATGGGCGCGTATGTCCTGAATGCGGAGCTCTTGACGGTCAGGTTTTCGAGCTGAAATACAAGGAAGAGGGCGTAAACTATCCGCCGATACATCCGAGATGCGCCTGCACAACAACTCCATACTTCGAGCCGGACGAAATAGACGCAATGCCAGGAGGCGCAAGCCGGGTAGCTTACAGCAGGGATGGAAAAATTTACAGCGTCCCGGCGGACATGACCTATTCGGAGTGGAGAAAGATGACGGAGGGCGGAAATTGAACTACGGACTGCCATACATGGGAAGTAAGAACAAGATAGCCGAATGGGTGGTCGGACATTTTCCTGAAAAAAAACATTTTTATGATTTGTTTGCCGGAGGCTGCGCGGTAACCCACTGCGCAATGCTGAAAAGCAAATTCAACACCTACACCATAAATGATATTTCCAGAATGACGGAGTTTTTTACGGACGCAATCAGTGGAAAATATGCCGCTGAAAAACGCTGGATAAGCCGTGAGGATTTTTACAGGCTAAAAGACAATGACGAGTATGTGCGCATCTGCTGGAGTTTCGGAAACAAAGGAACAAACTATCTTTATTCCAAAGAAATAGAGCCGTGGAAAAAAGCCCTGCACTATGCGCGCTTTTACGGAGACTTTTCCCTTATGGAAGAATTCGGCATAAGGACAGACGGCACAAGGATTGACATAAAAAAGAACGCCGCGGAATACAAGGAAAAATATATCAGATGGTATTTAAAAAATGTTTTGAAAAGTCCGGCGGAGTATGAAAGCCTGCGCAGTAACCTTGAGATAAAAATCAAGGACAATTCGGAGAAGCTCCGCACCTATCTGCTGGAGGGGTTGAGAAAAGCAGGAAAGACGAGGACGGAAGTTGACCGCTATCTTGGCACTAACGGAATGGCAGGACATTACTTCGGAAGAAGCCAATGGGAGTTTCCGACACGAGAAGTGTATATAAAATTGCAGTCGCTTTTGTATCTTCCAGAAAACTACGATGAAATTTATTGTCTTCAATCTTTATATGAAAGTCTGGAAAGGATGCAAAGTCTGGAAAGTCTGGAAAGTCTGGAAAGTCTGGAAAGTCTGGAAAGGCTGCAAAGTCTGGAAAGTCTGGAAAGGATGCAAAGTCTGGAAAGGCTGGAAAAATTCCGGGGCGACTACAGGAATGTCAGGATTCAGCCGGATTCTTTGATTTATTGCGATATTCCATATAAAAATACGGCGGAATATTCAGACGGCGGATTCGACCATGAAAGTTTCTATGACTGGGCGGAAATGCAGACCGAGCCGGTAATTATAAGTGAATATGCTATGCCGGAGGAAAGGTTTGAAAGAATAGACTTTATAGAAAAAAGAACCACACTGAGCGCAAACAGTAGGCAGGTCAAAAAAGAGGGCTTGTGGGTGCCTAGGACGCAGGAAAAATTCATAGCTGAAACAAAGCGGAGAATGAATCCGCAAGGGGAACTTTTTGGCTAGGATTCTGACGGCTTTGAAAAACACAAGAGCAGAGGCTGAAAAGGAATTTCTGAGGCTTAAAGACAAGGCGAGAAGCCCGGCATTGGTACAGTCGGAGCAGAACGGAGGCTTCTGCGTGCGCCTTTTCCAAAGCGATGATGCCGATGAATGCAAAAAAGCCTATGCTTATTTTCTAGGCAAGGGAATAGAATGCTTTATGCAGAAAAAAATATAATTCAGATATACGAATTATGTTGAAAAAAAATCCGGGTTGCTTTATACTCGGAAGGAGAAAAAAATGGAAACAGAAGTTCCAGTAACAGCAACGGTGGCTGAACAGAACGCCGGCAAAGAACCTGCTAACACTCCAGCAGACAAAGGAGCGGAAAAACAGCCCTACAAAGTATTCAGCACACAGGAAGAATTTGACAGGCACAGCGCCGGAATCCTTAATTCCGCCCAGAAAAGAGCCGAAAAGGAGCTTTTAGCCCTGCTAGGCTTGAAGCCGGACGAAAAGGATAAGCTAGCGAAATTCAAAGAGGCTTACGACAGCACCCTTTCCGAATCTGAAAAGAAAGAGGCGGAGCTTAAAAGCCTTGCGGAGGAGCTTAGCGTTTACAAGAAAAAGGACGCTGAAAAGGACGCCGTTATAGCGGCAGTAACAAGGGCGACAGGCAGAAAAACCGATGACATTATGAGCTATGTCAAAATGGCGAAAGGGCTTGTCGATGAGAATACAGACATGGAGCAGGCAATCGAGAAAGTTTTCTCAATGCTGAAACCCGAGACTGCGGCGCATACAGAGCCGACAAAAGGAACTCCACCGGCAAATCCAAGCCCAGAGACACCGGAAGAGAATCCGTTCAAGACGGGCAATGTTACGAGGCAGGGACAGCTCTTGAATAGCGACAGGGAAAAAGCCCGCCGTATGTATAAAGAAGCCAAGGGCAAAGACGCACCGTGGTGATTTAGGAGAAAATAAAAATGGCAGACGAAACAACAAAACTTGAGGACATTATCCAGCCGGAGCTTTTCACACAGTATGTGCTTGAAAGAACAACTGAAAAATCGGAGCTTATCAATTCCGGGGCAGTGCAGAACAATCCGCAGCTTGACATTCTTGTAAGAGGCGGCGGAACAGTTTTGACAATGCCGAAATGGAATGCGCTGGGCGGAGAATCGCAGGTGTTCTCTGATGCTGATGACATCGAGACAGACAAAATGACAAGCTCAAAGGAACAGGCAACTTTGCTTTTGCGCGCAAAAGGCTGGTCGGCGCATGATCTTGCAGGCGCGCTTGCAGGCGATGATCCTATGAACAGAATTGTGGAACAGGTCGCCACATGGTGGGCAAACGATGAAAAGAAAAATGTAATTTCAATCCTTAAAGGCGTTTTTGCCTGCACAGGAATGAAAAGCCATGTTCTTGACATTTCAAAAGAAGCAACCGGAGCAGGAATCAGCGCAACGTCGATTCTTGACGCGAAGCAGCTTATGGGCGACAACGACTCTGAGCTCGCATTGATCTATATGCACAGCGCGGTGTTCACAGAACTCCAGAAACAGCAGCTCATTTCCAACGTGTTCCCATCTGACGCAAAGATCGCAATTCCGACTTATCTTGGCTACCGTGTTGTAAAAGATGATTCTGCGCCAGTCAGTGTAGAAGACGGAGTGTTCACAACCTATCTTCTTGCGGACGGAGCAATCCAGCGCGGTGTCGGAACTCCTGTTGACTTTGTTCCTACGGAAATTGAAAGAAACGCAAAAAAATCAACAACAGTCCTTTACAACAGAAGCGCGAAAATTCTTCATCCAAAGGGAATGTCATGGATTGGCTCCGCGAACATCACAAAGGAAACCCCAAGCAACGAAGAGCTTGCTGTAGGCACAAACTGGACTACAGCCTCCGACTTGAAGAACATCGGCATGGTCGCCCTTGTCCATAAGATCTAGGAGCGGCGCATGGTTACCGAGTACAATCTCAATGTAATCAGACAGCTTAGGGAGAAAAAGGAAGCTGAAATGAAAAAGGCGGCTTCCGCTCCTTTGGTGGAAGAGAAAGAAGAAAGTTTTGAAGTACCCGCGCCGGAGCATAAGGAAGAGATTCCGAAAAAAACGGATGCTGAAAAACTGAAAAAAAAGAAGGCTTAGCCATGGCGGACGGAAGCAGCGCGGAAGAGCAGTTCGATTTTCTCGGAACGGTGAAAATCCTCCTTGGAATTTCCGGGGAGGAAAAGGACACGGCTCTGCGTGTCTATCTTTCCATGTCTGAAAGAGCAATCTTGAATTACTGCAATATAAGCGCGCTTCCGCCTGAGCTAAACTACACTTTGTGCCAGATGTGCGCCGACACGTACCGCGATATATCCGCGGCGAACACCAAGGGTGAAATCGCCGGGGCGGTCGGAAGCATATCGGAGGACGGACGGAGCGTGTCGTTCACCAGCGGAGCTGAATTTAGAACTGCCGTGGATGACAGGGTAACGCGCATAAAGGAGCTTTCAAGGTTCAGAAAGCTGTACAGGACTGACTAGGAAATTAGGGAAATGGCTTTTGACTTTGGACAGATTGGAGATGTTGTCTCAAGATTCATGGACACTGATTTTATCGACATCAAGAGGGATTCATCGGGATCGCTCCAAGAAATCTATTCAAATGTGAAGTGCCATATCGCCTATTCCTCTGTTGACAACCCGGATCCGGCTACTGTCGACATAAAACCAGTCGTACAGTCTCTGACCGTGCATCTTCCCCTTTGGGCTGACATACGCAACAACGACTGCATTGTTGTGAAAAAAATAGGTTCAGACGGAAGTATCGCCGCAGTCTACAGCGGACGGTGCGGAAATCCGGTAGTGTCGCAGGGGAGAAAAAAGGTTCTTGTGCAAATGAGCGGGACAGAGGTTGGCAGTCCGACACCAGTTCCACCGAAAAACCCGGTCAAGATACTGGTCGAGTGCGTGAGCGGCGGAGAGAATATCCTTGAGCCGTTCACAATTGAGGAGGCGGAAGGGAAAACTGTCTCTGTCCATGCGCCGGACATTGAGGGTTTTTCTGTAAAAGAGTGCTATCTTGACGGCGAGCTTCAGGACGGAGTTTCGGCGGAAATTAAAGGCGTGTCAGGAAAACATTCAGTGCGATTCGTGTACGTGGCCCTGGAATCCCCGGATTCATTCCGCTATCTTGTGGATGGAATCTATACAAAGAATGACGGAAGCCTTGCAAGCGGCTTCCATTTATACAAAAGGATTCCATGCTCCGTGTCTGAATCGGACGGAGTTTATACAGTTGAATGCGGAAACGCATATATGAGGCATGGAGACAGCGGAAAAATTCTTGAGGTGAAACCCGGCGCGAAAATCGCCCTTATGCCTCAAAAGATATTCGCTGAAATAACAGGGATTGCCGAAGCCGGAGATGAAACAGTGTTCATGGCGGTGCCGTTTGCTCCGTCTGATGTGGAAAAGGCTGCGTATGTATGCGGATGGTACGGCTGATGGCTTTTCACCTTGACTACTCGGAAGTCTCCAAGTTTCTCGGAGCGGCAAAAAAACTGCAAGAAGACTATAACAGGTTTCTGCGGTCTTTTCTTGTCGAGCAGGCGGAGCGTGTGGTTGCAAAGGTAAAACCTAGGACACCGAAAGACACAGGCGCGCTTAGGCGGTCATGGAAGATAGGAAAAATGACTGGCAGCGGAGAAACTCTTGAGGTTGAGATTCTGAATCCGATGGAATATGCAACAGACATAGAGTATGGACACCGTATAGTTGTCGGGCATGGAAAAAATAAAAAGGAAGTCGGCTGGTACAACGGACACTTCATGCTGAAAATCTCCATGGATGAAGTCCGTAACCAGATGCAGGCAAGGTATGACAAGGAATTCGCGGACTTCTGCAAGCAAAGAGGAGTTGAATGACAGAGATATGGAGTGAGGACATCAAGAATGCCCTGACAGACAGGATAATGCGGATTGCGCCCGGTGTAAGAATTTATAAGGAGGCTTCATCCGCACCTGAATATCCGCATTTCTTCATTCATCAGATTTCTGTTTCCGACACAGAGGAGCGTCGCAGATACCACCGGCTTAGCTATTCATTCGATGTGCGGTACAGGGCGGCTTCTGATTCAAGCACGGTCTTAAACTTGCAGCGCGAGCTTGATAGCATGGCTTTGAGGCTTTTTTCGGGGCTCTGCATAATTGAGTGCGGGGACGGAAAGATAAGATGCGAGGATAAGAACTGCGAGAAGACAGACGGAGTTCTTCACTTCTTTGTTACGGTGAAAGTAATGGCGATAGAGGATTCTGAAAACAGAAACGGAAAACTCGGAAAACTTACTGTGAGGGTCGGATTAAATGGCAGATAGATACATTACCATTCAAAAAGAGGTTGAGGCGTTGCAGTTCAACGCAATGTCTTTCAACGAGCTTGCTGTTTTTCTTGGAAGCAGCAATTTCCAGATAACAATGAAGGACGGCAGGTGCAACTGCACGGCTCTTTTGGATGGAGTAAAGACTTTGATTATTGAGAATGACTGGCTTGTTAAGGGCACGGCGGAGAAAATCTCAATAGTCAAGCCAGATGAATTTGAAAAGGAATACATAAAAAAGGAGCTGTAAATGGCAGGCGGAACTTGGCTATCGCAAAACAAAGTCCGTCCCGGAGCTTACATTAACTTCGAGGCGGTAAAGAAAGGCTCTATGACAACCGGAGACCGTGGCATTGTCGCTATCGGGCTTTCATTGCCATGGGGAAAAGAAGCGGAACTGACAGAGGTTTTGTCGAGCGATATGCTTGACGGAAACAGCCAGAAGAAAGTCGGGGTTACAGCCTTTGACTCGGAGGCTAAGCTCCTTTCCGGAGCTTTGAGTTACTGCTATAAGGCGCTTGTGTTTAGAATGAACACAGGCGGCTTAAAGTCGAAGGCGGTAATAGGAAATCTAAGCGTTGAGGCGAAGTACTCAGGAACGCTTGGAAATGAAATCAATGTCGCAGTCTCAAAGGCGGAAGAGGGAATTTTCAAGGTAATTACCTATGTGAAAGGCTCTAGCGTTGATGTTCAAAAGGTAAGCTCAATTGCTGAGCTTGAATCCAATGACTATGTTGTTTTCAGCAAGGTTGCGGAGCCAGAGGGAGAGGATTTTACAGAATCAGCCGGGACACCTCTTGCGGGAGGAGCAGACGGCGAGGCGGTTCCTGAATCTGCATATCCAGCTATGTTTAAGTTGCTTAAAAAAGCAAAATGGCAGACATTGGCTTGTCTTTCGGATGACGCGGCAATCAAGAAAAACACCCTTGATTTTATCAATGGGCTTAGGGATGACGAGGGGCGTTATGTTCAGGCTGTTGTTGCTGACTATGCCGGCGCGGACTATGAGGGGATTATCAACTCGGTTTCCGGGGCTGTAATTGACGGCGTGGAATTCTTGAAGACGGATTTTGTCGCCATTGTCGCAGGAATGACTGCCGGTGCTAATTTCAATGAATCGAACACTGCAAGGACTGTAAAAGGCGCAACATCAATAATCGGAGAACTGGATGACAGCGAGATAAAAGAAGCTCTTGAAAAGGGAAAGTTTCTTCTGTCAACATCAGCAAGCGGAGTTGTAAAGGTTGAGCAGGATATAAATTCTCTGCACACCTACACAAGTAAAAACGACTACAGTTTCAGCAAAAACCGTGTTATCAGAACTCTTGATGAAATCGGGACGCAGACGAAGATGACTTGGGAGAATACATACATGGGCAAGGTTGACAATGACGAGGACGGAAGAGCCTTGTTCAGAAGCGATCTTATCACGTATGCAAAGGAACTTCAGCGGTTGCATGGAATCCAAGAGTTTGAGCCTGATACGGATGTAAGCGTAGCGCAGGGAAGCGAGCTTGATTCTGTATCGGCTGAATGGAGCGTAAAACCTGTTGATTCGATGGAAAAGCTCTATCTTCTTGTGAAGGTAAGAAAGTAGGAGACTGCGGAAAATGGAATGGAAGTATATGAAGGCCGAGGATGCTATTTCCGGAAAGGAAGGCACTCTTTATGCGATAATTGACGGAAGTGTTATCGCTGTCGCTGAATGCAAGAGCATCAATGCGAAAATCACAAAGAACAAGACGGAATTCAAGTCCCTTGGACATCGCGGAACGCAGCATAAGGCTACTGGCTGGAGTGGTAGCGGAACATTTGTTATCCACTACGCTTCAAGCCGCTGGGCTAAGATGATGATTGATTACGCGAACAAGGGCGTGGACACGTACTTCAAATTGCAGGTTACGAACGAAGATCCGACTAGCTCTATAGGGCGGCAGACAGTCGTTCTTTCGGACGTAAACCTTGATGAGGCGGAGGTCGCCAAGATAGACACTGACAGTGAAATTCTTGACGAGTCCATGAACTTCACATTTTCTGACATAGAAATGCCAGAACAATTTAAGGAACTGAACTCTTAGATAAAAACGGCGCTTTTTGCGCCGGGTAATTATAAGAAAGGAGTAAAAAATGACTAGGAACAGTGTATTTACAGTTGTAGGAATCATTCTTGTTGTCGTCGGGGCGGTTGTCGCCAATTTCTCTGGCTTCGCTCTTGCGGAGGTAACAGGACTTGCTGTGGCCATGTATGGCGCGGGGCTTGCCTGCCAGTCGTTTATTGCAAAGGCAAAGAATCCGAAAAGCTGGAAAACTGTAGCTTCGGCTGTCTGCATGGGGCTTGGAGGATTCGCACTTGGCGTAGGCGGACTTGTGTCGCAGGACACTACTGGACAGGTTATAAGCGCGGCATTCGGAATTGCATCTATAATCGCAGGACTTATTTTTACAGCGCTAAATAAAAACAGTACAGATTTGGGAAAATAAAAAACTATGAGCAAACTTGATGATTTTCTAGGGCTTGCCGATGTCTCCGATGTAAGGGAGACAATAACAGTAACTGCTGACGGCAAGAGCCTTGAGCTTGTAATCCGCCCTCTTTCAGAGGACGAGCACAACGAGTTCCAAACAAGGGCAAGGAGTATAAACAAAAACAAGGTTTCGTTCGACATGAAAAAATACAATGACCTTGTTTTGTCTGCCTGCATTGTAGAGCCGAATTTTTCTGATGAGAATTTTCTGAGAAAAGCGAAGTGCGTTTCTGGAATTGAATTTCTTTCAAGAAAATTCGCTGCTGGAACAATTTCTGACATTGCGGACAAAATACAGAAATTGTCGGGGTTTGATTCGCTCGACATGGAGATTGAAGCCGCAAAAAACTGATTGACGAGGACGGCGAGGCGGCTTACTGCACATACGCCGTCCTCAATTTTCACTGGACGCCGGGACAGTTCGCAATGCTCCCGGCAAGGCAGAAGGCGTTTGTGATTGCGAGCATAGACAAGAAAGTGGCGGCGGAGCAAATGGAGCTTGCCAAGATGAAACGGCAGCAGGGTTAAATGGCAAAAGTTAATACTATATTCGGATTTACAGACAATGTATCAGGCGGAATTGCAAGAATGGTAAGACAGCTTGATTCCGCTGAAAAGGGATTCTCAAGGCTTCAAAGAGCGGCGATTGTCGCAAACAATGCGCTAGGCATTATTGGAAGCATCTACAGCGTAATTGGCAAAGTTTCCGGGGCAGTAGGCGGACTTGCGGCCGGCTACCTTTACCAGCAGGAGCAGGAGATGAAGCTGGAGACTATCATGCGTCAGAGAATGGGGGCTTCACAAGCCGAGATTCAGGCTATAAAAGACCTCGCCGCCGAGCAGGAAAAATCCGGCATATATTCAGCCGCAATGATAACACAAGGCGCACAGGAACTTGCGTCTTTCACGTCAAACAGAAAAGCCATTGAGATGCTTGTACCTGCTATGAGCGACCTCATTGCCCAGCAGTACGGATATTCGGCCGGAGGAAGGGAATTTCAGGCGACCGCCGACATGATGGGAAAAGTCCTTTCCGGGCAGTACGGCGCGCTATCAAGAATGGGATACATCTTTTCAGAGCAGGAAAAACGGATGCTCAAGATGGGAACGGAGGAGCAGAAGGCGGCTACCCTTGCGAAAATCATAACGGACAACGTAGGGTACATGAACAAGGCTCTTGCCGGAACGGACGAGGGGCAGATTCTAAAGCTTAACAACGCCATAGGCCCGCTGAAAGACAGCATCGGAAAAACACTTGTGGAACTGAATACAGGAATAAGGCTCGCGAAATTCACTATGGAGGCGGACTTTTACAAGGCGATGAACAAGGCTCTCACCGCGGTTGCGCCGCTTGTCAAGCAGGCAACAAAAGCGTTTCTCGAGTTCTACCAGAAAGCAAGACCTGTTCTTATCAGAATGGCAAAGGCGATAAAAGATTTCGCTGAATCCGTGAAAAAAAATGCCATACATATACTTGCGGCTCTCACCGCGGTTGCCGCCGGACTTGCTGTTGCAGGGGCTTTGTGGCTTGCATTTAATGCCAAGATGATAGCAAGCACTGTAAAGGCTGTGGCTGTACATGGTGTTCAGATGGCGAAAATGGCTGTGCAGTGGTTAATAGGACTTGGGCCTGTAGGGTGGATAATTGGCGGCATAATTGCAATTGTTGGCATCGCAATAGCTGCATTTATAAAACTTGGGCTGACTTTTGCCGATGTCGGAAAAGCTATTGGCGGAGCTTGCGGTTTTATGTACGCGCAGTTCTATAACCTGTATGTAAGAGCCTACAATCTTTTTGCATCCCTGGCGGAGTGCATTGCGAATGTGTTCACTGACCCGATAGGCTCAATCGGACGACTTGTAACAAACTTCATAGATGCGCTTTTGTCCCAGCTGCAGTCTATTGCCCCGGTTATAGATTTTATTACAAATAAAAATTTCACCGGCGCGCTTCAAGGCGCAAGAAGCGCAGTCAAGGACTGGAGCGACAAGACTTTCGGCAAAGGAACATTCACAATAAATAGAATGGAGGAGAAGTCTGTTGAGTACCTCACTAAAGCCGGAATGTCAAAAGGTGAAGAGGCCGGAATGTGGCTGGATAAAAAACTGGAAAATTTGCTTAAACTTAACAAGGCTGACGACAGTACGAAAGTTGATGAAATTTTAAAAGGCATAGAGGGGGTAAGTAATAATTTCAAGACTGATTCATCCGGTGCGCTTCTTACTTCTGACGAAAACCTTGTAAGTATTGCCGAGGATTGGAAAGATTTGTTAATGAGACAAGCTACAAGCCGGTTTAATGTACAGTTCGCAAGCCTTACTCCGTCTGTTAATGTCGGAGGAATGACAATAAACAACAATATGGACGCGCAGGCTGTCATACATAGAATTTCAGAGGGCATCATGGAAGCAAGCGGCTCCGCCTTGAGGTAAGAGAATGAACATACCGATTTATATTTCATTGCAGTATGAAAAGAACTTTCTCAAATTTCCAGTCAACCCGGAGACGCTGAAAAAAGAAATCCCGTCAAGCTCCGCAACTGCGGACATTGAGGGAATCGGGCAGGTAAGCATTCCGAAAACACCGGGGCTTGCGACAATCAACATAAGCTCGTTTTTCTGGCAGGATAAGAATCTTGTTCCGTCTTCTATGTATATTAACTGGCTTGAGAAATGGCAGAAAAGCAAGAAGCCTGCGAACCTTATTGTAACAAAACTTAACTACTCCATGCTGGTAACGTGCGAGGCATTCAACCACTGGGTAAATGGAGGCGAGGAATCCGACCCATATTTTGAGCTGCAGCTGAAAGAGTACAGACCATACGGAGCAAAGTTTATAGGGCAAAAAACAAATCTTTCCTTGCTTGAGAAAATCCAGAAGCTGCAAGACCTTGCTACGCCTCCAGTTCTTGTCGAGATTCCGCGCCCTCTCAGGGGAAGCTCCAGAAAGGTCAAAGTTTCAAACCTTTACACCTGCGTTAAAGGCGACACTCTTTTGTCCGTTGCAAAGCGTCTTACCGGCGCGACACTCTGGAAAAAGCTGTATGATAACAACAAAAAGGAAATCGGGGACGCCGTGCGGGATTCAACGGAATTTGCGGCGGGAACAGTCCTAAAAGTTCCTGACGAGTGGAAGACTTGAAATGATAAAATTGCAGATTGTTGATTCTGACAGCGGAAATTGGTTTGACGTTTCAAGCCTTGCGCATGATATAAATTTCATAACATCTCTCATGGATCAGCCGGGCAAGCTGTCTTTCACACTTGAAAAAGACCCCAACAACATACTGAAATTCACACTCGGAAGCATTGTCATATTCGACAATGACGGCGAGCACATATTCTACGGTTATGTGTTCACTATAGGGACAGACAGAAGCGACACTTACAAGGTTACAGCCTACGACCAGCTGCGGTATTTCCAAAACCACGGACATGTTCTTATAAGGGACATGACATTGCGAGAGGTGTTCGAGATGGCTTGTATAAGAACGCAGACTGTATATGAGATTCCTGCCGGACTGAAAATTCCGGACGAAAAACTGCCTGAAAGACTGTTTAATGACAATTCATATTTTGAGATTCTCCAATGGGCAATAAACGAGGCAAACACGCAGAGCGGTAAAGGTGAAGATGTGCAGAAGTTCTTCATCAGGGACAACTTCGGCACCTTGCAGCTTAACGAAATCGGCTTCAAAATGGAAAAGAAGTATTCAAACAAGCTGGTTGCGAAAGAGGGATTCAGTTTTCCGGAGACAAAAAGCTATCTGATAATCGGCGATGAATCGCTTCTGACCGGCTACCAGTACGAGCTTAGCATAGACAAAGACACTTACAATGAGATTGAAGCGGTAACGGAAGTAAAGAGCGATTCGTCATCATCGGAAGATGACACAAGCGGAGATAGGGCGCAGAAAAATAAGAAATTTCTATACTCGAAGCAAGACAAGGCATCTGTCAAGAAATACGGACTGCTTAGAAAAATTGTCAATGTGAAGTCGCAGCAGGCGGATACTCAGCTCGTTACGTATGTTGAGAAAGTACTTGAGAATTTTTCCCAGCCGTCAAAGACAATGAAGATAGACGCTATCGGAGTGAATGGAATAGACGCCGGAGACGGCTTTGTTCTGAAACTGAAAAAACTGGATATACCTCTTATGAAGCTATATGCTGTTTCCGTATCGCACAACTACAACAATGGAATCCATACAATGTCGCTTGAGGTCGCAACAAGCAAGCTGTTCACGGAGGTTCTAGGGTGAGCGATGATATTGACATGATAAACATTGTGAACACAATAAAAAAAATGTCGGACACGTCAAATCGTCCTGACACTATGGTTTTCGGAACGGTTGTGAAAACATCGCCCTTGGAAATTGACATAGGAAACGAGATCGTGTTAACAGAGAAATTCCTTTTTCTCGGGCAGATGTGCCGTCCCCATAAAGTAAAGATTCCGCACACGCATATTGTAGACACTCATTTTACAGAATTGTCTCCATCCGTTGGAAGCATAGGTAGCGGAATGATCGCTGGTGTGGCTTTTGAAACGGCGCAGAAGGCAGCTTCGGCGGCGGCGATGAACAGCTACACAACGCTTGATGACAAGGGCAATGAGATTCAGCACACAATTTCCGACAAGGACTTGGGAAGAAGCTCTATTGCCACAAGTATAAAGGTCGGAGGAGCTGCGAGCATCGTGGACGATTCCGTCATGATAACAGACAGCAAGCATAAGCATATAATTCCGCGCCAGACAACAAAGGATGTGCATCTTCCAAAATCCGACTATGAGGAATGCGTTGTGCTTGACATAGAGCCGAAACTTGCGGTCGGGGACAAAGTTCTCATGTTCGCATTCAACAACTACCAAATGTATTACGTGGCGGAGAGGATAGAATCATGACACCTCAAATTTCAGGAGCGGGCGTATCTGATGTGCAGGAATACAGAGAGCCGTCCCTTACTTATAGGCAAAACACGGAGACTGTCGCTGGCAAAGTTGACGGTCTTGAATCAGTACGTCAAGCCGTCCAGCACATTCTTCTTACAGAACGTTACTCAAACCCGATTTATGATGATGACTATGGAGTTGAGCTAGAACAGTACATAGGGAAAGACATAGGATTCATTGAAGCAGGTATAGAAGCCACATTGCGAGAGGCTCTTACGCAGGATGACAGAATAACAGACATTTCCGTTGAATCCGTTCAGAAGAGCGACAAGCAGACAGGGGCTTGTACAGTAAAGTTTACAGTTTACAGCATATTCGGAAATGTCGAGGAGGAAAAAGATGTCCTACAGTGAAGATAATACGTATGAAAAAATTCTCTCAAGAGCTTTGGAAAATGACAGGCTTGTTGATGTGGACAAGCGTCCGGGAAGCATAGCCTATGACGCGCTTGCGCCCTTATGCCTTGAGCTTGCAAATGCCTATGCGCTTTTAGACGTCATGTCAGAACAAACTTATCTGATGACTGCAACAGGGGCGAATCTTGACAGCAGGGTTTACGACTACGGACTTTCACGGAAAACCGCGACAAAATCGCTTCGTGTCGGAGTTTTCAAAAGATACAAGGTTGACGGCGCGGGAAATTTCATTTTTGACGATGAAGGTAATAAAATTCTTGTTGATATGAATATTCCGATCGGCTCAAGATTTACGGTAGCAAGCGAGGACGGACTGACCTTTGAGTACATCGGCAAAGAAAACGGAATGGACATTCTTGAGTGCGAGCAGGCAGGGCAGAAAGGGGATTCTTACCAAGGGCTTGTCTTGCCGATTGTCCCGATACAGAATCTTGCCAAGGCAAGCGTAACTGACATTTATACGCCAGGTTCTGACGAAGAGACTGACGAGGAGCTTAGGCTTAGGACTAAGAATTATATATGCTATGCGGCGTACGGCGGAAATATTCAGGACTACATAGAGCGGACAAATAAAATCTATGGCGTAGGGAATACAAAGGTTTTCCCGGCATGGAAGCAGAACGGCTCGGTTTTGCTTTCAGTTGTGGCTCCATCATACGATCCTGTAAGCGATGTGTTCATAGCCAAACTGAAAAATGAAATAGACCCGGAGGAGAAATCGGGCGAGGGTGTCGGTGTCGCACCGATAGGTCATTACGTAACAGTAACGACCCCGGTAAAGAAACTTGTGGATGTGTCTGTAGAGGCGAGCGTAAAGACTGATGTTGACGAGGGCGAATTTTACGAAAGAGTTCAGCAGGTTCTTGAGGATTATCTTCTTTCGGTCAGAAAGCAGTTTGCGCAGGATGTCAAATTGTCCGTATACACAGGAATTATAATCCAAAAACTGATACAGGAAATCCCCGAGATAATCACGGTTGATACAGTCCTTCTTAACGGCAAGGCGGAGAATGTCGTGTATGTTGACGAGGGGGAAATTGGAATGCAGTATCTTCCTTATCTTGGAACTCTCACTGTCAACGGAAACATAGGGGCTGGCAATGGCGGAGAATAAGGTTTTCAGGTTTGAGCCGGAGGCTGTCAAGGGCAATCTTACGCTTGAAGCAGTCTACGGCGTATGCAAGGATGAGCTGGAAAAAGTTGATTCTGAAAGAAATACAATTTTTAGGGATTTGTTCATAAATACAGCAGATCTGAAAGGTATCCAAAAATTCGAGGCTTTCTATGATATAAAGCCGAATGCCTTTCAGACGCTTGAAGAGCGCCGGGCTATCGTTCTGAACAAAACGAACTACCGACCGCCGTTTACAAGACAGAGACTTACAGAAATTTTGGAATCGATATGGGGAAAAGGAAAATTTGTCTATACAATTTATCCTGCTGAGTTCAAGATAATGATAGACATAGACACAAACAATCCTATTATCTATCTGCAATTCTCAAAGCAGGTAAGAAATGTAATTCCTGCGAACCTTTTTCTTGTGCTGAACATCCAGTACACTTATATGTATTTGAAACGGCACTATACATACAAGGCTTTAAGCTCCCTTGATTACAAAGAGCTGCAAAGATACCGCTCTTTAAATTCTATATAACAGGAGAAAAAAATGGACTACACAGAAAACTTGAAAATGAACAGACCGGAGCCGGCAGACCAGTTCGACCTTGACCACTGGAACCATAACACGGACATATTGGATGCGTACGCAAAACAGGAGACGGACGAGCGCAAGGCGTCTGATGACAAGCTACAGAAAGAGATAGACGCCTCCCTTAAAATGGAGAATATAACAGGAGTTCTTCCGATTGAGCAGGGCGGAACGGGAAAGACCGAAAGGCAGGAGGCTCTGAACGAGCTAAGCTCCGAAGTGCAGCTTAAAGACGACATCGGTGAAAACGATGAGGTTGTTTTCATTCATAGAACAAAATCTGACGAGAGTCTAGGTGTAGAAGCCTCCCATGATGTCCAGAATGTAAAGATGAATACCCTTGCGCAGAAAGTGTTCGAGATTATAAAAACCAGGACATTCGCAAAGGACAGCAACGGTTTTGTTCCTATGGCTGGCTCGGCTGGCTCGGCTGCGTTTCTCTCCGCCCAAGGCACTTGGGACAATCCGAGTTTTGTTGAATCCAAAATAGAAGCCAACTCATCACAGACTGTTTCAGTCTCTGACAACACGATAATTAGAATAACCGCCGGGCAGTCCATCTCTATTATCCTTGAGGACTGCGTGAAGCTGGGCTGCACGGTTACATTCATCAACTCAACGGCTATCACCCATACGCTCTCATGCAACAGCGTTGCGGCAAACAAACTGTCCACAATACAGCCTAACGCTTTTTTCAAAATCGCATGGAACGGAAGCAAATGGCAGAACATCGTTGCTCCGGGCGTGGGAAAAAGAATAACACAGTATCCTCAAGAGGAGGCTCCGACAGACGTGTATCCATGTACGGCATGGGAGGAAATCTCCTATGACGGAGCGTTCTTCCGGGCGTCAGGCGGAAACGCGGCTGCCTTCATAGAAAAATCGGGCGTTTTGAGTAAGCAGTCCGGGCAAAATCTTAAACATAATCATTCAGCTTCTTCTGGTTATATGAGCGCAAATTCCTCTGGTCTTTTTACCCTTGGACAAGGTATATGTGTTTCAGTACCAAACGAATCTCAGAGACCTGCATGGCCTACAGGTGCTTGTACGGGTTCCCCAACAGCTATCTACGGTGGTAATGAAATCGGAAATGGTAGATGGATTGGCTATATAGATAATGCTGGTATCAACGTACAACACACCCATGAAATTTCTGTAAACAATGACGGAGGTGATGAATCTCGGCCTGATAACTATACAATCCGTGTCTGGAAAAGAACCGCTTAGGCAGTGCGCTTCCATATTTTGACTGTGTAGTTAGATGGTCTTGTTTCTGCGTCTCCACTTAAAGAAACCGTTCCGCTTGGAGTAATCGTGTGCGAATGATTGCCAGCGTTTTCCGTTTCTGGATTCAAATTGTATCTTTGACTATATTGGTTGTAGCTCGTATGCCAATATTCAGACTTATAATTATTTGTATAATCCTGCCAGTCGTTCGGATAGCCGTCATTACGGACTCTGACATTATGCTTGTGATTGCCATTGCTAGAGGTATTTGTTGTATTTCCGGTAAAAGACGCAGTTAATCCATTTACGGAAGTTGACTGATCCTGCTTACTCAAAACGCCCGATTTTTCTATGAAGGCAGCCCATTCTGAATAAGAATGTTTGCTAAATATAAAATAAGGGCTATAAATCAAATAGGTAAAGAAAATGGTTTATGGCTATATCCGGGTGAGCACAGGCAAGCAGACTCTTGAAAACCAAAGGCTTGAGATAAGGCGCTACTGCAAATTCCACAGGCTGCGGAACATCGTCTTCGTGCAGGAGACCGTGAGCGGAACAAGAACCCCTGAGAAACGCAAGCTGGGAAATCTGATAAAGACAGCGCAAGAGGGCGACATTGTTGTGATAGCGGAAATATCACGTCTAGGACGCTCCCTGATGATGATTCTGAATGTCCTGCAGCTGTTCCTAGAAAAAGGTGTCCAGGTAAAGGCAATCAAGGAAGGCTACGAGCTTGGCGACAATATCCAGTCGAAAGTGCTTGCGTTCGCATTCGGGCTTTCAGCGGAAATCGAGCGCGACTTAATCAGTGAGAGGACAAAAGCCGGACTTGCAAGGGCTGTAAAAGAGGGCAAGAGGCTCGGCAGACCCAAAGGACGGAAGCCTAGCCGCTACAAACTGACAGGAAAAGGCGGAATTATCCGCAGGGCAAGGCTTGAGGGAAAAAGCAAGTCGGAGATTGCACGGAATCTCTGCGTTACGTGGGTTACACTGGACAGATACATGAAAAAAATTTTTTTGGTGTAAAAAAAACTGATATTGACGAATACTCGTTATTTCTTTAGCATGAAAGAAAATGGAAGATATAAAAAAAGCAATTGACAGCGACAATGAGCTGCATATACGCATTCTAAGGGACACGCTCTGCGACTTGAAGAAAGAGAATTTTCAGATGAAAATAGCGGTGTGTGTCCTGCTCATCGTATCGGTTCTTTGCGCCGTGTCAGTTTTCTGTGCAAGACGCGGATGCCAATGCCCAAGCCCATGCTATGAGCAGACATCAGACTGCGTTTTCCAAGGAGCAGGCGCAAGGGAAAACCAGAAGCCCGGCGGAAAGAAAAGCGCGTAAGGAGAGGATATTGTCAGAAACATCAAGGCGGATAAACAGGTTCTTCAAGTCCGCCATAAAAAAAGAAGTCGATGAGGCGGCTGGGAAAATAGCATTGTCCGATCGGCAGAGCGTAATCTTCAACGACTTCTATGTAAGGCGGAGCGATGTCAACACGATAGCCGACAAGATAGGCTCATCGCCCGAAACTGTCTACAAGGAGCTAAAAGCCATACGGCGCAAGCTCATCAGAATCATCTGAAAAAAAAGCGCAAGGCTTTTTCATATCTGAAAACTTTTTCCCAAAATACCAAATTTCTACCAAAACCTTATCAAACCTTTACAAGACGTCTTTCCTTTTCAGTAGTAACATTAAGCCATGAATACAAGGCAGGTTGCAGTTGACTACATACGGGCACTTTCATGCGATGAAAGAAAGAGCCTTGCGGAAATGCTTGCGCATGGTGTCTCATGTGGAGCGGACTTTGCAAGGCAGAACGGAATCACTCCTGAGCAGATGTCCGCCGAGCTTCTTGCAATCCTGAAGGAGTAATAACCATGCCGCCATATCAGTTCCAAGGACAGAATTTTTACCAGAGAGGGCAGCAGTTCAATCCCTACGGACAGCCTGCGCCTGAGCACTTCGAGGTGGCGATGGTTTCAAGCATTGACGAGGCAAGAAACGCTATTGTCAATCCGCTTTCAACACACCTTTTCCTGAATCCGTCCACCGGGGAAATCTACTTCAAGAGAATGAACAGCACCGGGCTTTCGGACTTCGTTGTGTACGCTCCGTCAGAGGGCGGAAAGAGAGGAAATGAAGATCCACTTACAGAGATAAACGCAAGGCTCGCCGCCATAGAAAGGGCGTTAGGAGGAAAAAATGAATCCGTTGCAGGCAATGAATCCGCAGTCGCTAATGCAGAATGCTGTGGAGCAGAAAATGGAGGAGATGCGCATGGCGAATCCCCAGCTTTTCCAAAGGGTTCAGCAAATGACAAATGGAAAAAGCGCTGACGAGATGAGGCAGATAGCCATGAACATAGCCGGGGAAAGGGGTATTGACCTAGCCAAGTTCGCCGGGCAGTTCGGCATAAAGATTTGAAAAATTCAGTTGTTAAGCATTTCTTTACAACTGAATTTTCAACCTGTAAGTTTTTCTTGCAAGTTGAAAAGGGGCTGTCAGTCCTGATATTTACACTTGATATGAAAGGAGAAAAAAGCGAATGACAATGACAGAGACAGGCGGATCGCCAATCTTCATGGGCGGCAATGATGGCTGCGGATTCGGAGGCGGAAACGGCTTTGTATGGGCGTTTCTCATCTTCGCTCTTCTAGGCTTCGGCGGATTCGGAAACGGATTAAACAGGGGCAACGGAGAGCGCCTCGCGACAACAGGCGACATCCAGCGCGGATTCGACACAAACGAAATCACACGCAAGCTGGACGGAATCAACTACGGAATGTGCGACGGCTTCTATTCCCAGAACACAAATCTGCTCAATGGATTTAACGGCGTCAACAGCGCAATTGCGAGCGAGGGCCGGGCAATCCAGACGCAGATGGCTGAATGCTGCTGCAACACAAACCGCAACGTCGACAGCGTGAGATTCGACATGGCGAACTACGCGGCGCAGTCGAACGCAAACACTGTGGCAATGACGCAGAAAGTTCTTGACGCCCTCAACCAGAACAAGGTAGATGCATTGCAGAACCGTGTCAACCAGCTTGAGCTTCAGTCTGCCATGTGCGGAGTGGTGCGCTACCCGAACAGCATGGCTTATAATGCCGGAAGCTCGCCTTTCTGCAACTGCGGAAACGGATGTGGCAATACCTGCTACGCATACGCATAGCAGGCGATGATTTTTTCCCTATAAAGGTGAATATTCCGCCCCATTGAGGGCGTTGACATATAAGGGGAAAACTACGGAAAACAACGGAAGTTTTCCCCTATTTTTCTACATGAACAAGGAGGCAGACATGGGGTGCTGCTGCAATAAATATCCGATAAGGACTAGGGCTTCATCTGTAGCCGTAGCCTCTGGAGTTACAACAATAACGGTTCCGGCTTCGGTGGAGATAACGTCTGGGACTATCTATGAGATTCTTCTTGCGACACCTATTCCGACTGGAACAGACGGAACACAGGTTTCTATAACAAACGGAACATCGACCGCCGCAGTGATGAGATGTAACGGAAACTACTTCCGCCCGCTTCCTCTTAGAAGCCGTACAGTCCTGCACGTCCAGTATCTTGATGATCCGGCGCATTTCCAGCTTGTCAGGGTTTGCGGAAGAAAGGCTTGCTGACGGAGGAAGAAATGGAGCTTTACACAGATTCAAAAGCTGAAAAAAGCATGGAGGATTCTATCCTTGAAATTTACAAGAGGGCAAACAAAATTGTTTCTGCTCACTGCAAATTAAACAAAGCCGCAATGTCCGCAATGCACGCATTGGGATACAACGGATTCAAGCGGTGGCATAGATACAGAAGCTCACAGTTCTACCGCATCTGCCTTTGGCTTGAAAACGAGGCTTTCGACAAATTCCGTGTTCAGGGGAATTTCAAGGGCGATGAAGTCAGCTACTCTCCGTCCGATATGCAGGAACACTTACGCTCATGGGACAAAGCTCTTGTCGAGGGAAGTGCAGAACTTGGAGACTTGCAGAAAGAGCTGTTCAATCTCACAGGGGATAAAAGCCCGGCTTTTGAAAAGGCATTGGAGATTCTGGAAAAGGATTTCAAGCGGACTGGGAGGTTGCTGAAAAGATTCTACGAATCGGACTGGCTTGCACTTGATATGCACACTGCGGACGAGGCAATCCACGCAAAGTACAAAAAAAAGGAGGCTATGCAATGGAACAGTCTGACGAGAATGAACTGCGCAACGACTTTAGGAATTTATTGAGAAAAATCGACTTCGGGAAGTATGATCCGTGCTCGCGGGAATTTATAGCCGCCCTGAACATCGGGGCAATGCTTTTTCTCGCAAGGGAGCTTGGGGAGATTTCCGGGGTAGATGTCCATTCTGAAAAAACGGATGACGGAATTTCTGGAAAAATTCAAAGCGCAAAGAGAAACCTGCAGCTTTACATTGATTCGAGAAATTCCTCATACAAGGAAAAGGCTTTGGACGAGATAAAGGAAATTGAAAGCCTTGTAAAAAAAGCGTTCGCAAGGCTTCCGGGGGCAGACGAGAAATCAAAGCTCCGCGACTATGAGATTAAAGCCTCGGAGCTTAGGGCTCAAGCTGAATCACTTTGACTTAGTAGCTTGTGTTGAAAACTGCGTAGCCTTGATCTGAATAGATTGAGAAACTGACGACTTTCAGCGCAAGCGGATTGAACACCTCGTTTTTGCTGTTGGCGAAAAGAAGCATTCCGACAGAATATTTTCTGTTGTTGTCTATTTGCTCGACTTTGCAAGTGTACTGTTTTCTTGAGCTGTCATTCTGGTTTATTATCAATTGCAGGTTTGTAAGAGCCGCGCCACTGTTGTTGGTAATTATGAATGCGGTTCCGTCCATGTCCACAATGATACCTGGAAGCTGCCTGCTGTATCTCGGCGGAAGCTCATCCTCTTCCCTGACTTCCTTTTTATATTCTATTGTCTTTGCCTTTCCGTTCATTCCGTCAAGCATGATCTTGAAGTCGTGCCGCTTGCCTGCGTTCCAGTAAAGCCCCACAAAGTGCTTTTCTGCCTCCGGGTTGTCGTTTTCAAGTGGCCATGCCTTTGCAATCTCTGCATCATCGAAAATAAACACTTGAACAGGATTGCTGTATTTTTTCTTGAGCTTTTCGCCTAGAAGCTCAAGTTTTTCTTCCGTTACATCTTCTTTCGAGATGCTGATGAAATTCTGCTGGCCTTTCGTTTTTTCGACTTTATAGGAAATTTCTGTTTTTGACTTTTCTGCCGCTGCGGTGTCTGTAGCAGGCTCTGGCAGTTTGCTGAAAAGAAAGCCTATGAAAACACAGACCGCAAGAATGACAAGACAGCCGATTTTCCAAGATGAATTTTTCTCGCCGCAGTTGGGGCATCTATCTTCCGCCATGTCATACACTGTCTTGCATTTCTTGCAGACAATGCGCCTGCTCTTCGGGATTACTTGGTTTCCGTCAGCGTCAACTCTCCTTGCATTGAATTTCTGTGTCTTTGACAGCCTCGCGCCGCACCCCGGGCACCTCTTCACGCTTGAGGCTATGGGCTTTTTACATATAGGACATTCGATTAGTTCTGTCATTTTCTTTTTCCGCTCCTTGAAAAATGTATTTTCTGATAATAAAGCAGTTCATTTCTTTTGTCAAATTTACCAGAAAACCATGGGTCAAGAAAAAGTTTTCCACAAGCTGAATATAAATAATATGAATATGTCTATTTATTAAAACAGTTATTTTTATAGTAATAACTATATATTTGTTCTTGGTATACCGAGAGTGGGTCTACCCAGTAAAGATTAGTATAGATAAGGTTAGTTAAGTATATTATATATAGCGTCAAAAACGAGTTTTGACGCGAGGGTTTTCCACAGGCTATTTTTCTTCTTTCTTGTGGAAAACTTTAAGACGCTTTTTCAGTTTTTCCTGCTCCTGCTGGTAAAGCGACTCAATGAGTGTTATCGCGATATTTCTGCTGGCGGAACTTAGGGCATTCAGCTTGGTCAACAGTTCTTCTTCACTGCTACGTTTCCCGCATGGGCAGATTCTACTTGCCTGCGGCTTTAAATTTCCTGTCTGGACTCTACTTTGGGCGAACACCCTGGAAGCGAATAGAATTAAGAATAAAGCGATATGTCTTTTCGCCAATTTGTCTCTCCTTGTTTTTAAATTTAAAACTCCACTTGCCCTGAAAAATGCCTTTCAGGCGCACGAGGATGCTTTGTACACATCTTTTTGATCGTTTGACGTAAAATTATACTAAAAGCGTATTGGATTAAATCGCAACCGGTTTCTTAAAGGTTTTAGCCTATGCGGTTGTTCTCGCTTTCTGTCCTGTCTTGGATGTAAAGCGCGCTGATGAAGACCGACACTGCGTTTTTGTTGCCCGGTTTCAGCCCCCGGAACTTGTGGACAAGCTCCAGCTCCTCATCGCTTATGCCGCCTTCGGTCTTGCCGGAGATAAGCCAGTCAGTTGAAACTCCAAAATAATTGGCTATTTGCTCGACTACATCAGCTCTTGGAATTGCCTGTCTTGACGCTGACCAACTGGACATTGTGGACGAGGCAAGCCCAAGATCTTGGGTAAGGGCTTTTCTGCTCTGATTTCTTTGTTTTAGGCAGAAATCAATCCTTTCTGCGAATTCTTTTCCTGTCATGTTTCTATTTTCGGAATTTTGAGTTTTTAAAATTACTCGAAAAAATGCAAAAAAAATATTGACTTTCTCGAAAAATTAATTTAATTTAAAATTATCAACTCGATTAAGTGAGTTGGTAAAATCAGAGCAACGAAGCGAAAAGTCATGCTTTGCTTGGTTGCTTTTGCAGCCGGTCTTCGGACGGAAGCCCCTGGGATAGCATGACAGCCTAGGGGCTTTTTCATTTTTTGGAGGTTCGCATGGAAAGCGGAATTGAGGGCTTGGAGCTTAGCGACAACGTGAACTATGACAGGGTCTGCGACCTGTTCATAACAAGAAAGACACTTGCGGATGCAAGGAGCGGAGCTCGCCTTATGACGACAAGGGAGCTTGCGGAATCTCTTGGAGTTTCTGTTGAGACCGTAAGAACTGCCGCAAGAAAGCTGATTGACCCCTCCAAATCAATTTGGAAGGTGGTTAATGGCGGAAAGTCGCAGGTTTTTGACGTGGCTCAGGCGACCGCGATAAAGATTGAGCTGCAGAACCGCTCCAAGGTTTCCAAGAACGGCTTCAATTCGCTGACAATCTCCAACGACCTTGAGATGCTCGCCGTCCAGAAAAAGCTGAGCGAGTATCAGGACATGAGAATTGCCCAGCTGACGGCTCAGATTAAAGAGCAAGCCCCGAAAGTGGAGGCGTACAACCGGCTGATAGACCGATCCGGGCTTGTGAATATACGGGAGACCGCCAAGGAGCTTAACGTCAAGGTGAAAGTCCTTGTTGTGTGGCTTATTGGACATGGATGGTGCTTCCGCGGAAAGCACTGCGAGATTGTAGCTACTGCCGAGGCGGTGCGCAGAAAGCTGATGGCTATCAGGGAGTGCGAGAGCCACGGAAAGGTTTTTCAGCAGTCGCTGATTACGGCGAAAGGCAGGGCGAAGCTAGCCCTTGCATTAGGAGGTGGCAAGTTCCAGGAGCTTGGCTTTGAGCGCGGATAGCTCTTTTTTTGCGGAATCATTTTCCGCGCCTGTTACCAAGTACTCGACAGATATTCCGAGGGCTTGGGATATTTTAACCGCCTCGTCTGCGCGTGGCAGGTTGTTGTAGCGTTTCAGTCCGTTGTAGGAATCGTAGTTGATTTCCAGCGATTCAATGAACGCTCTTAAAGTTAAATCGGTTTTGTCTTTTACGAGTTTTTTAACTCTTTCGTAGAAGTCCATAATTGATTTTATCAAGAAAAAGGAGATTTTACCAATTTTTGTATTGACAAATTGGTAAAAATACTTAAAATAAAAAAACAATTGGCAATTTTACCAATTGTTAAAGGTTTCTGACAAACTCAATGATTTTTTCCTTGATGATTTTTTCCTTGAGTTCATCGGATTTCTTTGTTTCCGGATCGCTTTCTTGTCCTGTTACAAGAAACTCAACCGAAGTTTCAAGCACAGAGGCGATTCTGACGGCTTCCAAGGCATCGGGATAGACCCGCCTTGCGACCCAGCCCCGGAAAGTCTGGTAAGGAATTCCGCATTCTAGCGCGATACTTTCCTGCTTAGATTTCCGCAGCTTAATGAGGCGGTTTGTGCGTGTCCAGAAGTCGGAGGCTTTTTCATCCATGGCTTTATTGTCGTGCTGAAAAAGTTTCAACTTTAACTTTTTTATTGACAAAGTTGTAAAAAAGTGTAAAATATAAATAAAGTTTCATTTTTGAAACTTTATAAAAAAGAGCAGTGAAGTTGCCCACACAGAACTTGACTGCTTTTGCGGTTGCTTTGGAAACAAGGCTGCTCCAGAAGATTGTGTGGACTTCTGGAGCTTTTTTTTTGGAGGAAAAAAATGACAAGGTGCAGCCGAGCCATAAAGCAGATTGATTTCTGCAATACACAGGCGATTTCCGCCTTTAAAGCCGGAAAAATTTCCGAGGCGGAAATTTGGCATGACATGGCTGAGCGCAAGCAGGCGGAGCTTGACGGAATGACGCTGAGCGAATGCCGGCAAGGAGTGTGGGCATGAACGAGAAAATGAAGAAGCCGCTGGAGGAAAGCCTCCGGCTTTTCCTGACGAATGAGGAGCTGCGTTTCTTCATGTCCTTTTTCAAAAAGGAGGCGCAGGATGCCGTTGGAAAATCTGATAGCTGAGTTTGAAAGGGAGGCTGAAAAAATAAGAGCCTCCCAAGCCCGGCAGCTGAAAATCCTTGACCAGATAAAGAACATCGGCAAGGATAAGGACTGGGTGTCGGTGGCGGAGGCGGCTAGGCTTGCCGGTGTTTCTGCGCCGACAATATACCGCTACATAGATAGCGGAAGGCTCCGAAAGGTACGGCATTTCGGGGCTAAAAAATTTGTCTCCCTTGAGGAGATAAAAAACTGGGATGACGGCTATGGCGAGCAAGTACCGCAACATTAAGTGCGTCTTTTCTGGGATTAAGTTCGATTCCAAGAAGGAGGCGGCGCGGTATGCAGAGCTTGCCATGCTTGAGAGAGCTGGAAGAATCAGCGGTCTTGAGCGACAGGTGCGGTTTGAGGTATGCCCGAAAGTTGCCGGTCTGAAAGGAAGCCGTGCAAGATACTATGTGGCAGACTTCGTTTATGCCGAGGACGGAAAAAAGGTAATTGAGGACGTGAAGTCCTTGATTACGAAAAAAAATCCTGTGTACACGCTGAAAAAGCAGCTTGTGCAGGTGAAGTTCCCGGAATATGAGTTCCGGGAGGTTTAATTCGTACATCTGAATTAAGGGAAGCACAACATATCAGGAGGAAAAGATGAATGAAATCAAGGCTGTCGAGACAGACAGCAAGGCTGTGGCGGTTGAGTACCTGCACAGCATGGGGATGAATCTTCCCCAGAAGTATGCGGCGCAGTTCATAGAGCTGTGCAAGGCGTACCAGCTCAATCCGTTCAAGCGGGAGTGCTACGCCGTTGGCTACGGCGAGCGGTGGAACATAATCACCGGCTACGAGGTCTACATCAAGAGGGCGGAGCGCACCGGAAAGCTGGACGGATGGGACTGCGCCGTGGAGGGAAGCGGGGACGGCATGGTCGCCAAGCTGACAATCTACAGGAAGGACTGGCAGCATCCGTTCCACCACTTCGTTCTGTACCGGGAGGCTGTCCAGCGGACTAAGGACGGCTCTGTCAACTCGATGTGGGCTAAGATGGGGTCGTTCATGCTCCGCAAGGTCTGCATTGCGCAAGGATTCCGTCTCTGCTTCCCTGACGAGCTTGGCGGAATGCCTTACACATCGGACGAGCTGCCGGAAGTCAATGTAACTCCGCAGTCCGAATACCATGACTATCAGGCTTCCGCGGAGCCGACAGCGCAAAGACCGCAGGAAGCTCCAGGAGACGGACAGCCAACCAAATCCGCCATGAGGCTTGACGGCATTCTGTCGGAATATAGCAAGTTCATCACCGGCAAGCCCCTTGAGCTTGCGAACGAGGCTCTTGCGTCCGGGGACGAGGCGAAAATATCCGCCATGATTGATAGGTGCGTTTCCTATCTCAAGAACTGCAAGGTGTGGAAGGGGGCTGATTGATGGCGGAAATCAACTCACTGGAGCTTATTGCGACAAAGACAGTCGCAGGAAGCCTTGAGACGAACATAGGGCAGCTTGAGCGGTACGTTGACGCCAAGCTGGAAGAGTACAAGCCGGAGCTGTACGCCGGGAACGCCGACAGCGCGAGGAAAGACCGGGCGGAAATCAACGGCGGAATCAAGGCTTTGTCGCAGAAAAGAATCGCGATAATGAAAGAGCTGATGAAGCCTTTTGCGGACTTCGAGGAGCGGTGCAAGGTTCTTGAGGCAAAAATGAAATCCGCGGCCGTTTCGCTTGATGAGATAGTCAAGGAAAAGGAGCGGAAGGAAAAGGACGCGAAGCGGGCTGAAATCGAGCTTGAGTGGCAGAACAGGAATTTCAGCCTTTTCGCCCTTGAAAAAATCTTCGATTCCAGATGGCTGAACAAGACCTGCAAGATGTCCGAGGTGCGGCGCGGCATGGACGAAGCCATAGAGCGGACATACAAGGACTTGAAGACGATAGAGCGGTTCGGCTCTGACGCCGAGACGCTCAAGGCTCACTATCTTGACACACTGGACATCGGCGAGACCCTGGACTACGGCGAGGAGCTGGAGAAGAACAGGAAGAAGGTCGCTCAGGAGGTGGCTGAAAGGGAAATCCGCGAGCACGAGCAGAAGCTTGACGAGCAGCGGCGCGGGCTTCAGGAAGAGCAAAAAATCGAGGCTTCCGTTAACAGGATGTCCGCGCTTGTGTCCGCCGCCCTTGACGAGGAGCCAAAGCCTGAAACGGAGCTACCTCCAAAGGCTGAGGCAAAGACATTCGCGCTGACGGTGCGGACAACTCAGACGCAGATGATGTGCATAAAGGACTATCTGTGTAAGTCCGGCATCGAGTACGAGTGCAGGGAGATCGTGTTTTGAGAAGATACACGGTTGACGACCTCCGCTACACGGTCGGGCAGAACATCAGGAAGGCGAGAATTGAAAAGGGGATGACTCAGATTCGGCTTGCTGAACTCTGCGGAATGAGGGCTGACAAAATTGGCTCGCAGATAATCTGCAACACAGAGCGCGGGCTTCATTTCCCCTATCTGCGTAACCTTACAAGAATTGCGGATGTGCTTGAAGTTGATGTTTTCAGCTTCTTTAAAAAACTTGACCATGAGGAAAATATGGACGTAAAAATCAAGCTTGTAGGAAACGGCATGATGCCGGAGTACAAGAGAAATGGGGACGCATGCCTTGACTGCCACGCAAGGCTTGGCGCTGACCGGATCTGCATTCCGGCCCACTCAAGATGCCTTGTGAACCTAGGCTTCTGCCTTGAACTTCCAGACGGATGGGAGGCTGTCGTAAGACCAAGAAGCGGACTGTCCGCATCCGGTATAGACAATGCTATAGGAACTATCGACAGCAATTACAGGGGCGAGGTCAAGGCGTGCGTCATCAATAACACGGACGGAGCGTTCGATATTGCTGACGGAGACAGAATCTGCCAGCTTGCCATAAGAAGGGTGGAGAAAGTCAATCTTGTTCAGGTTGACGAGCTTTCAGACACGGGGCGCGGCGCAAGCGGCTTCGGAAGCACAGGAGTTTAGAAATGATAGGCTACAAGGCTTTTGACATGGAGCTTAAATGCAGAGGCTTCCAGTTTGAGGTCGGAAAGACCTATGACACCGGGATTGCGGACGAAAAACTGGAACTCTGCACAAAGTCAGTTTTCCATTTCTGCCGGGAGATTAATAGGATTGAATGTGTCTCGGATTATAAGTTGTCAATGTCTAGGGTTTGCGAGGTTGTCGCCGAAGGCGGTGTTGTAAGCTCTGACGATGGCAAATTTGGCACGAACAAGATTATGATTCTGCGCGAATTGACAAGGGAAGAGATAGAAAAATATGGAAACAGGAACAGCGGAAACTGCAACAGCGGAAACTGCAACAGCGGAAACTGGAACAGCGGAAACTGGAACAGCGGCTACTTTAATGTTGATTCCCCTTTAGTTCGTATCTTCGGCAAAGAAACGGATGTAAAAAAAGAGGACATCGACTTTCCTAGCTGGCTTTATTTCGATTTGACGCAATGGGTAAGCCACGATACCGCTACCGATAAGGAGAAAAAAGAGCACAAAAATGAAATCGAAATTTCTGGTGGATTCCTGAAAACTCTTACTTACAAGGAGGCATTCCGCCTTGCATGGAGCAAAGCGGAATTTTCTGAGCGGAAAAAGCTGTTTTCTCTTCCTAACTGGAACAATGAAATTTTCTTGCAGATAAGCGGAATTGACGCTGAAAAGGAAATCGCGGAGGAGGAAAAATGACAGACGTAAATAGTGTGGTTTTATGCGGACGGCTGACCGCGGACATGGGAAGCTCCCGGAACGGATTCAGCTACACGCAGAGCGGAACTGCAATCGGCAGGTTCTCGATAGCCGTCAACAGGAGCAGGAAGCAGGGCGACCAGTGGGTTGACGAGGTTTCCTACTTCGACGTAACTGTGTTCGGCAAGACCGCGGAGAACCTGAAGCCGTACCTCACGAAAGGGCAGCTTGTGGCGGTGCAGGGATTCCTCAAGCAGGACAGATGGACTGACCAGAACGGAGGCGCAAGAAGCTCTGTCGGAATCATTGCCGACCACATCCAGCTCTGCGGCGGAAAGGCGGAGCAGAAGAGTGTACCGGCTGAAAACAGAATAGCTCCGTCCGGCGGAAATTCCGGTTTTAACAACGGCGGATTTCCGGAAGATATTCCGTTCTAGGAGCGGCCGCAATGATTGAGATTTCAAATGAGGATGCAGACAAGGTCTGTGCAGTTGTAAGAAAACTCTTAGAGGATGAGAGCAAAGCCTACGAAGAGGGAAAAAAGAAGCTGTCAGAGCTTGAGGTTGCAAATGACAAGCTGAAAAACACGCCTTTTGCCGCTGTCGCTGAAAAATTAATGAAAGAGACAGCCGAGATGTTCTGCAATGAGCATCTAAAAATTAAGGCTGAGCTTACATTTGTTCTTTCCCTGATGTACACCGGCTCGGAGAAAAAGGCATGAGTCGCAGTATGATACCGATGAAGAAAGTCCAGCAGGCGTTCAGCCATGCGGTTTTAAGGAGGGACCGCCGGTGCGTTGTAAGGGGGTACGAGCCTTGCGGCGGAAACCTTGAGTGCTCCCACTTCTTCACGCAGGGGTCAAGCCCGGCTCTCATGTTCTACCCGGCGAACGCTAGGGCGCAGTGCAGGCGGCACCACTGGGAGCACCACTGCAGGAATGACGGCTTCTACAGGCGGTGGCTCGAGATGAACGACCCGGAGGAGCTTGAGTGGATGGAGCGCGCCAGAAGCCGCTTCATAAGGTACACTGACGACTTGAAGTCCAGGATAATAGAGCTCTGCGAGGACGACCGGCTCGACCTTGTGGCGGAGCTTGTGAGAAAGGAGCTTGGAGAATGAGGCACATTTGGCTTGTAGCGCTTGCCGCTCTCACTGTCGGAATACTGAACTTCATGGTTCTGATAATGCAGGAAGAGGCAATTTCCGGGCTTGACAGGAGAAACGAGGCTCTAAGGGCGGAGGTTCTTGAGTTAAGGGACGAGAATGGACGTCTTGAGCGCGAGCTCATGCAAAGCATGAGCATATTCGTCAACGGAGGATTTGACGGATTTGAATGCGAATAAATCCGCATCCCCTTCCATGCGGATTAGATAAAAATCAAGGTTTCAATCCTTGGGCTTTGGAAAGCTTACGGCTTGCTACGGCTTCCAGCAATGGCGTGATACTGGTAAAAAGCCCGCCACTTTTGCGGAAGTCCCGGCGGTCCGGGGGGCGTTCCATCGCGCCGATTCCTCCTTGAAAAAATTCCATATTCCGGGTTCGACTCCCGGCTTCCGCATAGCCGAAGTTTTCGGCATGGTATTTTAATAAGTAAACAGCTTTTACAGCCTTTCCGAAAGCGCTCCGCATAATTTGGAGGCCGCCTCTCACGGGCGGCTACGCCGAGGAGCGAAAAGGCGGTTAGCTCTTGCAGTCTCGACAAGTGCAGACTGCGCCGGGTAAAAAAGGCATGAGGCAGTCTCCGTTTAAAAGCATCCGGAGAGAGCCGGGGAAGTCCGAATCTTCCCTGCCCGGTGTCCAGAAAAAAATATTCAGGAGGAATGTATGGTTGATGTAACAGAAGAGGCGAAGGAGGCTTACAAGTCCGCTATCGTCAAGTATTTGCAGGAGAGGTGCAAGACCGACAAATACCTTGTGGAAGCGTGCAAAAAGGAAAACAAGTTGCTTGATGGTGTTATAAAGTATGTAATCGGCGAGGCGAGAAAGAGAAAGGAGGGGAATGTCGCGGTCATTTCAGACGCGGAAGTCTATGAGATGGCGGTTCATTACATCCTTGAGGATTCATTAGACTGCGAGGAAAAAAAGTCTGAGCAATCCGCTAAAAAAGATGTTGCGACCGACACAAATGTCGTTGCCAACGAAGATGATGACGAGGCGGAAATTTTCGATGACGAGGCACTGGAGCAAAGAAATGAAGATGAAAATTCCGTGGGCGAAACTTACAAGCCAGCTCAAAAGGCTAAAGCGGCAAAAAAGACCATTGCGGAAGAAGCCCAGCTTGGATTCGACTTCTAGGGGAGCGGATAATGGCGGTTTACGGATATTTGAGGGTTTCGACTGACAAGCAGGACTACAACTCGCAAAAACAGGGCGTTGACGGCTTTGCGGAAAAACATGGATGGCAGATTGACAAGTACATAACAGATGACGGTGTGAGCGGCTCGAAAGACCCTTGTAAGCGCAATTTGGGAGTCTTGCTGGATCTGCTGCATAAGGACGACATTCTGATAGCGGCGGAAATCAGCCGTCTTGGACGTGATTTGCTTATGGTTATGGATATTCTAAACCATTGTATGAAAGTCGGGGCGGTTGTTTATACAGTTAAAGACAACTACAAGCTCGGAGATGACATTCAGTCGAAAGTGCTTGCGTTTGCGTTCGGGCTTTCTGCGGAAATAGAAAGAAAGATGATACAGGCAAGGACGAAGGAAGGCTTAATGCTTCGTGTAAAAAAAGGTGTCCTGCTTGGCAGGCCAAAAGGAAGAAAGAGTTCCGATGACGCTACAGTTGGAAATGACAAAAAAGATGAAATTATAATGCAGTACAAGCTGGGCGTTCCGCTTAGGCGTATGGAGCAGAATCTTGGAATCTACAGGAATACAATCTCTCACCGTCTTATCGACTGGGGGCTTATAACAGACCCGAAACTCGTAAAGACTTACGAGAACTGGAAAAAGAAAATCAATGCGAACGGTGAAAAGGCTTACTGGAAGAATAACAAAGAAGAGCTTGATATTGTCATTTTTTCTGATGATGAAAAAGAAAAAATCAGAACTTACATAGAGGCTGATTTTACGATTCCAGAAATTCACGAAAAGTTGAATAAATACACTTACGAGCAGGTGTACGACACGATTTATAATGATATTGAGTTCAACAGTCTTTACAGGCAGCACGCCCAAAAAATACTTGTGAGTTCGCATAAGGCTGGAAGAAACAAGGGATAAGAATATGGACTGGAGTGTTGCAAATGTTTTGGTTGAAATCGGGCTTATAGGGGAGTGAATAATGGCGGTTTATGCTTATCTCCGGGTTTCCACTGGAAAGCAGGACGGAGAAAACCAAAGACAAGGCATTGATGAATTCGCTAAAAAAAGAGGCTTTGTCATTGATGAATATATAGACGACGAAGGCAAGAGCGGAACTCTCGAGCCGGAAAAAAGGGAGCTGGGAAATCTTCTGAAAAAACTAAGCCACGGAGACATCCTGCTTGCCGGGGAAATCAGTCGGCTTGGACGCTCTCTGTTTATGATTATGCGCATTTTGGAATACTGTATGAACAACGGCATAAAAGTTTATACAGTCAAAGATAACTACGAGCTTGGCGACAACATCACAAGCAAGGTGCTTGCCTTTGCGTTCGGGCTGTCTGCTGAAATTGAAAGGGAGATGATAAGCAGGCGAACGAAGGAAGCCCTTGAGAAGAAACGGCAACAGGGAATTATTGTAGGGCGACCGTTTGGCGACTGCAACTCTTATACAAAGCTGTCTAAGTACGAAAGTCAGATTGATGCGATGCTTGCAGCTGGTATCCGAAAAAGCGAGATAGCCCGGCGGCTTGGAGTTGACAGGACAACTCTTTACAGGTGGCTTAAAACAGGGCGGTTCCGCGACAGAAAAAACTCCCTTGCAAGGGCAAATATGATTGAGCACAACAGAAGAATCCGGGAGGGAAATTATGAGCGACTATGAGAAACTTGTGGCAACGGCTGAACAGTGCGGACTGAAAATCATCTCCGATGACTTCTGCTGCAAACTCCTTGCGTGGGTTTATATGTTCGGGGCTGAAAAGGAGATAGTAACTTACAATGTGAAGCTAAGGACTGACATCTCATCGGCGCAGAAAAGGCTGAATATCTTTGGCGGTGAGATTCCAGACAAGGAGCTTTCAGAAAAACTGAGAGGCTACATGAAGGAATGCGGCGACTATTTCAAGCCGAACCGTCCGCAGTGGGTTGATGAGATTGATGAAAAATATGGATTGAAAACTAAAGGGGCAACAGATGATTGAGCAGATATGCGACAGTTCTTTTTTGAGAAGGCAGAATAATTTGATTGATGTCTTTCCAGTGATTGCGGGGCGGCAGTTGGAAGATGTCATCAAGGCAAAAATGGGAAATGAAAACTTCCATTCTAATTTGTCTTATTTTTCTTGGCTTGATTTTGATTCTGAAATTGGAATTATAGAAGAAGTTTTCGGGGCGAAATGGAATAAAAAAGGATTTACAGTTCAAAAACTTTTTGTGATTCCGGCTGATAAAAAATATTGCGCATTGTCAAGAAATTCTTTTTACTGCACAGGTGGCGGTTGTTCCGGGTTTCATTCGTACGGATATGACGGCAAGGATTCACGCTGGTTTTATTATCAGTCTGGATTTGACTTTACGGCAATTGATACTCAAAGAGTTGGTAGGGAAGAACTGTTTGATTTGAACAGCATTTTATATCTTGATGATTCTTTGAAATATTGCGCATACAAGAGCGGAAACGGCATTTATGCAATCGACTACATCGGGCTTTACAGAAAATATCCGATTTGCGAAATGCTGATGAAACTGAACATCAAGAGAATGTGGAGCGAAAAAGCCCTTGAGTTCATTACCACAAACAAGGATTTTCAGAAATGGCTTTTCAAGAATGCTGAAAAAGTTTCAGACATGGCTTTTCATACAGCAAGAAACGCTTTTAAGAAAAATGCAAATGGTGATCCACAAGATTATTTGAGTTCTTTGAAGTATCGTATTCAGTGCGGAAAAGATGTGTGTTTTACGAACCAAGCGATTTACAAAAAGGCTTTGAAGTATGCGACACAGGAAAAACTTTCTGACTACATCAAAGTCAATAATATTGCCAGTGAATCCTATGGAGACTACTTGACCGCCTGCGACTGGCTTCATCTTGACTTCGCCGACACAAAGGTTCTTTTTCCGAAGGACTTTCAGACCATGCACGATGACTACACTGCCCAGTACGCAGCATACACCAAGGATGTGGAAATGAAAAAGCACTTGCAGCTTTCAAAGAAAATGCTTGGCACAGCCAAGAAATTCTCTTTCCTTGGAGCGTTCAAAGATGACTTGTATAGCGTTTTTGTCGCAAGGTCTAAGGGCGACCTCATCAGCGAGGGCGAGAAACTGCACCACTGCGTAGGCAGAATGGACTACGACAAGCGGCAGGCTGACGGAAAGAGCGTCATCTGCTTCATCAGAAAGAACGATGAGCCTGACAGTCCGTTTGTAACCGCCGAGATAAAAATCGGAGATTCAAGACTTTCTGTAAATCAATGCTATGGCGACAAAGACAACGTTGTTCACGAGGTTGACGAATTCGTTGATAGGTGGATGAGATTCTCAAACAGGGAATACAGGAAAATAAAGAAAGGAGTTTAATATGGAATTTGACAAATCAAGAGTGTTCACTGCGTTGAATGCAGAGGAAGTTAAAGTAGGTAGCAAGGGATATGGTTCCGACAGTATGGAAGACCTTAAGAACAAGGTTATTAAGGGAGGTGAGTTATCAGAACTTATTGAGATACGAGGTGAAGATTCAATTTTACGTTTTATTGATGGTCTATTCAGATCATATTCGCTGTTTTATCTTATTAAAGAACCGGAAGAAAAGAAATACCGTCCGTATCATAGTCCAGCTGAAATACCATGCAGCGCATTGCTTAATATAGTTTTACAGAATGATAGGACACATTTTGTTATCACTGCAGTAGATGACAAAAGGGTATATCTTGGTTCTCAGAGATGGGTAGATATGCAAAGTCTATATGATAATTATATGTGGCCAAATGGTACTCCATGTGGAAAGGAGGTCGGAGAATGACAGATGAAGAAAAAGCGGAAGGCACAGGAGACAAGTTATGAATGCAGAAAAAAAATTATACACAACAGAAGAAGCCATGAAGATTTTGGGGCTAAAATCAAAATCTGGATTTTTCAGGAAAGCTAAAAGACATGACATAGTCCCTGTAAAGCAATGGCGCTACTGCTTCTTTACTGATGAAATGGTTCAGGACTTGAAAATTGACAAGCAACCCGGACGGCCTAAGACTAAAACTGAAAAGAAAAGACCGGGAAAAAGAAAGGCCGCCGCAAGAAAGAAAAAGGGCCCGCGGTACTGCTGGCGTGTGTCCGTATGGAACGATGAGCTTATGAACTACGTTGTTGTGAAATGCGGTCTAACAAAGAAAGAGGCTGACGAGTTCGCGGCCGGAAAAAACTCAGTCAAGAGACCGTGCTGGATGTAGATATGGACAAGTACAAGTGCATCATGCGGATAGAGAATTTCTCCACCAAGGACGGCACGCTTCTTCTTTCTGTCAGCGACTGCGGAGTTCGCACAGCGGTAAAGAGCGTTGTGTCCCTTTGTGAGGCGAGGCACGGCGGATATGTCCAGCTTGAGATGTGCCCTCCGTATAGGAAATGGACAACAGGCAAGAACTCTCAAAATTCCCATATTTGGGCTCATATCCAGCAGATTTCCGAGGAGACAGGGAACGAGGTTTCTGATGTTGAGGACTACGTGAAGCTCCGGGCTGTCAAGCGCGGCTATCCGTACCACATAAACAAGCTGACTGGAGAGATAAAGCCTGAAAGCATGACAAAAATAAACACAGTAGAGGCAAGCTATCTGATTGATGAGCTTCACATGATTGCGGCTGAAATGGAGATTGAGCTTTATGAGGGATGACAAGCGCATCTGCCCTGCAAGCGGAAAGGTCTGCTATTCAAGAGCCGAGGCGGGAGCTGTCATGCGCACCTGCAAGAGATACGGCGGAAGATTTAGAAAGCAGATTCCGAAACGAGCCTATGTCTGTCCCGAATGCGGTTGCTACCACCTGACCCACTGGAAGAATTTTATGCCGAAAAGGAGGTTTTAGTATGAAGAAATCGCTTTGGACTGACAAGCTGTTCAGAAGGTATTTTTTGATGGTGCAGGCTAGGTGCAAGTCAGGCACGCGCCACTCAAAGAAAAGAGAGCCGAACACGCCGGAGCGTCTTGCGTTTATCATGGAAAAGTACAAGGACGGAGTGCCTGACGGGGAAGTCGAAAAATGGATTAACAGCTTGTAGGAGTTTTTTATGGCAGAAAAAAGAATGTTTACGAAGTCGATCGTGCTAAGCGATGATTTCCTTGATATGCCGATGAGCTCAAGATGCCTCTATTTCACCCTTGGCATGCTTGCGGACGATGACGGCTTCATCAACTCTCCGAAGGCGATAGTGAGGCAGTGCGGGGCTAGCCTTGACGACATGAGAATCCTCATCGCAAAAAAGTACCTGCTTGAGTTCGATACCGGTGTTATCGTCATAAGGCACTGGAGGCTGAACAACTATCTGCGTAGCGACCGCTACACACAGACATCGTGCATAAGCGAGCTTGAGCAGATAGCGACCGACAAGAGCGGGGCATACTTCAAGTTGGCTGAAATTCCTGAATCCGTTCCGGCGGAAATTCCAGAAGCGGAAGAGACAAAAGAGATTGAAGCCGTGGAGGAAACTTCGGAGGTAGAAAGGAAGCCGGAGAAAAAGCCTGCCGAGGAAAAGAAGAAGCCACTTGCCGAGCGAGAGCCTGTGAATGACATAGAGCGTGTCGAGAAGGAATATCTGCGGAATTACAGCCAGCTCCACGGGCTTGGAATAATCCGCATGGAGAAGCCTATCATCAACTGGACTGCAAGCCGGAAGATGACAAAGGACGCCATCAGGAAGTACGGTGTCGGCGTTGTGCTTGAGGCGGTAAGAAAGAGCATGAACAGCCGGTTCTGCATAACCAAGGGGTACACGCTGACAACGATACTGTCGGCGGGCGTGCTTGCAGGACTTGTGAACGTGGAGAAGCCGCCTGGCAGGACTGCGCTTGCGGACGCTGTGAGCGATGACAGCTTAAAGAACATCACTTTCTAGAAGGCTTGGAAATGACTGTGATAGAAACAAAAAACAGGAAAACAACAGAAAACGGAATCGACTTCCAGTCCATGATTCCAAGCCCTGCAAGCGACCGCGAGGTTGAGCTTTACGAGATGAAGCGCATGGAAGGGCTTGAGAGGCAGCGCAGGACAAGGCTTCTTGAGCATTACAGGAGCGATGACAGCGGTGTTGGAATGAAGTTCTGGGACATGGAGCTTTCGGACTTCATGGCTGACACGCCGGAAAGAAAGTCTGCGCTTGAGGCTGTGAAGAGATTCATAGCCGAGCCGGGGAACCGTATAATGCTTTTCTGCGGAAGCTACGGAACAGGAAAGACGATGCTTGAGAGCCTCTGCGTAAGGGAACTTGGGGGCTGCTACATAACGGCGTTCAGGCTCTGCACGGAGTTCGCGAGCGGTTCTGACTTCAAGTCCAAGCGGAGTAAATTGCAGGTGCTTGACTTCTACGGTCGGCTTCCGTTCCTTGCTATTGATGAGCTTGAGGACGCCGGGGATGTCCTTGTGCTCCGCAACATAGTAATGGAACGGTACGAGAACGGGCTTCCTACCGCCCTTGCCACAAACAGGGGAAAAGCCGACACGGTGAAATTCCTAGGCGCAAAAATGTTCGACAGACTGAACGAGGTCTGCACAAGTCTGGAAATGGGATGGGAAAGCTACAGGAGAAAACTTAGAAAGGAGCTTGTATGAAAGAAATGAGTATAAAGCTGGATAAGGCGGCGGAGCTTATCAAAGACAGCCCGCTTCCAGTCCGCGAGGTGATGAACAAAGTCGGCATTCCATTTTCACAGAATGCAAAGGAGCGTCTGCTCTATCGGCTTGGTGTAAAATATCCGGTCTACGAGGATGACAATGGCAGAATTGGAATACTGCGGAGGAAAGTATGATTGTAACGCTTGAAAAGGAAGTTGAGGAGCCGTTCGACTACAAGGGGCTTTTCCTGATATGGCTTACCGTTCTAACTGACTACGATGTGAGCGTGGACATGGACATTGAGACATGGCGCGCCGTATATGACTGCAAGGAAAAAAAAGTATTGTACGAGATAACCAACATCGAGGGATACGACTTCGAGAACAATCCGTACACACTGCCTGGGGAAAGGCAGAAATACCTTGTAAAGTCATTTGACGATGACACATTGAAGGCTCTCCAGTCTTTCGCCGAAGCCCACTCAGAACATAGGGTCGATGAGATAATCGATGAAGCGAGGAGAAGTGCATGAAATTCTTACTGTGGTATTTCTCTGTTTTTTTTATGTTTTTATGGTCATATCTGGTTTTTGGAAACATGAACAGAAAAAAACTGCGTTGCAAGAATATTGCTGTATATGCTTTCGGTTGTCGTCGCGGTCATTATCTGCTTTCTATCCAATTTCATCGGAGAATAGCAAAGGAGGTTGAAGAATGAATGTTCTAAAAAAAATAGAACAAATAGTTGAAAACTATCAATGCAAAAAATGCAGTAAATGCCCTTGCTACTGGTCTGATTATTCAGAGCAAGGGTGCTGTATTGACGAGGGTAGAGCTTGTCAAGTATTGCTTCTGCTTTTTTCAAAAGTCTTTTTGCTTGGTAATTTTTCGGGCTGTTTCATTCCGCTTTTTATAATCAAGCTGGTTGATAAGTTTGAATGTTGGCGGATTAGAAGAAAGTACAGAAAGGAGCTGTGGTGAGCATAAAATGACAGAAGAAGAACTTGAGAAAAAAGCGAAAGAGTATGAACTGGAAACTTGGGGCATGGGAAATGAAAAATTACAGGAAGCCTATAAAGACGGTTTTAATGACGGCTATTCAGACGGCTACGAACTCGGCAAGAAAAATGAGCGTGAACTTCAATGCGGAAAGAAATACATTGAAAGCCTTAGACAGCGGATTCATTCGCTTGAAACTGAAAACGCAAGTTTCAGAGAAGAAAACAAAAAGCTAAGACGGCGGTTTTTTGAATTGAAATCCAAAATAGTAGACTTAATCTACAATGATGAGAATTGTTTGGATAAAACAATTGAACTGCTTGATGATTTCGAGTGCGAGCTGGAGGAAGATGAAGGATGAACTTGAATGAGATTGCAAAGGCGAGCTATGAAACCGCAAGGAAGCGGCAGGAAAACGGCGCGAATATATCCGTTAAGACAAGAGCCATGCTCAAGCACTGCGCGACGGAAGTTGTCGAGGCAATGGAAGCGTACACAACAATAAACTGCTATCCGTAGCTGAACAAGCCCGAGCAGGAAATTTTTAAAGACCGTGTCGCCGAGCGTTACGGAATGATAACCGTAAATAAGTGGGATAAGAAATTTTACTTTGAGAGGATAAAGAAATGAAAGCAAGTTGTAAAAGATGTGGTTATCCAATTCAACCTCATTATACATATTGCAAGAAGTGCTATTACGAGTTGGGGTCGCCCAAAAATACAGTTATAGACAATCCCCGGACACATAAGTGTCGTAAATGTGGCTATCTGATTCAAGGTAGATATTACTACTGCCCGAATTGTGCTAAAGCACTTGGATTTATGTAATGGGAGCAAACAATGACACTTTGCGTAAATAGAATCAATCTGGCTACAGGTGAAAAGCTGGAAAAACTTGAATTTGAAAACAAAAAACTAAAGCAAATTGTTGAAGATAACAAACAAGGCTACAGAAGCGTAAAGGACGATTTGCCGCCGTCTGACGGTCTTTCCTATGATGTAATGGGTATTCTCTGGAATGACAATATATGCGGCGGCTACAACTATCACAGAGGGCGATACCAAAACGGATTCTTCTTTTTTGAACATTCATTGTATCTGCAAAAAGAAGATTTCAGAAACTCAAACACACAGAAGAAAGTCATTGCATGGAAGCCGCTTCTAAAATGCACAAGCGACCAGATAACAGAATTCTGCGAAAAGCAAGGGGTATTATAAAGATGATTGATTTGAACGATTTAGCCTATAAAATGCGCAATGTTGTACACGCCCGGAAAATGAACGGCGCAAAAGTTGATACTGATACGGTGGTAATGCTCAAACATTGTGCAAGTGAAGTTGTGGAAGCAACAGAAGCCTACAACATACTTGATTCAGCAATCAATGATAATCACGAATATGAAAGAAACATAATCGAAGAGCAGGAAAATTTTGAATCAGAGCTTGCAGATGTAATCGCTTGTATTCTGATTATCTGCGCAAACGAGCCTACAATCGACATTGAAGAAGCCCTGCAAAAGTGCTTCCAAAAGAACCTTGCGAGAGCAGAAGGCAGGGGAGACAAGAAATGACTGAAAGATAGAAAATAATGGATAGCCGGAAAAGCTACATACTTGCGAACGCCAAGAGCAAGACGCTTGGCGAGATAGCGCAGGCACTCTCCATAAGCCAGATGACGGTAAGAGGCATATACGAGCGGATTGGGCTTCCAGTGCTCAGTAACTGCGGAAGAAGAAAAGAGGCTCTGAAAAACTGCATACTTCTTTCGCACAAGGAAAAGTCAATCAGCGAGATTGCAGACGAATGCGGCTTTTCCTATGCGACCGTAGCTAGGGCTTGCAGAGAGCTTGGAGTGAAGCCTTTCAGACCGAAAACCGGCAGAAAAAAAACAACAGCCTCAAGGGACGAGATGATAGAGTGCCTTGCAAGGAACGGATTCACTTATGAGAGCATCGGGGACGCTTTCGGTGTAACCCGGCAGAGAATAGAGCAGATTATAAACGGAGGCAGAAAATGACAGAGGCTGACGGAAAGAAGAAAAAAGGAGCAAAGGAGTACTCGCTTTTTGCGCAGGGGATAGCGGCGGTATGGATAGGGGGCTGGTCCGCCCTCAAGTTCGCCAAGATAATAGCGAGCGGAAACTTCGCATCACTTGAGATGACGGAGATAATATTCTCCGCATTCTCAATAGCGGCGTGCTTTACGCCTGTCTATTTCTCAATTGTCATGGACAAAATAAAGTCCATAAAGTTCGGGGATTCCGCAGGAGGAAAAAATGAAGGCGTTTAGAAAGACAGAAAAGACGTACTCCGTATGCGTCTTCTGCGGGCGCGGGTTCAACATCGTTGACACAAGAAATCTTTTAGGCAAGAGATGTCCGTACTGCTATTTTGGCAAGGTGGAGAAGAATGGCTAGTGCAAGAAAAAGCTTGATGGGCATACTGTCTTTGTTTTTTAACCGCAAAGATAAAAAGAGGCGTTTCCATATCCTGCACTATGAGATGTGGGACTATATCGCAGGGGAGCTTGAGAAAGCCAACCCGAGAGACTTGAGAGCGTCAAATTTTGTTGGCAGTCTGAAAGTGTCTTTTTGCATGGTAAATTCAAAAAATGAATCAATTTTATACGACTGCTATTTATGCGACTTTTATTCGCGATGTTCAGAATGCCCTTTGTTCAGAAAGTATAAAATGTTTTGCTGTGAGGACAATTCTTTATATACGATTGCAAAAAGCCCGGGGCATTCAAGAAAAGAGAGAGTTGAAGCCGCAAGGAAAATAAGGGACTGCATAAGGAGGCATGATAAAAAAGAAAACGAACAAGCGGTATTGTGATACGCTGAAGTGATTCAGCGGAACCCAGGCGATAGTTCGTCATATTTCATAAGGACATAGATCCTTGTTAAGGAGATAGTTATGAAATTTGAGAATACTGAGTTTTTTAACATGGCAGGCGCATTGCGGGGCAGGCTGCTGGAAGAACGCCAAAAAAGAGAAACGGAAAGACAAAATCCAAGTCTTTTTTCTCGGACTTTGGTTTTACGTCAAAAAGACTTAAATGAACATGAGGGTAAAAAATGACATTAGTTTGTGGAAAATGTGATTGTGAAATGACAGTAATGTATGGATATTTTTCAACGAGACCTATGTATTGGGTATGTCCTAGATGTAAATACAAGGTTAAAAATGCAGATTATAGTGAGTAAATATGTTTGAGAAAGAAGCAGAAGAAAATGGGTTTGGAATAGGGTGCACTGTTAATCCGACAATAGCATTTCAGAAAGGTGCGGAGTTCGGCTATAACAAGGCTAATGAATGGCATGAACAAGACACTGATGACATTTATGATTCAATATCAAAAGACTGGGACATTATGTATTTTGTTTGCATTATGAAGGATAAAAGCATAGTTGCAGCAATAGGGAGCTGCGATGAAGGTTGCAACGGAGAAGTAAGTGTGAACTTGGTCTTTGAACACGATGATGATAAATACTATATGGATAATATAGTATGGTGGAAAGAAATCGTACTCCCAAAGGAGATTGAAAAATGACGGAAGACGAAATTAAAAACAGAATTAGTATGGCACTTAAAGACCCGGTACTGCAACAAGGATTTGAAATTATCTGTAAGGAAAATGCAGAACTGAAAGGTGAAGCAGATAGTGTGTTAAATAATTGGTGTAAAGGAGATGACCCCTGTCCGCATCTTAAAAAGCGAGATAAGCAGCTCACCAAAGCAAAAGAAATAATTAAAAAGTTTTCGGAGTTTGTAAATAATGAGGTTGAGTTTGACCCGACCCACCCACAAGAATACACAGACTTGTGGATCGAACTTTGTGAAAAAGCAGAGCAATTCTTAAATAGCGAGGTAAAAAGATGACAGACAGACAAAGACGTGAAATCAAAGACGCATTGCTTCAATGTGCGAAAGAAAATGAGAACAGAAGCTATGCAACATTCCACATTGTTGTAAGCAGTATTTGCCGAAGTACAAAAGAGAGAATTGAAGAGTTGGAGCAGTAGGTTGAAAAGATGAAGAACTGCGAAAACTGCGCCAATTTCGTTGAATATGCCAATTGTGCACCTATGGACGGCAAGCCTAGATTCATTGAAAGTCCTTTGCAAAAAGTCAAAGGTTGCAGGCTTTGCGGCGAATGCAAGGACAAGAATCTATGGAGGATTAAGTCATGAAGGCATGGTGGAATTTTATAGACGAGCACAACTTTACAAATGAAAACACTCCGAGCGATGAGTACATTCAGATGAAAATGGCTTTTCTTGCCGGAATGAAGAGCCAGAGCGGAAGAATAGGAAGGCTTGCATCGGAAAACGAGGCGTTCCGCCTTTCAGAGAAAGAAGCCGTTGAGATTATCTCCGACTTGAAGCGCAGACTTTCAAAAGCTGAAAAAGAGCTTGAGACTAAGAAGGCTGATGTAAGAATGATTAGGGGACTGTACGACAAGAGCAAGAAAAACGTTGACGGCTTTAAGAAGCTGTTTGATGATGTGTTCCATATCAAGGCTGACGAAGCCACGGAAGAGCTTGCAAAAAAATGCGAGTGTTTGAAATGCTGTAAAAACTGCAAGTATGCAAGGTTTGACTATGAAGATAATTTTTGCAAACTTCTTGTAACTTTTAAGTGCAGGAATTTTGACAAATGGGAGATTAATGAATGATTTTAATGAAACTTTCAGAATACGAGGAGATAAAAGGCGAAATTTTCGACAAGCCGGAAGCCTTTGAGAAAGGGCAGATTGTAGCATTCGTATACATGGCTGACTGCATGGGCTGTTCACTGGCTTTTAACGGAATGGATAAGCTGGTCAAGAAAATTAAGAGCGGACGGAAGCCCAAAGGAACAATGACAGCAGACGAAGCAAGAATGTTGCAAAAAAAAGCAATTGACTATGAAAGTGTAGGCATGGCAATTGAACTGATTAACAGTTCTATAAAAAAAAGTGCAGAAAATGGAGAAAGTTATGCGGATGTCTGTTTGAAAGATTTTAATAAAAAAAAATTAAAGGATGTTGAAAGAAATGAAATTGCAAAGCATTTCCGTTCAAATGGCTTTAATGTTGAATGGATGTCTTATGACAATTTTTTTGATGTTAGAATTTCATGGCTGTAGGGGGCTGGAAAATGGATTTTCTTTTTAGAATAGGTTTGGCGGTTGCATACATTTTAATGGCTTATTTCACCGCTTGGCTTGCGAGCGTTGTCGGTGATGATGAATTTGACAGGCAGAGCTTTTCAATCTGCCTCTGCATCTGGTGGCTGGTGCTTCCATTTGTTGCCGCCGTCTGCATCATAGAGTTTTTTGCAAAGCTGATTTCAGACAGTTTTTTTTCTGATAAAGAGCGGTCAAAAATGGAAGTGGAGGAAGAATGCAGGAGCTGATAGACGAGATACAAAGGATAAAGATTACGGGAATTTTTCGAGGTTGAAATATGTACTCTGATCACGAGGAAAAGTTTGAGTGGAATGGGCGGCTTTGCACTGTAAAGGAGCTTGCCAACATCGCCGGGATAAATGAAAGAACAATGAGCCGCCGTCTCGACCGCTACAAGACAATGGAGGCTGTCATGGCGGTCGAGCCTTTGCGCAATGCAAAAGCCCAGGAACTTGGAAGCAAAAACAAAGCACTTTTTACAAGGCTGTAAAAGAAGGTGTTACTCTTGGGGAATTTTTTGAAGTGAAACAATGAACGGATTTTGCATAGACAAGAAAATCAGACTGATTGAACTTTTCGCCGGTGTGGGCAGCACAGCAATGGCTCTGCGCGACATAGGAGCGGACTTTGAGCATTACCGCGTTATCGAGTTTGACAAGTACGCGGTGAAAAGCTACAACGCCATACACGGAACTAATTTTGAGCCTATTGACATAAAAAAAGTGCAAGGGGTTGACTTGGGAATCGAAAAGTGCAATGAGTTTACTTACTTACTTATTTACTCCTTTCCATGCACCGATTTGTCTGTCGCCGGAAAAATGGCAGGTATGAGCCGAAAAGACTGGGAAGATGGAAAGGCGACAAGAAGCGGATTATTATGGGAAGTCGAGAGGCTTCTGAAAGAGACGGAAAATCTTCCGCAGGTTCTTCTTATGGAGAATGTGCCGCAGGTTCACGGCTCAAGGAACATTGACGACTTTAATTTATGGATTGACTTTCTGAAAAGCAAGGGATACAGCAACTTCTGGCAGGACTTGAACGCGAAGGATTACGGAGTTGTGCAGAACAGAAAACGCTGCTTTATGGTTTCGCTCCTTGGAAACGGAACTTATGAGCTCCCGAAGCCTGTACAGCTGACTAAACGGATGAAAGATTATCTTGAAAATGAGGTTGACGAAAAATATTACTTGAAGTCTGAAAAGGCTTACAGACTGATTGCCGACTTGGAAAGCCGGGGAATCCTTGACGGCAAGGACGGGGGGGGCGGTGGATGTGTCTGATGAACTACAACGAAGTGAGAAAAATTGACAATGAATGTGCGAAGACATTGTGTGCAAGGGACTACAAAGGATTCGGCACTGGGTTCGATGTGCAGAACGGAGTTATTGAAATTAAATGATAAAGCCAGAGTGCATAAATCTTTATGACGAAAACGGAAAAGAAACATCTTTTCAAGACAGAATTTATAGGACGGATAAAATTTCAGTGGCAATCACGGCAGGCTTTAGACCGTTTTATTTGGAGGAAAAAAATGGCAGAAATAAATCTTCTCGGCGGACTGCCGGGACATGAGAGAAAAGACGGAGTTTTCCAGACAGGCTACAGCGTGTACAGCCAGGACGGAATCTCACCGACAGTTCTAGCTAATGGGGGGGGTACGGAATAATGGTCGCAGTCAGGCAGATTGGAAACTTTTCGGAAAGCAAGCGGAGCAATCCTAATACCAACCGTGTCTATGACAAGAGCGGATTGTGTCCGACCTTGAACACAATGCAGGGAGGAAACAGGCAGCCAATGGTTGTTGATGAAGTTGTTATGAATGAAAGAGAATATAAATCCGATGATGACGAGCAGAGGACACGTTATAGAATCCGAAAACTAACGCCTAGAGAATGTTGGCGGCTTATGGGGTTTTCTGATGAAGATTTTGACAAGGCACAGGCGGTCAATAGCAATAGTCAGCTGTACAAGCAAGCCGGAAATTCCATTGTGAAAGATGTGCTTATGGCTATTTTCCGACAGATGAACATAAAGGGAGTAGAGCCTTGGAGTAAGTAACGCTGTTCAACGGCGACTGCATGGATTTCTTGAGGAACATGGATTCCGCCAAGAAACAGCAGCTTGAGCTTTTCAATTCTTGTCAGCTGACAGAGGCTATGTCGCAGTCTTTGTATCTATACGGCAGAAATTCCTTGCAGATTTCAAGGGCTTTGCTTTGGTCGAAAAAAACTAGACTGCTGTTTTCAGAGGAGAGCGAAAAGCATTCCTTGAGCTTTTCTGAAAGGCGGTCATAATTTTTTTTTACCTCCTCAAGCTCCCTAAATGCAGTCATCGGCATTGATACAGTTATTTCTGATTGCTTCATGTCTTGATTTTATCATTTTAATAAAAAGCAATCTATCTCTCCCGCCGTCTTTTGTCTCTTAGGCTTACAAGTGCCTTTGCCTCTTTCTTGTCATAGACCGGGATTATGGCAGGCTCATAACCTCCCGCCATAGCCTCCATTATTTCCTTTATGTAGTTTTTTAGCCGCAGCTGGTCATCTTCTGGAATGTCCGCTGAAATTTCAACGGCTCTGATTCCGTTGATTGAAAATTTTTTTGGCTCTATCTCTTTTCTGATTCTGTCATTGTCGAGAAGTTTTTTTGCCGGCTTCAATGACTGGTACCATTCTCTGAATTCCGCGAATGATTTTGTCTCTACAAGTTTTTTTATCACCTCGTTTGCGTTCTTGCAGAGCGAAAGGGCAAGCTCCGCTCTTGCCAGTTTCGATGTGCTTATGTGCTGGAAATCGAATCCGGCTTTTTCCATTTTCTCATGGTGTCGGATAAAGAATCTTGCGGCGCAGAGTTGGTCTGTTATATCCCTGTTGTCCAGTCCTAGACGCTCCCTTGCCTGCTGTGTGTAGTGCCTCCAGTCAAGCCCGGATTCACGGTAGAGGCTGTTGTTGAAAATCATCGTGTAAAGAAGAAGGGCGGAGACAAGCCATGACTTGCTTGAAAACTCGTTCAACCTTTTTATTCCTTTCTCGATGTCCTCAAGGTCGCTTGCATAGAATAAGTCCATTGTCTCTTTCTGACTTCCCATGAGCTGCAATGCCGACTGCTTTGCGCTCTCGACTTCATCATGTGTTGCGTCTATGGCTCTTGTTACTCTCATTTTTCGCCCTCCGTTATTTCCTTGAATAGCTTTTCCTGAATCTCGTATATCTCCGGGAACATTTCCGGCTTCCAATATGTGTACCAGTCTGTCATCGATTCACCGGCGTGTCCGACAACCGCCTTTATTTTCAGGTCTATTGTCTCCCCGAACGATGAGCCTCGCATATACGATATGAACATATTGCGCAGCGAGTGGACGGTTATCCCCCTTGCCTTGTGGTCTATTCCGAGTGAATCGCATATAAGCATGAGCCGCTTGTATATGAACCCCGCGAGGCAAGGCTTCTCTTCGTCTATTTTCTGGAATGCCCATCTGCTTCCGCATTGTTCCTTTAGCCTTAGCACTTTCGGAATCGGGACAAACCGGCAGACCCTAGTCTTTGTCGGGCCAAGCCCGAATTTGGGGTGTAGCGTATGCTCGACATTCAGCCTGTCATTCCCGACCTCGAATGTCTGTAAGCCGACTATCTCGCCGATTCTCATTCCTGTTATGGCGCAAGTGAGAAAAGCACGCCTTGCGCATTCCCAGTCTTTACCCCATAGCGGCGAATGGTAAATTCTGTTTAGTTCCTTTGTTGTCAGAAGCTCCCTGTTCTTTTTCTTTATCTTGCGGAACGACAAGTCCGCAGACGGAACTTCCGAAATAAGTTTCTTTTCCTTTGCGGATTTCAGGATTATATTCAGGACAGACTGCGCATTGTTGCTTGTTTTTGCAGACCAGTTTTCGTTCAGCCAGACAATCCATTTTTTCACTGTGTCCGTTGTTATTTTCCTTAGCGGCATATCCCCGAAGTAGGGAACAATCTGCATCTCAAGCAGCCTCTTGTATGATGACAGCGTGGACGGCGCAAGCTCGTTTCCATTCGTCTTTTTCCATTTGTTGTACGGCGAATTTTCGTCAAAAAATCCGCTTGAGAATGTGCTGAACAGAAGCTGCCTGCTTGAGCTGAATTTTCCCTCGTTATAGAGCCTTTGGCATATCCTTTTTGCCTGTGATATTTTGTCTGTTCCAGTTGAGTATGCCGCGGATCTTCTTCCGTCCTCGTCCCTGAACTGGTAGTAATAGATTTGCCGTCCACTTGGAAGTTTTCTTAGAAAGATTGTGTATGGTTCTGTGATTCTCACGGCCGCACCTTGGAAGGCTTTTGCTATCAAACTGCTATCACGGGCAGTGATTCCGCTTTGTAACTCTTTATATTATAATGAAATAAATAGAGCGGCAGAAGGGAGTCGAACCCTCGTCTCCAGCTTGGAAGGCTGGGGTAATAAGCCGTTATACGACTGCCGCATTGCTTATGTTTGATATATTATATTTTATGAAAAAAAATGTCAACAGGAAAATGATGAATTTGTAATTATTTTTTAAGAATGTTTTGCCGTATGGATCTGTATGTTTGTATCAACTCAATAACAAAAAATTAGCCTTTATGTTGCTTGAAACAAATTTTTGATTTAATAAAATATATTCAATGTTGAACGAAAATAAATTGACGGCTGCGAATGACTTTACATCCGGTCCGATTCTTTCAAAGATGCTGCGCTTTATGATTCCTATTTTGGGCGCGCTTATTCTTCAAGCCGCTTATGGCGCAGTGGATATTATGGTCGTGGGAAGATTCGGAACTACGGAAGGAATTTCCGGTGTTTCCACTGGCTCAAATATAATGAATCTTTTTACATTTGTTCTTGCAGGCTTTGCAACTTCTGTTACAGTTCTTATTGCAAAATATCTTGGCGAAAAAAATCATGAAAAAATCAGCCGTGTTATCGGAGGCTCCATAGTTTTCTTTTTTTGTGCTGGAATTATTTTTACTGTTTTCCTTGTAGTTTTTGCACGCCCGATTGCGCTTCTTATGCAGGCTCCTTCCGAAGCGATTAACCATACAGTTCAGTATATAAGAATTTGTGGAGCCGGATTTGTTTTTATTCTTGCGTACAATTTAATCAGTGCAGTTTTCCGCGGACTGGGAGACTCAAAAAGTCCTCTGCTTTTTGTTGGAATTGCTTGCGCCGTGAACATCGTTGGCGATCTTGTTTTGATTGCAGGATTTAAAATGAATGCCGCCGGAGCTGCCATTGCGACTGTTGCAGCCCAGGCAGTTTCCGTTGTGCTTTCTATAATTATAATCAAAAGAAAAAAACTCGTGCGTATAAATAGAAAAGATTTGTGCTTTAACGACGAGCTACCTGGAATAATAAAGATTGGAATTCCCATTGGATTTCAGGAGCTTTTGACACAAATATCTTTTATGTGCCTTGTTGCGTTTATAAACCGGCTTGGAATTGAGGCTTCCTCTGGCTACGGAGTTGCAAATAAAATTGTTGCGTTTGTAATGCTTGTTCCAAGTTCTCTAATGCAGTCAATGTCCAGTTTTGTTTCGCAGAATGTGGGCGCAAAAAATGAAAGGCGGGCAGCAAAGTCCATGCTTACAGGAATGGCGATTGGCGCGCTTATAGGAATTTTTGTTTTTCTTCTGATTTTCTTTAAAGGCGATTTTGTGTCTTCTATTTTTACCAACAACGAAAATGTAATCCGCCGTTCTTATGAATACTTGCGCGGATTCGCAATTGAAGCTGTTGTAACTTCTGTGCTGTTCAGTTTTATCGGCTACTTTAACGGACACGGCGCAACGATGCTTGTTATGATTCAGGGACTTGCACAGTCGTTTCTTGTGCGTCTTCCGATGTCGTACATTATGTCTGTTCAGCCTGATGCCAGCCTTTCAATGATTGGTCTTGCCGCTCCTACAGCAACAGTCTTTGGAATCGTCTTGAATCTTGTGTTCTTTATTTTTTATCAGAAAAAACTTAATATAAAAGGAAATGAAAACAAAGAAAACTGAACTTTTTTCCATTACGCTTTTCCTGCTTTTATTTCTGAACGGAATCTGTCTTTATGCGGAAGATGAAGTGCGCCATAATCCCTGGTCGCTCATAATCTACCGACCCGAAAACAGCTGGCAGATAAACGAAACCCGTTGCTACTTGAAGCTCGAAGACGCGGAAACCGGCGAAGATGTAACTTACACAAAATCCAAGGCGAACTATTCCTGGGTCAGCGAGCCAAATAAAGGAATCCCTTATGAGCGTAACTATTATCTTTGCGGCGGAATGGCAATGCATCTTCTTTTAAGGAAAGGAAGCTATAAAATCAGTTTTTACACACCCAAGGAAAAAATTTCTGCGCAAGGACTTTCCAAGGAGCTTTTGGAAAAAGACTGGAATTCAAACACTTTTTTGTACGACACAGAAAATCCTGCGAAAGTAATCTTTGTAAGCCCCACCGCCAATGAAAACGGCTTCTATGATGGCGGGTGGCACATTGACCACAAAGCCCCGAAGTTCTTCAGGTTCACCAAGCCGGAAAGAGAGTAAGGTGAAATTGTAAAAAATTGTGCTATTATATTAACGGAGGTTTTCTATGTCTGAAAGATTTGAATTGCCAACCGCAGGAGAAATTCTTACAGAGGAATTTCTTGAGCCATTAAATATCACGCCTTATAGACTTTCAAAAGATTTAGGCGTTTCGTCTAGCACAGTTTTAGATTTAGTTCACGGAAAACAAAAGATAACTGTAGAAATGTCTTTGCGCCTTGCAAAATATTTTGGAACAACCTCAAACTTTTGGCTTAATTTGCAGAATGAGCTGGATCTGCGAGAGGCTGAAATCAGACTGGAAAAAGATTTGAAAAAAATCCCAGCTTGCAAGCAGATCGCATAGCGTTTTATACTTTTATTTCTATTCTTGCGCCGAATGGCAGGAACGCAAGCTTTACGAGCTTAAAGCACTGAAGTCCAAGCGGAATTCCGATGATTGTGCAGCACAAAACGACTCCTGCCGCCAAATATCCAATCGCAAGCTCAAGACCGCCAAAGACAACCCAAAGAATGTTCAGCAAGAGTGAGCTTGTTTTTGTTCCAAGCAAAATATTTTTTCCGAATGGAAAGAACGAAACGCAGGACAGCTTAAGGCACTGAATTCCCACTGGAATGCCAATAATTGTAATGCACCAAATCAAGCCAATTGCTAGCCAGGCAAGCCCGGAAATAAATCCGCAGAGTATGAACCATACAATATTTCCAAGGAATCTAAAAAAATCCATAAAAATCTCCTTTTCTATTTTATGCGCTTATTATTTTTCCGTCGGAAATCTTTATAACGTGGTCTGCCATGTTCACGATTTTTGCATCGTGCGTTGAAAAAATAAATGTTGTTTCAAGCTCTTTGTTCAGGGTTTTCATAAGCTCAAGAATCTGGTCTCCGTTTTTTGAGTCTAAGTTTGCGGTAGGTTCGTCGGCAAGAATCACCGGAGCCTTTGTGGCCAGCGCGCGTGCAATTGCCACCCTTTGCCTTTGTCCGCCTGAAAGCTCAGATGGCTTGTGGTTTTTCCATGCGGAAAGTCCGACTGTTTCAATCAGAAAGTCAATCCATTCGTCAAGCTCTTTCTTGCCCATGGTTTCTGTCGCAAATGAAGATCCAAGCGTAAGCGGAAGCTCCACATTTTCCCTTACATTCAAAACTGGAATTAAATTGAATGTCTGAAAAATAAATCCGAGGTTTTTTCTTCTAAGAACTGTGAGCTTTTTGTCCAATACGGCAGAAAGCTTTGTGTCCGCAGAAAGCTTGGTTTGCGCGTAGATATCGTTTCCGTTTAAAAGCAAAGAGCCGGAAGTTGGAAGGTCAATAAGCCCTATTATGTTCAGAAGCGTGGACTTTCCTGAGCCGGACGAACCGGAAATCGCCGCGAATTCACCTTTCTTTATTGAAAAAGAAGCCTTGTCCACGGCTTTTACAATAACTTTGTCCATCTTGTAGTTTTTGGAAATATCTTTAAGCTCAATCAGATTCATGGCGACAGTATAGCAGACTTAATCATAAAGTTCCACAGGAATTTTTTAGTGCTTATGTGCTTGCCAGCGGTGCTTGCGGCTGTTCATCATTAGGCTTCCGGCATCCATATACACTGCCTGCGAAATTGTGAAATTAAGTTAATTTGATTATAAAATTAAGTTTATTTTAGTTCAGTTTTAAGTTGATTTCAGTTTGAAATTAAGTTAATTTCATTTTTATTTTAATTTAATTTCATTTTGTTTTTAACTTAATTTTGTTTTGATTTTAACTTAATTTCATTTTAATTTTAAGTTAATTTTGTTTTGATTTTAAGTTAATTTCATTTTGTTTTTAACTTGATTTTGTTTTGTTTTTAACTTAATTTCACTTTAAAATTAACTTTATTTTACTTGTATCTCAATTTAATTTTTCAGTTAAATCAATTTTATTTTAGAGAGCATCAAGTAGTTGGTATATGCACCGAAAATCTCTAGCGGCTCTGTTTCTATGCTTGCTGAATGCTTATGCGCTCCAGGGCAAACGCATTATAAATATTCAGCATAAAACTGGCTTTCAGACACGGTTTCCTTGTTCAAAATCGCGTAATAATGCGTTTGCCCTGTTATGCACTCAGTTCGTTATTGAGTAAAACTCTTTCAGTCGGTATAATCTGCGTATCTAGTTTGAATATTTTTATTCTATTTTATAGAGGTTATATTTATTATGGAAAACAAAGAAGTTCGGGTTCGTTATGCGCCTTCTCCTACGGGACTGCAGCATATCGGCGGTGTGCGTACTGCGCTTTTTAACTATCTTTTTGCAAGGTCTAAGGGCGGAAAATTCATTCTCCGCCTTGAGGATACAGACCGCACAAGATACGATGAAAAATATGTGAAGAATCTTTACGACACAATGGATTGGCTTGGAATCGACTGGGACGAAGGCGGCGACAAGGGCGGCGAGTACGGTCCTTATGTTCAGAGCGAAAGGTTCGAGCTTTACAAGAAGTATGCCCAGGAGCTTGTGGAAAAAGGCGAGGCTTACTATTGCTTCTGCGATTCAGAGCGTCTTGAGCGAATCCGGAAGATTCAGACAGAAAACAAAATGCCACCGGGATATGACAGGAACTGCCGCCACCTTACAGAAGAAGAAGTGAAGGCGAATCTTGCCGCCGGAAAACCTTACGTAATAAGGCTTAAAGTTCCTCTTGAAGGTGAAACAAAATTCACGGATCATCTTCTTGGCGACATTGTATGGAAGAACGAGGATATTTCCCCTGATCCGGTTCTTTTAAAAAGCGATGGATTTCCGACATATCACCTTGCGAATATCGTTGACGACCATTTGATGAAGATAAGCCATGTTATGCGCGCCCAGGAATGGATTCCTTCAACTCCGCTTCATGTTCAAATGTACAGGGCGTTCGGCTGGGAGCATCCTGAATTCTGCCACCTGCCAATGGTAAATGGTTCAGACGGAAAGAAACTTTCAAAACGCCACGGCTCGACTTCGCTTAACGAGTTCCGCGCAAGAGGCTACCTTCCGCAGGCGATTGTAAACTATGTGGCTCTTCTGGGCTGCTCTTATGAGGACGGACGTGACATCTACAGCCTTGATGAGCTTGCCGCGAACTTTAAGCTTGAGCATTTGAACAAGGCGCCTGCTGTTTTTGACTACAAGAAGCTTGAGTGGTACAACGGCCAGTATATCCGCGCTTTGTCGGACGAGGAGCTTTACAAGTGGACATTGCCGTTTATAACAGGAACTGGAGATGCTTCCCTTGAAATAAATCCTGAAAATCCTCAGCCTAAGCCAAAAGTAGGTCCTGAATATTCCGGTGTTGCGCTTGGAAGCGACGGCGAGCCTGTTTGCGTGGACTCTTCAATGAACATGGTGAGTGCAGATGTAAAGAAAAAGCTTCTGGAGCTTATGCCGCTTATAAAGGAACGCCTGCACTTCCTTACAGATGCCGCAGAAATGATCCGCTTTATGTTTACAGAGCCAGCTGTTCCCGCAAAGTCTGAAATTATTCCAAAGAAGCTTGACGAGGCAAAGACAAAGGAAGTTCTTGAAAAGGCTAAGTCTTTTGTTTCTGAAATCTTCGGAATGAGCCACGATGATGCGGAATCCCTTGCAAAAAAATATGCCGAGGAGCTTGGAATAAAGCTTGGCGACTTTATGATGCCTGTGCGCATGGCCGTTACAGGAAGCCGCATTTCTCCGCCGCTGATTGGCTCAATATGGATTCTTGGAAAAGAAAAGGCCTGCGAGCGCGTTGAAAAAACACTTGCAGCTTTCTAGGTTTTAGATTGCATAAAGAACAGCCCGGACAAAAAATCCGGGCTGTTTTTTTGTAATGCAAATCTATAAAATATATTGAACAGTTTGCGTTGGAGCCTTTTTTATAAGCGTTTATTGCCACACGGATTGGAAAAATCCAAAGATTTTTCTACTAACAGGCAAATAGTCTATTTTCCCTGGGTAAATAACCTATTTACTCAAGGAAAATTCTTGTGTTTTAAGCTGGCGTTACTTAAACCAATGCGGAAAAAAATCAATAAATTTTCGCTAAAAAGTTGTTTTTTGAAATTTATTCAGTATAATTTAATCTAGATTCTTGAAAAGTTTGTTATAACAGAGATTCCCGTATCAAGTACTAAAATGACAGGGAAATGAAAGGGCAAACGCATTATAAATAATTTAAGTAAAGTTTGCGCGAAGAAACGGTTCCT
>OJAW01000029.1_pt1 | contig 122380 bp, 123 predicted proteins | sample 1589151 | NCBI WGS metagenome assembly OJAW01 (sample SAMN03283290) | human gut metagenome | biome: human-associated habitat; material: feces | host: Homo sapiens | place: Peru | collected 2012
TACTACTAATTTATTTATTCTTTTCTTTTCCATATTTCCTCCATTTTAATACATCTTACTACACTAAAATTGTACTATTTATGGCTATTTATGTCAACAATTGTAACAAAAAAGAAAAGCTTTCTTTACTTTTCTCTTTCGACTAATTTGTTTAAATCTTCTATATTTTCATCCGTTACACTTATAACATCATGTATATCTTCTCTTGGTTGTTCCTTTATCTCTTTTTTATTATTAAATATAACCTCTAATTTTTCTTTTATCTGATCTCTAGAAAATGGTTTTGCTATATAATCAATAAAACCTTCCTCTATATATCTTTCTTGAGCACCTGCCATCGCATCTGCTGTTAAAGCAACTACTGGTGTATTAAATCCATCTATTTCTTTTAACTTCTTTAATGTAGTTTCTCCACTCATATTTGGCATCATTATATCCATTAATATCAAATCATATTTACTACCACTAGATATTTTATCTATACAAACTTGTCCTTCTAGTGCTTCATCTATATCAAAGTTAAAATCTTGTAGTGCACGTTTAGCAACTTTTATATTTAATTCATTATCATCTACTATCAATATTTTTTTGTGATCAAATTTTATTTCTTCTTTTATTTCGTATGTATTATTTGATAAGCCAGACATTTGATTTATTTTTTGTGGTATTTGTATTACAAATAATGAACCTTTTCCAAATTGACTTTCAACATTGATACTTCCACCCATCATATCTACTAAGGCTTTTGTTATTGCTAAACCTAATCCTGTTCCTTCTGTTGTAGTGTTTTTTTCTATATCTAATCTTTCAAACTTTGTAAATAATTTATTGATATTCTCCGACTTTATTCCTCTTCCTGTATCTCTACAACTTATTATTATTTTTGATATATGTTTGTTAGTATCATTCACACATCTTATTGATAAGTTTATTTCGCCTTCATTTGTATATTTAATGGCATTTGTAAGCAAGTTATTTACTATCTCTTTTACTTTGCCTTTATCTCCAACTAATTCGTATGGGATATCTTCTGCGATATTCAAATTAAATTTTATATTTTTTTCTCCAATACGTGTTGCTGTTACTTTGCACATTTTTGTTATTTCTTCTTTAAAATTATATGGTTTTTCTATTAGTTCCATTTTATTAGATTCTATCTTATTTATATCTAATATATTTCCTACTATTTCAAGTAGTGTATGACTTGCATTTAAAATATCCTCTGAATCTTCTACAACGACTGGAGGCACTTGATCTTTATATGTTACTATATCTTCTGACAAACCTACTATAGCATTTAATGGTGTTCTTATTTCATGACTCATACTACTCAAGAAATCACTTTTTGCTCTATTGGCTTTCTCTGCTTGATTTTTAGCAAATGTTACTTCTCTTAGCATTTTTAAATCGGGGTTTTCTATTGTATTATACATTAAATAGATTATTAAACCAAAAATACTATTTGTTAATAATATTTGTGGATTAAATTTTTGAATTATCGCACAAAATATTAAAAGAAAAAATAATACAATTACAGGTAAACAATTTCGTTGTTTTACCTTATTCAAATGTGTTACTAATAGTAAAAAAATTATAAACATATAAATTCCTGTTATTGTAAAAACTATATTTACACTAGGACCGCTAGTATATTTAGCAGAACCAATATCATTAAAATAAATAGGAGAAATCATTATAGCAACTGCACAAATAAAATTGATTATCAAAAAAATATGGTAAAGTGGTTTATATTTACAAATATTTTCATCATCAGTTTTATTTAAATTAAATACTGTAATAGCAAATGTGTAGTCAATAAATCTTGATAACCACAACATTACAAAAACCAAAAATAGCTTTTGTATTATTGAACTTATTCCTGGAATATTAACAGTAAGAACAATTGACAACTCAAAAATCATAGATAAAATAGAAATAAATAATAACTTTGTAAATATTCTATTTTCTAATTTATTTATTTTTTTCTTTTTTAAAAATAATACTGTTGTTATTATCGTATAAATTAATGCTGAAATTGTAAGATAAATTGTTCCACTTGCACTCATAATATAATCCTCCTAAATAAACATACTGTTTATTATCTATTACGATTATATCATAAAAAACAGCAAAATAATTACTTTTTGCTGCTTTATTATTTATTTGTGTAAATACAATTATTTTTTTATTAGTTTTTTAGAATTAATATTTCTTACATACTCATTTCCCATATCTTCTAATGCTCTAAAATCTTGTTTGTCATTAGGGGTATAAGGTATTTTATCAATTTGTTGAAAATATGATGGAATCTCATAATCTGGCAATTCTTCTATACACTTTTCTTTTATCTGATCTACAACACTTTCAAAAGAAATGTTTTTATTATTTAAAACGATATATGCCATAGGGACAGATAATGATTTTTTATCATCTACTCCAACTACAACACATTCTTGAACAAATGGTAATGAACTAATAACATCTTCTATGGTGTCTGGGCTTATTTTAAAAGCTTCCTTTTTTATAAGTCTTCTATTTCTTCCTTTAGGAATAATATAACCATCTTTATCTATATAACATAAATCTCCTGTTTTTACCCAACTTTTACCAAATTTATCAAGTTCTTTTATTTTATTAGTTTCACTTGAATTATTAAGATATTCAACAAATAAATTATCAGAAGAAATTTGTAATTCACCAATTTCTCCTTGAGGTAACACTATGCCAGTTTCTGGATTAACTATTTTTATATCTATTCCCTTCATAGGGATACCTATACTGCCTGGCTTATTAGCATACATTGGACTAACTATTGTAGCACCTAAACATTCATTGTTTCCATATCCATTTACAATTATTTTATTAAATGTTTGTTGCATTTCCACTAATTCTTCTAAACCTATCTTATCTCCACCAGAAACAAAAACCTTAGCTTTATCTATTCCATCTAAAACTCTTTTAAGTTCTTTCATTTTATGTTTTAATTCTTTTTTTGCTTCCAAAGAATTATCTTTTTCTAAACGATTTACATCATCATTTAGTTCTTTTAATTTATTATATAGATATCTGTAGTGAAGAGGCGCTGCCAAAGAAATATCAAATTTTCCCAAATCATTATATACTGTATTTTCTTCTACAAACGGATTCATTTCTGCTTTCATTGTAAATGCCATACTTGCATATATAGAATTACCTAGGCCGTATATTATAAATGGTGGTATTGAAATATGCATTGTATTTCCTTTGTAAAAGGGTAAGTCAGTATATGCCATTTTTTGTACTGCTGAATTAAAATTATACTCTGTATGTACGATTTGTTTTGGTTTACCAGTACTTCCGCTTGATTGAACAATTAATGATGGTCTATCTTTTTCAAAAGGCACCGGACTAATTAAACTATGCATATCAACATTCTTTATAAAATCACTAAACCTAACAAACCTTGGATCATTTGGTAATATTATTTTTTTTCCTTCTTTTTTATCCTTTAATGTTGCTAATATTTTTACCATTGGTAATAAATAGTCTTTAGGTGAACTAACCACAACTTTTTTTACATCTGTTTCATTTATAATTGATTCGACAAGTGGTAACATATCTTCAAATACTACAATTGTTTTACAATTACTGTTATTAATATATTTTATCAAATCTTTAGATTTTGATCTTAAATCAATCCAAGACATAGTTGCACCTATTTTTGATAACGACAATAAACATTGTTGAACAATAGGCATACTAATTGTTAAAATAGCAACATTATCACCAGATTTTATACCTATACCATGAAACGCTTGAGCAAGTTTTTCTGATGATATTATTAATTCTTTATAAGTCATATTATTTCCCATAAATCCTGTTGCGTTTAAATTCAAATCATCCCTACTCTCATCTTTTATTAAAGAATACATAGTTTGATTTAAATTAAATTCTTTAATAGGTTTACTTCTATGATACTTACTTGTGTTAAATCCTACATCATTATTCATTATAATCCCTCTCAATTAGCCACTATTCTAACACATTTTATTTCTTTTAGCAAATTATTGTGGATAACTATTTCTATAGTAAAAAGGTAGCATTTTTTGATGAAATGATACCTCTAATTATATACTTTATCAAACAGATAAGTTCAAAATTTTATTAAGAAAATTAGGCAACGATACATATACAGAATTTTCTTTATTAATATCAAAATTACGACTTTATAAAAGACAATAAAAGGAACAAAACTTATTCAATTATTACATAATATAATTAACTTTTTTAAAAATATTAACTATTTGTTGGCTGTTTTTTTATATCATATCTTGCAATCGACACTATGTTCGAAATCAAAATTGCTAAACATGTAGCTAAATTAGCCCAAGCATAAAAGACAATATAATATGGTATCCATAAAACAAGACTACTTAAATTAATAATTCTAATTCTTTTTTCTTCTTCTTGAATAATTGTTATAGTATGTAGTATTGCACTAACTAATGGTATAATGTCAATCCAATTCTTAAATGTAATTGCCGAAGCAACAATTGAAAGAACGATATAAAAAGCAACTAATAAAGATGTGTTTTTTTTGTGTTTAATCTCTAAAATATAATTAACTAATGTTTCTAATCCAAATACAAATTGAATTAAAGCACCTGTATAAGCATTTAATAAAATCAAGCCTAATGCACCTACCACATTTCCAATAATAAGAAAAAACAAAATGCTTTTTCTTTTTTTACATTGCATACTAACAATATTTAATGCGCAAGCAACAATGGCAAGAATCTGTGCTAAAATATAAACAAAATTCATAATATTTATCACCTTAGTCTTCTAATCTAAATCCTAATTTTTCTATTTCTAAATTTGCTATATCTGAAAGCTGACTCTTTTTTAAATCATTAATACAATAATATTTTGCTCCTAATGAATCATCATTAACTTCATCAATAATGTTATTTTCCTTAATATCATTTTCATATGATTTAATTATGTAAAATGCACCCAAATGATGACCTTTTTCTAATTCACCTTTATGTACCCATTCAAACGTAATTGAATTTGCATCAAATAATTCATATTCTTTTACATCAATGCCTACTTCTTCTTTTAATTCTCTAACAAGAGTTTGTTCTGGCGTTTCCCCCCACTCGATTGTTCCTCCTGGTAAATCATACTTTCCATTGTATGGTCCACCTACTTTTTTTATTAAAACTATATTATCATCATTTAATATTAATCCATACGAACCGATATGTTTAAATTGTTTCACTTTTTATCCTCCTCTATACAATTATGTAAATTATAACTTTGTTTTAAAACATAACTATTTCCATCTTTATCATTTTTATGATTTGATTCCCAATTAAATTCTTCTAAATATTCTCTACAATAACCGCAAAATGGTATTGGCTTATTCATTTCATCTATTGCATCCCAACCATTATCAATATCTTTTAAATATATGTAATCATCTTCATTTATTTGAAAATTAAAATTATACTTTTCGTTCAAATAATGAATTAATAATGGATAATAACATTTTGCTATTTTACTCTCGTTTAAAAATCTGCAAAATCTACCAGAACATCTTTCATATGGTTGATTGTTTTCATACTGCTTTGTAGTGGATAATCTAGTATGAAATTTATTAATTGGCTCTATTTTTCTAAAAATATCATCATTTAATAAATATTTTATATTATATTTTTTAAGAATTTCATTAATAATACTTAACTTTTCATATGTTGGTTTATATAAAGAAATAGAAATAATGACATTGTTTTTTGAGATTGCTTTTAAAATATCGTCATTTAACTTATCTATAAGCAACCCATTAGTAACAATAGTTAACATAGAATCCTTTAAATATTTTCTTGAAATCTCTATTATTTCTTTTAAATTTGGGTGCAAAAGAGGCTCTCCACCTAAAAGTCTAAAACTATACAAATTAAAAATATCTGTTATTTTTTTCAAATCATTTTCAAATTGTTCAATAGAAACCATGTGGTTATTACAAATATTAGAAAAATGAGCACATCCTTTACAATTCAGATTACATTGATCAACTAAATTTATTTCTAAATAATTAAGGAACGGTTTATCTAAATCAATTTTATCAATATATTCAAATAATTCATCAATACTATTTTGTTTTTTAAAAAACATCATTTCATTTATAATATATATATTTCTATAATTATTTTTTCTTAAATAATCAATAGCATTTCCCATAAACATTGGTTTTTTGGCTAAAAAGAATCTGCTATCAATATCTATATTAATTTTTTCATCTGTCATAAAAACAGGAATATTATTCAACAAACAATTAGGAACATTTTTGCTAATATCTCTTACATTAATAAAAGCATCAATTTTTATTCCAAATTTTTGTAATCTCTTTGCACTTTCAATAGCAAAATTACCAGTACCAAATATATAATTTTTCATTTAATACCTCACTTTTCTATATTCCTTACATTCATGCAATGCTCGTATTTCTTTTTCTATTTTTTCATTTATCCATAGTAAATTATCTTTATTACTAAAATTTTTTATTTCTTTTTCTATAAGCATTTTTAATAAAACAAATAATCTATATATTTTTATTCTAATCATTTCATTTCTATCTAAACTTACTTTGCCATATCCCTTGAAAAAATCATTATTTACATCATCATTTAATAAATGAAAATAAAATGTCATTAATTCATCACAAAAATATAAATCCGAAAAATCAATAATGCTTATTTCATTTTTATTAACTAAAATATTACCATCCCATGCATCTGAATGAACTAAACATAATTTTTTCAAATCATTAAGTTCTTTTTTATTTTTGTATAAAATATCAAGAATTGATTTGTAAGAATAATTACCAATGTTTATATTTATATTAAATTTTTTTGCATCATTTAATAACGAATTAAATAAAAATAAAATGAATTCAAAATTGTTTTTAAATTTCTTATGAGGTGAAAATGGTAAAAAGAATTGATTTTCAGATATAGATGATATTTTTGAACAAATTTCACCTATTTTTGTTTCAATATATGCTTTTTCTTCACTGGAACAAGATTTTTTTAAAATATCATAACTAACACCCTCGATATAAGTCATCAAAATATATGAATATTTATTTTTAGCATTTTTTCCTTGATAATGTATCATTCTTGGAGATGGAACAGATATTTTTTCCATAAGTTCTAACATCTTTGCTTCCCACCAAAGAGTATTTTTTTCAATACTCAATAAACTGTCATTATTAAAATTTTCTATTTTTATTACATATTTTTTAAAATCAATGTTTTCTATTAAATAAACTAAAGAAGTTGTCCCACCTTTTAATTGAATAATATTTTTAATATTATTACACTTAAATACTTTAATATATTCATTAGCAACAAATTTTTTTATATCATCATTTTTTCCCATTTTGATTATATCCTTTTATATACTTCTTACAGATGTCATCAGTATATTCATACTCATCAGTATCAACAGTTAAATGGAATATATTATCATAAGCATAATCTTTAATTTTTGTTTTAAAATAATTACGAATTGATTCTTTAAGCTCTGATATTTCTTTATACAAGTATCCTTTTTTATCATTATAATATATATAATTTGAAACTTTTATTATTAAATTAATAACTGCTATATTATTGGAATCATATTTGTCAATTAAAATACTTGATTTGAAAATAGGAATTCCAACCTTCTCGTTATTATATAAATATATTTCTTCAATAAAGTTTCTATAATCTTTATCCAGGTCGACTATGATACAATTATTAATAATAGACTTTTCATTAAGCATCCTAATTGCTTCATCCATCATCTCTCTATCTAAAGAATTCCATAATATACCTACACAAGGAATACTAATGGTTGGTAAATTTTCTTTATTAATAATTTTCTTTTCAATTAAAATATTTATAATTTCTAAAACATTATCTAAATCTCTAAATTTTCTTACCTTTTTTGTATTTAATAATAAATCAATAATATCATAACAAACCGATTCAATTTCTTTTGTATATTCGCCTTGATTTAATTTACTTTGAGAATAATCTTTAAAATACATTTTTAATATATGAGCTAGGCTATTAAATAAACATTGTTCTGCTTGATCAATATAGCCCTCATTTTTTTTAATAATTTCATCAAAAGCTTTCTTGCCCCACTTTTGTGTTAAAAAGCATCTTTCGTTAAATTTACTTCCAGTTAAAGAACCATCATTACGTTTAACATAGTGGTAAAATTTTGTGCTATCACAGGTAAATTTTTTGTTATCTAAACATAATTTCAAAATTAAATCTGCATCTTCATTAAAAGTATTTTTATCAAATAAAATATCTTTAAAAACGTCTTTTTTGTATATTTTATCCCATGCTGCCATTGTAATTCTTCCATCTAAATAAGCCATTATTAAATCATCTGGATTTTCAATATTTACAATTTCTTTTGGATTATTATTTGGATGTCTTATTACACCATTTCTGGAATGAATAAAAGCTCTTCCACATGATACATCAGCTTTATTTTTTATAGCGTTTGATAATAACGTAGCAATCATATTATTTTCTATATAATCATCGGAGTCAACAAATGCAATATAATCACCAGATGCATGTCGTATGCCTGTATTTCTGGCTTCTGATAATCCAAAGTTACTTTGATGAATTACTTTTATTCTTTCATCCTTTTTTTCTAACACTTTACAAACAGCAAGTGAATTATCAGTTGAACCATCATCTACAAGAATAATTTCCAAATTTCTATATCCTTGATTTAAAATGCTATTAACACATTTCATTAAATATTGTTCTACATTATATACTGGCACAATAACAGAAACTAATTGACTACTAATGATATTTTCATTTATAAAATTATCTAAGTCTTTTTCCCATTCTCTTCCTGTATCAATTTTATAATGATATCTATTTTCATTATAAGAATGATGAATATTATCAATACAACAAAATTTTGAAATTTCGAAATTATCTCCTCTTTCAAAGTATCTTCTTTTTCTTTCGTTGTAATCTAATTCAGTTTTTATTAACATATCACATTTACTAAACAAAAACGAATCCTCTAGCATCATCCAATCAACAATAATAATATCATTTTTATCATATTTTCTTATTTCTTTTAATATCTCATTGTCAATTTCTCTTTTAAAATTAAGATCCATTAAATAACTATTGATATCATAAGAGAAAAATGAGTCTGCTATTTCTATGTTGCTATTAGCAAATACTTCATGTCTTTCTTTTAGATCATCATTTATTTTTTGTATTTGTCCTTCTTCTAATATTTTATGAACAATTTTATCTACTTCAATATATTTGAAACCATATTTATTTTTTAAATAATTTGATACAACAGATTTCCCAGAGGCTGTTTTTCCCGTAATTCCTATTATCATAAAGTTCCCCCTATATTTTAATTTATCAATTTGAAAGTCTATATTTCATTATCTCAACCAAATCTTTTGCATGAATTAATTCTAACTTTGCAATATTGTTATAATGATTATGTGTAATATCATCTAGTTCATCTAAATATTTTAATATTTTATCTTCAAATTTGTTTGACAGATTATTGTTATCCCAATCTCTTTTATATACCTTTAGTAAATGAAATAAGCCATTAAAATAAAACATATATGCTTGTGATTCATAACCTAATTTAATTAATTCATTAAAATTTTTAATAGTATAATCATATAACGTTAAGTTATGTTCTCCAAATGGAGCACTAGTTAGTGAATCAATTGGTCTTTTTATATGATGATATAATTGCTTAGTATCAATAACTACCTTATGGGAATTTTGACAAGCTTCCCAAACATACCCTGCATCTTCATTAAACAGTTCAGAGTCAAATCTTAAATTTTTAACAATTTCTCTCCTAAATAATTTATCCCAAACAGCAATTTTTAATTCGTTTTGCAAATATACATTCATTATATCAATTTTATTATTATATATAAATGTATTTCTTTCTTTTGAAATTTCTTCAATTCCACCTTCTCTATTATATATAAATGCTTTTATTCTGCATAGATCGGCGTTTTGCTTTATAAGATGATTAACCATTATTTCATACATATCTAGCTCTAGGAAATCATCAGAATCAACAAATCCGATAAAGTCGCCTGTTGCAAGCTCTAATCCTTTATTTCTTGCTTTAGAAACTCCCTGATTATCTTGTTCATATATTATAATTCTATCATCCTCTTTTTGTAGGCTTTTGCAAATATCCAAGGAATCATCTGTAGAGCCATCTATAACTACTACAATTTCTAAATTTCTATAAGTTTGATTCATTATGCTTCTCAAACATCTTTCAATATAATTTTCAGTATTGTAAACAGGTATTATTACTGATATTTTATCGCTCATATTTCCTCCTATCTTAATTAATAAAAATTTAATGCAATGTTAAAATATTTTAATCATTTTAAATTTAGTTTTAATTTTTCAATATAAAATCTATACAATTTATTTAGCAACTCCATTAATCGCGTTTAGGATACATCATAATTCCAAAAAAGTCAAATTTTTTTGTTGTGTTTGTGTACAAATAATACAATTTTAAAATTGCTAAATACTTTTCTATTTTTTACTTTAAAACTATATTCATATTCTTTATTCATTATTTTTACCTTTCTTAATAAACAATTTATGAAGAGCACGTGTTTTAGAAACATATAACAACTTCATATCTAAAATATTATTTCTATCAAAATCATCTTCACCTAGTAATATTACAGCATCAAATTCTAATCCCTTAGATAAGTAACTAGGTAAAACATTAATACGTTTGTCATAATTTAAATTTGATGACGTAATCAAATTTAAATCAATACTATTCTTTAATTTTTTGTATACCTCATTAGCGCTATCTTGTGTTTTCGTTATAATAGCAATAGTGTTGTATTTATCCTTTATTTTATTAATAATATTTTCTACCGCATCAGTAAAATATTCAACATCTTCACCATGTCTTATAACAGGAATAGCTTTATCTAGATGTAAAAGTTCATTTATTTTATTTGCTTCATTCATTATTTCTATTGTTGTACGATAACTTTTATTAAGTTTTAATATTTCAAAATTATGGTATATCTTATTAAGGGATTCCCAATTAGTAATACTACGATATGGATATAACGACTGAGCAAGATCTCCATAAATACTAAATGTAGAATTTTTAAATAGTTTCTTTAAAGCATAAAAGGTAAATTCGCCATAATCTTGTGCTTCATCAATAACGATATGTTTATAGTTATCATAACATCTACTACCACTCATTTTATACTTAATATATAACATAGATGGTATATCCTCAATATTAATTTGATTATTCTTTATATTTAAACAATCATAATTTAACTCTGTTAATAATTCAATATATATTTTCTTAACACTTTGATTAGTAATACTAAAATATTTATTTAATGTAACATTCAAATTTTCTTTAATTGAATTAATTGTTTTCTTACTAATATTACTGCGAATAAGTTTTTCTGATAAGGTATCAAAATTATCATTTATTTCTTTTTCAATTAAAAGTTTTAATCTATCTACTTGAGAGCTTATACTCCTAAATATCTTTTTATTCACAGTTTCATATATTTTTCTTATTTTATTATTTGTTATTAATTTAATACCGTTTGTTTCTAAATCTTTATCAGGAATTATATCTAGTTTTTTAAAATAATTATCAATTTCTTTTTTCATTTCCATAGATACTTTAAACTGTGCGATTTCATCACGTTCTTTCATTGTATCTAATGAATTATTAATAATAAATTTTTCATTAACATAATTTTCAAATAGTTCATCTAGGGTGTTCTGGGTAACGCCATTGACATCTAAATCAGGTAAGATAGAAGATATATAACTAACAAAAAACTTATTAGGTCCAATAACCATATAATCACTAGGTTTATATATTTCTCTATTGTTATATACTAAATACGCAATACGGTGAAGAGCAACTGTTGTTTTACCAGAGCCAGCTACTCCCTGAATAACTAAATTTTTACCAAGTTTTTCTCTTATTATTTTATTTTGTTCACTCTGAATAGTAGAAACAATGTTTTTTAAACGGTTATCTGCAGATACACTTAAGTATGGCTTTAATAATTCATCATTACTAACTGTATCAACATCGTTAAAATTAATTAATTTACTATTTTCTATTGTGTACTGTCTTTTTAATAATAAATCACCAGCAATTGTACCTTCTGGAGCTTCATAAGAACAATGTCCTACATTCGAATCATAATAAAGTGATGAAATAGGTGCACGCCAATCAACAGTAATAATATTGTTATCATAATCGGAAACACCTTTCTTACCAATATAACATTTATCAAAATGTTTATCATTTTTAAAATCAATTCGTGCAAAATAAGGAACTAATTTAGCTTTTTCTAAAGCTTTTATTTCAGCTTCTAATTTAAACTTTTCTTCTAAATAAGCATCGTAATCAAATTTAAATAGTTCTTTTAAGTGATTTAATTTTAAGTTTGAATCTTCAATAACTTCACTATACTTTTCTAAAGTATATTCTAAATTTTTTATTTCTTCTTCCATATAAACCTCCCTCTCGTACACCAGATAGGTAGTAGCCTACGGCGTATTATAATTATGATACTCGACATTTTACACTACTAATTTTATCTTGTCAATCCAATTTTATAAAAAAAGAGTTAAATTAATCAAAATTTAACTCTTAATCTAATTTAATAACATAACTAGAGCTTATTCCCTCTTTGTTATTATAATTTTTTATATCAATAACACCATTATTTTTCAATATTATTTTTTTAGAAGCAATATTATCATTATTACAATTTACTCTTATTTTTTCAAAACCCAATTTTTTCGCTTCTTTTAGTGCTAAAGCGAGAATAATATTTCCATATCCTTTACATCTTTCACTAGCTCTAATTTTATAATATATTTGACTTCCACTATTTACCCAAAATTCATTTTTAGAAGTTCTTATTCCTACTTCTCCAATCGGTTTGTTATCGTCATATAAAATATATCTATTAGTTGTTGTATTAAGTTCTTCATTAATTAATTTTTCTTCTTTAATTAATTCATTGCATATTCTCTCAAATTCTTTATAATCTACACCATTTAATATGTTATGAGAACCAAGTTCTCTTTTTGGAATATCTTGGTACATATCATATAGTTCTGGTGTTACACATCTATCTAATTTTTCTAATCTTATTTTCACTTATATCACCATATATTAATTATACCAAAAAAGATGCTTATTAGCACCTTATTTAAATTAGCGTTTTTCTCCTATATTTTAGTGATTTAATTAATTTATTTTGTAATACTGGTTTAGCAAAAGTTTCTTCCAAACTCAAAATACTACTTTTATATCTATTATATGCAAATTCATAATTTCCTTTTTCAATGGCACTAACACACACATCAACAATGTTATCATAAATATAATTGTATATAATATCATTTTCTTTTTCGTTATTTATTGACTCCACTATAATTGGAGCTGTTGTATAATAATGCTCTATGTCTTCTTTTGAAACATAGTTATCTCTAAACCACCTAAGTACCGTTAACTCGTAGCAATTATCATCAAATAAATTATTAAAATGTTTCATGCATGCAGTTGTTAAATAGCAACCAATATTAGTAGTTTCGGTTTTCCCACTTGTAGTATCCGTAATAGTACCTTTACCTGAATCGCTATCAAAATTTATATGAATAGATTTGTGGTCAGGATCAGCAGCACATCTATCATATATATCAATTTTATCTTTTCCCGAACTAGAAGTAGATGCTTTTATTTCAACTCCTTCATTATTAACATAATGTCCATATTTATCTCTTTCCATTTTGATTACCTCTTTCCTCATTTACATCTTTAATCACAATTTCATACCAAATTAATATTTGATCTGATAAATCTTTTTCGCTACCAATGTTTTTATTGAATAATTTATCTTCTCTAATACAATCAATCATTTTATAAATTTGTATTGATTCTTCATGCGTTATACTATCAAAATTTTTGTGTAATATATAATCTTTTACCCAAGATGATAATACATCTGAAATTTGTCCATATTTGTCAGAAACATCAGAATAAGAATCCATTTTCATTGCAATTCTAATATAACCTAAAAGAATTGAAAAATCTCTTATTTTATTTTCATAACTTTTCATTTATAATACTCCTTTCTGAATAGGATATAAAACCATTATTTCCATATATATTCAACATCACCATCATCATATATAATAAATTTATCAATTCCAAGTTTTTCTATTATTAATATTAATTCATTAACAAGTTTTTGTTTATCTGTCTCTTGTTTTTCAGCTAGTTGTCGATAATTTCTTAATTTGATGTTAAAATCATCAAATATTTCTTTACCAGTATGATTATTATCAAAATATGCTTCTAAAGCTAGAGAACCTTTAAAAATAAATTTATCAAAATTTTCTTTTTTAATTAATAAATTATTCATATTACTTTATATCTAATATTTGTGTAACTGTATCTTCTGTTTGATAATAAATAGTTGCTGCATCGCCATTCTTTAAGAATGGTAAAACATTATCATTAACTTTTATGTTAGCACGATATTTATTGTTATCTACATCACTTATATAGTAATAAGAATTACCATCTATATTAGCAACATTAATAGTACTTATAGTAATAGTTTTTTCGGTTAAACTAGCATTATCTATATTTAATTTTGAATCACCTAAATAATTAGCAAACGCTTTTTCTATTCCTTCTGATGCTTCTGTTACTACTACTTTTTGATAATCAACAACATCTACTAAAGCATACATTTTAACAAGTCCTGCATCATCTTTAAGTGACATTAAGTATGTTGGTTTATTATTTAAATTAATCAATAATGGAAATGAAGATTTATAACGCATTTGTTGTACTTGACCTTCTGCACTTGCCATAGCAGAATATTCTTCAGCTCCTGCTACAGAATAGAATTTAGTTTCCTTTGTTCTTAAATTAGTAAGAATAAAACCAATATTTGATTCATCTGCTAAAGCAGAAGTAATTCCAGTATATAAATATACATCATCATTCATAACTGTGTAGTTATATCCATCTGTTGTTTGAACAACATTTTTTTGTCCAAAAATAGAATTTAAGAAACCATTTTTATATTTTCCCCAATCATCTACTTGTTCTATTACTAAATCTGGAGAATAAACATGATCTACCCAAGTTGGAATATTATCTTTATTATATTTTTCACTCTTTCCTGTAATTGGATCTAATATAATAACACCACTTATTTCTTTTTTAATACCTACACCAATATATTTAATAGTTGGAATAATCCAATATGGATTACCGTCATTATCTACTTCAAAACTTTCTGTTCCAAATATTTCAGTAGGATAAGATAATCTTAATTTACGATATAAATTTTCAAAGAAATAAGCAGATGGCATATAACGCATTCCTTTATCTAGCTTAATTAAACTAGATTCTCCTGTAACAGAATTAACCATTATATAACCTTTAACACCATCTTTTCTATTAGTGAAATATTTTATTAATCCATTATATTCTAAAGGTGTTACTCTAACAATACTGTTATTATAGTTTATTTGGGTGTATAAATCTGAAACATCAAATTGTGAAACTAGTTCTGGCATTTGTCCCATTACTCTATCTCCAAGCTTTTGACTAGAATCTTTATCAAGAAGAGGTAATGTATTAAAATCTACTTGTTCTACATCATCAGTAAAATTACTACTTTCATCTATTTGAATACGGTTATAGTACATTTTAGAATTAAATAGTGGTGATAAAAAGAAATTAATTACTATTATAAGAATAATTATTCCTGATATTATCAATGTATTTATAACAAGTGATTTAGACATTTCTTTAGCATGTTTTTCACCAGTTATAATATTTTTAAAATCTGCAAGTTTTATTAAACCTGTTAATAAGAAGAAAATATAAATAGTAAGCGCAAATGTCCAAAATAAAGGACTAGTTAAATTAATTGGTGGTAACATAAAATAATATAGGAATAATCCTACCACTAAAGTCAATACTGCTCTAATTATTGTTATTTTTGTTTTCATAAGTACCTTCTTTCATTTTCTCTTCATATTCTTTTATTACATTATATACACATGAATAACTTCTACTTCCATAAAATTTACAAAAACGTCTTATTGAAGCATTACTTCTTTTATACAAATTAATAATTTTTATTTTTTCTTCTTCACTTATCGCATTTATAGGTTTCCTATTTTTATTACCATGTTCTAAAGAAATACTTCCATTTATAATCTCATCTTTTAACTTTAAAATGTATTTTGGATGATAACCAGTAACTTCAGCTATTTCTTTATAAGAATAAAATGTTTGTTTAGCTAATTTCTTTTTAATTAGCTTTACAGCTTCCTCTTTATTTTTCATACTATCACCATCTAAATTATACAACATAAGTAATATTTTTGCAAAATAATTAGTCAATTTTACTTAAATTTGAATCAATTATTGAATATAAGTAGGTTTCTATTTCTTTGTTAGTTACTTTTTCTAAATATTTTTTATATCCACCTATCTGATTTTTATAAGCATCATCTACAGTATGTTTTAGTTTATAATCTACTATCATAATATAATCACTATATTCTAATATTAAGTCTATAATTCCGTGATATAAAATACCATTTTCTTCATATTCAAATTCATGTTCTTGATATACTTTAGTATCATTATCAATATTTATCTTAGATAAAAAGTTTTCCACCATATTTTTATAATAAGAATTGGTTATTAATTCTAAATTAGGATTATGAAAATCAATATTTTCTAAAATGCTATGCATCTCTAGTCCTAACTTAATATTATTTTGTTCTTCTTTAGTAAACAATTTATTAGTTTTTTTAGAAAATGACTGAGATTCTATACTTTTAGAATCTATCTTTATTTCTTTTACTTCAAGCATACAATCACATTCACTAGAACTTAAAGACTTTTCAGATATTATATTATAATCCTTAGTTAAATTTAGATCAGAAATATCAATCTTAGTTTCATATTCTTCAACTTTATTACCTAACGAATATATTATATCTGCTAAAGAACGATATTTTAGTTTTAAATTATCTTTTAACTCAGTAAATTCTTTTAAGTCTTTATTTGGTAAAACAAGAATCATTTTTTCACGAGCACGAGTAAGGGCTACATAAAATAATCTTATCTTTTCTGATATTTCTTCTTTAATATAATTATTTTTTAATATTAATTTAGTTATATTTTCACCAATACCTTCATCATAAAAAGGTAATATTATCCCAAGTTCATTATCAAAAAGAATCTTTTCTTTTAAATCACTTATATTAAATGATTTATAAAGACCACTAAAATAACATACTGGATATTCTAATCCTTTTGATTTATGAATAGTCATTATTTTAACTGCATCTATATTACTAGTAGATAGGTGGTACTTCATTTGATAATCTTTATCATTTATTTTCTTTAAATAATCAATAAATTTATAAGCATCATAACCTAAATTCATCAATTCTTTACTTAAGTTAATAGTATAATCAATTCTCACTAGTGATGATTCAATATTACCTATCTTGATAATATTTTCATAAAAATTAAATTCATTTATTACTTCCTCTACTAGCATTAATGGAGTAATAGCGTCTAATTTATTAGAAATTTTCTGACATCTAATAAAAATATCCGTTTGATAAAAAGTATTATTTTTGATAATATCGTATATTTCTTGATCACTAAGTCTAAACAAAAAACTTCTAGCAATACTAGTGAATAAGTATTTAAATTTAGTACTAAAATCTCTTTCTTTTATTGCTTTTATAAGACACAATAAATTACAAAGAACGGTAGTATCAACTTCGCCATTTAATGTTTCATCTTTATATATGGCAAGTGGTATGTTTTGATACTCAAATATTTTCTTATATAGTTCAAAATCAGTTGTACGATCCATTAATATTACAAAATCATTATAAGTTGCCCCTCTTAAACTACTTGTCTTTTTATCAAAGACTTGGTATTTATTATTAATTTTATTTTTGATATCTTTAGCAATAAGAAAAGCTTCTATTTCATTTTTGTTAAAACTTTTATCATGATCATAAGTTAATATTTGCATATTAAATTCTTCGTTGTTATTATAAGCGGTATTACCAAACACCATTTGATGAGAAGTTTTATAGTCAGCACCACCTATATTATCGTTCATGATATAGTTAAACATTAAATTTATATTATTTATAACTTCACTACGTGATCTAAAGTTTTTATTTAAATCAATTTTTTCACCATTTAGATGATTACTATAGTCATCATATTTATTTTTAAATATATACGGGTTAGCATTTCTAAAACGATATATAGATTGTTTTATATCTCCAACCATATAAACATTATTATTACTTATAAGATTTATAAATGTCTCTTGAATATCACTCGTATCTTGATACTCGTCAATTAGTATTTCAGAAAAATAATTTGTTAATTCTTCTCTTACTTCTTTATTATCTTTTAACAAATTAATAGCTAGAATAGCAATATCGTTAAATTCGTATATATCATTTTCAAATTTAAATTTTTTTATCTTTTGATCTAGTTTTTGTAGTATAAACACAATTATATTCGCGTATTCGTATGTAGACTTTAATTTATTTTTGATATCTTCTTCGTCTTCATAAGTAACTAAGTCTTTTAGAACCTTTATAATACTAACAACATTCTCTTTTTTTTCTTTAGTAACATCTTCACTACCTCTAGGTAATGATGGAAATTTTATATTTAAGTTTTCTTTGATTCCCAAATAATCAGTACTTTTTAAAAGCGGATTTAAAGTTTCTAATACTTTTGTATAGTAAGTTCCATCAACGTAATAAGATAATTCTTCTAAACTTAGTTTTAATTCTTCTATTTTATTAATTAGTAAATGGGTATAACTAGAAATAATTTTATCCATGAAAGATTCATTATAATAATTATTTAAATAGTTATCCAAAAATTCTTTTGAATCTACTTTCATATCTAGCTTTTCACGAATACTTAAGATATAATCTCTTATTTCTAAATCATCTTTTACACAGAAATCACCAATCAACTTTAAAAACTCAGGATTTCTTTCTTGATATAGTTCTTCAAATATTTCATCTAGTATTTGCTCTTTTTTTAATTTAAAAACATTATCATTACCAATATTAATATTTTTTGAAACATTAAGAAGATAGTGGTACTTCTTTACAATTGATAAAGAGAAACTATCAAAAGTAGTGATATAAGCAGAATCTAACTTGTTTAATTCTTCTTCATTATTCATTTTTTTAATAGAAGCTCTAATTCTTTCTTTCATTTCACTAGCAGCTGCTTTAGTAAATGTTAAAATTAGTAAATGATCTACAGGAATACCTTTTTTTATTTTGGTAATAACACGTTCTGTTAAAACCGCAGTTTTACCACTTCCTGCTCCTGCACTTACAATAATATTCATTCCTTCTTTATTGATAGCTTCTTCTTGTTCTTTGGTCCATCTAGGCATTATTATCACCTCCTAGAAAATCTAAATTATCTATGTCTTTTAATCTAACAATATCTTTTTCAGTCATATAACATATATCTTTAAATTTACAATATTCACATCCAATATTTTTGTTGTTAATAACTTTAGGATTAATATCAAAATTATTGTTATGAATATTAGTTAATGCTTCATCTATTTTTTGATCAATAATTTTTACGATATTTTGCATATTATTTTTAGTTAATGTTTTAGAATAAGCATAAAACCCATTATTTCCTACTTTCATACTTTTTATTAATTCACTATCAATATATGTTTTATCAAATTCAGATAGTTTTTCTTCCTCACTTAAACTAAATCCTTGTAGTTTTAATAAATCTCTTTTTTGGGAAGTGATATCTTTTAGGGGATTCCTTATAATTAAAGATGGTAAAATCTTTTGAAGATAAAAACCTACTACTTCTATATCAGGATTTATTTTATTAATAAGATATAAATAAATTGGTAATTGTAGTCCTAAACCATATTCTATATAATTTAGTTCTAATGAAGGATTTCCTGTTTTGTAATCAACAATAGCGCCTAAAGTTTTGTTATCATTCAAAAGAATTTTATCCACAATACCAATAAATTTATCATATCCCTTAGGTATTTCAATATACTTTTCATATAAAGCGTTATGAAAGTTAGTATAATCATCTTGTTTTTTTATAACATCAAGAATAAATTCTAAATCTTTTTTTAATTTTTCAAGAAAAAAATTTTCTTTGTTAGTAAACTCTTTAGGATTATTATTCATAAACTCGATTATACTATCTTCTAAAGATAAATTATCTTTTTTAGAAAGAACATAATGAAATAAAGAACCAATATAGGTCATAAATGTTTCTTCATAACAATTTAGTTTTAAGATAGAACTAATATAGTATTTAAATGAACATTTATAATAATTATCCATGCTTGAATAAGAAAGAGTAATATTTTCGCTAGTTTTTTTTATGCCATTAAACTTATTATCATACTTGCGATAAACATTATTTTTGTATGTATTATTTAACAAGTCTAAATCTTCATTTTTTGAACCATATTTTAAATAATCATCCATGTATCTAGCTAGTTTTAGATTATTATTTAAGTTTGAGTAATTATAACTAATTTTTATATTGTGGATAACTTCATAATTTAGTTTCTCATTTAGTGATGATACTGTTAAACTACCTTGTTCTCCGTTTAATTTGTATGTTATCCACAAGTTTTTAACATTTTTTATTATATTGATTATTTTTTTGCTGTGGATAATATTTTTGCTGGTAGTTGTACTTAAATTCAATTTTTCTTTTAATAAATCATTAATATAATCCTCATCTTTTAAATTTTTAGGACATTCTCCCTGATTAAATCCAAGTAAAAAAACATACTCGTTATCATTTGGAATATAATCTTCTAGCACCTCTACTTTTACTGCTTCATCTAAAATAACATCAGATAACTTAGTATTTAATAGTTCAACTTTTAACAGGCCCTTAATTTCCATATAGTCTGACACAAAACTAAATTTATTGGAAATTGTTATTAATCTATTATAAATTTCTAGATTTAAACTATTTTTTAAATCAAAATTTATTTCTAAAAGTTCAAAAGTTTTACTTATATCGGAATTAATATTTTCTAAAAAGAAAGTACCCATCTTTGTTCCTAATAAACTATTATTATCTTTTATGTTTATAGGAATACTAAAATATTTAAATATACGCTTAATATGATTTGTATAAATATCACTACTATTTAGTAAAACAATATTATTAATATTAACCCCACTTAATACTAATTCACATATTTTAGTAGCAACAAACTCTACTTCTTCTTCTGCGTTTTTGAATTCATATATTTTATGTTCATAATAACAGTTATTTTCTTCATTTATTACTTCAACACTAGTTATTTTTTTTAAATTATCAATCAAGTTTAAATAGAATTTATCTAAGTCATAGAAATTATAAAAAACAATATTCATACTTTTTAGTTTATTTAAAAATAACGGCTTATACTTAAGTAAATTGTGTTCATCTAGTTCTTTTTTTATTTCTACTAATTTATTAAGCTTATCATTATTATAATTTTTATTTTCCACATAATATAAGTTTTTTAAATATATAAGAACTACTTCATATTTTAATTTATATTTATTCATAAGATAATAAATTGTTTCTAAATCATAATCAAAATAGTAACTTCTTATAAATTCATTATCAGTCATTATTTTAATGTTTTTTAATTCATCACAAAAACTTAAAAGGATTGTTTCTTTTAAATGATTAGGAATTATTAATAAAGTATTATCTTTTAAGTTTTTCATTTTATCACCACATCTATTATAACAAAAACATTTATAAGATGAAAGAATTGTGTTTACTAATCGAAATATTTAAGGTATATTATAATTAGGGGGAGTAAGTTATGAGTAGTATTGAAGAAAAAATAATAGCCTTAGTAAAAGAAAATCCTGAAGCTTTTTACAGTGTAAAAGGAACTGCTAAAAAACTAGGATTAAATAAATATGAAGTAGATAAATACTTTAAGGAATTGGTAGCCAAAAATATAATGTTTGCAGTTGACGATACAAATTTTGGATATATGTCAGAAAATCATTTTGTCAGATCATTATTAACGACAAAAAGTGGCTTAAAATATATTGAATTAGACAGTAATGAAAGAATTTATATTAACAAAGAAGATTTAAACGGAGCTTTTAATTTTGATGAAGTTATCGTTTTAAAAAATGGTGATAAAGGAAAAGTTATAAAAATAATTAAAAGAACAAATCCAAATATTGTGTGTGAAATTGAAAATGTTAATGGTATAAAAAAATTAAAAACTTTTAATATCCCAAATAACATAACATTTTCAATTTCACACGATAAAATAAAAGATTTTGTCGATGGAGACAGAATCGTAATTAAAGTAGATAATATTAATCAAGATGATTCTTTTGATGCTGAATTTGTTAAATATTTAGGTCACAAAGATGACCCTAACAGTGATATAAAAGTTATAGCAGCTAGTAGAGATTTTGAGATTGAATTTAACAACGAAGTTTTAGAAGAAATTAAAAATATTCCCACAGAAGTATCTAAAGATGAAATAAAAAATAGATTGGATTTAAGAGATAAATGTATCTTTACAATTGATGGTAAAGATACTAAAGATATTGATGATGCGATATCTTTAGTACGACTTCCAAATGGAAATTTCGAATTAGGTGTCCATATAGCAAATGTATCTCACTACGTCAAAAAAGGATCAGCTATTTTCGAAGATGCTTATAATCGTGGGACTAGTGTTTATCTTTTAAATTATGTAATTCCAATGCTACATCATAAGCTTTCCAATGGAATTTGTTCTTTAAATCCAAATGAAGATAGACTTGCTAGATCTTGCATTATGGAAATAGATCAAAATGGAGAAGTTATTAATTATAAGATATGTCCTACTGTAATTAACTCAAAGAAAAAAATGGACTATGATTCTGTTAATTTAATACTAGAAAATTGTACTATACCAGAAGGATATAATGAATTTGTAGATACATTAAAAAATATGCAAGAATTATCAAATATCTTAACAAGAAAAAGAAAGAAAAATGGAGCGTTAGATTTTGCTTCTAATGAAATAAAAATAAACGTTGATGAAAATGGAAAAACTTTAGGGTTTAATTTATGTCATCAAAATTCTGCTGAACACCTAATCGAAAACTTTATGATTATTGCTAATGAAACTGTTGCTAACCACATAACATGGCTTAACCTACCATGTGTATATAGAGTGCATGACTGTCCACTTGATCAAGTATTAGATTCTACAGTAACTTTTATATCTGATTTAGGATATAGAATAAATAAAATTAAAGACGTTGAAAATCCAAAATTAATTCAACAATTATTAAAAAAACTATCAGAGTATGAAGAATATCCAATTTTATCTAATCTCGTATTAAGAAGTATGAGAAGAGCTTATTATACAACTGACAATATAGGACATTTTGGCCTTGCATCAAACAACTATACTCATTTTACATCGCCAATTAGAAGATTCCCTGATCTAATGATTCATACCTTACTTGATAAATATGATAATATCTATAATGAAAGTTATAATGAAGAAAAATTAACTGAATATTTAAACAAATTAGAATCATATTTAAAAGAAAGTTGTCTACATTCTTCGTATAAAGAAAGACAAGCTGATTTAGCAGAAGATGACTCTAATAAATATGCTATGTTAGAATATATGGAAGAATTTATTGGAAAACAATTTGAAGGAACAATTATAGAAATAACAGAAAAATGGATAAAAGTAAAAACAGATAATCAAATAACTGGAGTGGTAAAATTATATGATATTGATGGTGACGATTTTATCTTTAAAAGAGAAAAATATAGATTATATGGAAAGAACACTGGACAACAATATCGCATCGGAAATAAAGTTTTATTAACCACTAAAGAAGTTGATAAATGTGATAGAGAAATTTATTTTATTCTAAATGATAATTTAACTAAAGACTATGTTAAAGTTAAAAAGAAATAGCATCACTTATTGTGATGTTATTTTTACATTAGTATAATAATGATTAATTATATCCTTATAATTATAACCTAACTTAGCCATCTCATTTGCTCCATATTGACTCATTCCTACGCCATGTCCATATCCCCTAGTAATAATCTCTAAGCCATTATCTGTTACACTTATATCAAAATCAGCTGATCGTAAATTAAGTAAAGTTCTAAACTCTACGCCTGTATAAGTTTTATCTACAACTTTAACTTCACTTACTCTACCACTTTCATCTCTAGATAGTATCTCTATATTAGTATTTTTATCAAAATTTATCCCTAATACTTTCATAAGGGTATTAAATTCTTTATTCTCTATTTTTAAATAAGATGTTGTTTTTTTATCCCAAGAACTATCAACCGATTTTAAATAAGGTATATCTTGTCCCCAAACTTCTTTAGCATTTTCTGTTTTACCATTGCTAGTAGAATGATACAAAGCTTCGATATAATTACCATTATATTTGACCACTTGTCCTTTAGTACTATTTACAGCAGAAACTATTTTATTATAATATTTACTATATTCATTTCCCCACTTATTTTGCATCTCGTTTTTATCTATATATGCTTGCGTAGAAACTGTATCAGTTAGTTTTTCACCTTTACTAATCTTCTTTAAAGCATATGTACGAGCAAGAACAGCTTGAGCTTTAAGTGCTTCACTATTAAAAGAAGCAGGCATTTCAGCAGCTACAACACCAACTAGATATTCCTCTAATTCAATTTGTTCAACAGTTCCCTTTTTTCTATAAATCGTAACATAAGTTTTATTTTCTTTAGATTCTTCTTGCTTTGTTTCGGTATTTTCTTTTTTTTCAGTATTATTCTCTTTTTTATTTGTTTCTTTTTTTGTACTTTCTACTTTTTTTGGAGCTATTTTATTTTGGTTAGTGGTTTCTTGTTTTTGCTCACTTTTAACAATATCAGTTGTTTCATTTTCTGTTATTTGTATTTTCTCTTCATTTTTATTCATCATATTTTCTTTTATACTATTCGTGTCAAAAGCACTATTGATAGAAACAATATTTGGCGTTAAAGATTTATTTGTTTCTATTTTTTTAAAAGTACCATTTGTATAAATGAAAGTTGCAATCAAGGTTGAACCTAAGACAAGCATAATTTTTTTACCATCTACATTTATTCTTTTATTTTTTAAATAGTCCACCATGTTCGATATTAAGCTTGTCGTTTTTTCTTTATTAAAACTACCCAATTCATAATTAAAATCCAAATATAAAATTACCTCTTTTTCATTATCAATATGATTAGATATCATAGTATCACCAGTATTATGATTGTCAATATTTTAATTTACATACAAAAATCGCAAAACTATATATATTTTGCGATTTTATTACTTTTATTTCTTTTTACTAAACATATTAGCAAATTGCTCTGGATACTTTGTTTCTAAAATTATTAGCTTTTTAGTAACTGGATGTGTAAATTCTAAGTAATATGCATGAAGTCCTAGACGTTTTAATGGATTAGTTTTTGCACTATATTTTTTATCACCAACAATAGGATGATTTATATCATTCATATGAACTCTAATTTGATTTTTTCTTCCTGTAAAAATTTCTATATCCATCAAACTATAAGCTTTGCTAGTACTAAGAAGAACATATTTTGTTATGGCAAGTTTACCATTTTTATCATTTGTTGAATAGGTAATAAAGTTATTATTCTCTTTTAAATAACTTTTAATAGTACCTGACTTTTTCTCTACTTTACCTTCTACAACAACAATATATTTTCTTTTAACATTATCCCAGTTTTCTTGTAATTGCATTTTTGTATTTTCATCTTTAGCAAACATAACTAAACCACTCGTATCTTTATCTAAACGATGAACTATGAATATTTTATTATTTTTATTTTTCTTTTTTACATACTCTATCACTTTGTGATACAAGGTTCTTTCTTTTTCTTTAGCTGTTGCGATTGTTAATAAATGTGATGGTTTATTAACAACAATTATAAATTTATCTTCATATATAATATCTAACTTATCTTTTTTCATTTTAACACCACTTACATTATAAGTTATTTTAATTAAAAAAGGAACTATTATTTTCACAAAAAAATATTGGCATTAAACCAATATTTTATTTTTTATTAATAACAACTTTGTCATCCTTAACATCAACAATTAATTCTTGTCCATAAACTACTTCATTATTAATAATCATATGAGCAAGTAATGTTTCAAGTTCACGACTGACAAGACGTTTTAATGGACGAGCTCCATAATATTCATCAAAACCATTATCTATAAAATAAGCTTTAGCTTTTTCTGTCAAATGTATTTTAATGTTAGAGTCTTTTAATCTAAATTCTATCTCACCAACTATTTTATCTAAAATATCATATAAAACAGATTTAGATAATTTTTTGAAGATAATTATTTCATCAATACGATTAATAAATTCTGGACGGAAGTGATGTTGTAGTTCTTCCATTACTTTTTCATCATGACCATCTAAGATATATTCGCTACCTAAATTAGATGTCATAATAATTATAGTATTTTTAAAGTCAACTGTACGACCATTTGAATCAGTGACTCTTCCTTCATCTAAAATTTGTAATAATAAATTTAACACTTCTGGATGAGCTTTTTCTATTTCATCAAATAAAACAATACTGTATGGATTTCTTCTAACAGCTTCAGTTAATTGTCCACCTTCTTCATATCCAACATATCCTGGAGGCGCTCCTATAAGTCTAGAAACTGAGAATTTTTCCATATATTCACTCATATCAATCCTTATCATATGTTTCTCATCATCAAAAAGTTCATACGCTAAAGAACGAGCTACTTCAGTTTTACCTACACCAGTTGGACCTAGAAACATAAATGAACCTATTGGTCTATTTGGATCTTTAATACCACTACGTGATTTTAAAATAGCATCACTAACAAGTTTTAAAGCTTCATCTTGACCTTTTACTCTTTTGGCTAAATTTTCTTCTAAGTGTAATAATTTTTCTTTTTCGCTACTTACTAATTTAGCAATTGGAATATTAGTCCATTTTGATATTACTTTAGCTATATCTTCACTAGTAACTGTATCACTTAATAATTTATTCTTTTCCACAGTATTAAATTCTGCAAGTTCTTTTTCTAATCTTGGAATAGTACCATGTCTTAATTTAGCAGCTGTTTCTAAATCATATCTATTTTCAGCTTGTTCTAATTCAAAACGTGCTTTTTCAATTTCGGCTTTTTTCTTTTTGATATCATCATTAATGTTCTTCTCTTTATTCCAAGCTGCTGTTAAATCACGCTCTTTAATTTTTAATTCACCTAAAGATTTGTCAATCATTTCGACTCTCTTTTTAGATAATTCATCTTTTTCTTTCTTGATTGCTTCTCTTTCAATTTCTAAACGCATAATTTCACGTGTTAAAACATCAAGTGAAGTTGGTACTGAATCCATCTGAACACGAATAGTAGCACATGCTTCATCAACTAAATCAATAGCTTTATCTGGTAAAAATCTATCAGTTATATATCTATTAGAAAGTGTTGCAGCAGAAATTAAAGCCTTATCTTGAATTGTAACACCATGATGAATCTCAAATCTTTCTTTTAAGCCACGAAGTATAGTAATAGTGTCTTCAACAGTTGGCTCACTAACTAAAATTCTTTGAAATCTACGTTCAAGAGCACCATCTTTTTCAATGTACTTACGATATTCATTAAGCGTAGTTGCTCCTATAACGTGAATTTCTCCACGAGCTAACATTGGTTTTAAGATGTTGGATGTATCCATGGCACCTTCCATAGCACCACTACCAACTATCGTGTGAATTTCATCAATAAACATTATTATTTTGCCTTCTGATTTTTTTACTTCATTTAAGACATTCTTTAATCTCTCTTCAAATTCACCACGGTATTTAGCACCAGCAATTAAAGAAGCCATATCTAATTCCCAAATAATTTTATCTTTTAAACTAGATGGAACATCACCTTTAACAATACGAAGGGCAAGTCCTTCAACAATTGCTGTTTTACCTACACCAGGTTCACCAATTAATACGGGATTATTCTTTGTTTTTCTTGATAAAATTCTTGTAATACTTCTGATTTCTTCATCACGCCCTATTACAGGATCTATTTTTCTATTTTTTACATCTTCTATGATATTTCGTCCATATTTTTCTAAAACATTTTCATTTTGTTCTTCATTATTATACATAAATATCACCTCTTCCATTATAATTATACTCAAAAATTAGCACTTGTCAATAGAAAGTGCTAATTTCGACAAAATATGAAAAAAGCGATAAATCTATCGCCTATTTTTCATCACTTTTATCTTCATCTTTTAAGCCGTCTTTGATACCTTTTGCAATACTTCCAGCAGCACTTCCCATAGATGGGCCAACTTTATCAATAACAGTTTTTCCTGCATCTCCAATGGTAGGTGCCATCTTTCCAATAACTTCTTGCGCTAAAGGCATTGATTGTTGAATGGCAAATGCGCTAATATCTCTTTTTTTAGCTATTAAATAAATTGATAATGAAATCATACCACCAATAAATATTATTACTCCACCAAATACAGATAAAGGAATATAATTTTTAGCCTCTACTTTGTCATAATTATTATTTAGCTTAAATTCTTCAGATTCTAAATTAGTAATTTTAGAGCTAATTGCACTAGCATCTCTACGACATTGATTAACTTTTGAATACCAATCTTTGGCACTCATATCTAGAGAATCACACTCTTGATTTTTAGCATCATATTGTAAATTTAATGATTCTTTTTCACTAGCTATTTCTTTTAATCTTTGTTCTGATGCATTATATCTTTCTTGATTTGCCTTTTCAGCATCTTTCTTAGATGTGTTTGTTTTAATAATACCAAGCGCTATTAAGGTACTACCTATTAATAATGCAACAATAAGTACTATTAAAGATATTGCAGTAATTTTCTTTTTAGTTTTTTCATAATTCTCTTCGTTTAACAATTCTTTCTTTTCCATAATTTCAACACCTCTCAACACAATTATAACATTTAATCAAAATATTTAATAGCCTAACTTTGTTTTTTGGGTCCCACTATTTCTACTATTTTGCTATATCCACTGTATACTTTTTTTCCATTTACATTTTTATATGCACGTACTTTATAATAATTATGTTCATTTGTATACGCTACTGTATTTATTTTATTTCCTATTTTTGATAATTCCGTTTTTGTTAGAGCTTTTTCTAGCACATAATTATTTCCTGTTGTTGATTTATACAATTCTATCCCATCAGCAAAATCGATATTTGAAATTTCATAATCTCTACTCATCCCTTCTGTATCTCCACCCATCGCAACTTCTGTTAATATTGGAACATTTAATTTTAAACTATTAGAGTCGTTACTTGAATTGTTATTTGAATTATTATTTGTGTTGTTATTTACTTTATTATTAGAATTGTTATTTGAATTACTGTTAGATGATGTTACTTTTTCCCATCTTGCTTTTAAATTTAAATTTTTTATAACTGGTGTATCAAAATTATACTCTTCATCATCAAAATACCAACCTTTAAATATATATCCTTCTCTTACAGGTTCTTCTGGCATTTTAACATTTTCATTTTTTTCTACAACTTGATCTAAAATAGCAGATCCTCCATCAGTATCGAACTTTATTATATAATTTTCTACATTTTCTTTTTTAATTTCATAACTTGCTACCAAAGTTATATTATTTGTAATCTTTGTGTTAAAATCATATACTTTACCATTTTCTGTCCATCCTAAAAATACGTATCCTTCTTTTTCTGGATCATTAGGTTTAGATACTTGTGATTTTTCTTTTACTTTTACTGATTCAATTGGTGTTCCTCCGTTAGAATCAAACGTAACTAAAAATTGCTTATTATTATTTTTTACATTATTGATAATAATAATAAATGAGGCTGCCGATAATAATATAACCACCATTATAATTAAATATACTTTTTTCAAATTAATCTTCACTCCTTTCAGCATTATTATACTGGTTATATAGCCAATAGTCAAGTAGCCATTATAAATTTTAAAATAAAATTGGTGATGTAAATGGAAAATATAATAAAATTGAATATTGAAAATGGTTATTACATATTTAAATTAAAAGATATTCTATATAAAAAAAAGATCAGTATCAACAAACTTATGAGAGAAACTAATACTGATTTTAAAGTTATAAAAAGACTAATGACTGGAGAATTAGTTAAAATAGACATTTTTGTTTTAGCTCGTTTATGCGATTATTTAGATTGTTCAATAAATGATATAATAGAATACAAACATTAAAAAAACACCATATGGTGTTTTATTTTAATAAATTTGATATAGCCTTCATAACTCCTATTTTACCATATTCATAAGTAAGTCCACCTTGTTCATATGCAATATATGGTTCTCTAATAGGTCCATCACAAGAAAGTTCAATTGAAGAGCCTTGAGTAAATGTTCCGGCAGCCATAATTACTTTATCAGTATATCCAGGCATATCCCATGGTTCTGGAGTTACATGAGAATCAATTGGTGATGCTTGTTGAATACCTTGACAGTACTTTATTAATTTTTCAGGATCTCTAAATATAATATTTTGAACTATATCAGCTCTTTCTTCATTATATTTTGGTTCAACATCATATCCTAATTTTTCTAACATTAAACTTGCAAACACTGCAGTCTTTAAACTACTAGCTACAACACTAGGTGCCATAAACAATCCTTGAATTAAAGACTTATTCATTCCTAATGATGGCCCAACTTCTTTACCTTCTCCAGGAGCAGTTAATCTTTCGGCAACTAATTCTACTAAATCTTTTCTTCCAACAACATAGGCACCATTTGGAGCTATTCCTCCACCTAGATTTTTAATAAGTGAACCTACAGCAATATCAGCCCCTACTTCAATTGGTTCTCTATCTGAAACAAACTCACAATAACAATTATCTATCATAATAATTGTCTTTGGAGATACTTTTTTTATTAATTTAATTACTTTTTCTACTTTACTTATAACAATACTTTTTCTAGTAGAATATCCTTTTGATCTTTGAATTTCTATTACTTTAATAAATTTTTCTTTTAATTTTTTTTCTATTTTTTCATAATTAAAATCATTATCAACAAGATCAATTTGTTCATAGTTAACATTAAATGATTTTAAAGAACTATTATTCGGAACTATGCCAATTACTTCATCTAATGTATCATAAGGTTTTCCAGTAATAGAAAGTAATGTATCATTTGGTCTTAAAAGTCCAAAAAGAGTTACTGTTAGAGCATGAGTACCAGAAATAAATTGAGTTCTAACTAATGCATCCTCTGCTTTAAAAATAGTTGCATAAACTTGCTCTAAAGTATCTCTTCCTAAATCATCATATCCATAACCTGTTGTTTGATTAAAATGTGAATCAGAAAGTTGATGTTTACGAAAAGCAGAAAGTACCTTTAAACTATTAATTTCACATATCTCTTCAATTTTTTTAAATTCAACATTTAATTCCGGTTCTATTTCTTTAGATAAACTTAAAACTTTATTATTTATTTTGAATTCTTCTAACATTTAAATCCTCCATCTATTCTAATAACTTCTGAATTTATATAACTTGCATCTGGGGTTGCTAAAAAGTAAATAACTTTAGCGATTTCTTCAGGGCGTGCAAATCTATTTAATAATATTTTTTCATTTTCTTTGTCAATAAATGTTTTATCTAACTCTTTATTCATATCTGTATTAACCCAACCTGGTGCGACAGCATTAACTCTTATATAAGGGGCATATTGTAGTGCTAAATTCTTAGTTAAAGATATTACTCCTGCTTTTGAAGCATCATAATCTAAACTCTCAGGATATATTGTATCTATTCCATTAGTCGATGCAACATTAATAATTACACCACTTTTATTTTCTAACATATATTTACCAACATATTTACTAACAATAAATGCACCCACTAAATTAGTATCTAAAATCTTTCTAAAATTTTCTACTGTTTTATCTTCAAAAGTTGTATCAATAGCAATGCCAGCATTATTAACTAATGCGTCTATATGACCAAATGTATCAATTGCTTTTTCTATCATATTTTTTACTTCCGATTCATTTGAAACATCACATTTAATACATATCGCTGTTACATGATATTTATTTTCTATTTCTTCTTTTAATTTAAGTGCTGCATCAGAACTATTATTATAATTTATTACTACATTATAATTGTTGCTAGCAAATACTTTAGCTGCTTCTGCTCCGATTCCTCTACTTGCACCTGTTATTAATACTACTTTATTAGACATACTACCCCTCCACTCACATTATTATAACACATCATCTATTTTTTAGTTATAATTTATTATCTCTATATTCTTTTTGTGCTCTTTTTCTAATTCCTTAATAAAGATAGATTCTTTATTTTTTTGTGTTAACAAATAAACATTATTTTTAGTCCTTGTAAGAGCAACATAAAATAGTCTTCTTTCTTCTTCATATAAAAATTTTTCTTTGCTTTTATTTACTAATCTTAAAATTTTATCTTCTTCAATTTGACTAGGGAAACCAAGTTTATCATTATTCATATTAACAACAATAACATTATCTGCTTCTAATCCTTTTGATTTATGAACGGTTAGATATCTAAGATCTATATTTTTATTTTTTAAGCTTATTGCTCCATCTTTTTCTACTTTAAAATTTTCATCTATATAATTATTAATGTCATTATTGTTTCGACCTAAAACCATTATTGAACCATTATTCTTTGAAATTAAATTTATTGTTTTTAAAAGAATATTTTCCTTATTTTTATATTTGATTATTTTTACAGGTTTCACATTGCTTTTATGTGAAACCAAATCTTTTTTAATTTGGTATTTATTATTCATAATGAACTTTCCGGCAACATCTACAAGTTCCTGACTATTGCGATAAGTTGTTTCTATTTTTAATACTTTTGCACTCTCAAACATATCTTTAAAATTTAAAAATAAAGATATATCACATCCATTAAATCGATAAATAGATTGGAAATCATCTCCTACTACCATTAACTTAGCTTGGCTTTTTTCTAAAATATTTTTAATTAAATTAAATCTAATCACTGATGTATCTTGATACTCATCAATTATTACATATTCAAATTTATTTTTTAAACCATTATTTTCTACTTCTTTTGTCGCATTAATAATCATATCATCAAAATCTATTTCATTATTTTCTTTTAAATAGTTTTCATATTCAATATATATATTTAAAGCAAAAATTAAAAATATTTTTTCTTTCTTAAATTTTTTATATGATATAGTTCTTTTTATTTTTTTAAGGAAACTGCTAAAATCTTCTATTTGATAATTATTACACTTAAATAATCTAATAAATGTTTCTATTATTTTTGACAGCTGATATATATTTTGCTTATTATCTTTATAAAATTTTAAATAATTTTGTTTTATGTTAAAAAAATTATGAATGTTAAAATATTTTAAAAGTAATTTCATATGAAAATCAGATTCCAATATTTTTACTGTGAAAAAGTTATTAATAATGTCTGACAGCAGATTACTATCTGCAATCTCGTACTTTTTAGAAAGTAGTGTTAACGCAAGTTTATGGAAAGTATAAACTGGCATAGATATGTTAAATTCTTTTTTTATTTTATCTTTCAGGCCTTTAGAACTATCTCTAGTAAAAGAAATACACAAAATTTTATCAGGCGAAATTTTTTTATATTTTATTAAATAATTGATTTTACCCAATATTGTCAATGTTTTGCCGCTTCCGGCACCCGCTACTACTAAAAGCCTATCACTTTCATCTAAAACAATATTTTGCTGTTGCTCATCTAAATAGAAACCATTTATTTTATCATTCAAAATTATCACCCAAATACATTATATATATGAAAAAAATAAAATCAAATGAATGATTTTACTTTTCTGTATAAAATTTTATTATATTTTTTAATTTATTCTAGTTGGTTTTAAAAAACTAAATGTATCGATATTTCTAAGTACACCAAAAAGTATTACTACCAAAAGAACTATATATACTGTATATTTTGGTAGTTTAAAATGGTATTTTAAGTTAATTAGCTTATAGATAACATAACAAATTAATAGTACAAAAATTAGAGGATTATACCTAAATGCTTGATAAAAATCTAATTTTAGTAAAGAAAATAATAATCTTGTAACACCACACCCTGGGCAATATAAATGAGTAATTTTATGAAACAAGCATGGTACAGAAAATCCTAATAATTCATAGCTAATAAAATATATAAAAGGTAATATTATACAAAATAAAATAAATGGTAATTTCTTTTTCATTAGTCTGCAAATCTATTTAAATCACTTTGAATTAAGCAGTAATTAACTAATCCAAGTCCAAAAATTGATAAAACTAAATATAATACTGAATTATCATTTATTGGCTTATTATATTTTTTACCTGCTTCAGCCATTTTTTGACCAATCTTATAATTCCAATATAAAGCGTATATTCCACAAGTCAAAATTGAATATAAAAATGCAGTACCTCCGCTGGCCATTTTTTCATCACTTAAACTATTAACATCATCAGTCATAACAATAAACCAATAAATGCCATAAATACCACATGTAACAAACGTTAAAATTATAGCAACTACGATATCTCTTTTAGTAATTAGTGGTGATTGCAAATTAACTTTCTTTTCAACTGAAGCTCCACATTTATCACAAAATTTAGCCCCATCATTCATTTTTTCTCCACAATTTGAACAAAATTTCGACATATTTATCATCCTTTCTAAAACAAGTATAGCATAATTATTACTTAATGTATATAATATAAATTACTATTGAATAAATAATTAAATTATAGTAAAATAAATAACTCGAGGTGAAACTATGGAATACGAAAATAAAGAAATATGCGCTGCTTGTGGAGGAATTTGTTGCAAAAAAAGTGGCTGCGATTATTTTACTAGTGATTTTGAAGTTATTAATAAAAACTATATGTTAGAGGTTCTAGAAACCGGAAATGTTTCTATTGTATCTGCTTTTATTTTTGATACTTTAGCTAATGGCCAAAAAAAATTAACTCCTTTTCTCTATTTGCGAGCAAGAAATAAAAATAGAGGAATTGTTGACTTATTCTCTATGAAAACGCAATGTTCTATGTTAACAGAAAATGGTTGTTCTTACGATCTAGAACATAGACCTGGCGGAGGTGTAAATCTTATACCTGGCAAAGAAGTATGTACACATTTGCGTGATCCAAGAAATGAAATGTTAAAATGGAAACAATATCAGGGATTATTATCAAAATTAGTAAAAAGATATACCGGAAAGACTGTTAATACTGTTATTAAAGAAAATGTTGAAGAAGTCTTTTATCAAATCTTAACTGAACAATTTGATGGAGTACAAAAAGAAGAAATTAAAGATATTAAAAGTTGTATATTCGATTTGGCAGAATGTTTCCCTGAAGAATTTGTAGGTGCGAAAAGAAGAAAAGAAAAAAATATTAAAATATTAAACAAAAAATTAGGCTAGAAAAAACCTAATTTTTTTTATTTTTAATTATAAATATTTATGCTAGTTTAAAAAAAATAAAACTAGCGCAAGCTAGTTATTTCATAATTGGGGCGAGTATAGGGATTCGAACCCTAGCATAACGGAACCACAATCCGCCGTGTTAACCCCTTCACCATACTCGCCATGTCATTGCTGACAACAAATATTTTAACAAGTTTTAAGCAATTTGACAAGAGTTTTTATAAAAAAAGATAAATTAGTTATATACCTATACACTAATTTATTAGTTCCATACAATAAAACGAGGAGGGATATTATGAATAGTTATAACTTAAACCAAGATTATTATAACTATATTAATAATAATTACAATCAACCTTTGTATAATCAAAATGTAGAAAAAAATAGTGTTTATGATGTATACAATGGTTATATAAGAGGAAATATGTTTCCTGCTTTATACAATTTTTATAGAACAGATAAGCCTTATGAAATAACTCCAATGAATGAACAAGCGGAGCTTCTTACATATGTAGATATGTATACTTTTGCGATGACTGATTTGAATCTTTATTTAGATGTTCATCCTGATGATAAAGAAGCATTACAACTTTTTAATGAATATCGCAAACAAGCTATAGAAGCTACTAAAAATTATGAAAATAAATATGGACCTTTACAATTAACTAGCAACTCACTTAATACATTCCCTTGGGCTTGGGATAATGAACCATGGCCTTGGGATAAGAAATAGGAGGGATAATATGTGGATTTATGAAAAGAAATTAGAATATCCTGTCAATATTCGCAGAAAAGATTTAAAAATGGCTAAAAATTTGCTATCGCAATATGGAGGTAGTACTGGTGAATTAAGTGCAGCTTTAAGATATTTAAATCAAAGATATACAATGCCTGATGAACGAGGTAAAGCTCTTCTTACTGACATTGGAACAGAAGAACTTGCTCACATTGAAATGATTGCAGCCATGATAACACAATTAGTTAAAGGTGCTACAGTAGAAGAATTAACTGCTGCTGGATTAGATGCACAGTTTGCACAACATGATCATGGAATATTCCCAGCAGACGCTTTCGGGGTTCCTTTTACTGCTGCTTACATAGAAACAACAGGAGATTATATTGCTGATATTGAATCAGATATGGCTGCTGAACAAAGAGCTAGAGCAACATATGAACATTTAATGGATTTAACCAACGATCCTGATTTACTAGCACCTCTAGCATTCCTACGTCAAAGAGAAGTTATTCACTATCAAAGATTTAAAGAATTAAGAAACTACTACCTTGAAAAGAAAATATAATACTATCTAATAGTATTTTTTTCTTTATAAAAAGCATAATAAATACGAGGTGTAATATGAAAAAGATACTTATTCTAATACTACTAATTTTTATTACAGGATGTAGTAGTAAATTAAATATCAATAACGAAATAAACAGTATTAAATATAACAACAATAATATTTACTATCAAGATTATGATACTATTATAAATGATTTAAATAGTATAAAGTGGAATTGTGTTAAAAACGATAATAATTATAATGAATCTAATTTAATAATAAATACCAAAGATAGTATTATAAATTTTTACTTTTCTAATAACTATTATATGGAATATAAAAATAATAATAAGTACTGCTACACAAAAAATAAAAAAGTTGTTAAAAAGCTTAAAAATAACCTAGATAATTTAATTAATAAATATAAAAATACTGATTTTATAAAGTTAGAGTTAATTGATAATTACGATTATGAAGAAAATGATACGATTATAAAATTAGATAAAACAGATAGTTACTTAGTTTTAGATATAGTTGATGATGTTTACAATTTTAAAATACATCAAATAGAAAAAAACAATGGTGCTATTCAAGAAATAGATTTACTATATGATAGTGAATTTATAGATAAAAAAATACTTATCAGAATTGATAAAAATAACATAAATAATTATAAAATCAATTTTAAAAACAAGTATAATTACGACTTTGAAATATTTTTGAATTACAATGAAAACGTATTCACATATGAAATTAAAACAAAATAAAAAACTCCTAAGAGTTTTTATGCGTTTTGATGATTGCTAGAATGATTTTGTTCTTCTTGTCTTCTAGCTTTTTTTGCAGCGCGACATTCTTTACATCTTACTGGTTCGTTAGTGAATCCCATTTCTTTATAAAATTCTTGGTCTCTAACTGTAAAAGTAAATTCTTTACCACAATCTTTACAAACAATAACTTTATCTTGCATTTAAGTCCTCCTCTTTAGATTTGATTTAAATTTATTATATTGTTTCTCTAAAAAGGTTGACAAAATAACTCATAAATCAAATATACTATACCATATAAATATGTTTTCCACAATAAAAATATTCTTTATTTTTTTGTAGTTTACACTTTCACATTCTTAGGCTAATTACATATACTTTATAGAGGTGTGATATGAAAAAAGTATTAGTTTTATGTGGAGGTAACTCTAGCGAACACAATGTTTCTTTAGTGTCTGCTAAATCAATATTAAATAATATTGATAATAGTTTATTTCAAGTATCAACTGTAGTTATTGATTATGACTATAACTGGTATAAATATGATGGAAAAGTGGATTGTTTAAGTGATTGGAAACACCAAGAATATGAACATATAGATAATATTGTGGATTACTTAAAAAGGTTTGATGTAATTTTTCCAATAACTCATGGGACAAATGGCGAAGATGGAAAGTTACAAGGAATGCTAGATTTATTTGATATAAAGTATGTTGGTTGTAAAACAAGTAGCAGTGCTATATGTATGGATAAAGATTTTTCAAAGATGATTTTTTCTTATTTAGGTATTCCACAAGTACCTTTTATATCCATAACAAACAAAAAGTTTAAAATTCATGACATAATAAAAAAATTAGGTCTTCCACTTATTGTAAAACCAGCTAATGGTGGATCATCTATTGGTATTAATAAAGCCAACAATAAAAAAGAATTAAAAAAAGCTATTATTGAAGCTTTTAAATACGATGAAAAAATCATAATTGAAAAGTTTATTAAAGCTCGTGAATTGGAATGTGGTATTTTAGAAGATAAAGATTTTTATATATCTGAAATTGGAGAAATATTACCAGCAAATGAATTTTATGATTATAATGCTAAATATGAGAATAAAAAATCATGTACAACAATTCCAGCTAAATTAACAAAAGAAGTTAAAGATAAAATTATTAAATACGTAAAAATAGCTTTTGATGGAATTAACGGCAAAGGATTTGCGCGAATAGATTTTTTTTATGATGAAGATAATGGTCAGTTATATTTAAATGAAATAAATACTTTACCTGGGTTTACAGAAATTAGTATGTATCCAAAACTATTTGCTTATAGCGGAATAGAATATAAAGATTTAATTACAAAGTTAATAAATAATAGCTAATTTTCTATATTTTGCAATATTATTACTTTTTATCTTTTTAAAATAATGGTTTGTTAATCATTATTTTTTCTTAATTAACAAAAAATGTAAAGTAATTTGACATCTTACAAGAAAATATCATCTGGTTTTTTATTAAATATAGCTGCTATTTTGATAGCAAAATCATAATAGAGTCTTCGTTTTTTATTTTCAATTTGAGAATAATAAGAAGATGATATTCCAAGTTTTTTTGCCATTTCATATATTGTAAGATTATTTTCTTTTCTTAATCTTTTTAAAGTATCTGTATTATACATTTAATCACCAATTTCATTATACATTTTCATGGACTATTTGTCTATGTATTAAAAATAATTTCTATGAGAAAATAAATATGGTGGTAGTATGACAAATAGCAAACATGAGAATATTTATAATAAAATAGGAAAGAATATAAAAAAGTATCGACTAGAAAAAGGAATGACGCAAAGAGAATTAGCAGATGCCCTACTTCTAAGTGAAAGTTTTATAGCAAAATTAGAATCTGTTACCTATCAATCAATATCAATTGATACATTAGAACAGATAGCTAAAGCTTTAGATACTAATATAACAAATTTCTTTAATGAAGACGAAATAAAAGAAACTAAGAATAAAGATTTACAATCAATTTCTTAGTTTCTTTTTTATTTTCTACTATCAAATTTTTTTCTTTGTTCAGTATTTAAAATTTTCTTTCTTAAACGATAATTAAGAGGTGTTACTTCTACTAATTCATCACTATTAATATAATCTAAACTTTCCTCTAAACTCATATTACGAGGTCTATTTAAAACAACAGTATGGTCACTACCAGAAGCTCTAGTATTTGTTAATTTTTTACCTTTTACAACATTAACAGCAAGATCATTCTCATGATTATGTTCTCCGACAATCATACCTTCATAAACATCTGCACCAGGTTCAATAAACATTACTCCACGGTCTTCTAATTGACCTAAAGCATAAGCTGTAGCTTTTCCATTTTCCATAGAAACTAAAACACCAGCTTTTCTTTCTCCTACTTTGCTACTAGCCATTTTACGATATTCTAAATATGAATGATTTAACATACCATAACCTTTAGTCATAGTCATAAAGTCAGTAGTAAATCCTATTAAACCACGTGATGGCATAATATAATGAATTTTTACTTGCCCATCTGCTTGTGTCATATTAACAAGTTCCGCTTCACGATTACCTAAAGCTTCTATTACACTACCCATGTATTCTTCAGGCATATCAATTTGAACTTCTTCATAAGGTTCACATTTAACACCATCTATTTCTTTAACAATTACTTCTGGTTTTGATACTTGAAGTTCAAAGCCTTCACGGCGCATATTTTCTATTAAAATTGATAAGTGTAATTCTCCACGTCCTGAAACAATAAATGATTCAGAATCATTAGGAGCAACTTTTAAAGATACATCTCTTTCTGTTTCTTTTCTTAATCTCTCAGCAATCTTACTAGCTGTTAATAATTTACCATCTCTTCCACAGAATGGAGAAGTATTTACTCCAAATGTCATTTGTAGAGTTGGTTCATCAATTCTTAAGTGAGGAAGTGCTTCTTCTTTTCCAATTGTACAAACTGTTTCACCAACACTGATATCTGGAAGTCCAGCTATAGCAATTATATCTCCAGCACTTGCTTCTGTTATTTCAATTCTTTTTAGTCCTAGATAACCAAACATTTTTTGAATTCTAAATTGTTTAATACTTCCATCTAGTCTAACACATGAAACCATTTCATTTACTTTAACAGAACCACGTTTAACACGTCCAATACCAATTCTTCCAACGAAATCATTGTAATCAAGTAAGGCAGGTTGAAATTGGAAGCCACCTTCTATATCTACATCAGGTTCTGGAATATATTTAATTATTGCATCTAGAATAGGATCCATAGTATGTTCTTGAGTATCTAATTCTGGACTTAAACTTGATGTTCCAGCTAAACCTGAAGCATAAATGACAGGGAACTCTAATTGATCTACATCAGCACCTAGTTCAATAAACAAATCTAAAACTTCATCTACTACTTCAGTAGGGCGAGCTGCTGGTTTATCTATTTTATTAACAACAACAATAGGTGTTACCCCAGCTTCTAAGGCTTTTTTTAAAACGAATCTAGTTTGAGGCATAGTTCCTTCATATGCGTCTACAACAAGAAGTACACCATCAACCATATTCATAATACGTTCTACTTCTCCACCAAAGTCTGCATGTCCTGGAGTATCCAAAATGTTAATTCTATAGCCTTTATAATTAATGGCAGTTGTTTTTGACAAAATGGTAATACCACGTTCACGTTCAATGGCATTTGAATCCATTACACAATCTACTACCTCTTCATTTTCTCTAAAAGTTCCTGACATTTGTAATAATTTATCTACCAATGTTGTCTTTCCATGGTCAACATGGGCGATTATTGCGATATTTCTTATTTTTTTCATACTATCATCTCTCCAACCGCTGTATTATATCACACTTTTATTATTTATGTAAAGTTTTTGCTCTAGCATATTTTAATTTTTTATTATAAAATAAAATAGGTGATAGTATGAAAAAGATATTAGTATTATGTTTTAGTTTTTTTATTGGAATGAATATATGTTTAGCTAGTGATAAAATCGAAGTAACTTTTGTTAGCTGTGTAGATGGTGATACAGCTAAAGTTAATTTAAATGGAGAAACAATTAAAATTAGATTTCTTGCTATTGATACTCCTGAAACTAAACATCCTACAAAGGGAGTTGAACCTTTTGGTAAAGAAGCTAGCAAATATACTTGTTCTAAACTTACAAATGCGAAAAAGATTGAAATTGAATATGATGAAAATAGTGATAAAAAAGATAAATATGACCGTGATTTAGTATGGGTTTGGGTTGACGATTACCTACTTCAAGATGAATTAATAAAAGAAGGGCTGGCTGAAGTTGCATATCTTTATGGAAATTATAAATATACAGGAACTTTAGAAGATCATCAAAGTATTAGTAAAGCTAACAAAGTTGGAATTTGGGGAGATTATAAAGAAGAACCTAAAAATTATTTGATGATAGGACTCACAATATTAGGTGCGGGGGTTTTACTTTTTACTGGAAAACTTACTAAATCTAAAGCTAAAAAAATAAAGAAACAATTAAAAAAATATGGTGTTTAAACCATATTTTTTATTCTAATATTACTAGAGGCTCAATATCATTATTTTTTTCATAAACAGTAACCTTTTCATTGTTATCTAGGGTTGCTAATAAAATATTTTCAAATGTCTTATAGCCTTTTATTTTTAATTCTTGCACTAACCATTTTTTATCTTTATTCATGTTTTTTAAATTTGTATACATTATTTTTCCATCAATAATTACGTTGGCCCACAAACTTTGTTTTTCTGGCTTTATATTCATATCTTTAATTGTTACAGGAAGATTTTCTCCCTTAGGCAGAATACTAAGTTTACCATTTGCCTCCATTAAAGCGTATTCTATTTGACTTATATCAAAATAGCCATTTCCTCTGCATTCTTCTAATAGATCATTAACATCAAACTTAACTTGTTTTAATCCTTTCATAAGAATCTTTCCTTCTTGAATTAAAACTGTTGGAGTACCTATAAAAAATCTACGCAAGGAAATACTTTTCATAGTAAAAACTGATACTAAATACGCTACTAAACCAAATATTAAGACTGCAACAACACCATGTGTATAAGGTAAATCTAAATCAGTTGTCATTTCAGCAGCAAAGTTACCTATCGATATACCTATCACATAATCAAATAAAGATAGCTGTGACACTTGTTTTTTTCCTAGTAACTTGGTAACTGAAAACAAAGCAATTAAAGAAATTAATGCTCTTAAAATTACATCTAAGATTTCCACCATATTAAAATTCATTTTATCACCTATTTTATTGTGGAAAAGTTTATATTGTTTTATACAAAAAAACAGATGTTTATAACACCTATTTCTTTTTTATTTTAAATAATTTATCTTTTTGTTCATCATCTAATATAACATTTGTTTTAGCAACAAATAAGACTACCATAACAAGAAGAATACTATAAATTATATATCCTAATACTCTATCTTTTAAAACATAAACAATTGATGCAAAAGAGAAAAGTAAGTTTACTGCATATATAATTAATACAGTAGTTCTTTGTGAAAAGTTACGATTTAATAATTGATGATGAATGTGAAATTTATCTGGTTTAGAAGGATTTTCTCCTTTTAATAATCTTCTTATAATAGCAAATAATGTATCTAAAATAGGGATTGCTAATATTAAAAGTGGAATTATTAATGACGTCATTGTTACATTTTTAAATCCTAATAAAGCAATTACTGCTACTATAAATCCTAAAAACATTGAACCACTTTGTCCCATGAAAATACTAGCTGGATAGAAATTATGAACAAGGAAACCTAAAGTTGAACCTAACATTACAAATGTTAAAACAAAATCTAATCCTGTTGATCCTTTAATTGTTGTAATAATACCTATTGTTAAAAAGTAAATTGAACTAATACCTGAAGCTAGTCCATCTAATCCATCAATTAGATTCATACAATTTATACATCCTAAAATAAAGAATATTGTAAGTGGATAAGATAAAATACTAAAATTGATATATATACCAAAAGCACTGACATCTTTTAAAACAATATTTCCATAAAACACCACTATTAATGATGCGATTAATTGTCCTATAAACTGAGTTGAGGCTTTTAAAGGTTTAATATCATCAACTACACCTGTAAGTACAATTATAAAGCTTCCTATCAAAATGGAATTCATTGTTTCACTATGTTGACCAAATATCATATAACCAAACAAGAATCCTAAGTAAATCCCTAATCCTCCAAGTCGAGGCATTGGCTTTGTATGGACCTTTCTAGCATTTGGAATATCCATCGCATCAATATGAAATGCGATTTTTTTTATGAATGGTATAAGGAATGCAACTAACAAAAATGTTGAAATTACCATCATCATAATTTTTATTAATACTTCTTGAGTCATAAAATCACCTATTTAATTATAACATAATTAGTCAATAATATAAAGTAATAAGAAAAAAAGTGCAATTATTTTACAAATGCACCATTATCTAATTATTAATTTATTTATGTTATCTAACATCATTCCAGCACCTTCAACAACACAGGTTAAAGGGCTTTCTGCAATAAATACTGGCACTTTTAATTCATGTGATAGTAATTCACTAAAACCTCTAATTAAAGCACCACCACCAGTAATGACAATTCCTTTATCAATAATATCTGCGGATAATTCTGGAGGAGTTCTTTCTAAAACACTTTTCGCTGTATGAATAATTGTATCTATACTATCTTTTAATGCTTCTTCTACTTCTTTAGAAGTAATAGATATTGTACTAGGTAATCCAGATACCATATCTCTACCCCTAACTTGCATTTTTTCTTTTTCATCAGCTTTATATACATTACCAATTGTAATTTTTATTTCTTCAGCTGTTCTATCTCCAATTAGCAATTTATATTTATCTTTTATATATTTTACAATATCTGTATCAAAAGTATTTCCGGCTGTTTTAATTGATGCACTAGTAACTATACCACCTAAAGATAATACTGCTATATCAGTAGTTCCCCCACCAATATCAATAACCATATTTCCTCCAGGTTTTGATATATCAAGTCCTGCTCCTATAGCAGCTACTTTCGGTTCTTCTTCTAAGAATACTCTTTTAGCCCCTGTCCTTTCAGCAGCTTCTTTAATAGCATTTTTCTCTACACCAGTTATATTTGATGGACAACAAATTAATATTCGTGGTCTTGTAAATACACTTTTACCATTAATCTTTTTTATAAAATAATTAAGCATTGTTTCTGTTATATCAAAATCAGCAATTACACCATCTTTCATAGGTCTAATAGCAATCACTGTTCCTGGAGTTCTTCCTAACATTTCTCTAGCTTCACTTCCAACTGCTAATGGTTTTCTTGTTTCAGCATCTATTGCTACAACACTTGGTTCATTTAGAACTATACCTTGTCCTTTAATATATACTAAAACATTAGCTGTTCCTAAATCTATTCCTATATCTTTTGCAAACATTTTAACATTCACTTTCCTTTTTAACTATTTATATTTAAATATTTTTGTTTTGTCGATTCGCCACCTCTAATATGTCTTATTTCGGTATGATATTTTAAAATTTTATCTACAATATCAAACTTATCTTTATCTATTTTAAGTAATCTTTCATGCAAATCCTTATGAACAGTACTTTTTGAAACTCTAAAAATTTTTGCTAGTTCTCTTATTGTTTCATGAGTATCAATAATATAATCAGCTTCTTCTAAAACACGATTAGAAATATTATTCAACATATTACACCCCTTAATAAATTATATAATTTAGAGGTGCTTTTATTCTAAAAAAGAGCTAAGCTCTATAATTCAGAAATTTTTTTGTCATAGTAATTTTCAGGATTTACGATTGATCCTTTTACAATCATTTCAAAGTGTAAATGATTATTTAAATCGTTCTCGATATTGCAAGTACCACTAGTTCCAATAATATCGCCTTGTTTAATTTCTTGATTTTCTTTTACTTTAACATCGCTTAAACTTTGATAAATGCTTATAATATCATTACTATGTGTTACTTCTACAATTTTACCTAGGTTTTGATCTTCTTTAATAGATGTAACAGTACCATCTAAGATGGAAACTACATCAAATGATGCTTCTCTTCCATAACTAACACCACTATTTTGTAAATAAGTATTTTCATAATAGATTAATGATTTTTCTTGATTTTCTGCTTCACTTTTATAATCATAATAATTTTTAACTATACTTACATCATTAACTAAATATGGTCTTATAATAGTGTTTTCTGTATTAACAACAGGAACATCTTCTTCTAAAACAGTCTTATTTACATAATCATCATTTATACCATTAAAACTATTAGTTGGGAACATTCCATCTACAAGATATAGCGTTCCTAATAACATTACAAATCCTAAAGCATATAAACCGTATACTACTGGTCTTTTTAATTTTCTTCTTTTCACTTTCTCACCTCATTTTAAGTGTGAACAGAAAGTGATTTATTTATACTAATTTTTTTAAATTTTTTCAATTTGAACATTTTGATAATAGTATTTTAAGATTTCATCATATTTATAACCTTTTTTTGCCATTGCTAGAGCTCCATATTGACTCATTCCTACGCCATGTCCATATCCTTTGGTATTGATAATAACATTACTACCAACCTGATTTATTTCAAAGAAAGTTGAACGTAAATTTAAATTTTTATATACTTCACTGCCGGTAAATTTTTTGCCATTAATTTTAACATTTTTTATTCTGCCAGTACTTGTAGTATTTAAAACTTCTACATTAATTTGATCAGAATATTTTAAATTTAGACGTTCAAAAAATTCTTGTAAACTGTATTCTTTTGAATCATTAAATACAGGTGATACTTCTTCATCCCAAGTCGAATCTACGCTTCTAAGATATGGAAGAGACTCTTTAAAAACTTCTTCACTATTTTCTGTTTTTCCTACACTTGTAGAAAAAAAGAAAGCTTCTATTACTTTACCATTATAAGACAAGTATTCTCCTTTTGTTTCTAATACAGCTGTTTTTACCTTATTAATTCGTTCTTGATATTTATCTTGCCATTTATCTTTTAGCTCTTCATCACTAATATATACTTGATTTTGAACTGTATCAACAATATCATAATCTTGGTTTCTATTATCACTCATTTTTTTCATGACATATGTTCTAGCTGCTACTGCTTGAGCTTTTAATGCTTCTAACTCAAAATTGACTGGCATTTCTCCTGCTAAAACACCAACAACATAATCTTCAAAAGGAACAACTTCTATAGTATTAGTTTGTTCTCTTTTTACTCTAACATTCATTCCTTCTTTATAATAAAATTTTATATCATCAGTTCTTATAAACAAACTTACAATAATATATGGAATAAAAATAATTGCTAAAATGATTAAAATAATTTTTTTCATAATATACCTTCTTTTTTTTATTATATGTTATATTATGGACATTTTTTGTCAAAAAAAAGCTAAAAAACTTAGCTTATATAAATTTTGAAAAAAGAAAGAAATCATATAAAAAGTTTACTACTAAATACGCTAAAGCCATAGAAACAAAAAGGTATAAAACTCTAGCTTGATAGTACCTATTTTTTTTAAATAAATTAGTTATATTAATACTATCTAAAGCCCAAATAGACATGATAACTACAATTATATAAAGAATTGTTTTAAGCATTATTTTTCTCTATTTCTCTTATTTCTTGAACACGTTTTATATGTCTTTCTTCATTTGAATTTGGAGTCTTTATAAATGTTTCAACCATCTTTATAGCTGTTCTTTTAGATAATTTAGAAGATAGCGCTATAACATTGGCATAATTATGTGATTTTGTTAACTCTGCTTCTTCTACAGTATTTACTTTTCCACATATAATCCCATTTACTTTATTAGCAACAATGCTCATACCTATTCCCGTTCCACATATTAAAATTCCTAAACCATTTTCTTTTTTTACTTTTTCACATAGTTTTAAAGCATATTCAGGATAATTAACTGAAGCGTCTGTATCTGTTCCTATATTTTCTACATCATAATTTTTTGATAATAAATATTTTAATATTTGTTCTTTTAATTTTAAACCACGGTGATCATTACCAATTATTATTTTCATTTTATCACTCTCCTTTTTTATTATACTATAAAATTCATAAGAAAAACATCTCTTTTGAGATGTTATCTAAATAATGTCCATGGATTAATACGTGTTCCTCTATATGGAGGACCACCATACCAAGCAGCAAAGTGTAAATGTGGTCCTGTTGCTTGACCGGTCATACCAATATATCCTATTACTTGACCTTTTTCTACTCCATCCCCAACAGATAGCGATTCCATTCTACTCATATGGTTGTATTGCGTATAATAACCATTATTATGATTAATAATAATGTGGTTTCCATTTATTCCATCATATGATTTTTTATAAATAACGCCACTATTAGCTGCATATACATTTGAACCATATCCAGTACCTGCAATATCTAAAGCTCCATGAAGCTCACGTCTACCTGTAACTGGGTTAATTCTGTAAGAATAATTAGAAGATATTGTCCATCCACTATCAGTAGGCCATTGCCAAGAAGTACTACCAATACCATAGGTTCTCTTACCACCTTTTACAATAATTTTATTTATAGCTGGTTTTAAAGATTCTTTTGATATTTGTTTTACGTACACTGTTGTACCATTAGTAATTTTTACATCTTGTTTGATTCTTAATAATCCATCTTCACCTTGTTGTGTTACCTTTGTAACACCATAGTTTAATGTTTCATCAACTTCCTCTATTGTTTTATATGAATCAACAAGATCTTCAACAACCTGTTGTTCAACAGTTACCTTTATTTGTGGATCTAAAATTCCTATTACTAATTCCTGCCCTGGATACAATAATGCATTTGAATTTTTAAACTGTGGATTAGAGATTAACAACTCTTCCACACTTATCTCATTATCAAATGCGACTTGTTCCATTGTATCTCCTAAATTTACAACATATTTTTTTTGTTGGTCTGTTGTACCAAATAATAAATATTTAGTAAGTTCTTCAGCTGAGGTATATATTTTTTCAGTAGCAGGTATATAAGCATCTTTTATACTCATATTATTCTCAATATATATATTATTTATATATGTACCTGTATCTTTAATTTTTTCTTGATTCTTAGATATATAGTTGTTATAAGCCTCTGTTCCCACAAATGTTTTTATTGAATTTTCTAAAGATGTTTTATAAATACTATCATCTATAACATATATTTTTTGACTATTATCATCATTGTATATAGTTAATTGATACCCTTTAACCGTAAAAGGTTTCTTATCTTGAATCAAATTATATATTTCACTAACATCTTTTATATCTTCAGTATAACTAACTATCTTTTTTATTTCTAATCCATTAGGAGCATATACTTCATTTATATTATATTTGTTTTTTAAATACTCTTCTGTATTGCTTATATATTTTTCTAACTGTCTTTTAGACTTGATATTACCAATTAATTCACCATCTAAAGTTACTTGATAATATGTGTTAGGTTGTGAACTTTTTTGGGTTGAAAGCCCTAGAAAAACAGTAACACTAGAAAGAACTAAAATAAAAATAATTAAAAATACTTTCTTCATATCATCAACCTCGTATAGTTAATATAACATAAAACGAAAAAAAAATCAAAACATAGTTCTGACTTTTTTAGTACTTGGTTGTTCTATTATAGAACCAATTATATTTACCAGATGGTAAATTCACAAGATTTCTTGGATTGAATGATTTTGATAAAAATGTACTCCAATACATATAATCTTTTAGGTATAATCCATTAGCAATTACGAAATGAACATGTTGTCCTGTTGAACATTTATCCCAAGTCTCTCTATTAGGATTTCCTCCCATTATTCCTATTTGAGTATTAGTTGTTACTCTATCTCCTTTTGAAACGAGAGCTTCTCTTAAATGTCCATAAGAAGTTGTATACATTTGACCATTTACATTATGGTGAATATAAACTCTGGTACCTCCACAACTCGTCTTATACATAACTGTTATAACAACTCCTGATGCTGCAGCATATACAGGAACATTATCAGCTGTTGTGGATAAATCTACACCATAGTGGAAATCAAATGTTCTTTGACCAAACTCACTTGTAACATAACCACTTGTTATAGGTCTAAAGAAAGCTGTATTTGCCGGCAATTGATCTCTTCCACAAGTACTCAAACTTTCTGTATCTTTACATTTTAATTGATTTTGATAGTAATCAATTGCTTCTTTTTGCATTTTTATTTCTTCTTCTATTGATATACTTTCATCTGATATGGCAGCTAATTCACTTCCCAAATTTTCTATCTTCTGAGCTAAAGTATCTTGTTTTTTTGAAAGTTCAACTTGTTTATCCGCTAACGTTTGAGCATTCTTCTTATTTTGCTCAATAGTTTCATTATATTTTTTAACCAAATTATCATTATATTTTGTTAGTTGTTCAGTAATAGCCAATCTGTAAATAAAATCAGTATAATCAGCAGCTCCAAAAACATATTCTAAATAAGCAGATTCACCGTTAGATAATTGATAATAACGAATAAATTCTCTTATTTCTTCTTCTTTATTTTTTATTTCTTCTGTTAATTTTTCTATTTCGTCATTCAAATTTTTTATTTCTGTTTGAGAATTTTCTATTTCAGCAGAAGCTGCATTAATTTCTGATCTTGCAGTATTAATTTGTTGCTCTGTCAAATTTTTACTTTGTTGGTTACTTTTATAATTAGCTTCCATCTCAGCTAGTTCTTTTTTTAAATCACCTAATGTTTTAGCTTCAACTTTTACTTCTGGGACAAAAATTGATGCTGAAAAGAGCATTAAAACGAGAAAAATATTTAAAAACTTCTTGATAATCTTCATGTTTCACCTCTCCTACTATCAACATTATATCATATCTTTAAGATTTTAATAATGCCATTTTTAGACAATTTTTTATCGGTAACAATTTTTGGACATAATAAATGTTATTTCTTTGTAATTTTACTTTTCACTTTATTTATAATTGTCTTTATTTTTTTAGCACCAAATATATCGTTTAATAGTCCTATTTTATAAGACATACCAATATAGATAGCAGCTCCAACAAGAATATATGGAATAATTGTTAAAATTGCTTTTAATCTACTAGTTACTGTAAGTGGGATAATTAAAGATAAGCCTGAAAGTATTAGCACCATTATAGTTAAAGTTAAAATCATTTTTAATATTGCTTTGGTAGTATCTTTATAATCAAATTTAAATTTATGTTTTAAAGCCAACATAATAAATAATGTTATACTACCTTGAACTAGGATATTAGTAATTATTGGTGCATAGTAAGCTTCAATTCCCATCATTACAAATAATTTCATCATTGGAATATTTAAAACTACTTTCAATAAAAAGCTTACTAACAATGAACCTAAAGATATTTTAGATTGATTCATAGATTGCGCCAAATTAAGAGCAATTGTATAAACACAGAATATTATTGCTTGAAGGATATAATATTTAAATATTCCTATACTTAGACTATTGTAACCATAGAATGCTACCCAAACAGGTTGAGCTAAGAAACTTAAGCCAATAGTCATTGGTAAAACAACAAATAATAGAGTTTTATATGATTCATTAATTTTGTTATTAACATCTTTTAAATCTTTTTTTGCTGCACTTCCGGCAATGTTAGGAATTAAACTAGTAACAAAGCCTAGGGCTACAGACGCTACAATCATATTTAATTTTGTTGCCCAAGTAGATAAAACGCCTATTGTTGTTTCTGCAACACTTACATCATAACCAAGATTAACCATAGTTTTTACAACTGTAAATGAATCAACCATACCATAGGCTGACCTAATCAAATCTATAACTACAAAAGGTAAGGCATATAAAACGATTTTTTTTAATATATCCTTTTTTCTATATTCAGGTTCATTTTCAGATTCATTTACAATAGCATCTTTATTACGTTTTAATTTTAATTTTAAATATATTAAAGCAACTAAAGCACCTATTCCAGCACCAGCTACAGCTATATATACTGCTACATTAGTTGGGAGATTAAAAACTTTTATTGTTAAAAAACTACCAACTACAATTACTAATACTCTTACTACTTGTTCAAGAACTTCTGATATACTTGTTGGTAATATCATCTTGTGTCCATTTAAATATCCTCTAGTTACACTTAAAGATGGAACTATAAGCAATGATAAAGATACAATTCTTATAGCAGTACTGACATCTTCAATTGTATTTCCTCCTTCTACATTACCTATAATTAAGTAAGCTATATTAGGCGCAAAAATAAGTAAAATTAAGCATGATAATAATCCCAAACCTAGAATGACATATTTTCCTATTTTGTATACATCATTTTTAGCTTTATGATATCCAAGTTCATTATATTCACTAATATTTTTAGAAATTGCTAAAGGAATACCACATGTTGATAAACTTAAAAATATAGCATATATAGAGTATGCATAACTATATAAGGCTCCACCTTTGTTACCTATTAGGCTATAGAAAGGAATTACATATAATAATCCTATTATTTTACAAATTAGTATTGAAAAGGTGGATATAAAGGCACCTTCTATAAAAGTATTCTTTTTCATATTTCACTATCCATTCTGTAAATATAATTATAACATTAATTAAAAATTGTGTAAATAATAAAGATGCCTTTATAAAAAGGCACTTTACTATAAATGATACTTATTTTTTAGCAATTTTTTTACGCATTTTTGAATATAATGGTAATAATTTTTGATATAAAACATATAAAAATTTATTTGTTATTAAATGGAATTCACCTATAAATTCAGTATATTCTCCACCTAAACGTTTTTTAAATAAATGGATACCATGAATTTTATTATCATCTGAGTCTGCGCCAGTTGTTCCAAAGAAATCAATTATTTGATAATTTTCCTTTTTAGCATCGCAAATGATTTTATCGTATATTAAATAATTGGCATTCAATTCTCTTAATCTATTGCAATTACCGCCATGAACAGTCCAAACTTTATTACCATATTTTACTGTTATAATTGATGATAAAACTAATTTATCTTCCTTTATATTATTTATTAACTCAAAATCTTTATTTAATCTAGATAATTTATTATTGTAATCTTTTAATAAATTATTAGCTTTTTCTTTATTTTTTAAATTTTTTAGATTGTCAATACTATTTTCAATGTCTTTTATTTGATTTTTATAATTTTCTTTTAATTTATTAATATCAACTCTTACTATATATAAATCACTTTCATTATCTTTATTAAATGTTTCATAAAAAGATTTATAGTATGAATATTTAAATGGTGTTATACCCTCTCGAACTGCTGTTTCTTTCATCGTAAAATAAAATCCATCTAAATCTGAAGAATCGCCAATATAACAATCTAAGTTATACTGATTACCTTTATTTAGAACTTTTCTTGTTGTTGCATGCATATTTTTATGTATTTCCTCTATACTTGGTTCTAAATTTAATCTAAATGTATATCTTGGTTCCTTATTTTCAAAATTTTTATTAAAACCAAGATGTTTATAACCTAGCGATTTTAAATATTCAACTAATGCATAATTATTATCTCCTTCTACAACATTTCCATTAATATCTAACTTTTGAAGTTGTACATCAGGATCTATTGCTGTAAAAATAGAATGATATTTTTTGGTATACTCTTTAATTTGATTAGTAAAATATTTTAGTAATTCATAATCTTTAAAATCTAAAACATAACCACGAGGGCTATAGAAATAACAAATATTTTTATATAATTTTTTTTGAAGTAGTAAAGCTGTTGCTACTAACTTTTTATTTTTCCTAACACCAACGAAATGTGGAATAAATCCTTTTTCTTTACTTATTTCTCCAAAATTCCACGATTGCATAAAATGTGATTTAGTTGGATGATTTTCCACAAATTTTTCATACTCTTTTTTTTCAATTTTTTCTATAAATTCATATTTCATAATATCACTTCCCATTTATTATTTTCTTTATATTATTTTTAATAACATTAACAAAATCATAAAGAATGCACCATAATTTATTAATATCTAATCTATACTCGCCAATTAATTCAACTACAAATCCACCAAATCCTTTTTTAAATTCATAGACACCAATTCTATCATCATTGATATCAAAATTACCACTTATACCGTAAAAATTATATATTTTAAAGTTATTTTCTGTTGCATATTTAATCATCTCATATTGAATTCTATACTGAGCAAAAAAGTTAAAATATTCTTGGTAATTTCCACTAGCAAGATAAATAACCTCATTTCCATACATAACAAACATTGCTGCTGATAAAATGATTATATCTCCTTTTTTTATCAACTCAGATGATTCTTTGAGATTTTTTTTAATACTATTAATCTTTACTAGTTGTTCTTTATATTTTCCACTATTATTATTTTTTATTCCGCTTAAAATATTCTCCTCTGTCTTTAATTGATTATCTAGGTTTTCTTTATAATTTTTTGTATTTAATTCAGCCACCAAAAACTTAACCTGATTATTTGGTTTGAAAAATTTATACATATCTTGATAATACTCTAAACTTTTATTTTCAAAACCTTTTCTTTTGCTTGTATCATTTGTTATTTTATAAAAGAGAGGTAGCTCATCATAAGTAAGTTCTCTAATGTTAATTCCATTTTTAAAAGTTCTTTTAATACAATTTCTAGTATTAGCTTTCATATCTTTTAAAAGTTCATCTATAGTCTTATTTTCCGTATTAAGTTCAAACATCCACTTTGTTTGCTCTGGTGTATGTTCCTTAAAACTTAGTTTCAATAGATTTTTTATAGCCATAATATTATTTTTCCCATTAGGCATAACATTTCCATTTAAGTCATGTTCTTGTTTGATGATATAGGGATCAATCCTTAATATAAAACCATTATTTTTCTTTATATATTTTTTAATATTATCTGTAAAAAATGATAGTAACTTAAAATTATTGTAATCTAACAAAAAACCTCTAATTGCATAAAATTCTTTTTTACCTAGAAACTCTTTCCTAGACAATAACATAGTAGCGCCTATTATTTTATTGTCAGCATCTTTTACACCAACAAATTCATAATTCCAACCTTCTAATTTGCGAATTTTACCAATATTAGGGCTATTTAAAAAAGTTTTTTGTTCATGATTGTCAAAAAATTTATTATATTCATCTTCACTTAATATTTCGAATTTCATTAAATTCCCTCCAATCATAACTATTAATATCATACTACAAAATAATTTTTAATAAAAGTTTTTTAAAGAAAATCACTAAACTAGTCAATAAACGACATTAAAAATAGATATACTAGTGCCAGTTATTTTAACCTATATTTATTTACAGATTTTTGTTGGCGTGATATAATTGCCTTAGGCTTGGAGGGATATGATGAAGATAGAAGAATTAGAAAGTAACGAATATGAAGAATATATCTCAAAAAATAAATATACAACTTTTTATCAAAAAGAATATTGGGGAAAACTAAAAAAAGATGGTGGTTGGAATTACAAATTAGTAGGAATGAAGAAAAATAATAAAATTGTTGGAGCAACTTTATTATTATTTAAAAATCTTCCACTAGGATTAAAACTTTTTTATTCACCAAGAGGTTTTTTAATTGATTATAATGATGAAGAATTATTAAAAGAGTTTGTTTTAGAAATTAAAGAATATGTAAAAAAGGAAAAAGGGTTTATTTTAAAAATAGATCCTTATGTTGAATACAAAACAAGAGATATTGATGGTAATATCGTTGAAGGTGGAGTTGACAACTCCAAAGTAGTAGAAAATTTAAAGAAATTAGGCTTTAAACATTATGGTTTTAACAAAGATATATCTAAAGAATTGCAACCTCGTTGGATGTACGTTTTAGATTTAAAAGGTAAGACCGAAGATGAAATTTTTTCTAACTTTAGTAAACATTATCGAAAAACGATTAGAAGAACAGAAAAGCAAGGTTTAGTTGTCGAAAGAATTTCCAAAGATAAACTAATGGACTACAAAAAAATAATGGAACACACAAGTTCTAGACGTGATTTCATTGATAGACCTTATTCGTATTATGAAAACATGTATGATAAAATTGGTGAGAACCTAATAATAAATGTGTGCTACCTTGATACAAATTTAGGTATAAATAAATTTAAAGATGAAATAAAAAAGATTGAAGGATACCAAGATATTAAAGATTATCATTTAAAAGATATAGAAGATTATAAAAAGAAAATAGAACTATATAAGAGTTACCAAAAAAAATATGGTGATAAAATCCCTTTGGCAGGCACAATGTCTATTGTATGTGGAAAAGAATATTTAAATTTATTTGGTGGAGCTTATGAAGAATTTATGCATTATGATGCTCAATATTTGATAAAATGGCATACGATGAAAGAAGCCTTAAATTTAGGATGTGAAATATATAACTTCTATGGTATAAGTGGTAATTTTGAAAAAGAAAACAATGATATGTATGGTGTTTATGAATTTAAAAGAGGTTTTGGCGGACGAGTTGTTGAACTAATTGGAGAATTTGACTTAATAATATCAAAACCTAAATATTGTTTATATAATTTCATGTTTAAAACTTATAAAATAGTTAAAAAAATAATTAAAAAATAACGAAACAAAGTTAGTTAAAAGTAAGGATTTCCTAACGCTTTCAACAAAAATTGTTTCTTTTTTTGTATTTAAAAAGCACATAAAATTTTCTTTATGTTTAATAATATACGTGTTATAATTAATACGGAGGTTGTTTTATGATCAACTTAAAGACCAAATTAAAATCAGTAATAAAAAAATGTTTAAATGAAGACCTAGATGTTAAAAGTGTTAACTTTCATCAAGAAAATGCATCTAAAGCTTTAGAACAATATATTAAATTAAACCCAAGATCTGTTTCTGAATATAAAAGTATTGGAGAAAGAAAGGATAAACAAGATTTTTATCCTGCTGCTAAAAAAATTGCTGTTGGGTTTGATTTATTATATCGCGATCTTGAAGAAATTGGCACTAATAGTAAATATAATTTGACAGAACATAGATCAATTAGAAGTGGTATTCCACTAAGAAGTAAGCCATTTCCTATGTGTGAAGAATATGTTATGCGCTTATTATTAAGCAAATATTTATACCGTTATCCATCTGTAACTGATAGATCATTAGGATGTCAAAATGTTATTAATTATCTAATTAGAGAAGGATTTAAAGCCGAAAAGAGTGAAAATTATGACGGACTTGGTGTTGAAAATATTGTTTTTGCTTATTCTACAACACATGCCTATGGTATGATAATAAAAACAATCTGTAGACCAGAGGATGTTGTAATTATGACAGGACCTAATTATGGATTATTTACAGTAGAAACTGAAAAAATAAACGCTCATGTTGAAATACTTGACTTAAAAAAAGAAGATGATTGGTACGTAAATCCAAAAAGTCTAGAAAAGAAAATTGATGAAATAAATAAAAATTTAAAAGAAAAATTTGAAGGTAAATTAGATTATATTCCAAAAGTTGTAGCATTTTTTAATATGAATCCTCATAATCCTACCGGTAGAGTTATGAACTCTAAAAATATTGATCTTTTAAAAAATATTGGAGATGTATGTTTAGAGAAAGGTGTTTTTGTAATTGACGATCTTATATATCGAGATTTAACATATGATCAAAATGATCTTGCAATACCAATGGCCAGTATGCCAAAATATTTTAACAATACTATTTCTTTTTTAGGATTATCAAAATCGTATGGATTAGCATCTGTTAGAGCAGGATTTATAGTTGCTCCCGCTCCTATATGCAGTGGAATTTGTGATATTATTTCTTCTGATATGGGTTCTATTTCTCTTTTACAAACACAGGTAGTTGCAGGAGCTTTTAATGGAACTAATAGACGTTATAAAATTGCTAAAAAATATTTTAAGCCTTTAATTAAAAGATATATATACCATTTAAATTTATTGCAAGCATTAATTGATGGCATTGATAGTATTGATTCTTTAAAGTGCAAAAAAAGAATAATAAAAGATATTAATAAATATACAAAGGATAAAAATTTACAAAATAAATTATTAAAAGGAATACCAGGTGTTGAGCTTAGAAAAGATGTTTATCCAGATTCTGGATTCTTTGCTATTGCTGATTTTACTCAACTAAAAGGAAAGAAATACAATGGTGAAACTATCAATAATGATGCAGATTTTTTAAAATTTCTTTATAAAGAAACAGGAATAAAATGTATTGCTGGATTAAATATATCATGGCCTTACGAAGATGAAATTGTTATAAGAGTAGGATTTTCTTTAGATATTAATGATTTAATATTAAATTTTGAATTAATAGGAAAAGCAGTGGAAGGTTTAGAATAATGAGAAAAGTAATAAACTTGATAAAAAAAATTATTGTTTTTATCCAAAAAAAACTATTTATTGTCTATGATTTATTAAAATCTAATTCTTATAATAAACTAGTAGCAATCGTTTCTTGTGATAAATGGAAAAATAAATCATTAGAGGATTTATATTTAAAACATAGTTTAAACAAACAAAACTGCAAAGTAGATATAATATCATGGGAAGACAAAACAATTGATTATTCAAAATATGACTTAATTATAATAAGGAGTATTTGGGGATTTCAAGAAAATAAAACTAAATTTGAAAATTGGCTTAATATGCTTGAAACTCAAAAAATAAAAGTTTTAAATCCTATTAATGTTATTAAAAATAATTATGATAAAGAAATTCAATTTGATATTCTAAACAAATATAATATTGAAACAATTAAAACATTCTTTCTACCTATAAATAAAAATATTAAATCACGTATTTTAGATTTAAAAACAAATAATGATTTAGGAAACAATTTAATTGTTATAAAGCCAACAATATCAGAGGGAAGTAAAGATGTCTACTTAGTAGGGGATAATCGTTATGAATTTAATAATATTATAGATATTAATGAAGTTTATAACAAATACAAGAATAATAAATCAAAATTAATGGTTCAACCATTCATGAAAGAAATTTTTGATGGTGAATACTCAATTTGTTGTATTAACAATAAGATTACACACGGAATTATTAAATATAAAAATGCTTTTACTAAAACTAATATGATAAAGTATATACCAGCTGATAAAATCGATCATAAAATTATTGAAATAGTTAATAATATATTAAACATTAAGGAATATAAAGATAATTTATTCCTAAGAATTGATTTTGTAAAACAAAAAAAGAAATTCTTAGTAATGGAAGTTGAACTTTTGGATCCTAATTTGTTTTTGGAATTTGTAGCTGACAGAAAAAAAAGAAAAGAAATTCTTAACTTTTTTGCAGAACAAATAATTGAATACACAAAAAAATAAGAGCTAAATACTAGCTCTTATTTTTCTTGGTTTAAACCATATTTACGGTTGAATTTTTCAACTCTACCAGTTTTTGCAGCTTTTCCTTGAACACCTGTAAAAAATGGATGACATTTATCACAAACTTCTAAATGTAAAGAAGGTTTATTTGATTTTACTGTGAATTTGTTTCCACAAGCACAAGTTACTTCTGTTTCTACATAATTTGGATGTATTCCTTTTTTCATAGTTATCTCCTTCCGCCATAGCAATTTCATGCCATAGAAATTTAATACTCATATAGTATAACAAGTTTTTTTTATAAAATCAACCATTTTTTAAAACAGTTTCATTAATTGTAATAATTATTTGATCAGAAATATACTTGTATCCCTTAAGTGATGGAGAAATATTACCAGTGGAAGAAAGATAAGAAGTATTTTCTAAAAATGGATTATATATATCTATATATTTCATATTATATTTATTTGCCAATTCTTTATACCTTTCATTATAGTATGAAAATAAATCTACTAATTCAGCTTTATATTCTTGATAAGGATAGTAAACACCTATTATAAAAATATCTTCTTTGCAATACTCTCTTGTTAAACTTAATAATTTATCTAGATCTATCAATAAATTATCAACATAGTTATATTGTTTTAAATTACTAGTCTTTGATAATAATAATTGATTATTTATTTCATTCATTCCAACAAACATAGTTACTAAATCGGCTTTTATTAAAGCATTTTTTAAAGTTATATTTTTACCACCAACAGTTGTTTTTTTATTATCTTTAATATCTTTTGATAAATCATTAACTAGATAATTATTTTTAGAAAATTCAACTACCGCTTTTTCTAATTTCTTATTAGTTGTTAAATAATTAATGATTGATTCATAGTAATCACCATTTTCATCACTATATTCATTAAGTGATTCTAACGATAAATAATATATTTTTGTATCAATATTGAATAAATAAATTAAAAAAACAGTAATAAAAACTATTAAAATCAATAAAATTTTTTTCATTTTACCTCCAAAAAAAGTAGGGTTAATCCTACTTAAATTATATTAAAATTTTATTAATTTATTCTTCGCTTAATTCTATTTTTGCACCAACAGTTGTTAATTTATTAATGATACTGTCATAACCTCTTAGTACATGTTCTACTTCTTTTACAACAGTTGTTCCTTCTGCTATAAGACCTGCCAAAATTAAACCAGCACCTGCACGTAAATCAGTAGCTACTACTTCTGAACCTTTTAAGTCTGCTGGACCTTGAATATAAATTTTTCGGTCATTAATTTCTATATTGGCTCCCATTTTATTTAAATACTTAACATTTTGAAATCTATTTTCATAAATTGTTTCTTCCAAAATCGATTTACCAGTACATTGAGTTAGTAATGTAGTTAATGGCTGTTGTAAATCGGTAGGAAATCCTGGATATCCTAAAGTCTTAACATTGATACTTTTCATATTGTTTGTTTTACTTACAATAGCATAGTCATCACCAATTTCAATTGGAACACCTATTTCTTTTAATTTCAATGTTAATGATTCAACATGTTCAGGAATAATATTTTCTATTCTTAAATTATGGCCTGTTAGGGCACCTGCTATAATATAAGTCCCTGCTTCTATTCTATCAGGAATTACCTCAGAAAAGCACCCATTTAAATGATTAACACCGGTAATCCTTATTTCACTTGTTCCTGCTCCTGTAATTTTAGCCCCCATATTATTTAAAAAGGTTGCAACATTCACGATTTCTGGTTCTTTAGCAGCATTTTCAATAATTGTTTTACCACTAGCTCTAACTGCAACTAATATTGTATTTATTGTTGCTCCTACACTAGGCATATCAAGATAAACGTGACCACCATGTAAATTTTCAGCGGTTATAGTATATTTATTTCCTTCTTCTTTTACCTCGGCTCCTAAAACTTTAAACCCTTTTAAAGTTTGATCAATAGGTCTAGCTCCAATAGAACAACCTCCTGGAAAATACATTTCAACTTTTTTATATTTTCCCAAAAGAGCAGACATAAAATAATATGATGCTCTCAACCTACTTGAAATCATTTCAGGTATTTCTCTATTAACTAAATTAGATGAATCAATTTTTATTAATCCTTCCTTTTTTTCTACTTTTACTCCTAAAAATTCCAATATTTCAGACAATGCATCTATATCTGATATATTAGGAACATTATCTATAGTGACAACACCATCAGAAAGTAAAGAGGCTGGGATAAGCGCTACAGCACTATTTTTAGCTCCACTAATTCTAATCGTTCCTTCTAATACATGTTTACCTTCTATTTTTATTTGTTTCATTTAAAACCTCCACTACTATCACTATATTTATATGTTTTTTTTATCTTTTGGTGTTTTTTTAATACCAACTATTACACTTTAATTATATTATTTTTAGAAGAAAAAGGCAAGAAAAACAAAAAAAGGAAAATTAAAGCAAATATATTATTCCTATTGCTATTAACACAACACCTCCTATTATAGTAGATATTTTACCAATTAATTGATTTATTTTTTTACCAAAATTTAAACCAAGATATGTAAATATATAACTAGTTATACTAAAAGTTAAAGCACATAATATTTTTTTATGAGAAATTGCATTTAAGCCTATTCCTATAGAAAAACTATCCATACTTACTGCTAAACCAAATAATAATAAATCTATAATTTTAGTTTTTTTAACGACACTTTCTGTTTTAATTGATTCAATAATCATTTCTATACCAACAAAAGAAAGAACAACAAAAACAATAAAATCAGGATTAAGAGGAATTATATTTAATAATATACGACCTAGATAATATCCAAATAAGGGCATAAAAAAATGATATAAGCCAACAATTAAAGATAGTTTTGATATTTCTTTTTTGGTAATTCCTAAAGTTCCATACGCAAGTGACAAAGAAAAAGCATCCATACTAAGACTTACAGCTATTGTTAATATAATACATATCTGCATGAAAAAACCTCCTATAACATTTTATTATAGGAAGTTTTAATTATACATCACATTAAATGATTTAAAAATTATTAACTATACATATTTATCAATAATTTCTTTTACAAAAGATTTATATTCAACTTCTGTACTTTCTTCGGCTTCTAACATACAAAGTGGAGGAAATAATACACACCACCAATTATCCCCTTTTCCTTCTCCAATAGTAATAACTAATGATTCATAATATCCCGCATCATAAGTTATTCCTTTGAATTCCTTTTCTGGAAAGTAATTTAATCCAAAATTAACTTTATAATTTAGATTATAATTATTTCTATTAAATACATTAGTTACTTTACTATTTATACTATCTAAATTAGTAGAAATAATAGCTCTAGATTCATCAATAGTATCAACATTTTGTAAAATAGAAGCCATATATGATTCTACTTCATCTTTTACTTTATATTTTACATCTTGATCTTGTTTTGTATTACTATTAGCTATTACTCTAAATCTAATTGCCTCGTCTGGAATCCTTATTATTTCCTCACTTAAAGCTCCAATTATATAATAAATTAAAAATATTGTTATTAAAATAAATATTGTTTTTTTCATAAAAAGATTGTCCTTTCTATTTAATAGTGGGCAATCTTTTAAATTTTTATTCAATTAAATAATTTTTTATTTATTACAAATTTCAACTTTACCATCATCAAATTTATAAACTACATCTGCTAGTTCGAATACGTCTTCCTTAATATGTGATGCAATAATTATAATTTTATCTTTTTTAACTTCTTCTTTTAAGATATTTCTTAATTTATCAGCAGTTTTTTCTTCAATTCCATTAAATGGTTCATCAAGTATCATTACTTTAGTATCTTCCATCAACACTTGCGCTATTCCTAATTTCTGTTTCATACCTAGCGAATATATTTTATACTTTTTATCTTTATCATCAAACAAATTGACTTTTTTCAAACTTTCATTAATTTCTTTATCACCTATTTTTCCTTGAATAGACGCTAATAACTTTAAGTTATCAAATCCAGATAAATCCGGTAAAAATGATGGTTTTTCTATTAATGCTCTAGTATCTGGAAGAAAAATATTTTTTTCATTTATATTTAATCCATCATATAATATTTCGCCAGAAGTAGGAACATAAAAATTACAAAGAAGTTTTAAAAAAACACTTTTCCCACTTCCATTTCTTCCTATTAGTCCATATATTTTACCTGATTCAAATTCAATAGATACATTATCTAAAATGATAATTCCCTTAAAACTTTTAGAAAGATTTTTAATTTGTATTTTCATTATTTACACCCTCCTCTAATAATGTTAATATTGTTGTTTTTTATAGATAGTAATAACAGAAATAATATAATAATAGTCATAACTATTAAACTAAATAAATTAAAATTTAGCATTGGAATAACCATAATTAATAATGGCAATATATTATTTTTAAAATTTATTACCAAAAATAATAATAGTATAGCAACAAACAAAAATAAAATAAATTGATAAATTGTTATATATACTAAATCGAATCCAATTATATTTATATTAATGTTTGTAATAATAACAAATAATAAACTTCTTAAAACTGTATAAATAAAAATGTAAAAACATAAAGAAACTATTTTATAAAGAAGCCATGATTTAATATTTAATCTTAAAAAAATATATTCATATCCATATGTAAGATCTCTAATAATTAAATTAATTATTAAGCTAAAATAAGTTAAAATATTTAATATACTGATTATTATAAAAATCCATTTTGAAGAATTAAATTCTACATTATATGATAAAAATTGACTAATTAAATTTTTATCTAGAGCTCCACCGGTCAATAAGTATACACAATAATAAAGAACTAGTGGTAATATATAGAATACTGAAGCTATTGTTAAAAATTTTTTAAAAAAATTAAAATCATTTCTAAATATATATTTCATTAATCACCAATTTCTTTTAAATTTTTAATAATATATTTTGACAATATATAGCAAATCATAAAGCATCCACAAAAATAGATACTAGTAAGCGATAATTCTAATAAAAATGAAGAATATCTATGATAAACAAAATAATCCCAATAAAATAATCTAATATTAAATATAGAATTTATATAAATGTCGCTATATGGTGCAACAAACAATAATAGAACAATAATAAGAGATACTATTATAGATAAATTTTTATTAAGTTTTTGGTTACTTATTAAAAATATTACAGATAAAAATTCAAATAGAAATATTTTCTTCAAAAATATAAATACTGCATACAAAATATTTGGTATATTATATACAACAAAATTTTGAATTTTAAGAGAATTAGCAAAAAAATTTAAATTCGTTAATAACAAAATAAAATTCAATAAAATTACGATTAAATTAACTATTAAAACTGTTTTTAATAACTCTAAAAAATATTTTTCTTTTGTTTGAAACCTAATAATCAATATTTTATTTTGTTCAAATATTTTTATTGTGTTTAGTGTACTCAAAAGCAAAATAGCAGCAATGATAGTATTATAAATAAATAGATTGTTCACAGATATAAAGGCATCTATATATTCAAAATTTGCTGAATATTTTGGAATTAAAAGAAAATTAGTTGCAATTAATAGCAAAATAGATAATACAGATTTATTTGAAGATAAAATTTTCTTTGTAAATTCTAAGTTAAAATTTTTACTCATTGTTAATTAACACCTTCTCTTTCTTTTTATAAAATTTTATTAAAACAAGAAATGAGCCAAGCGTCCATAAAAGCTGAATTAAAGTACGAACATAAAAATTATTTATATTTGGATAACCCCATATTGATGTAAATGAAAAATAATTATGCCATTCAGGTTTACCTAATAAGCCATTAAATATAAAATATCCTAATATTGTTTCAGATAAAAGCCAAAGACCAAAATAAACTAAATAACTTGTTATATATGTTAAAATAATGTTTTTGCTATCTCTAGCAACAATAAAACCTATATTTACTAAGAAAACACCATATAGAAAGAAATTTAAAAAATAAATTATAATTGATGTAAATAAATTATTAAAGAAGATTGGATTAACCCAAGGGTCAAAATTATTCAACGACTCTTTATAATTTATATTTCCTGTCATAAAAAAGGAAATGATAAATAAAACTATGAAAAAACAAGGTATTATAAAAATAATTTTAGCACCATTTAACCACTCTTTAATTATAATTTTTTTATATGGCATCCTAGTTAATTCATTTTTTAAATAACCACTTTTAAGTTTTTTTAGAAATTTATCTAGTGAACAAAGAATTATTAACAAGGGAAGCAATAATTCTAAAATCATAAGTCTATCATCAAAAAGTAAATCAAAAAAAGTAAAAAATGCATCTGACTTTTTAGGCCCACCCCATAATTTTAAATTGTTACAATATTCTTGCATAGAACTATCATTTTTATATTCATTATTACATTGATTAATATGATATTTATATGAAAAAACATTCATTTTATATTCTTTTATATTGTTATAAACCGCTAGCAATGTTAAAACTGCAATAATTATAATTGTTAATATTAATATATAATTTTGTTTTATTTTTTTCATATTACTTTTCCAATCTCTAAATATATATTTACTTACAACGATGTTGTTATTTTCATATTGATTATAACATGAATATATTTAAAAAGTAAACTATAGATTAAATATTTAACATTGTAATTTCGCACAAAAAAATTGTGTCATTTTTTGTGACACAACCTTAGTTATTTATGATAAGATTCATTATTTATAATTTTATAAGCACGATAAATTTGTTCTAAAAGAATAATTCTAAATAATTGATGAGGGAATGTTAGTTTAGAAAAAGATAATTTATAATCAGCTCTATCTTTTATTTGTTGATGTAATCCATAAGAACCTCCAATTATAAAAACAATACTTGAATTATAAATTTGAAGTTCTTCTATCTTTTTAGAAAGTTCTAATGAACTTAGTTGTTTACCTTCTATTTCAAGAGTAATAACATAATCTTTAGATGATATATGTTTTATAATTAAATCTTTTTCTTTATCCAAAATAGTGTTTATATTATCACTATTAATATCATCTACTTCAATTATTTGAAGATTTGTATATTTAGATAATCTTTTACTATACTCAGAGATAGCGTCTTTAAAAAATTTTTCTTTTATTTTTCCAACACATAGTATTTTTATCATACTTCTACCAACTCAGTTCTCTCTTTTTGTTCTGCAACAATTATATTATCACATTTTTTATTATTATCTTGCAAAGTTTTTTTTAATTCTTCTAGTGCTAAAGCGGGAGTATTATTATGTTCACTTAAATGAGCTAGGATAATACACTTTGTATTTTCACTAATAAACTTTGATAAATAATAAGAACAATCTTTATTTGATAAATGGCCTTTATCTCCAAGTATTCTTTGTTTAAGGTGATAAGGATATTTAGGATTATTCATAAGCATATCTATATCATGATTACTTTCTAATATATACATATTCTTATTAGATAACTTTTGATGATTTTTAGCATTAATATATCCCGTATCGGTAATATATACTAAACTATGACCATCTGCTTCAAAAATATATCCCATTGAATCGTCAGCATCATGAGAAGTTTTAATTGCTGTTATCTTTAAATCATCTATTATTAGTTCTTTATCTATAATTACATAGTTATCAGACCAAACAATATTTCTTAATTCCTGATACATTTTCTCACTTACATATATTATCGGATTATATTTTTTTACAAATACTTTTAAACCATTTATATGATCTGTATGAGTATGTGTTATAAATACAGCATCTATATCTTTTCCTGTTTTTCCAACAGTATTTAATTCTTTATCTATATAAGCACAAGTCATTCCGACATCTATTAAAAAAGAATTATTTTTTGTTTCAACAAAACAACAATTCCCTTTGCTTCCACTTGCTAATAAACTAACCTTCATGTTGTTTATCACTCTTTAACATACTTACAAATGTACTTGTGTTGCGTTTGAAAATTAAATCTATTGTTGCGGTTGGACCATTACGATGCTTAGCTATAATAAATTCACTTTTACTTGTATTTTCATCAATTGATACTTCTTTTGTATAGTAATCATCACGATACAAAAATGCAACTATATCAGCATCTTGTTCTATTGATCCAGACTCTCTTAAATCGCTTAATAAAGGGCGTTTATCTTCTCTTCCTTCAACAGTACGAGATAACTGCGCTAAAGCTACTACTGGTATTTCTAATTCCATAGCTAGGGTCTTTAAAGAACGCGATATTTCAGATACTTCTTGTTGTCTATTTCCAGCATATTTTGCAGAACCTGTGATTAATTGTAAGTAGTCGATAATTACTACCCCTAATCCACCTTCAGAACTTGCTAAACGACGACATTTAGCTCTTATTTCACCTATTGTCATTCCAGGAGTATCATCAATAAATATCTTTGTCTCTGCAAGACGACTTATTGCTTCATTAACCCTTTTCCAATCATCATGCTCAAGTCTTCCATTTTTTAATTTATAACCATCAATTTGACCAGCAGAAGAAAGCATACGCATTGCTAGTTGTTCAGCACCCATTTCCATGTTAAAAAGGGCAACTGGTTTCTTATTTTGAATAGCTATATTAGTAGCTAAATTAACAGCAAATGCTGTTTTTCCCATGGCTGGACGAGCAGCTATAATTATTAATTCATTTCCGTGTAATCCAGATGTGATTTTATCTAAATCATAAAAACCTGTAACTAACCCCGTAATTTCATTTTTTGTTTGAGCTAGTTTTTCTAAATCAGCTTGGGTTTTAAATAATACATCTTGAATACTTCTAAACTCAGTTCCTTTTCGTGTCTTTACGACGTTAAGTATCTTTTTTTCAGCATTATCAAGAATATCATTAACATCTTCCGCTTGATTATAACCACTACTTACAATATCTGTAGCTTCATTAATTAATCTTCTTAAAACGGCTTTTTCTTCAACAATTTTGATATATTCATCGATATTAGCAGCACTTGGTACAATATTTACTATTTCAGTTACATATTCAATGTCTCCTACTTGTTTTAACCATTTTCTATTATCTAACTCTGCTGTTACTGTTGTTAAATCTATACTTGTACCTTTTTCTGATAAAAAATCAATAACTTCAAATATTTTAGCATTACTATCAGAATAAAATGATTCTTTGGTTAAAGACTCTAAAGCTTTTTGTAATGCATATTTTGATAAGAACATTGATCCTAATACAGATTGTTCTGCTTCTAAATTATGCGGCATATTTCTTTCTTGCATAATATCACCTACTTCGTTAATTCTACTTTGATTTGCGCTACTACTTCTTTATGTAATTCTATTTGTACATTATGAAATCCTAAAGAAGTTAAAGGACTATCTAATTTTATTTTTTTCTTATCTATGTCAAATCCTTGTTTTTTTAACTCTTCTGCAATTGATTTTGTGCTTACACTACCAAAAACACGATCACCAGTTCCGGTTTTTACCTTAAATTTAAACTTTGCTTTTTCTAACTTTTGTTTCAATGCTTCACAGTTTTTAATGTTTAAATTTTCTTCTAAACGCTTTTCTTCATTTTCGGCATTTAATCTTTTAACACCTGTCTGAGTTGCTAAAACTGCATAGCCATTTTTTATTAAGAAGTTTTTTCCATAACCATCTGCAACTTCTTTTATTTCACCTTTTTTACCTTGTTTTTTTACATCTTTAAGAAATATAACTTTCATATATACCTCCTCTTAATCACATTTATTATACTATAAAATAAGTAAATTGTCGTTAAAAATAATAAAAGAACGCTATTTTTCGTTCTTTCTTATTTTTTCTGCTAATAATTTTATTTTTTTCATACGATGATTTACCCCTGACTTAGTAAGTGGTTTACCTGTTTCTAAAGATATTATTTCACTCAATTCAAGTAGTGATGCATCTGGATATTTAAGACGGTATTTAGCTACTACTTGTTCTTTTTCATCAAGTAAGGCTAGACTTCCTATATCCATTATTGTTTTTATATCATTAATTTGACTATTTGCAACACTAATTATTTTATCGACATTAGCTTGCTCACAGTTATTTAATCTATTTGTCATATTCTTATGATCTCGATATATTCTTATATCTTCATAGTAAAGTAGACTTTTAGTAGCGTTTATAAGTCTTAAAAAATCACCTATTTTTTCGGCCTCTTTTATATAAACCATATATTTTGTTTCTCGTTTAATTACTTTACTATTTAAATTAAATTTATTTAATAATTCTTTTAGAAATTCCGAATATTCTTTATTATTTACTAGAAATTCTAAATGATAACGTGATTTTTTAGGATCGTTTATACTTCCTGTTATTAAAAATACACCTGTAAGATATTTTCTTAGTAAAGAATCATCATCTACAATATACTTCTGAGGCACTACTAATATTTTATTATTTTTTTCTATTCCTAAATCTAATAATATATCATCAAATTTATTATATATTTCAAGAATATATATATAGTTTTTTTTATAATTATAACCACGTCTAACTATAACTTTTGGGGTTATTTGATATATGTCTTTTATTAAAGAAAATATATATCTAACAACAGAGTTATTTTCAGAAACTATTCTTATACAATCATCAGTAATGATAGAATTATGTATAATTGCTGACAATTCAGATATTTTTTCTGTTTCAAGTGTCTGCAAACTAATTATTTCTTGTTTTACTTCTTGTGTAAAAGACATATAGTACCTCCTTTATAATAAATAAGAAAAAATTTGACTTGATACTTTAATGGCATTATGACGTAAAAGTCCATCTTCAATGCTAACAAAATTATCATCTATTACTTTAACTTTTAATTTTTTTAATTCATCACGATCTAATTTTACGGGATCTTTTTGTTCTAAAGTGTAATAACGGCGAGCCAAAGTTTTACTTATATAGCCATTATTAGCTACAACAACACCTATCTTTTTTGTTCCTAAGTACTTATTTAATACCTTAACATGATCACTTACAGTATAATTATCTGTTTCCCCTGGTTGTGTCATCATATTGCAGACATATAAAATTTTGGCTTTACTTTTATCTATTGCATCTTTTATATCTTGACATAATAAATTAGGTACAACACTTGTATATAGACTACCCATACTTAAAACTATTAAATCTGCATCTAATATAGCTGTTATTGTTTCTTTATTTACCTCTGTTTTATCTTTAAACCATACTTCCTCTATAGGACTTGGATATTTAGTTATTTTATGTTCACCTTCTATAACTTTACCATCAGCCATTCTAGCTACTAAAGTATTGTTACTTTCTTCTGTAAGAGGTAAAACCTTTCCTTTAAGATTTAAAATATTACTTAGTGATTCAATTCCATTTGACACAGATCCAGTTATTTCACTCATTGCAACTAATAGTAAATTACCTACTGTGTGGCCATTAAAAGAACCATTTGTTTGAAAACGATAATTTAACATTTTTTCAAAAAGTGGTTCGGTTTCGGACAAAGCTGCTAAAACTTTTCTTATATCTCCTAGTGCTGGAGTATTAAATTCTTTTCTAATTTTACCAGTACTTTTTCCATCATCACAAACAGAGACAATAGATGTTATCTCTAAAGGAAACTCTTTTAAGCCTCTAAGAAGGGATGACATTCCTGTTCCTCCTCCTAATATAACGACTTTCTTTTTCATTTTATCATCTTTCTAATAAATTTTTTTTCACAGAATTGGCTGCAATGGCTCCTTCACTTGCGGCAGTTATTATTTGATACAAATCTTTTTTTATTATATCACCACAAGCAAATATTCCACTAATACTAGTCTCCATATGTTCATCAACAATAATATAGTTATTATCTGTCGCTAACTCTAAACTTTTTAAAAATTCTATATCAGGAACACTTCCTATTGCAATAAATAAACCTTTAATATTAAGTTTTTGTTTATTATTTAAAATTACTCCCGATAAAGAACCGCTTTCTTGTTCTAGTGTATCTATGACACAATCTGTTAAAATATTAATATTCTTGCTATTTTTAACTTTTTCATATAATATTTTATCTGCCTTAGAAAAATTGCTACTTCTATTTATTAAATGTACTTTTGGACAAATATTACTCAAATATAAAGCATCTTCCATTGCTGTATTTCCGCCACCTACAACAGCAACTTCTTCCCCTTTAAAAAAGTTCCCATCACAGGTTGCACAATAACTAATACCGTGTCCTACCAACTCTTCTTCAAGAGATAGATTCAATTTTCTTTCTTTTCTACCTGTAGCAATTATAATTGTTTTAGTATTATATTCTTCTTTTGTAGTTATTACTTTTTTTAATTTATCGCTACTTTCTATTTTGATTACTTCTTGATAAATAATAGGAACTTTTAATTCATCTAACTGATTTTTAATATTTAACGACAAAGTAGGTCCATCAATTTCTAAAAACCCTGGGTAATTTTGGATAGTGTAGGTCTTATTAATTTGACCACCTACATAATTTTTTTCAATTATCGCTACATTTAGACCTGCTCTTTTTAAATATAAAGCAGAAGTCATTCCTGCTACGCCTGCTCCTACAATTATACAATCAAAATTTAATTTCATTTATATCACCCATTTTATTATATTGATTATCTAGTTTCGATCCTTTTCCTTTTAAAATAAAGATTACTATACCTAGTATAACCATTATTATAGAAATAATTTGCGCTTGCCTGAAGTTGCCTATCATTAAACTATCTGTGCGCATTCCTTCTATTATAAATCTACCTATTCCATACCAAATTAAATAAACAGCTGTAGTCTGACCTATTTTTATATATTTTAATCTTCTTATTACTAATAAAATTATAAATCCTAGCAGACACCAAATTGATTCATAAAGAAAAGTTGGTAAATAATATGTTCCACCAATATTCATGCCATTTATAATAAATTCTGGAATATGTAAACTTTGGAGATGTTCTAATGTTGTAACAGTACCATGAGCCTCACCATTAAAGAAGTTTCCCCATCTACCAATAGCTTGACCAATAATTAGCCCTATTACAATCATATCTAAAATACGAAAAGTATTAACTTTGTATTTTTTTGTGTAAAAAATAATCCATAGAAGTCCAAATAACATTCCACCATGAATTGCTAGGCCACCTTCCCAAATCATAAAAATTTCAGACATATTAACTGAATAATAATCCCAATTAAAAAGTACATAATAAAGTCTTGCTCCTATTACTGCTATTGGAATAGTAAAAAAGAAAAGATTAACAATAAAATCTTCAGATATATTAAATCTTTCAGCTTCTTTTAAAATTAGCCAACCACCTATTAAAAGTCCTAAAAAAATCATTGCTGAATACCAATAAATTTTAATAACTCCCAAATCTAATAATATAGGATTCATAAATTACCCCTTTCTAAGTATATCTTCTACCATTCTATCAATAAATATATTCATTATTGATATAAAAATTGAAACAATAAAACTCATTAATAAATTTCCAATATTAAAATGTGAACCCAAAATAAATGAAACGATATTAAGTATTAAAACATTTATAAATGGATAAAAAAGTCCTAAAGTTAAACTTGTTATTGGTAATGTTAATAACACTAAAATTGGCTTTACTGTTTCATTTAAAAGTGATGTCAATATAGCAGCCAATAAGGCCCACAATCCAAATAATGAATTATCAATATAAATTGTATTTTTAAAAATAATAGACGCTATTATTAATACAATTGCATAACCAATCATATGCGCTAACCAATCTATAAAATAATTACGTTTTTTATTTTCTTCTATTATTACTTTTTTCATCTAATCACCACTTACATTATACCACGTATATAAATAAATATCAGTACTTACATCATTGATTACTATTTATTTACTACTTTTTAGTTCAAATAAAATATCTCTTAATTCCATAGCTCTTTCAAAATCTAGATTTGCAGCAGCTTCTCTCATTTCGACTTCAATTTCATTTATCATATTAATCTTTTCTTTAGCTGTAAGTTTTTTAGAAGTTTTTTCTTTTATTTCCACATTATTACTTATAACTTCTCTAATTTCTTTATTTATTGTTTGTGGAATGATATTGTGTTTTTTATTATATTCTTCTTGGATTTTACGTCTTCTTTCAGTTTCTTTTATTGCAATTTTCATAGAATCACTTATTTCATCAGCATACATAATTACATGACCATTGGCATTTCTAGCAGCACGACCAATAGTTTGAATAAGACTTCTATCACTACGTAAAAATCCTTGCTTATCTGCATCCATTATAGCAACTAAACTAACTTCTGGTATATCCAATCCTTCTCTAAGTAGATTTATTCCTACTAAAACATCATATTTTCCTATCCTTAAATCATGAATTATTTGAAGTCTCTCCAAAGTTTTTATTTCACTATGTAAATACGCTACTTTTATATCTAAACTCTTCAAATAATTTGTTAATTCTTCTGCCATTCTAATAGTTAATGTAGTAATCAACGTTCTAAAACCTTTATTTTTTTCTTTGTGTATTTGTTCCACTAAATCATCAATTTGATTCTTTGTTGGTTTTATTTCTATATTTGGATCTAATAATCCTGTTGGTCTAATAATTTGTTCTACTACTTTATTATTTACTTTTTCTAATTCATATTCTCCAGGTGTTGCAGAAATATAAATTGCTTGATGAACTTTTTTTTCAAATTCTGAAAATTTTAATGGTCTATTATCTAAAGCACTTGGCAATCTAAAACCATAATCAACAAGAACTTGTTTACGAGCTCTATCACCGTTGTACATTCCTCTAATTTGAGGTATTGTTACGTGTGATTCATCTATAACTAATAAATAATCATCTCCAAAAAAATCTAGAAGGGTTACTGGCGTCGCCCCTGCTTCTTTTAAAGCTAAATGACGTGAATAATTTTCTACACCTCTACAAAATCCTGTTTCACTCAACATTTCTATATCATAATTAGTTCTTTCTTTTAAACGTTGGTATTCTAGTAATTTGTTATTTTTTTGAAAATAGTCTAATCTTTCTTCTAACTCTTTTTTAATATTTTCCACAGCTATTTTTAATTTATCTTCATTAGTTACGAAATGGCTAGCAGGAAAAATAGTACAATTTTTTTTATTTTTGATAACAGCTCCTGTTAGAGTATCAAATTCTGAAATACTTTCTATTTCGTCTCCAAAAAAGTCAATTCTAATTGCCTTACCATGTTCACCTATTGGCACTACCTCTAATATATCTCCCCTAACTCTAAAGCTTCCTCTTTTTAAATCTATGTTATTACGTTCATACAACATTTCTACAAGCTTTTCTAGAACTTCATCTCTATTTACTTGCTGACCAACATTTAAAGTGATAGTTTTATTTCTATACTCTTCTATCTCTCCAATACCATATATACAAGATACAGAAGCAACTACAATTACATCCTTATTATCTAGTAAAGCAGCTGTTGCTGCATGACGTAATTCATCTATTTCATCATTTATTGAGGCATCTTTTTCAATATATGTATCTGTTTTAGCAACATAAGCTTCTGGTTGGTAATAATCATAGTAAGAAACAAAGTATTCGACATGGTTTTCAGGAAACAACTCTTTAAACTCACTATAAAGTTGTCCGGCAAGGGTTTTATTATGAGCTAAAACTAGAGTTGGTTTATTAACTTCTTTAATAACATTAGCTATTGTAAAAGTCTTACCTGTTCCTGTAGCACCTAGTAGTACTTGATCTTTTTTTCCTTCTTGTAAACCTGATACTAAATTTTTTATAGCTTCTGGTTGGTCACCGCTTGGTTTATATTTTGATTTTAATTTAAACATTTTACCACCTCAACTAGAGTTATTTTATCATAAATAAGAACAAAAGAACACATGAATTATTCTATAAAAATTTAATATAAATATCAAATTAATAATATATTTTTTGATATTCAACCATCATTATACTATTAATATTTTTTATTACGGCATAAAATTAATGAAAACATATAGCGCTATTTCAAACATTGCACAATTATGGTCTATTTATAAAGAAAAGCGATGAAGTTTTAACATTCATCGCATTTTTTATTATTCATTTGGTTTTTTGTGAACTTTAAATACTACTTGGTACATATCACCTAAATCAAATTCTTCTGTATCTACATCAAAACCATATTTTTCTATAGTATTTGCACAATCCCTTAAAGTATTAATAACTGTTTTTATGTCACCTGTTACAAAAGTATCTGTTCCTTTTACTTCTGGCAATTCATTTTTTACAGAATTAGAATTTGATGATGAATTATTAAAAATTGAGTCATCAAAAGTTGGAATTCCAAAATTAGGAGATATTGTAAAATCCGGTGTTGAAGCACTCTCGTCTTGTGGAACAAAATCATTTTTAAATTGGTAATTATCAGTTTTTTCAGAAACTTTTTCAGGAGATGCCAACATATTATCTATTTCTTCTGATGTTGGAATATTAAAGAAATTACTAACTTTTTTTTCTTTATTTTCCGTAGGTTCTTGAACTTCATCAGTATTTTTAATCAAATCATTAAATTTTGGTAGATTATCTTCATTTTCTTTAGTAGTTGTTTCTGAAGATAAATCTACATTTAAGAAAGGATTAATTATATCTTGTGCTTTTCTTTCTTGTGGGGATGTTTCATTTTCAATTATTGGATTTGATGGTATATTAAATTTATTATCTGCTTCAAAAGAAGGAATAATAACAGGCTCGTCTAAATTTAATACTTCAATATCTTTATTTACTTCTTTGTTTTCTCCATTTAACATCTTATTTATTTCCTCGTCTGTTTTTCTAACAGTTAATCTTTCTGTAATGATTTTATTTAATAATTTTACTTGATCTTCTTTATTTGTTAATTTTAATAAAGATCTAGCATGTCTTTCTGAAATTTTACCATTTAATAAAGCTTCTTGAACATCTTCATCTAAATTCAATAATCTTAATTTATTTGCTATAGCAGATTGACTTTTTCCTATTTTTTCAGCTAAATCTTCTTGTTTTAAATACCCCATATCTAAGATTTTTTTATAAGAAATAGCTTCTTCAATTGGTGTCAAATCTTGTCTTTGTACATTCTCTATTAAAGCAACTTCAGCACTATCTTTATCATTTAAATTTATTATAATAGCTGGAATAGTTGAAAGTCCTGCTAAAGTGGAAGCTTTAAATCTTCTTTCTCCTGCTATTATTTCATATCTATCTCCTACAGGGCGTACAACAATTGGTTGAATAACACCGTGTTCTTTGATTGATTCTGATAATTCGGTTATTGCTTCTTCATTAAATTTAATTCTTGGTTGAAATCTATTAGGTAAAACATCATCTAAAGGAAGTTCTACCACTTTTCTATTATTATCCATAATAATTCCCCTTCCTTATTCTTTTATAGTAATATGATACTATAGTTTGGGAAATATTACAATAGTTTTTTGGGAAATAAAAAAAATAACCCTATAGAGGATTAATTTTTATATCTTTTGGATGACGGGGATATTTTTTTGAAGTTGGATTTTCTTTTGTAATTACTAATAATGAACGATTACTATTTTCTATTGGTAGTAAAAATTCTTGTGAATTAATTAATTTCCCACCTATTTTTGTTAATGAATTATTTAATAAAATTATTTCCTGGGAAATATTTCCTTTTAAGGCAATAAAGTATTTCCCAACCTTTATTAAAGGTAAACAATATTCTAATAACACATTTATTGGTGCGACAGCACGAGCTGTTACAACATCAAATTTTTCACGGTTATTCTTAGCAAAATCTTCTGCTCTAGCATGAACTAAAGCAATATCTTTTAAATTTAGTTCATTAGCTACTTCTGTTAAAAATTTTATTCTCTTATTTAAAGAATCAACTAATGTAACCTTTAGATTAGGAAACAGTATTTTTAATACCATTCCAGGAAAACCAGCGCCACTTCCTACATCACACAAACTTTTTTCTTTTGTTAAATCAATAACTTTAGCAATTGTCAAACTATCATAAAAATGTTTCAAATATACTTCTTTTTCTTCTGTTATCCCAGTTAAATTCATAACTTTATTCCATTCTACTAAAAGTTGATAATACTTATCTAGTTGGTGTAATTGTTCCTCGGTTAATTGAATACCTAATTTATTTATTTCTTGTATAAATTCCTTTTTATCCACGACTATACTCCTTTTTTAAATAAACCATTAAAATTGAAATATCGGCAGGATTTACACCACTTATTCTTAAGGCTTGAGCTATTGTTGTAGGTCTTACTTCTTTTAGTTTTTGCTTTGCTTCACTTGCTATATTACGGATTGCATCATAATTAATATCATCAGGTATTTTTTTGTTTTCCAAATTATTTAGCTTTTCTGCTTCTTTTAATGCTTTAGCTATATATCCTTCGTATTTTATTTCTATCTCAACTTCTTCTATTACTTCTTCACTATAATCAATATCTAAATATTTTTTAACAATATTCATATCTATTTCAGGTCGTCTTAATAAATTATAAAAAGTTATTCCATCTTTTAAGATTGCAGAATTGATTGATGTTAGAAATTCATTTACTTCAGCATTGGGATTTAATTTATTATTTTGTAATAGTTCTTTTAATTCTTTTATTTTTTCCTTTTTATTTAAGAATTTTTGATATCTATCTTCATCTATTAAACCAACATTATGACCAATCTCTCTTAATCTTAAATCGGCATTATCATTTCTTAATAATAAACGATATTCTGCTCTTGATGTTAATAAACGATAAGGATCTCTTACTCCTTTTGTTACTAAGTCATCTATTAAAACACCTATATAAGCTTCATTTCTTTTTAAAATTAATGGTTCTTTTCCTTCTAATTTCAAAGATGCATTTATTCCGGCAATCAAACCTTGGCATGCAGCTTCTTCATAACCACTAGTTCCATTTATTTGTCCCGCTGTATATAGACCATCTATTAACTTTGTTTCAAGAGATTGTTTCAATTGTGTTGGATATATTGCATCATATTCAATAGCATAGGCATATTTTAATATTTTAGCATTCTCTAACCCTGGTAAACTATGAACCATTAATTCTTGAACATCGTGAGGCATACTTGTTGAAAAACCTTGTAAATATATATCATCATAGTATAAACTTTCTGGTTCTAAGAACAATTGATGTTTTTCTTTATCTGCAAATCTTACAACTTTGTCTTCAATAGAAGGACAATATCTTGGACCTATACCTTTTATATCATCTAATCCACCATACATACTAGCTTTATGAAGATTATCTCTGATAATTTTATGTGTTTCTGGTGTTGTATAAATTAAATGGCATGATATTTGATCTTCTATTTTATATTGTGGTTTTCTATCAAAACTAAATGATAATAACTTATTGTCACCTTTTTCTTCTCTTGTTTTTGTAAAGTCAATTGTATTTTTATCTATTCTTTGTGGTGTTCCGGTTTTTAATCTTATAATTTTAAAACCTAATTTTTCTAAATTATCACTTAAGTGCATACTTGGTCTTTCGCCATGAGGACCTTGTCTTGTTCTTGTATCACCAACCAAAATATCAGCTTTTAAATATGTTCCTGTTGTTAAAATAACAGCTTGGGCATAAATTTTTTCTCCAGTTTCTAAAACCACACCTTTTATCTTGTCATTTTCAACAATTAAATCTTCTACCAAAGACTCTTTAATTTCTAAATTTGGCGTTGATGATAAAGTTTTTAACATTTCTTTAGGATATGTTACTTTGTCACCTTGAGCGCGCAATGCTTGTACTGCTGGACCTTTTCCACTGTTTAACATTTTTATTTGAATTTGACCTTTATCAGCATTGACACCCATTTCACCACCTAAAGCATCAATTTCTCTTACAACTATGCCTTTAGCACTGCCACCAATTGATGGATTACATGGCATATCTGCAATATTTTTTATATTTCCTGTTATTAATAATGTTTTATGACCTTTTCTTGCACTTGCTAAAGAGGCTTCACATCCAGCATGTCCACCACCAACAACAATTATTTCATATTCCATAGTTTCACCTACTTTCCTAAACAAAATTGACTGAATAATTGATCTATTAACTCTTCTTCATAAGTTTCCCCAATTATTTCACCTAATATATTCCAACTATCTTTAATATCTATTTCTACCATATCTATTGGATAATTATCATCTATACCTTTATCAGCATTTTTTAAAGACTGCATAGCTTGTTTTAATAAAGAAATACTTCTAGCACTGCTTAAATAAGATAAATCTTCTGTTTCTATTTTTTCTAGATTATAAAGTTCTTTTATTTTATTTTTTAAATCATCTATACCTATATTTTCTTTTGCACTTATATATACACAATCATTATCGTTTAAATCCAACTTTTTAGTTAAATCACATTTATTAATAACAATTATATGATTTTTATTTTTTAACTGATTTATTATATTTTTATCTTCTGATGTTATATCTTCGTTATTATTTAATAAAAACAATACTAAATCAGCTTTTTCTATTAAGCTTAAACTTTTTTCTACACCAATTTTTTCAACAACATCTTCAGTTTGTCTAATTCCAGCAGTATCTATTATATTTAAAATAATTCCATCTAAATTTATTTTTCCTTCGACTATATCTCGTGTTGTTCCTTCTATATCAGTCACTATTGCTTTATCTTCTTCTAGTAATCTATTTAATAAACTACTTTTTCCTACATTTGGACGACCAAGAATTAAAACATCTATACCATCTTTTATAATCTTTGTATTTTCACTATGATCTATTATTTCTTTTAATTCTTTTATTATATTAGTTATTTGAGGTTTAATTATTTGTGTAGATAATACAGCTATATCATCATATTCTGGATAATCAATATTTACTTCTATATTAGCGAGAATTTCAACTATTTCTTTTCTTAATTTTTTAATAAGTTCAGAAGAATTTCCACTTAGCTGATTTATTGCTAAATTTCGAGCTTTTTCTGTTTTAGAATTAATTAAATCCATTACACCTTCAGCTTCTATTAAATCGATTCTCCCATTTAAAAAAGCTCTTTTAGTAAATTCACCTGGTTCCGCTAAACGACAACCATTATTTAATAATAACTCTAATACTTTATTTGTTGTAGATATTCCACCGTGGCAATTAATTTCTACGGTATCTTCTGTTGTAAAACTTTTAGGTGATTTCATAATAGATATCAAAACTTCATCTATTATTTTTTCATTTTCAATTATATGACCGTAAGTTATAGTGTGTGTTTGTTGCTTTGTCAAATCTTTACTTTTAAAAATATTATTTACTATTTTTATTGCTTCCGGACCACTTACTCTAATAATTGATATTGCACCTACGCCTAGTGATGTTGCTATTGCAGCTATAGTATCTTCCATAATAATTTCTCCTTTGCTAGATATATTTTAGTATTAAATAGTATTTTAGTCAACAAAAAAATAAAGGGTTTTATTCCCCTTTATAACTTATTACTACATATCTGTTTGGATTTTCCCCAAAACTTTCTGATTTTAAATCTTCAAATTTTGCAATAACATTGTGTACACATCTGCGATCGTAAGAATTCATTGGATCTAATTTAACATCGACATGTGATTTCAAAACATCCCTTGCTATTTTTTTTATTTCGTATTCTAAATTTTTTTGTTTTTTTGCTTTATAGTTTGAAGCATCAAGATTTACTTTGATATTAAATCCTATCTTATTATTAATCGTACTTTTTATTAAGGTTTGAAGTGCTGATAATGTTCTTCCTTCTTTACCTATTATAATAGCATTATTATCTGATACTAAAACAATATATAAGATATCTTCTTTAAATCTAACTTCACTTTTAATTTGAACTCCAAAGTTATTGCTTAGTTCTTCTATATAATCTTTTACAAAAACTATAATGTCTTCCTTTTTTGCTACTTCATAAATATATTTTTTAGCTTTAAATAATGAACCATCTTCTTCTTTTTCACGAATAAATAAATTTTCTTTAGAAGTATTTAATTCATTTAACATTTGTTTTTCTATTTCTTCTTTATTTTTTCCTTCATATTTATATAACATTTGCATTTTTCTTACTCCTTTTAACTAATAAATTTTGTAAAATAGTAAATCCACTATTAAAAATCCAATATAATGCGATTCCTGATGAAATTGATAATGATGCTATTGAAATAAATATGATTGAAATATTACTCATCATTTTCATTTGTTTTTCTTGTTCTTCGCTCATTGTAGCTGTCGCATTTAATTTAAATGAGTAATATGTTGTAGCTATAACTAAAATAACAAATATTAAATAATAGAATTTGCCATTTGACATTGCTGTTAAAGGACTAGTTCCTAATTGAAAGCATAATAATTTTTCTTCAAATAATGCAGGTATTCTGTTCATAGCTTCATAAAAAGCAAAGAATAATGGAATTTGAATGAATGAAAATAAACATCCTGATAATGGGCTTATTCCATATTTTTTATAAATAAGCATCATTTCTTGTGATTTTTGCATCATCGCTTCATTATCTTGTCTATTTTTATATTTCTTTTCTAATTTGTCTAAGTCAGGTTTGGCTTTTTTCATATTTTCAGATTGTAAAGCTGTTTTTTTAGTAACTGGATATAAAATTAATCTTATTGCAAGAGTAACTAATATTACTGAAATACCATAATTTTTTACTAAATTACCTAACTTTATTATAATCCAAGCTAATGGTTTAACAAATATTGTTGTCCAAATACCCTCGTATCCACCAGACGTAATTTTAAAATTTTCACAATCAACTAGTGAGTCAACATCAACATTATTTTCTTTATATAGATTTAAAGTTTTTTCATCTTTTGGCTTACATAATATGTTTTCAACCAAATTTTGACCTGTAACTGTATTTTGAACTACCTTTTTTTCATCATTTTTTAAAATTTTAGTACACCCTGTTAATGATATCATAACAACAAATAATACTAAAAGTATCTTTAATTTATTTTTTTTCATTATTTTTCTCCTTAATTATATTTAATTTGTGAAATGCTTCAAGTAAAATTTTTTCTTTTTCTTGATAAGTTTTTTCTAATAAACCTTTCCTTACTATTATAATACAATTAATTCCTTTTTCATAGTTATTTTTATCAATTATATTTTTTAACTGTCTCTTGATTTTATTTCTTATTACAGCATTACCTATTTTTTTACCGACAGATAAACCAAAATGATAAGTATTATTTTCTGTTTTTTCTAAATAAATTATATAATCTTTATATTTATATGATTTATTATTTTTTATTATTCTATCAAAATCTAAGCTTTTCTTTATTATATTTTCTTTTTTCATAAGGCACCTTCTTTAAACTAAAAGCCACTGTTAAGCAGTGGCCTTAAATTAATGTGATAAAACTTTACGACCCTTTCTTCTTCTAGAATTGATCATTTTAGTTTTCATACGAGCTAAAAAACCCATTTTTTTACTTCTTTTTCTATTGTTTGGTTGAAATGTTCTTTTCATATTCCACCTCCTAAAGCCTATATTTCATCGCTTTAACCATTATATAGATATTTTTCTTATTTGTCAAATATTTTTTAGCTATTATTATAACTTTTTTCCACAAGTATTTTTAATATATTTTATAATATCTAACCATATTTTCCACAGCATATGTGGAAAACTTAATAACAACCAAAATTATATGTTAATTACTTTTCCACATCTTATGTTGAAAAGTATGTTTTTATCTTATTATTTAATGTCAATTTGTGTGGAAAATTGTGTTAATTTGTCGATTTTTGCGTTTTTCCACAGTTTAATATTGGTTTTTATATTTTTTTGGTGTAAAATAATGTTAACTGTTATTAAAGTGAGGTGTTTTGTGTGGATATTAATACAATATGGAGCTTATTTCTTGAAAAAATAAAAGCTGAATTAGATCCTATACTATATGAAACATGGTTTATGGACACTAAATTAATAGAACTAAACGATAATACAGCCAAAATTTTAGTTCCCATGCAAGTACATAAGAAACATTTAAAAGAAAATTATAATAATTTAATAGAAGAAATTTTCACAGAGATAACTGGTAGCAATTTTAAATTTGAATATTTATTAGAAGAAGAAATTGTTAAAAATGTTACAATTGATGTTGATAAAGTAGGGGTTCCATCTAATAATTTATTTGAATCTAATCTTGATCCTAAATACACTTTTGATAATTTTATTGTGGGAAATAGTAATAAATTTGCTAAAGCAACTTCTTTAGCGGTAGCAGAACAACCTGGTTTTATGTATAATCCTTTATTTATATATGGTAGTAGTGGACTAGGAAAAACACATTTAATGCACGCAATAGGTAATTATATTGTTAAAAATAGTAATAAAAAAGTTTTATATGTCACAAGTGAAAAATTTGTTGATGATTTTCTAAATATTTATAGAAAAAATAAAGATGAAAATAATTTTGATGCTGTTGATGAATTTAAAAATAAATATAGAAATGTTGATGTTTTAATGATTGATGATATTCAATACCTAGAAATAGCTAGTAAAACACAACAAGAATTTTTCAACACATTTAATGAATTACATTGTAATAATAAGCAAATAATTATTTCTTCTGATAGATCACCGGATGATTTAAAAAAATTAGAAGAAAGACTTAGAACAAGGTTCAATTGGGGATTAACAATAGATATTCTACCACCAGATTTTAAATTAAGAATGGATATAATAGACAAAAAAATAGAAGCTAATGATGTGTGCAATGATTTTCCTATAGAGGTTAAAGAATATATTGCCAGCAATTGTACATCTGATATTAGAAAATTAGAAGGTGCAATAACTAGAGTTTTTGCTTATGCAACCATAATGAATGGTTCTGATATTACAATTGAACTTGCAACAGAAGCACTAAAAGACTATTTTGTAAAAAGTATTATATCAAAAAATAAAATTGAACAAGTACAACAATTAATTGCAAATGCTTACAATATATCTGTTGAAGATATTAAAAGTAAAAAAAGGATGGCAAGTATTTCTGTACCAAGGCAAGTAGGAATGTATATTTGTAGAACTTATTTAGCTGAATCATTGCCTAAAATAGGATTAGAATTTGGTGGAAAAGATCATACAACTGTTATGCATTCAGTAGATAAAATTAAAAAAGAAATAAAAACTAATCATGAATTAGAAGAACAAATTAATAAAATTGTTAATCAAATTAAATAAAAAGTGGAAAAATTAAAATTTTAAAATTGTTTTCCACAGTTATTCTAATATTAAATTACTTTATTTTTTAACAAATAATTAAGTTTTAAACATTTTACACATTAATAATAAAGATAATAATTAAAATAATAATAAATTAGGGAGGTTTTTTATGAAATTAAAAATTAAACAAAATATATTAATGGAGCATTTAAATTACGTTATTAAGGGAATATCAAATAAAAATTTAATACCAATTTTAAATTGTATAAAATTTGAATTAAAAAGTGAGGGTTTATACTTATTAAGTACTGATAATGAAATATCAATAAAAACATTTATCAAAAAAGAAGATATTGAGAATATTGATACACTTGGTGATATTGTAGTATCTGGTAGATATATATATGATATTATTAAAAAATTACCAAATGAAATAATTGATATAGAAGAAGTTATGGATTCTAAAATCTTTATTAACACAAAAAATTCTTCTTTTAATTTAAATTGTAATCTAGTAAACGATTTTCCAAAATTAGAATTAGAAGAAAGTAAAAATCCTATTGTTTTAAATCAAAAAGTATTTAAAAATATAATAAATCAAACTATATTTGCAACATCTACACAAGAATCAAGACCTGTATTAACTGGTATAAATTTAAAAATAAATCAAGATATTTTAGAATGTACAGCAACAGATTCATATCGATTAGCAAGTAAAAAAATAAAATTACCATTTGAAAGTAATGAAAAAATAAATATAATAATTCCAACTAGAAATTTAAATGAATTGTTAAAGTTATTAAATGATGATGAAGCTGAAATAAAAATTCATATATTTAATAATAAAATTATATTTATGTTTGATACAATTATATTTATGTCAAGATTGATAAATGGCTCTTATCCTGATACATCAAAATTAATTCCAGAAGAGTTTTCAACAGAAATAATAGTAAATTTAAAAGATTTATATAATTCTATCGATAGGGCATCGTTATTAACAAATGAAGCAGATAAAAATACAGTAAAATTAAGTATAGTAGATAATAAAATTTTATTAAGATCTAATATTCCTGAAATTGGTAATGTGGAAGAAAAATTAGATATTATAGAAAGTAATAATAATGATATAAAAATAGCTTTTAGTTCTAAATTTATGATGGATGCATTAAAAGTAATGGAATGTGATAATGTTAAATTATTATTTAATGGCGAAATAAAACCTATAATTATTAAAGATGCATCTAATGATGATTTGATTCAATTAATATTACCTATAAGAACATATTAGTTAACAAATTTTAAGGAAAATATTAAATTTTCCTTTTTTTTCGACAAAAATCGACAAAATTTGACAAAAAATTAATGTATAAGAAAGGAAATTTCCATTTTTTGTGGAAATTTATAAGTAGGGAGGTGAATTTAATGTTGCATAGTTATGAGATTAATATTGGTACTTTAGCAATCGTTCCTATAGATGAAACCACAACTAGAATAATAGAAATAGGAAATGAATACATAATTGACAAACCTGTTTTTGAAATTATAAATGAAAGTTGTTGCTATTATGGAAGTAATTATCAAGGTAGATATGAAGGTACTAAAAATATGTTAGGAATGAGCTATAAATTACCCATCATAGTAGAAGAGAGTAGAAGTATTATCTTTTTTCCAACTGCATCACCAAGATTAGTAGAATGTGCTTGGATTTCTTTAAATAATTTAAAAAATTATGTTAGATGTAATAAGGGTTCCAATATTACTTTTAAAAATGATACTAATTTGAATTTAGATATTTCTATATTTACATTAGAAAGTCAAATTTTACGTGCATCTCGTTTAGAATCAATTTTAAGAAGTCGAAAAAACCAATAATAATAAAAAAATAGGTAAAAATACCTATTTTTTTGCTTTTTATTATCAAATTTATGATATAATATATATGATGTATAGGAATATTAAAAATATACTTTTTTTCTTCTACAGCCTTAAAAATATCAAAAACAGGGGTGTTATATGTATTTGAGTAAGATAAAATTACATAATTTTAGAAATTATGGAAAAATAGTATTAGATTTTACTCCTGGCATTAATATTATCTATGGAAATAATGCTCAAGGAAAGACAAATTTATTAGAATCTATATATTATTTATCGGTAACTAAATCACATCATTCTTTTTTGGATAATAATTTAATAAAGAATGGGGAAGATAGTTTATTTGTTGAAGGTATTATTAAAGATAATGATTTAACCAATAAATATTCTATAGAATTAATTAATCACAAAAAATTATTAAAAATAAATGATGATAAAATTAATAAAATTAGTGATTATATATCTAACATTAATACAATTTTCTTTTATCCTGATGATTTAAATTTGATAAAAGGTAATCCAGAAGTAAGAAGAAGATATTTAAATATCCAATTAAGTCAATTATCAAGTATATATTTTAAAAATATAAGCGACTATAATAAATTATTAAAAATTAGAAATGATTATCTAAAAAAATATGTTGATAGAATCGATTTTGATGAAAATTATTTTGATATTATAACAGATCATTTGATTGATAAAAGTATTTATATATATAAAATGCGAAAAAAATATATTGCAAAAATCAATCAATATAGTAAACTTATTAGTAAAAAAATATATAATAGCGATAATTATGAAATTGTATATAAAACTAATTTTGATCATTTTGATTTTAATGATGAAGATATTAAATTTAAAATAAAAGAGGAATATAAAAAGAATTTATATAGGGATAAAAAATATAAAATCACATTGTTAGGTCCTCAAAAAGATGATTTTGAGTTTATATACGAGAGTAAAAATTTAAAATTGTATGGTTCACAAGGTCAACAACGTTTAGGTGTTTTAGTGTTTAAATTATCTGAAATAAATATTTTTAATGATTTTAAACAGACAAAACCTATATTACTTTTAGATGATGTATTTAGTGAATTAGACAATAATAAAAAAAATAGTTTACTAAACTATATTAATAATGAAATTCAAACAATTATAACAACAACAGATTTATCAAATTTAGATGAAAACTTAATTAATACATCTAATCTAATAAAGATAAATGGTGGAAAAATAGAAGAGGTGGAATAAAATGGAACAAAATAATCAACATTATGATGCATCTGATATTCAAGTATTGGAAGGTTTAGAAGCCGTTAGAAAACGTCCTGGTATGTACATAGGAACAACAGATGTAAAGGGATTACATCATTTGGTATGGGAAATAGTAGATAACTCTATAGACGAAGCTTTAGCTGGATATTGTAATAATATTGAAATAATAATTAATAAAGATAATTCTATAACAGTTAAGGATAATGGTAGAGGTATTCCTGTTGGAGTACATCCTAAGACGGGATTATCTACAGTAGAAACTGTTTATACTGTATTACATGCTGGTGGAAAATTTGGAGGAGGAGGATATAAAGTATCCGGAGGTCTTCATGGAGTAGGAGCTAGCGTTGTTAATGCTTTATCTAAATGGGTAACAGTAACAGTTTACAAGGATTCAAAAATATATGAAGCAAAGTTTGCTGATGGTGGAAAAATCGTTCAAAAATTAACCGTTATAGGTGATTGTGATCCAAATAGAACAGGAACAACAGTTTCATTTAAACCGGATCCAGAAATTTTTGATACTGATATATATGATTATGAGACATTAAAAACAAGAACTAGAGAATTAGCTTTTTTAAATAAAGGTTTAAGATTAACATTAAGAGATGATAGAGATGATGAAGATACAACTGGAGAAGTATTTCATTATGAAGGAGGAATAAGTGAATATGTAAGATATTTAAACAGAAATAAAACACCAATTCATGAACAAATAATTCACTTAGAGGGTGAAGATGATGGTGTTATGTTTGAAGTTGCTATGCAATATAATTCTGGTTACACCGATAGTATTTACTCATTTGTTAATAATATTAACACTCATGATGGTGGTACTCATGAAGAAGGAGTTAGAAGAGCTTTAACTCGTATAATAAATAATTATGCAAGAAAGAATAATTTTTTAAAGGAAAAAGATGATTCTTTAACTGGTGATGATGTTAAAGAAGGATTAACAATGATTGTTTCTTGTAAACATCCTAATCCACAATTTGAAGGTCAAACAAAGGGAAGATTAGGAAATTCAGAAGTAAGAAAGCTTGCCGATAATGTTTTTTCTGCGGGATTTGAAAGATTTTTAATGGAAAATCCAGATGAAGCTAAATTAATAATAGAAAAAACAATGACAGCAGCACGTGCTAGAGTTGCTGCAAAAAAAGCAAGAGAATTAACTAGAAGAAAAAGTGATTTGGATGTTGTTAATTTTGGTGGAAAATTAGTTGATTGTAAGGATAAAGATCCTAAAATATGCGAAATATTTTTAGTCGAGGGAGATTCGGCTGGAGGATCTGCTATTAAAGGTAGAAATTCAATGACTCAGGCTATTTTACCTTTAAGAGGTAAAATACTTAATGTGGAAAAAGCAAGATTAGATAGAGCTTTATCAAATGAAGAAATTAGAACAATAATAACAGCTTTTGGAACAGGTATAGGGACTGAATTTGATTTAAGTAAGTTGAGATATCATAAAATAATAATCATGACCGATGCCGATGTCGATGGATCACATATTAGAGTATTGTTGTTAACTTTATTTTATAGATTCTTTAGACCAATAGTAGAGGCAGGACATGTATATGCAGCTCAACCACCATTATTTTGTATAAAACATGGTAAAACAATTAAATATGTATTAAATGAAGAAGAGAGAGATTCTTATTTAGCTTCATTAAATCCTAATACAAAATATGATATAGCTCGTATGAAAGGTTTAGGAGAAATGGATGCAGAAGAATTAAATGAAACAACAATGGATATAAATACAAGAATACTAAGAAAAATAACTGTAGATGATTTAATAGCTGCAGATGAAGTATTCTCTAAATTAATGGGTGATGAAGTAGAACCAAGAAGAGAATTTATAGAAGAAAATGCAGTTTATGTAGAAAATTTGGATATATAGGAGGTGTAGCATATGGATCATAGTAGAGATAGATTAGAAGAAAATAACATAGTAGAAGAGGTAAAATCATCATTTTTAGAGTATTCTATGAGTGTAATAGTATCACGTGCTTTACCAGATTTACGTGACGGTTTAAAGCCAGTTCATCGTAGAATTTTATGGTCAATGTATGAATCTGGATATACACCAGACAAACCTCATAAAAAATCAGCTCGTATAGTCGGAGATGTAATGGGAAAATATCACCCACATGGAGATTCTTCAATATATGAAGCAATGGTAAGAATGGCTCAAGATTTTAATTATCGTCATATGTTAGTGGACGGACACGGTAATTTTGGTAATATTGAAGGGTATGGAGCAGCAGCAATGCGTTATACTGAATCTAGATTATCAAAAATATCATTAGAATTACTAAGAGATATTAATAAAGATACTGTTAATTTTATTCCAAACTTTGATGAATCAGAAAAAGAACCATCAATATTACCATCAAGGTTTCCTAACATATTAGTTAATGGAACAATGGGTATTGCTGTAGGTATGGCTACTAATATTCCACCACATAATTTAGGAGAAGTAATAGATGGATGTATTGCTTATATTGATAATCCAGATATTGATACTTTAGGTTTGATGGAATATATAAAAGGACCAGATTTTCCTACTGGTGGCATAATTTTAGGTAATAGTGGTATAAAAAAAGCTTATGAAACAGGCCGTGGTACTATTACTATAAGAAGTAAGGCTACTATAGAAGAAAAAGATGGAAAAAATTATATAGTAATTGATGAAGTTCCATATGGCGTTAATACAATGGAATTAAAAAATAAAGTTGCAGAATTAGTACATAATAAAACAATAGATGGTATTTCTGATTATCATACCGACTTAAAAGATGGTATTAAAATAACTATTACATTAAAAAGAGATGCAAATCCACAAGTTGTTTTAAATAATTTATATAAACATACTCAATTTCAAACAAATTATGGAATTATATTTTTAATGCTTGATAATGGTGTTCCAAAAACTCTTGGACTTAAAGATATCATAACTAAATATATTGACTACCAAAAAGAAATTATTATAAGAAGAACAAGATTTGATTTGAACAAATGTGAAGCTAGAGTTCATATTTTAGAAGGATTAAAAGTTGCTTTAGACAATATTGATGAAGTTATTAAGATAATTAAAGCCTCAAAGACAGATGATATAGCTAAAGAACAGTTAATGTCTAAATTTCCTTTAGATGAAATTCAATGTGAAGCTATTTTGGAAATGAAGTTAAGAAGATTAACTGGTCTAGAAAAAGATAAGATTGAAAATGAATTAAATGATTTATTAGAACGTATTAAAGAATTAAAGGCAATTTTAGGTTCTGAACAAAAAGTATTAGATATAATTAAGTTAGAATTAACTGAAATTAAAAATAAATACAGTGATGATAGAAGAACAAAAATTGATATGACAGCCATAGATTATATAGAAGATGAATCATTAATACCGGTTGAAGATATTGTAATTACTTTGACTAATAGGGGATATATAAAACGTGTATTAAGTGATAATTTTAAATCTCAAAATAGAGGTGGGGTTGGAATTAAAGGAATGTCTACAAATGAAGAAGATTTTGTACAATATTTACTTTCTATGACAACTCATGATTATATATTATTCTTTACAAATAAAGGAAAAGTATATAGATTAAAAGGTTATGAAATTCCTTTATTTAATAGACAATCAAAAGGAATTCCAATAATTAATTTATTACCAATAGAAAAGGAAGAAGTTGTTAAAGCTATGTTAAAGATAGAAAACAATGATGAATCTAAATATATTGTATTTTGTACACAAACCGGTTTAGTTAAGAGAACTAAACTTGAAGAATTTGATAGTATTAGATCAAATGGTAAATTTGCAATAACATTAAGAGAAGATGATGAATTACTAGATGTTAAGAAAACTACTGGAGATAATCAAATTTTAATAGCATCTTCAAATGGAAGAATGATCAGATTTAAAGAAGATGAAATCAGAGTTATGGGTAGAAGTGCTGCCGGTGTTAAGGGAATTGAAGTTGATGATGGAAAAGCTGTAGGATGTGAAGTTTCTGATCCAAATAAAAACGTATTAATAGTTACTGAAAATGGATATGGAAAGAAAACTAGCATAGATGAATACAGAATGACACATCGTGGTAGTAAAGGTGTAAAAGCCTTAAATATAACAGAAAAAAACGGCAATATAGTTGCTTTCAGAATGGTTGAAGGTGATGAAGATTTAATGATTGTTACTAATTCTGGAATAATCATACGTTTAAATTTAACGCAAGTATCTAACACAGGAAGAGTAGCTCAAGGTGTAAGATTGATAAATTTAAAAGATAATCAAAAAGTCGGGAATATATCAATACTAAAAAAAGATGATAATGATGGAACCGAAGATGTCGTCGAATCAACAAATGAAAAATAAAAAGAATGTTTCACACGAAACATTTTTTTCTTTTTAAAATTATTTCCTGGGAAATAATTTATACAAGAAATTATATATGTTTCACGTGGAACATATATAATAATTTTTAATTTAATTATAAATTAGACCATATAAGTGTTGAAAAAATATTAAAAATATAATATATTATTAATGCACAACATTTATGTTTGAACCAGGTCAGAATTGGAAAATAGCAGCCTTAAGATCCTCTAAATGTGTGTGCTTTTTTTATGATGTTCCACGTGGAACATTGCAAAATAGATTTATGTTTCACGTGAAACATTACAAAGGTGATAAAAAATGAACGATTTTATGGATTTAGCTTTAAAACAAGCATTAAAAGCATATAAAAAGCAAGAAGTACCTATAGGCGCCATTGTTGTTAAGAATGGAAAAATTATATCTAAAGCTTATAATAAAAAAGAAAATAAACAAATAACTACTAAACACGCAGAAATTATTGCTATAGAAAGAGCTTGTAAAAAATTAAAAACTTGGCATTTAGATGGATGTGAAATATATACAACTATGGAACCTTGTTTAATGTGCTACGGTGCAATAGAACAGTCACGAATAAGTAAAATTTATTATGGTTTAAAAAATATGAATTTTGGATTTAAAAGTAAATATAACATAGAAACAAAATTACAAATTTGTGAATGTAAAATATCGAATGAATATATTGATTATATAAAATCTTTTTTTAAAGAAAAGAGGCAAAATAATTAAAAAATAATATTCAAAATGATATAATAAAACAAGAGGTGATTAATATGTATCAAGCATTATATAGAAAATATAGACCGATAGATTTTTCTGATGTGGTAGGCCAAGATATAATAGTAAAAACACTATTAAATTCTTTAAAACTTGGTAATATAAATCATGCTTATTTATTTACGGGACCTAGAGGAACAGGTAAAACAAGTATAGCAAAAATATTAGCAAAATCAGTAAACTGTGAAAATCTAGTTGATGGTGTAGCTTGTAATAAATGTGTTAATTGCACACAAAATATTGATAAAAATCACGTAGATGTCATAGAAATAGACGCAGCTTCAAATAATGGTGTTGATGAAATAAGAGAATTACGTAATAAAGTTAATTTAGTACCTTCTTTAGGAAAATATAAGATATATATAATTGATGAAGTCCATATGCTTACTACAGGTGCCTTTAATGCTCTATTAAAAACATTAGAAGAACCACCAAAACATGCTATTTTTATATTAGCAACCACTGAACCTCAAAAAATACCTTTAACTATTTTATCAAGATGTCAACGATTTGATTTTAAAAAAATAAGTAATAATTATATTTTTAAAAGATTAAAAGATATTTGTGATAAAGAAAGTATAAAAATAACAGATGATAGTATAAGAGAAATAGCAAGATTGGCTGATGGTGGAATGCGAGATTCTTTAAGTATTCTTGATCAAGTTTCGTCTTTTACACAAAATGAAATAACAGTAGAAGATGTTCATTTGATTAATGGAACACTAACACAAGAAGAATTATCTAAATTTGCAATAGAAATTTTAAATAAAAATGTCTATGAAGTTTTAACAAAAATTGATAATTTTGATGAAACTGGTAAAAACTTTACTAAAATTTTAGAGGAATTAATATTGTTTTTTAAAAATGTATTAATAGTTGAAGAAGCACCACAATATTTAATTGATAGTAACTATGATATTGAGGTATATAAAAATATGTCTGGAATATTGTCAAAATTAGAATTAATTGATTTGATAGATACAATGAATCAAAATTTATCTGTTATAAAAAAAGGTACAGTACAAAGACTACAATTTGAATTATTGATTTTAAAGTTACTCAATTATGAAAAACCACAAAACAAACAATATGTATCAAATTCGATAAAAGAAAACCTTTCAGTAAGACCAATAGAAAATAAAAATGAATCAAAAACTGTAATAAAAAAAGAAAATGATTCATATAAAGTTGATAATTCGCTTACCCAGATTAATCAAGAAATAAAAGAAAAATTAAAAAAAATAAAGGAAATAAGAATCAATAATACTTTAGCAAAATTTAATAAAAAAGAATTAACAAAGATAAAATCATTAGAAGATGATTTAAAACCTCTTTTGATAAATCTAGATTATAGTAAATACGTTTCTATTATTCTAGATGGAAATTTAAAGGCAGCAAGCGAAAATTATCTTATTTATGTATTTAATACAGAAACTGATAGTGACCTATTTAACGAAAATATTTTAAAAATAGAAGAAATAGTTGCTAAAGTTTTTAAACATAATTATAAAGTTATTTCAACGGATAATATTTCCTGGGAAATAATTAAGAAAGAATTTAATTCACATCTTAAACAATATACATATATTGAAGAAACGGAAAGTATAGATCAGATATTAAAAAATGAAAATAAAAATGAAATAGAAAATTTATTTAGTGATGCAATAAATTACAATTAGGAGGAAAGATATTATGAATATGCAAGCTATAATGAAACAAGCTCAAAAATTGCAAAAAGATATGCTAGAAGCTCAAAATGAAATAAACAATAAAGTATTTGAATCAAAATCGTCTTTAGTAAGTGTTAAAATGACAGGTGCTAAAAAGTTGGTTGAAGTAAAAATTGATGCTGATACTATAGAAAGTGATGACATAGAAATGTTAGAAGATATGATTATGGTTGCTGTTAATGACACTTTAAAACAAATAGAAACAGAAACTGAAGAAAAATTAGGTAAATATACTCAAGGAATGCCAGGTTTATTTTAATGTATAATTATCCAAAAAGTATAAGAAATTTAATAGATAGTTTGAAAAAATTACCTAGTGTTGGTGAAAAATCAGCAGAACGCATGGCTTTATCAATATTAGAAGAAGATAAAGATCAAGTTGAATTTTTTGCTAAATCTTTATTAGATGTAAAAAATAAAATTAAAAAATGTAAAATTTGCAATAATTTTTCGGAAGAAGATATTTGCGAAATATGTAGTGACAAAAATCGTAAAAATGATGTTCTATGTGTTGTAGAATATCCTAAAAATATAATTATGTTTGAAAGAACGGAATCATTTTCGGGAAAATACCATGTTTTAAATGGGTTAATTTCTCCATTAGATGGAATAACACCAGATGATATAAATATCAAATCTCTAGTGGATAGAGTAGAAAAAGAAAAGATTAAAGAACTAATTATCGCAGTCAAACCTAGTATAGAAGGAGAAACAACAGCATTATATATTTCAAAGATATTTGAAAACACTCAAGTACTAGTTACTAAAATTGCTCATGGAGTTCCATTAGGAACAGATATGGATTATATTGATACTTTAACTTTAGAATTAGCTTTAGAAGATAGAAAAAAAATATCTAATTAAGCATTTATCTTCATATCATTTATAGAGGTGAAGATATATGTTAAAAAAAATATTTCAAATATTAAAAAAAATAGTTTTTTCAATGTTCTTAATTTATGGTTATAATTTAATTGCAGTACCACTAGGAATTTTGGTACCTTTAAATATATTGACTGTCCTATATGTTGCTATATTTGGGGTGCCAGCATTACTATCATTAATTGCATTGATATTTTTTGTATTTTGATAGAAAGGGAGTATGATATGCTTAGTGAATATTATGCAGATAATCATATAGCTTGTGAAATATTATATAGACAATTAAAAAATCAAAATATTTCTCATGCATATATTATAGAAACTAATAATTACTATAGAGGTTATGATTTTGCTTTATCGTTTGCTAAAGCTATACTATGTCCTACAAAAAATATAGAACATAATCTTTGCAGTGATTGTGACCTTTGTACACAAATTGATAATGGTAATAGTACAGAGTTGGAAATAATAAAACCGGATGGTATGTGGATAAAAAAAGACCAATTAAGTGGCCTTCAAAAAGATTTTTCTACTAAAGCTGTTACAGCATCAACAAAAGTATATATTATAGATCAAGCAGAAAAAATGAATGAAGCAGCAGCAAATTCTATTTTGAAATTTTTAGAAGAGCCAGAAGACAATATAGTTGCAATATTAGTTGTAAATAATGCTGAGATGTTACTCGATACAATTTCTTCAAGATGTCAAAAAATAAAATTAATAAATAAAAAAAATGTAATAGGAAATACAGATTTAGAACGTGTAGCAAATTATATATTTGATGACAAAACAAAGCAAATGGAATTTATTCAAAATGAACAAAGTAAAAATATGTTAAATTCTATTATTAAATTTATTAAATCTATAGAAAATAACAAAAGAGAAACACTTTTAAAAGAAAACACAATGTGTTCAATAATTTTAAAGGATAAATTACTTTTTCAAGAGTATTTAAAAATATTGTTGTTAATATACAACGAGGCTTTAAATTATAAAATAATAAAATCTGAAAAAATATTTGTAGAAAACAAAGATATATTAGAATTAATAACTTCAAAAAATGATACTGATAAATTAGCAAACAAAATATTAACAATATTAAAAATAGAAGATAGATTAAAATATAATTGTAATCTTAATTTAGTATTAGACAAATTAATTTTAATGTTAGAAGGTGATTAAATGATAGAAGTAGTTGGAATTAAATTTAACAATAATAATAAAACTGTGTATAATTTTTTACCAGGAAATAAAAAATTAAAAAAGGGAATCACTGTAATTGTAGAAACAGAAAAGGGTTTAGAATTTGGTACGGTTGAATTAGAAAATTATAATATCGATAAAAAGAAGTATAATAAGCCATTAAATGAAATAGTTCGTATAGCTACAAAAGAAGATTTTTTAAAAAATAAAAAAAATCAACAAATTGAAAAGAAAGCTTTGGTTTATTGTAAAGAATTAGTAGAAAAAAATAACTTGAATATGACTTTAGTTGATGCTCATTATACCTTTGATCGTGAACAATTACTTTTTAGATTTTTATCAGATTCTAGAATAGATTTTAGAAATTTAGCCAAAGAATTAGCCAATAAATATAAAACAAGAATTGAATTAAGGCAGATAGGATCAAGAGATAAAGCTAAAGAAGTTGGTGGATGTGGTTTATGTGGTCAACAATTATGCTGTTCAAGATTCTTAAAAGATTTAGACTCAGTATCTATTAATATGGCAAAAAATCAAAATATAGCGCTTAATCCTTCTAAAATAAATGGTCTATGTGGCCGTTTATTATGTTGTTTAAAGTATGAAGATGAAAATTATAAATGTTGTAGAAAAGGTTTGCCAAAAATTGGACAAACTGTTTCAACAGAAAAAGGTGAAGGAAAAGTAATAAACTTAGATATACTAAATAAACGATATTCAGTAGATGTTCCTAAAATAGGAGTTATAGAGGTTCAATTAGAAGATGAAAGTTAAAAACTATTTATTAGGATATAATGACATGTATATTTTTCAAGATACAGAAAGTTTTAATTTTTCTTTAGATTCGGTTTTATTACCTAATTTTGTTACTTTAAATAAAAATATAACCAAAATAATGGATATAGGCTGTGGAAATGGACCGATTCCACTTATTTTATCTACAAAAACAAATGCTAAAATAATTGGCGTAGAAATTCAAAAGGATATCGCTGAACTAGCAAAAGAGTCAATTTTAGAGAATAATCTTTTAGAACAGATAACAATAATAAATGATGATATAAATGAGTTAAGTAAAAATATGGAAAGTGACTCTTTTGATGTGATAACTTGTAATCCACCATTTTTTAAAGTATGTCAACAATCTAAATTAAATAAAAATGATGCAAAAACAATCGCACGCCATGAAGTAAAATTAAATTTAGAAGATTTATTTAAAATATCTAGAAAATTATTAAAAAATAATGGTGTGGTCGCAATCGTTCATAGACCTGATAGATTAGTAGATATTTTATGTTCAATGCGAAACCATAATATTGAGCCTAAAAAAATAAGGTTCGTTTATCCTAAAATAGGAAAAGAGGCTAATATGGTCTTGGTTGAAGGTAGAAAAAATGGAAATCCAGGTTTAAAAATCTTAGAAAATTTAATTGTACATGAAGAAAATGGACAATATACAAAAGAAGTTTTAAAATATTTTGAGAGGTGAAAAGTATGTTTCAAAAAAGTTACGATGGAAGCCCAACTGTGTATTTAATTCCAACTCCAATCGGAAATTTGGAAGATATTACATTAAGAGCTGTTAATACATTAAAAATGGTTGAGGTAATTTTTTCTGAAGATACTAGAGTTACATCATTGTTACTAAATCATTTAAATATTAAGAAAAAACTTATATCAAGTCATGAATATAATGAAAAAGAAAATAAAGATAAGTTTTTAAAATATTTAGATGATGGGCATGATGTTGGTATTGTTACAGATAGAGGCACTCCAATTATAAGTGATCCCGGTTATGATTTAGTAAAAATTGCTATCGAAAAGGGATATAATGTAGTTGGTCTTCCAGGACCTACGGCACTTATTCCAGCTTTAATTACGTCTGGACTTAATCCATCGCCATTTTTATTTTATGGGTTTTTAAATAGTAAACAATCTAAAAGAAACAAAGAACTTGAAGAATTAAAAAAAGAAAAAGCAACTATAATTTTTTATGAATCACCTCATCGATTAAAAGAAACTTTGGAAGATATCTATAAAGTTTTTGGAAATAGGCGAATTTCTATTTCTAAAGAAATAAGTAAAAAATATGAAGAAGTCGTGCGAGGAACAATTGTTGATGTTATAGATAAATTTGATAATATAAAAGGTGAATTTGTTGTAGTTGTTGAAGGAAATACTGATTGTGTTGATTATACAAATATAAGTGTAGCAGAGCATGTTACCGCTTATATAAAAGAAGGAAATAGTGTTAATGATGCTATAAAATTGGTTGCGAAAGATAGAAATGTTGCAAAAAAAGAAATATATAATATTTATCACAATATAAGTAAGTAGGTGAATTATGAAATTAATTGTTGGATTAGGTAATCCAGGACGTGAATATGAAAAGACAAGACATAATGTAGGATTTATGGTTGTTGATAATTATATTTCAAATAAAGGTTTAGAGTTTAATAAAAATAAATTTAGTGGTTTATCTTGTGAAACTTCAATTAATAATGAAAAAGTTATATTTTTGAAGCCTCAAAAATATATGAATCTTTCTGGTGAAGTGGTTAGAGATTATGTTAAATTTTATAAAATAAATATTGATGATATACTTATTATTAATGATGATTTAGATTTACCAATTGGAAAAATTAAACTTCGCGAACACGGTAGTTGTGGTGGACATAATGGACTTAGAAATATAGAATTAAATCTTGGAAGTAATAATTATAAACGTTTAAAGGTAGGTATATCAAATGATAAAAGTATTGAAACAAAAGATTATGTTTTAGGAAAATTTTCTAGAGAAGAGTATGATGTTTTAGAACATGCTATTAAAATTAGTGCTAATATAATAGATGATTTTCTTTCAATGGATTTTGATAGATTAATGAATAAATATAATAAAAAGAACTAATGATACATATGTATCATTTTTGTCGTTAGGAGGTGAGTATTAATGAAAATAATAAGTTCAAAATTTAATTTTGACGCTTCAAATATAGTTGGTTTAAATAGTGAACTAAAAGCTATGTATTGCTATGAATTACTTAAAAAGAAAAATAAAGGTTTTTTAGTTGTAACAAATAGTTTATATGAAGCTAATACTTTGTATCAATATATAAATAATTATACAGAAAAAGTATTATTATTTCCCATGGATAACTTTTTAACTAGTGAAGTTTTAGCATCATCGCCTGAATTAAAAATAAAAAGAATTGAAACTTTGATAGAGTTATCTAAAAATAATAACTATATAGTTATAACTAATTTAATGGGATACTTAAAATATCTCCCTGACAAAGATAGATTTCTTAATGATATTTTAGATTTAAAAGCAGGTATGACATTTAATTTTAATAAATTAGTTGAAAGTTTGGTAGAATTAGGATATGAAAAGGAAACTTTGGTAGAAAAAACAGGTGATTTTGCTGTTAGAGGTTTTGTGATTGATATATATCCCGTATCTATGGAAAATCCAGTGCGATTAGAATTTTTTGATGATGAAATAGAAAGTATTAGAATTTTTGACGTTAATACTCAACTAAGTCTAAAAAAAACAGATCAAATATATGTATATCCTAATACAGATAATATAATTGTTAATAGTACACAAAATAGTAATATTAGAGATTTTTTAGACTCTGATTTGACTGTATTTAATGATTATGATGAAATAAAGCTAGGATATGAAGAAACTTTAAATGAAATAGTTGAATATAATATTTCCCAAGTATTAGAGAAAGATAAAAAATATATGTTTTCACTGGAAGAATTATTTCCTGGGAAATATATAAATTTTGTGTCTTTTGATAATTTAAATTTATCTAATAAAAAAATTTATGATGTTAAAGATTTTGATAATTTTTTTAAAGATAAATTGGAGTTAAATAATACTTTAAAAAAATATATTAAAAATAAGAAAACTATTATTATTTGCTTAGATAACAGATATCAATTAACTAATTTAGAGTTAATTTTAGATATAGATAATATTGTAGTTACAAACGAAGATGAAATATTTGATAATAAAATAAATTTAATCATAAAAAAGATAAATGATAGTTTTGAATGTGAAAATTATATAATTATTTCGTCTCGCAACATTTTTAATACAAAAGATAAGAATATAAAGTATAAAAGTAATTTTAGAATTGGAACAAAAATAAAGAATATTGATAAATTAAATCCTGGTGATTATATTGTTCATTATGCTCATGGAATAGGTAGATATCTTGGACTTACTACACTCAATAAAAATGGTTTAAAAAAAGACTATTTGCAAATAGAATATAAAGATGGTGATAAGTTATATATTCCTGTCGAGAAGATAGAGTTAATAACAAAATATTCATCAGGGGATGGAATTGTTCCGAAATTAAATAAATTAAATGGAACAGAATGGCAAAAGACAAAGCTAAGAGTTAAAAAGAAGGTTGAAAGTATAGCTGGAGATCTTATTAAACTTTATGCTGAAAGAGAAAATACTCAAGGTTTTGCCTTTGTGAAAGACGATAAAAATCAATTAGAATTTGAAAATGAATTTGAATTTACGCCAACAGAGGATCAGTTAAAAGCATCAGAAGAAATTAAACACGATATGGAAAGAATTGTTCCAATGGATAGATTGTTATGTGGAGATGTAGGATATGGAAAAACAGAAGTAGCATTTAGAGCTATTTTTAAGGCTGTTCTATCAGGTAAACAAGTGGCATTTTTATGTCCAACAACTATATTATCTAATCAACATTATAAAAATGCTTTAGAGCGTTTTAAAAATTATCCAATAAATATTGCTTTGCTTAATCGTTTTGTTTCTGCCAAAGAAACTACAAAGATATTAGAAGGCTTAAAAGAAGGTAAAATAGATGTTGTGTTTGGTACACATAAGTTATTAAATGACCAAATATCCTATAAAGACTTAGGTTTACTTATTATAGATGAAGAGCAAAGATTTGGTGTTAAACATAAAGAAAGAATAAAACAAATAAAAAGTAATATTGATGTTTTAACACTTTCTGCAACTCCGATACCAAGAACTTTACAAATGTCGATGTCAGGAATTAAAAATTTATCAGTTATTGAAACACCACCAGTTGATAGATTGCCGGTACAGACGTATGTATTATCTGAAAATAATCAAATTATTAGAGATGCTATTCATAAAGAATTAGCACGTCAGGGACAGGTATTTATTTTATATAATAAAATTAATAATATGGATGAAAAAATTCATGAGATTCAAAAATTAGTCCCTGAGGCTAGAATAACTAGTGCACATGGGCAGATGGATAAAACAGAGCTTGAAAATATTATGATGGCATTCATCAACAAAGAAAGTGATGTTCTTATTTGTACAACAATAATAGAAACAGGTATTGATATACCTAATGTTAATACTTTAATTGTTATAGATGCAGATCGTTTTGGTTTATCACAATTATATCAATTAAGAGGAAGGGTTGGTCGTAGTAATCGTATTGCCTATTGCTATTTAATGTACAACAAACATAAGATACTATCTGAAGTAGCTGAAAAAAGATTAAAAGCTATAAAAGAGTTTACAGAGCTAGGTAGTGGCTTTGCCATTGCAAAAAGAGATCTTTCTATACGTGGTGCAGGAGATATATTGGGAAGTGAACAATCAGGTTTTATAGATTCTGTTGGTATAGATATGTTTATGAAATTACTTGATGATGAGATTAATAAGCAAAAAGGAATTGTTACTCCTGAAACTAATGAGAGTGAAACGTTACCTTTAATAGAAGTAACAACAAATATTTCTGATAACTACGTAAAAGAAGATGACTTAAAAATTTATATTCATAAGTTAATAAACAATATTAATAATATAGATGAATTAAAGGATGTTCAAAATCAATTAGAAGATCGCTTTGGTAAATTAAATGAAGATATTATTATTTATATGTATGAAGAATTATTTGAGAAAAAAGCTAAAAAATTAGGTGTTAAAGATATAAAACAAAATAAAAATAATATAGAAATATGGCTACCATTAGATTTAACAAATAAAATAAAAATTGATGATTTATTCATCAATTTATCTAAAGTATCGCGAAAATTTAGATTTGGTATGCGTTTTAAAAGACTTGTTATAACTTTGGATATTGTTAATTTGGATAAACATTTTATTTATTATTTGATAGATTTATTGAATATATTAGAAAAAGCGTAGATATAGTATTTTCATACTAATATTACGCTTTTTCTTTTTCTAAAACATCCATTATAGTTGGAATAATTTGTTTTTTTCTAGATATAACGCCAGGAAGAGAAATCCCTTGGTAGAAATTATTGGAGAAGCAAGATTCTAAAATATTCTTTGCTGATTCGTTGTATAAACAATGTGAACAATTATTCATAATGTCAGTAATAAATAAAGCTACAATATCATAATTTAAATCTTTGCTTATTTTATTTAATAATTCTATATAAGTATTTTGATTTGTTAATATATGTTCAGGATTTAATGTAGAAACTTGGCCAATTCCAATTTTTTTATTGTTAATGGTGAAATTTTTAAAATCAGAATATATTATTTCTTCTGGTGTTTTATCTAATATGTTAGACCCAGCTTTAAACATATCATATGCAAAACTCTCATAATCAATATTTGTTTTTTCGCTAAGACTGTTAACTATCGCTTTATCTAGGTTTGTTGTAGTAGGAGATTTAAATAGTAATGTGTCAGAAAGAATAGCTCCCATTAATATTCCAGCTATTTCGTAAGGCATCTCAATATTATTTTCTTTAAAAAGTAAATAAATGATTGTACTAGTACTTCCTACTGTCATATTTCTAAAGTTAATTGGGATTTTTGTATCAGATACACTTATTTTATGATGATCTATAATTTCTAGTATTTCAGCTTCATCAATCCCATCTACGCTTTGCATATATTCATTGTGGTCAACTAAAATAACTTTTTGTTTATTTTTTTCGGAAGCATCAGCTAGTCTAATTACTCCTAAACATTTATTATCTTTATTTAAGACGGGATAATTACTAAATTTAGTTTTATTAGCTAATTCTATAAAGTCACTTAATTCATCATTCTCATACACATATGTTACATTTTTATCCATTTCTATAGCTGAAATATAGTTGCATAAACTAATTTTTTGTGAAACATTAAATGTATTATAATCTGTAGAAATAATATTAACATTATTTTCTTTAGCAATTTTTAAATGTTCTTCCTTAATTTGAATGCCATTAGTTAAAATTATCATTTTTATTCCTTGTTTAACTGCATATTCTATAATACTGTGTCTATCTCCTACGATTAAAATGGTGTTTCGATCTAACTTTACATTTTCAATAAATGTTGTACTTTTATATCCAGCAATTAATATTGTTCCTTCTATTTCTTCATCAAAAGAAGTTATTGCTTTGCCATTTAGAGTTTCAATAATATTTTGATATGAAGTGTTTAGTATTTCACTATTATTTTCTATTAAATCTCTAGCTATGTCCTTCATGCTAGTAGCGCCTAAAAATTCTCCATTAGAATTAATGATAGGCAAAGTACTTATTTTATTATTTTTGATATAGTTATAACAATTGAAAATAGACTTTTTTTCATCTATTTCATATCCTTTTGAATAATTTACATCTTTAATATGTAGTTTGACATCATTTAAATATTTAGGAACTGGTATTTTAAAATAGTTTAGTATATATTTGGTTTCATTATTAATTTCTCCCAAAATTCTTGGTTCAGTATTAAATCCTAGTTTATTTTTTAAGTATGATAACGCAATAGATGCAACGACGCTATCAGTATCTGGTTTTTTATGACCAAAAATAAGTATTTTTTTCATTTTAATCCTCCTAAAATATTTAATAATTATAGCATAAAGATTAGTAAATGTTAAGTATAAATTTTAAACATTTAGACAAAATAAAATTGGATGGAGGAATTTATGAAAACAACGGGTGTAATAAGAAGAATAGATGAACTTGGAAGAATAGTAATTCCAAAAGAAATAAGAAAAAGTTTAAGGATAAAAGATGGGGAAAATATAGAAATTTTAATAGATAACGATAATGTAATATTAAAAAGGTTTTCAGAAATGAATAGACTTACAGAAATGGCAGAAAACTTAGTTGAATCAATTCATAATTTATTAAAAAAAGATGTAATTATTTGTGATAGTGATATTTTTATAGCTGTAGCTGGTAATTTAAAAAAAGAAATTATTGAAAAACAAATTAGTAATCAACTTATAGATTATCTTCAAAACAGAACAAATATTGCTGATAATAATGAAAAAATTTTATATTTAGTAAATGATCATTCTATAAATGGTAATTATTGTTTATCGACAATTATATCGAATGGAGATGCCCTTGGTATGGTGATAGTACTTTCTGATACAGAAAAAATAACAGAAGAAGATAACAAAATTTGTCAGTTTGCTGCTAATTTTTTGTCGAAAATGCTTGAAGATTAGAGTATTGTTGTGTTATAATATCACCAGTTGAAAAGATTATATTGAAAAGAAGGATATATTTGTCTTTTTAGAGAGCTTTTGTATGGTGAAAAAAAGCAAGATTATATATCTCGAATGGTTTCAATTTTTGATTTATCGATATGTAGGTAAATACGTGTACAAGCGTTAATTGTTTGAGGTGTATATACACAAATTAAGGTGGTACCACGTTAATCACGTCCTTATTCGGGCGTGATTTTTATATGGAGGTTAAAATGAGAAAATTTGAAAAGATTAGTTTAGAACAATTTAAAAAAGACATATTTGATGATATTGATGCATATAATGAGTATCAATTACCAAAAAGAAGTACTATGAATAGTGCTGGATATGACTTTTTTGCTTTATATGATTATACTTTAAAACCTGGAGAAATAAAAAAAATACCGACAGGGGTAAGAGTACAAATGAATAGTGATGATGTGCTTTTCCTTATTGATAGAAGTAGTATGGGATTTAAATATAATGTTCGAATGTGCAATCAAGTTGGTGTAATAGATGCCGATTATTATAATAGTGATAATGAAGGCCATATTTGGATTAAAATTCAAAATGAAGGCGACAAAGATTATTCGGTAAAAAAAGGTCAAGCTATGATTCAAGGGATTTTTATGAAATATTTAACAGTAGATGATGAAGAAGAAATAAAAACTTTAAGAAACGGTGGAATTGGTTCCACAACTAATAATTAGGAGATGATAAAGATGGATAAAGGTAAATATTATATATCAACAGCAATTGCTTATACATCGGGAAAACCTCACATTGGAAATACATATGAAATAGTTTTAGCAGATGCAATTGCTCGTTATAAAAGATTAGTAGGATATGATGTATACTTTCAAACCGGTACAGATGAACATGGTGTAAAAATAGAAGAAAAAGCACGAGAAAAGGGTATTAATCCACAAGAGTTCGTTGATGATGTTTCACTAGAAATAAGAAGAATTTGGGACATTATGAATACAAGTTATGATAAATTTGTTAGAACAACTAATCCTGCTCATGAAGCGATGGTTGCTAAAATATTTAAAAAATTATATGATCAAGGAGATATTTATAAGGGGACTTATGAAGGATTATACTGTACACCTTGTGAATCTTTTTGGACTGAATCTCAACTTGTAGATGGTAAATGCCCAGATTGTGGTAGAGAAGTTAAGAAAGCTAGTGAAGAAGCATATTTCTTAAAGCTTTCAAATTATACTGATAGATTAGTAGAATATATAAATAGTAATAACTTTATATGTCCTGAATCTAGAAAAAATGAAATAGTAAATAATTTTATTAAACCAGGATTACAAGATTTATGTGTTTCTAGAACATCTTTTAAATGGGGAGTACCTGTAGAGTTTGATACTAAACATGTTGTTTATGTATGGATAGATGCACTAAGTAACTATATTACATTTTTAGGTTATTCACCAGACGGAAATCATAGTGAAGAATTTAAAAAATATTGGCCAGCAGATGTTCATTTAATAGGTAAAGATATATTGAGATTTCATACTATATATTGGCCTATTATGTTAATGGCTCTAGATTTACCATTACCTAAAAAAGTATTTGGTCATCCATGGATGTTATTTGGTGATGATAAAATGAGTAAAAGTAAAGGTAATATAGTATATGCTGATGATTTAGTAAATAGATTTGGTGTAGATGCTGTAAGATACTATATGCTACATGAAATGCCATATGCATCAGATGGTACATTTACTTATGAACTTCTTATAGAAAGAATAAATAGTGATTTAGCTAATATATTAGGTAATTTAGTAAATAGAACCATATCTATGTCACATAAATATTTTGACGGAATAGTAAGAAATCCAAAAGTGGAAGAAGATATTGATAAAGAATTAAAAGAAGTAGTAATAAATACTTTTGATAAAGTAGAAGAAAGTATGAATGATTTAAAAATTGTTGATGCTTTAGATCACGTATTTGAAATATTTAGAAGATCTAATAAATATATTGATGAAACTACTCCTTGGATACTAGCAAAAGATGAAACTAAGAAAGAAAGATTAGAAACTGTATTATATAATCTTTTAGAAGCAATAAGATGTGGAGCAGTTTTATTACAAGCTTTCTTACCAGAAACAGCAGAAAAGATATTTGAAGAATTAAATACAGATGTTAAAACTATCGAATCTATTAAAACATTTGATGGTATAAAAGAAAATACTAAATTAAATGAAGCAACTCCATTATTTATGAGAATTGATAAAGAAAAATGTTTAGAAGAAATATTTAGTAATTAGTGTAAATTGTTGTAAATTGTCTATAAAAAACCTTTGAGTTATTGCTTAATATATGATAAATTATAATTGTTGTATAGTAAGGAGACTTTATGATAAATGGTACACGAAGAATTATTACTATGACATTTTCAATGTTAATAATAGGTAGTTCTTTAGTAAGTAATAGTATTATAAATATTTTATATATTATTATAATGTTAGTGCTTACTACTAGGTTGTATTTGGTAGTAAAAAAATAGAAAAATTATATCTTATATGATATAATTTTTTTGGTGATAATATGATGATTGATACACATGCCCATATATTTAAAGAGGACTATGATAATGTAGAAGAAATAATAAAAAAAATGGGAAATAATATAATTATAGTAAGTGGTACAAATGAAATAGATAATAAAGAAGTAATAGAACTTGTAAATAAATATGATAATGTATATGGTACGTTAGGCATTCACCCTAGTGAAGTAGATAAAGATAATAATTCTTTATTGGATTTTATAAGTAAAAATATAACTAATAAAAAGATAGTTGGTATAGGTGAAGTGGGATTAGATTATTATTGGGTTAAAGATAATAAAGATAGGCAAAAAGAATTATTTATAAAACAAATAGAATTAGCTAAAAAATATAATAAAACAGTTGTAGTACATAGTAGAGAAGCTATAACTGATACATATAATATTATAAAAGAGTATAAAGATGTTAAATTTAATATTCATGCATATTCATCTAGTTTAGAAATGGCATTAGAATTTATAAAGTTAGGTTGTAAATTAGGTATAGGTGGAGTATTAACTTTTAAGAATAGTAAAAAATTAAAAGAAGTAGTTAAAAATGTGCCATTAGAAAGTTTGATGTTAGAAACAGATAGTCCATATCTAACACCAGAACCTTATAGAGGCAAAAAGAATGAACCATATAATATAATATATGTAGCAAAAGAAATCGCTGCATTAAAGGAAATTTCAGTAGAAAAAGTATTAGATGTAACCTCTAATACAAGCATTAGTCAGTTTGACTTACCTATATAATTATGCTAAAATTAATATAGGAGTGAGTTAAAAAATGAGCTTTTCATTATTACAATTTTTAATAAAAATAGCAAATTTTATTGTTGTTTTATTTGCATCATTAACTTCTAATTTAAAAATAGCAGTAAATACATATGAAGAAGAAAAAGGAATAAATGAAATTAAAACAGTAGTAGAATATGAAACAGTTTATAAATATAGTAGTAAGTTACCATATAATACTTCAAAAGTTATAACTGAAGGAGTAGATGGATTAAAATACATATCTAATGGTGAAGAAAAAACATTAGTAGAAAAAGTAGATGAAGTAGTATTAGTAGGTACTGGTCGCTATGGAGAATTTACAGGTGCCTTAACTGAATATGGTCCAGATTGCGTCGGATGTGATCCTAATGGTTATACATTTTGTAGAACAAAAGAAGGTAACTGGCATAGTTTAACAAAAGATGGTATTACTTATGAAGATAGTGAATATGGAACTGTTAGAATATTAGCAGCATATACAGGAGTATTTCCATGTGGGACTATTATTGAAATAAATAATAGTGATAGAAAAAATGTTATAGGTATAGTACTTGATACTGGTGGTGGTATGATTACTGCTTATAGAAATGGATGGACACTCCTTGATATAGCTTATGAAAGTCAATCTAAAACAGAATTTGGTATCAATAAAAAAACAAGTTTTAGTGTAAAAAGATGGGGATGGTAATTATATCCCTTTTTTGTTATAATTAAATAGGTGATAGTATGGAAAAATATAAGAACATAATGCCGTTTTTTTTGTTAATAATATTAGTATTAGCATGGATATTTATTTTATCTCCTAAAAGAGAATATACATTAAAGTTTGATGATGTAGAAAAAGTATATACAGATGATTATAGATTAGTAAAAAAATATAATAGTAAAGTATATAACTTAATTAATAACTTAAAACTAGAAAAAGCTCATATGCCTGGTGGTGCATATAGATTCTTATATATTGAAGATGTAAATGGAAAAAAAACTATATATTTATTTGATAGTGGAATAATAGGTTACAAAAAAGGTAAGGAATTCTATATAGTATCTAATAAAAATATAGTAGATAAGATAAAAGAAAATATTAAATTATATAATACAGTATATTTATCTAAACCATTATTTAGTGTAGAAGTTAATAAAGAACATAAATATGAAGCAACTAGAACAATTAAACAGCAAAATGCTTTAGAAAATATAAGATTTACATTTAATAGAGAAATATCATATTTAAAAATTATATTTACAGATAGAATAGAAATACCAGGTACATGTATAGAGAAAAATTTAACAAAAGAATGTGAATATGAGTACAAGGATAAAGTTATTTCTAATCAAAAATATGTTTTAAATGAAGGAGATACCCTAGATTTTAAATTTAATAAAGAAACATATAAATATGGTATAAAAATATATATAACTGATTTTAATGGTGAAGTATCAGTTATAACAGTAAGTAATGTAGATAATGAAGTAAAGGTATCAGATATAGAGGTGGAAAAATAATATGAAAATAGGTATTGCAAGTGATCATGCAGGATATTTAAAAAAAGTAAAAATAATAAAATATTTAAGTAAAAAATATGAAGTAATGGATTATGGTACATATAATAAAGATAGTGTAGATTATCCTGATTATGCCAAAAAAGTATGTCATGCGTTAAATAATAACGAAATAGAATTAGGTATACTAATTTGTTATACAGGCATAGGTATGTCTATCGCTGCTAATAAAATAAAAGGAATAAGATGTGCTAAAGTAGATAATACTAAAGAAGCTATATTAACTAGAGAACATAATAATGCAAATGTAATAGCATTAAGTGCAAGAAAATCTACTTTAGAATTAAAAGATATAATAGATAAATTTTTAACTACTAAATTTAGTAACGAAGAAAGACATTTAAGAAGAATTAATAAATTAGAAGATTATGATGTAAATGAAATAGAACTTCCTATTGTTAGTGAGGAAAATAATGGGTAAAATATTACTATACTTTTTAATATTTTTTATAACTGTATTTTCTATAGATAGTATAAATATTAATAGAATATTTAAACCAAACAAGGTACTTCAAGCTAGAATATTTTATTTCTTATTAACCATATCTATAAGTTATATGGTAACTAATTTCTTTTATGATTTATATTTAAGTACACTTTAGTGTGCTTTTTTTTGACAAAATTAGTAATAATAATTAGATATAATGTGTATATGATATTATAGGTGATACTATGAAAAAAATATTATTTATTATATTTATTATTATTTTTATACCAACTATTATAGTACATATTTTTATAAGAGATGATGAAATTAAATTTATATATACTAAAAATATGAATATAAGAGTATTAAAAAGTAATGGCATTATAGAAGAGTTACCATTTGAAAATTATATAGTTGGAGTACTAGCTGGAGAAATGCCTATAAATTTTAATATAGAAGCATTAAAAGCTCAAGCAGTAGCTGCTCGCAGTTATGCTATGAAAAAAATAGCTTATAATAGAAATAAAGATTATGATGTAGTAGATACTGTATATAATCAAGTATATTTAGATGAAAATTACCTAAAAAACGCGTGGAAAAGTAATTATACTAATAATATAAATAAAATAAAAAAAGCAGTATTATCTACTAGTGGAGAATATTTAGTTTACAATAACGAAATAATAGAAGCATTCTATTTTTCTACTAGTGTTGGTAAAACAGAAAATAGTGAAGATGTATTTAATAGTAGTGCCCCATATTTAAGAAGTGTATCATCTACTTGGGATACTAATTCACCAGTATATATGAATTATTATACATTTTCAAAAAAGGACTTTTTAAAAAAATTAAATTTAAAAGATGCTAATAATATAAATATAAAAGTATTATCTACAACTAGTACAGGAAGAATAAAAAAAATAAATATAAATAATAGAGTATTTACAGGTACTGAAGTGCAAAGTTTATTAAAATTGAAATCAAACTATTTTACTATAAAAATAACTGATAAAGTATATATAACTACTAAGGGTTATGGTCATGGTGTAGGAATGAGTCAGTATGGTGCAGAAGGTATGGCAAAAAAAGGTTATAAATATGATGAAATACTTAAACATTATTATAGTGGTGTAGAAATTAAAAAAATTGTATAATTTTCTAATATTCGCTAATACTTAAAGTAGAGGTGATATTATGAAGAAAGGAAAGACGTACGCATTACTATTAGGTTGTTTTGGTATATTATTTGGAACAGTATTTTATATTAAGAGTTTATCAAATAAAAGTTATAAAGATGATTATAATTATATAGATAAACCTATATTAAATGATTTAAAACCCGTAATAAAAGATACTAAAACAATTACTAGACCATTTTTAGATGAGAATGTAAAAATAAAAGTAAATTATTATGATTATAAATCAACAGAAGATGAACAAAAAAGTGCACTAATTTATTTTGAAAATACATATCTTCAAAATTCTGGTGTAGTATATGGCATGGACAATGATTTTGATGTAGTAAGTATTTTAGATGGAGTAGTTACTGAAGTAAAAGAAGATAAAACATTAAATACTATAGTAACTATTAAACATGAAAATAATGTTATATCAGTTTACCAAGGACTTAAAGATGTAACTGTAAAGAAAGATGAAGAGATAAGTGCTGGAACTGTTATAGGTAAAAGTTCAGAATCTAATATGCTTAAAAATTATAAAAGTACTATTTTATTTGAACTTATAGTAAATGGTACTAATGTAAATCCAGAAAATTATTATAATAAAACTATAGACGAATTATCATAATTATAATTAATACTTATATAATTAAGTAGAGGTGAGAAATGGATAGCCTTATACTTAATAGAGTATTAAAAGAAGCTAACTATATAATAAAATATGAAGATACTGTAAGAGATATCGCTAAAATTTTTAATGTATCTAAAAGTACAGTACATAAAGATTTACATGAAAGATTAAAATATATAAATGAAACTTTATATTTAAAGGTAAAAAATATATTAGATTATCATACAAAAATAAGACATTTAAGAGGTGGTGAGTCCACCAAAAAAAAGTATATAAAAAAGAGTAATAATATGGTATAATTACTACTAGGGAGAGTGGCATTTATGTTTGCAAAAGATATAGGAATAGATTTAGGAACTGCTAATGTACTTATATATGTAAAAGGTGAAGGAATTGTACTTAATGAACCTAGTGTAGTTGCAATAGATTCAGAAACAAAACGTCCTTTAGCTGTTGGTAAAGAAGCTAGAGAAATGTTAGGTAGAACTCCTGGTAGAGTAAATGCTATAAGACCTATGAAAGATGGCGTAATTGCTGATTTTGAAATAACTGAAATAATGCTTAATTATTTTATAAGAAAAATAAATGGGAAATCATTTTTTTCAAGACCAAGGATACTTATATGTTGTCCGTCAAATATTACTCAAGTTGAAAAGAATGCTATAAAGGAAGCTGCTGAAAGAACAGGAGCTAAAAAAGTATATTTAGAAGAAGAACCAAAAGTAGCTGCTATAGGAGCAGGTATGGATATATCAAAACCTAGTGGTAATATGGTAATAGATATTGGTGGTGGTACTACTGATATTGCTATCTTATCACTTGGAGGTATAGTAACTAGTTCATCTATTAAAGTAGCAGGTAATGTCTTTGATAGTGATATTATAAAATATATCAAAGATAAATATAAACTTTTAATAGGGGATAGAACAGCAGAAGAAATTAAAGTTACAGTAGGAACAGCATTTCCCGGAGCTTTAAATGAAAAAATGGAAGTAAGAGGTAGGGATTTAGTTACTGGACTTCCTCATACTATTACGATATGTTCTGATGAAATAGAAGAAGCTTTAAGAGAAAGCTTATATATAATTGTTAATACAGCAAAACAAGTATTAGAACAAACACCACCAGAATTATCAGCCGATATAATAGATAAAGGTATAGTATTAACAGGTGGTGGATCACTTGTGCATGGTCTTAGTGATTTATTAGCACATGAACTTAAAGTACCGGTTTTTGTAGCTGAAAGTCCACTTACTTGTGTAGCAGAAGGAACAGGAATACTTCTTTCTAACTTACATTTATTAAATAAATAGTTTTAATAACTATTTTTTTATGCTATAATTTCTTTAGGTGATTTTATGAGTTATAACGAAATAGTTAAAATATTTTTAATGACATTTACATCATTTTTATTTGTAATGTTAGTAACACCTTTTATAATAAAGGTAGCAAATCATGTAGGAGCACTTGATATTCCTAATAAAAGAAAAGTACATACAGTACCTATTCCAAGATTAGGTGGTGTAGGAATATTCTTAGGATTCTTACTTGGTTATATGATATATGGTACACCAAGTGCTATAATGAATTCTGTTTTAATAGGTAGTTTTATAATAGTTCTTACTGGTGTAGTAGATGATATAAAACCTTTAGATGCTAAAACTAAGTTTATAGGACAACTTATAGCTTCTCTAATAATAGTATTTTATGGTCATTTACTAATAAATGACTTAAGTGCATTTAATATAAATATAGATTTTGATTGGTATATTAGTTATCCACTTACAATCTTCTTTATATTAGGTTGTATAAATTGTATGAATTTAATAGATGGATTAGATGGATTATCATCAGGACTTAGTGCTATATACTTTTTAACAATAGGCATAATAGCTTGTTTTAAAGGAAATATAGGATTAGATTTAGTAATTACATTTGTAATGCTTGGTAGTGTATTAGGATTCTTAGTACATAACTTTCATCCAGCAACTATATTTGCAGGAGATTCTGGATCTATGTTTATGGGATTTATAATAGCAGTAGTAGCATTACTAGGATTCAAAAATGTTACATTAACATCACTTATTATTCCATTATTTATATTAGCAATACCTATATGTGATACAGTATTCGCTATAATAAGAAGATTATTAAAAGGTGAAAGTATATCAACACCAGATAAGTTTCATATACATCATCAATTATTAAATAGAAATTTTAGTCAAACAGAAACAGTACTAATAATATATTTAGTAGATTTATTATTTGCAGCTGCAAGCATAGTATATTTCTTAAAGGATAGAATATTAGGTTATATTATATATGGTATATTATTAGTAATAGTAAGTATCTTTATAATGAAAACTAATGTAATATTTGAACATAAAGATAGAATAATATTTAAAGTAAAGAAGAATAAAAAATAATTCTTCTTTTTTGTATATAAAATAATAATAAGTACATATTAATAATGGTGATATTATGAATTTTAGTGAGGTATTAACTACAAGTTATAGAGCCATTATTTCACTTGCGGTATTATTTTTAGTAACTAAAATGATAGGTAAAAAACAAGTATCAGAGTTAAGTTTATTCGATTATGTAATAGGTATATCTATAGGTAATTTTGCAGCTGAAATGACTATTAACTTAGAATCACAAGAAATAAATGGTATAGTAGCAGTTTTAATATTTGGTATAGTAGCATATATAGTTTCATATATAACAATGAAAAGTATATATTTAAGAAGATTTTTTATAGGAGTACCTACCATAATAATAGATAAAGGTAAAATAAATTATAAGAATATGAAAAAGTTTAAAATGGATATAAATGATTTATTAGAACAAGCTCGTATAAATGGATATTTTGATTTAAGTGAAATAGAATATGGTATTATGGAAGCTAATGGAATAATGAGTTTTAAATTAAAAGATATATATGATACTCCAACTAATAAAGATTTAAATATAAATACTAAAAATATTGGTATTTGCGCTAATATAATTATAGATGGTAAATATATGAAGAATAATATTAGTAATATGAATAAGAATATAGAATGGGTAGAAAATAAAATAAAAGATATGGGATATAATATAAATAATATTTTATTAGCTACTTTGAATGAAAAAGATGAAATAAATATTTATTTAAAAGAAGAAATGAAAGATAAAGAAGTATTAGAGTAAATCATACAATAGTATGATTTTTTTTGTTATATGATATAATTAAAATATATATTGGTGGTGATAATATGAGTTTAGAGGATTTATTAGAAAAAGATAGTTTAACAAGTGAAGAAAAAAATAGGCTAATTGAACTTATATGTGAAAAAGAAAAGAAGTTTGAAGGTATAACTTTTGGTGTTATAAATATGCCTAAGAAGAAATATAAACTATTTAAAAGAAAAAAAGATAGTGATGTATTAGGTATTCAAGTAACTACTATAAAAGATGGTGTTCCAACTTTTAATGTAGCTATTACAGAAGAAGAAACTCCATTAGTAGTATTTTTAAATACTATTTATCATGAAATAGAACATGTTAAACAAAAAGATAAATTATTAACTGCTAGATATCCATTAAGTATCAATATGATTCTTACTAAAGAATTTTTAGCTAGTCTAAATAAAGTTTATTATAAATCTAATTATAATAAACTTGTAACTGAAATAAATGCAAGATTGATGGGTAGAAAGAAAACTGAATGGTTAATAAAAGATAAAGATTCTAGTAATAGTTTAGGTGTAAGAAATTATATAGATGAAAATTTAAAAAGAGTTTATATATTAGATGACGATATAGGTGAAATTAGTTTAAGTGAAAAAACTGATAAATTTGTATTATCACATGTAGATGAAATAGATAATTACCCTAGTTTAGCATTTGAATATAATAAAAATGGTAAAAGAAAAAGTATTAAAGAATTATATATGGTAGAACCATATTACCTAAAAGGTAAAAATGATATGTTAGTTAATTTAATAGTAGAAGCTTTTAATGAATTATATTTTATAAATGTAATATTAGGTGATTATGATTATAATAATTTAAGTGATGATGAATTAAGAAGAGTATTAACTAGTTTAGAATATAAATTAAAGCAAATAGAAATTAGAAGAAAAGCTAATACTAATTTATATAATTGTAAATATTATAGTACTAAAGAATTTTCAAGAAATGATAGTATATTTTTGGAATATGTTACTAAAATAAATAAGGTAATAGCTGAAATTAATATGGCTCTATCTAGTAGAACAAAAGAAATTAAACAAAATAAGTAATAACTTTACACTACTAGACAAGTTAATTTTAAATAAAGTACATAATTATGTTATACTAAATATGGTGATAATATGAAAAGACATTTTTGTGCCTCTATATTTGTTATAGATCCAGAAACTAAGAAAATACTTTTAGTTTTACATAAAAAATGGAATAGATGGACTCAACCAGGTGGTCATATAGAAGATAATGAAACTCCTGAAGAAACAGCTTTAAGAGAAGTTTATGAAGAAACAGGTGTTAAAGTTAAACTTGTTGGAGAAAGATTTCCAAGAGAAGATGATTTTATTAAGCCATTAGGTATTCAAAGAAATTCTAATAAAATGGGTGATTTACATATAGATATTATTTATTATGGAGTACCTGTTAATAAAATAGAAACTCATGTGCTTAATACAGAAAATAAAGCTGTTAAATGGTTTAGTAGAGAAGAATTAGATAAAATAGATGTATTTCCTGATATAAAAATAACAATGGATTATATTTTAAAACATTATTATGGAGGTTAGTATGGATACATATGGATGGATAAATTACTTACTAACTATGATGTCAATAGTTATACCTGTATTTGCAACTTTATATGGAGTACAAGGTAGAATTAAAAATGAAAATAAAGAAAAGCATAAACCATATATAATATTAGATAGTATTAAATCTCTTACTAAGTTAGATGAATATAGATATCATTTAGCTGCTGTAGGTAGAAATTATAGAGAAAAATATCCTAACTATAATATAAATAAAATAGATAATACTGATATTATAGATGTAGAATTTGTACTTAAAAATATTGGTTATGGAGTAGCTAGTAATTTAAGATTCTTTGATTTATTAACTGGAGAAATGATATATGGTGCTCAATCAAGTAATAAAGAAGGTAATCAAAAATTATTTACTACATTAGATGTAGCTAGTAGTGAAGAAAAGAAAGTACAATGCAAAATTATTAGTTATGTAGAAAATAATAAAGAAATAGTAACTGAAGATCATATTAGACTTCTTTGTGTATACAAAGATTTAAATGATAATCAATATGATGTTATTATAAGTATAAACATAAAAGAAAATGGATATTATGATTTCTTTGCATATCAACCTACTAGTAGAACTTATAATAAATGGATTAAAGAAAATAAAAAAGCTTATAAAAAAATATTACATGAATATATGAAATAAAAAAAGTTATTTTGATAATAACTTTTTTTTCGTTTCTTTTTTAAGTTCTCTAAGTATCTTTTTTCTACCTTTCTTAGAAAAAATGAATACAAGTATAATAATTATAGCTCCTATAATAATTAAATATATACTATAATCATCTTTACTATCACTCCACATACCAACTTTATTTTTTTTAGCTGTACTTTCTACCTTTTTAATTTCATCTAAATATTTATAATCTCCATAAATATATTTAATTTCTGCAAGACCTTCTTCTAATAGTTTTTCTTGTAGTAAAGTATCATCTACAAATACCCATACTAAATGTCTATCATATTTATCAAATTTATCACTATTATTATCATATTCTATTTCTATTTTTTTTGCATTTGTAAGCATATTACAAGTATAATTACTTGCTTCTTTTCCGTAAGCTTCTATTTTATTAGTAGATTCAGGAGTATTAATTGCTAAAAATCTAGTTTTAATTCTTTCATTATCAAGATTAAACCAAGCAGTATCACCATCTACACATTTATCTAAAGTAACTTCTAATTTTTTTGCATATGTATTTATAGTAAAAGTAAAAAATAATGTAAGAATAAATAATATTTTTTTCATGGTATCACCTATTTAATTATACTATATATATTTTAAATTAAAAGCAAATTATTATGATATAATATTTTTGGTGATTTTATGGAATTATTAAGTCCTGCTGGTAATTTAGAAAGTCTTATAATGGCTATAAATAATGGTGCTGATGCTGTTTATTTAGCTGGTAAAAGTTTTGGAGCCAGAGCATATGCTAATAACTTTACTAATGAAGAACTTTTAGAAGCTATTAGATTAGGTAAAATATATAATGTAAAAATATATGTAACTATGAATACTTTAGTTAAAGAAAGTGAAGTAGATAGTTTTTTAGCTCAAGTAGAATTTTTGCATAAAAGTGGTGTAGACGCTATTATAATGCAAGACTTTGGTATGATAGCATTATGTAGGAGTAAGTACCCTAATTTAGAAATACATGCATCTACACAAGCTAATAGTGCAAGTTTAGAAGCAATAGATTTATTATATAAAATGGGAGTTAAAAGAGTAGTATTACCTAGAGAAATGTCTATAGAAGATATAAAAAAAATAAAGACTCCAATAGAATTAGAAGTATTTATCCATGGAGCATTATGTGTGTCATATTCTGGAAGATGCCTTATGAGTTATATGTTAGGTGGTAGAAGTGCTAATCGTGGTGCATGTGCGGGATGCTGTAGATTACCATATAAATTATATGATGATAAACTAATAGATAGTGGATATTTATTATCTATGAAAGAATTAAATTTAAGTGAAAAAATAAAAGATTTAGATGCGCTTGGCGTAGCTAGTCTAAAAATAGAAGGAAGAATGAAAAGCACTTCTTATGTAGGATTTATTACTGATTATTATAGAAAAATAATAAATAATCAAAAATATGATATTGATTCATTAAAAATATTATTTAATAGAGAGTTTACTTTAGGTAGACTATATAATTCTAAAGATCTTATAAATAAAACAAGTCCAAATCATATAGGATTAAAAATTGGTAAAGTTATAGATATAACTAAAAATAAAATAAAAATAAAATTAGATAAAACTATATATCAAGAAGATGGAATTAGATTTTTAGAGAGTAATAAAGGTATGGTAGCAAACTTTATTTATAATGAAAAAGGAAAACTTATAAATAGTAGTAAAGATATAATTTATTTAGATAATAAAATAAATTTAAAAACATTTGATACAGTATGTAAAACAACTAGTAAAGTATTGGATAATGAAATAAAAAATAAAAATATTAAGAAAATGGGTGTAAACTTTTACTTAAAAGCTCATATAAATGATAATTTAGAACTTATAGTTAGTGATGAATTTGGTAATAAAATAACATTAAAAGGTAATATAGTCGAAAAATCTATTACATCACCTATTAGTAAAGAAAAAATTGTAAATTTATTATCAAGAATAAATGATACTCCATTCAAAATTAATAATATTGATATAGAAATGGATGAAAATATCTTTATAAGTGTTAAAGAAATAAATGAGTTAAGAAGAAATATAATAGATAAATTAATAGAAGAAAAACTGAAAGTAAAAGATATCATTATAAATGATGTAGAGTTAGAAAAAACTGATAATTTATCTGTTAATGATATAGTTTTATGTAACTCTAAAGAAGATATTATAAAAAATAAAGGTAAAGTAATATGTACGGATAATATAGAATTATATAAAGAATTTAAAGATATATATTATAATATTCCATTAAATTTATTAAATATAAAATTAGAAGATAAATGTGTATTAAGTGAAATAACAAGTATAGATAAAAAGAAAGATGTTATATCATCTTATCATAATAATGTAACTAATTCATATACCGCTTATTATTTATATAAGTTAGGTTATAAAGCTATTACTTTATCTATAGAATTAGATGAACAAGAGATAGATTTAATAAAAGAAAAAGTAAAGATACCCTATTTAATATATAAGTCTAATATTGAAGTAATGACTATTAAAGATAATATATTAAATTTAGAAAATAACAAAAAATATAAATTAGTTTCAGGAAATAATAAGTTTAATGTATACTATGATGGTAGACTAACACATGTATTAACACAAGAAAGTATTTACAAATAATACTTTTTTTGTTATAATTCATTAGTTAGAAAAGAAGTGTTATTATGAAAAAAATTAAAAATATTGCTATTATCGCTCATGTCGATCATGGTAAAACTACATTAGTAGATAAAATGCTACAATCTTCTGAAACTATAAGAAATCATAATTTATCAATGGACTCTAATGCCTTAGAAAAAGAAAGAGGTATTACTATACTTGCAAAAACTACTTCATTACATTATAAGGGTTATCAAATTAATATAATGGATACACCAGGACATGCCGATTTTGGTGGAGAAGTAGAAAGAATCATGAATATGGTTGATGGTGTATTATTAGTAGTAGACGCTTATGAAGGCACTATGCCTCAAACTAGATTTGTATTAAAGAAAGCTTTAGAGGCTAAAGTAACTCCTATTGTTGTTGTAAATAAAATTGATAAAGAATCAGCTAGACCACAAGAAGTAATTGATGAAGTAATTGATTTATTTATTGAATTAGGAGCAGATATTGAACAATTAGATTTCCCAATAGTTTATGCATCTGCTATAAATGGTACATCAGGTTTAACTCCACAAAATCAAGAAAATAGTATGAATAACATATTAGATATGATTATTGATAATGTACCAGATCCAAAAGTAGAAGAAGGATATTTCCAATTTCAACCAGCTTTATTAGATTATAATGATTATGTAGGTAGAATTGGTATAGGAACTATTAAAAGAGGAAAAGTAAAAGTAAATGATATGGTATCTTGTTTAAGACTTGATGGTAGTATTAAACAATTTAGAGTACAAAAATTATTTGGTTATGTAGGATATAGCAAAGTAGAACTTGAAGAAGCAGAAGCAGGAGATATAGTAGCAATCGCTGGACTTTCAGATATTTCAGTAGGTGAAACTATATGTACTGTAGGTCATGAAGAAGCATTACCACATTTAAGAATAGATGAACCAACATTAAGAATGACATTCGGTGTTAATACTAGTCCATTCTGTGGTAAAGAAGGTAAATTATTAACAGCTAGAAAAATAGAAGAAAGATTATTTAAAGAAACAGAAAGAGATGTATCATTAAAAGTAACTCAAAATGATTCAGAATCTTGGATAGTATGTGGTAGAGGAGAATTACATTTATCTATTTTAATTGAAAATATGCGTCGTGAAGGATTTGAACTTCAAGTATCTAAGCCAAAAGTAATTTTAAAAGAAATAGATGGCGTAACAATGGAACCATACGAAGAGTTACAATTAGAGGTTCCGGAAGAATGCGTTGGAACAATTATTGAACAACTTGGAATGCGTAATGCTGTTATGGAAAGCATGAGTAATTTTGGTAATCAAGTTCGTTTAATTTATACTATTGCATCTAGAGGATTGATCGGATTTGCAACTAACTTTATGACTTTAACAAAAGGTTATGGTATTATGAGCCATAGTTTTAAAGAATATCGTAAATATGAAAATTCTGATATTGGGGAAAGAAAACTTGGCGTCCTTGTTTCTATGGAAAATGGAAAAACAACAGCATATGCTCTTGGTGCATTAGAAGATAGAGGTGTTATGTTTGTAGAACCTGGTGTTGAAGTATACGAGGGTATGATTGTTGGTGAATGTAATCGTGAAAATGATTTAGCCGTTAATGCAGTTAAGGGTAAGAATTTAACGAATGTTCGTGCTGCTGGATCTGATCATACTGTTGTATTAAAAAGACCAAGACCTATTACACTTGAATATGCTCTTGATTATATAAATTCTGATGAATATGTAGAGGTTACTCCAAATAATATTAGACTTAGAAAAAAGATTTTAAATACAGAACAAAGAAAAAAATTTGATGGTAGAAAATAAAAAATGGCTTTAAAGTCATTTTTTTTCTATATTATTATTTAATAGAATACTAATTATATCGCTATACTCATATCCCATATTCATAATAAGTTTAGGAAACATACTAATTTCTGTAA
>OJAW01000030.1_pt1 | contig 120517 bp, 118 predicted proteins | sample 1589151 | NCBI WGS metagenome assembly OJAW01 (sample SAMN03283290) | human gut metagenome | biome: human-associated habitat; material: feces | host: Homo sapiens | place: Peru | collected 2012
GGTTGGCGAGGATGGGCACCCCATCGGTGAAAAAGCCGCTGCCGTGGAACTTGACCGCGCGGGCCAGCTCGGTGGAGACGGCACACCGGCGCAGAAAATTGCGCAGCAGCGCGCCATCCGCTTCGGGCGGGACGGAAAAGATCAGCTTCATCCGTTCTTCCCTCCCCATAAAATCGCACGCGATAGATACATTTATTATATCAAATTTCGGCTGTACTTGCAATTCTTGTTTTTTTATGGTATCATGAGGAACGGAAAACGAGTGGAACATACGGCGGCGGGGCGGCTTTGACCGCTCTGAGGAAAGTCCGGGCCTCACAGAGCACGGTAACTGCTAACGGCAGCCGAGGGTGACCTTAGGGAAAGTGCAACAGAAATAAACCGCCGTTTTTACGGCAAGGGTGGAAAGGCGAGGTAAGAGCTCACCGAGAGAGTGGAGACATTCTCTGCCATGTAAACCCTATCCGCTGCAACACCGACCGGAGAGTTGGTTGCTCGCCACATAACTCCGACGGGTGGCTTGAGCAAGGTGGCAACATCTTGTCGAGATAGATAATCGTCCACGACAGAACTCGGCTTACGGGCAACTCTGTTTTTTAAAAGGGGTAAATTGAATTATGTTAGTTAATATGAGAGATTTGCTTGAAGATGCCGAAAGAGGCAACTACGCAGTAGGCTCGTTTTCCGTTGCCAATATGGAAATGGTTTTGGGTGTGCTTAAAGCGGCTGAGGAATTGAACGCGCCTGTTATATTGCAAATTGCGGAGGTGAGGCTTAAACAAAGCCCGCTTGAAATAATCGGTCCGCTTATGGTAGCCGCCGCAGAAAATGCAAGCACCCCGGTTGCCGTTCATTTTGACCACGGCAAAACTATAGAAAAAATCACCGAAGCACTCGACATCGGTTTCACATCCGTTATGTTTGACGGCTCACATCTTCCGCTTGAAGAAAACATTGAAATGACGAAAAAAGTTATTTCGACAGCCGAAGAATACGATGCGGCTGTTGAGGCGGAAATCGGTTGCGTCGGCGGAAGTGAGGACGGCAGTGAGGACATTGCAATAAACTGCACAAAGCCGGATGACGCCGTTAGATTTGAAAAAGAAACAGGCGTTGATGCACTTGCAATAGCAATAGGCAACGCTCACGGAAATTACAAAAGCACGCCTAAACTCCGTTTTGACATTTTGAAGCAGGTTGATGATATGACCGATACTCCGCTCGTTTTACACGGTGGTACGGGAATCAGTCCCGAGGACTTTGTAAAATGCAGCAAAACGGGAATTAAGAAAATCAACATTGCCACGGCTACATTTGACAGCGTTGAAAACAACGTCAGAGAAGCGTACAAAAACGGCAATATAAAAGGATATTATGATTTGCACGAAGCCGAAATCGAGGGTGCTTACAAAAACGCAAAGCGTCACATCTTAATTTTCGGTTCAGACAACAAGGCATAAAACAATTTAGCATATAAAGGGGTAAAAATTATGCAAAAATATGTAACATTTGATATGTCAAAGCCGCTTGATTTTATACCGATCGGCAGAATAGCCATTGACTTTAATCCAACTGACATGTACAGACCGCTGTCGGAATCGGCTAACTTTAACAAATATGTGGGCGGCTCGCCTGCAAACATTGCCGTAGGTTTGGCAAGGCTCGGCTGCAAGGTCGGCTTTTGCGGATGTGTAAGCGACGACCAATTCGGCGACTATGTGGTTAATTATTTTGAAAATGAAGGCATTGACACTTCAAAAATCACAAGAGCGAAAAACGGAGAGAAAATCGGTCTTACATTTACCGAAATTCTTTCAAAAGAAAGCTCATCAATTCTTATGTACAGAGATAATGTTGCAGACTTTTGTCTTGAGCCGGGCGACATTGACGAGGAATACATTGCATCGGCAAAGGCAATAGTTATCAGCGGCACGGCACTTGCAAAAAGTCCGTCAAGAGAAGCTTGCCTCAAAGCTATGATGCTTGCTAAAAAGAACAATACAAGGATTGTATTTGACATTGATTACAGAGAATACACCTGGAAGAGCAAGGACGAAATTGCCGTATATTATAGCATTGTTGCCCAAAATGCCGACATTATTATGGGCAGTCGTGAGGAATTTGACCTTACGGAAGGCATTATCGGTGTTAAAGGCAGTGACCCCGAATCGGCTAAATACTGGCAAAGTTTCGGTGCTTCAATCTGCGTCATCAAGCACGGCAAAGACGGTTCAACCGCTTACACAAACGACGGCAAGTTTTACAACATCAAGCCGTTCCCTGCTGTTATGCTCAAAGGTTTCGGCGGCGGTGACGGCTACGGTTCATCTTTCCTTTACAGCCTGCTTCAAGGCAAGGACATTATTGATTGTCTTGAATTCGGCTCCGCTTCGGCAAGCATATTGATTTCATCACACAGTTGTTCGGACGCTATGCCGTCTGCACTTCAGGTTGAAGAATTCATAAAGAAGTCAAAAGAACAATACGGCGAAATGGTAGCCCGTGCATAATAACAAAACATACAAAAAAGAGGACTAAATACAGTCCTCTTTTATTCTTATAATACCATAAACAATGTGCCTGCTGCAATGAGAATACAACCGACAAGCGATTTTGCATTGAAATCCTCGTGCAAAAAGATAAATGCAAGAACGAGGGTAAACACAACACTGAGTTTATCTATCGGCACAACCTTGGAAACATCGCCCATTTGAATAGCCTTGTAATAGCAAAGCCACGAAGCACCTGTTGCAAGACCCGAAAGGACAAGGAATATCCAACTTTTTTTGCCGATATTTGTAATACCCGACTGTGCGTTTGTAACAAACACCATAAGCCAGGACATTCCGACTACAACAACGGTACGGATAGCCGTTGCCAAATTCGAATCTACATCTTCTATTCCGATTTTTGCAAGAATAGAAGTGAGTGCGGCAAATACCGCCGAGAGCAGTGCAAATAACCACCACATACATTTCACCTCTTTACCTCATATTACACCTATTTAAATACAAAGTAAAGTAAAATCCCGAAACCGTTTGGCTTCGGGATTTATTCGTTATTTGTTAGTTTTGCGCTGGATAAGTTTTACGATTTCTACAATCGGAACAACCATAAATGCAAGGAGAAGTGCTGTGAAATATTCTCTTGCATCGATAGGTGCAAAATCAAATGCCTTGCTGAGGAACGGAATATAAATTACCGCACTTGAAAGTACAAGCGAGAGCACCATAGCACCGAGCAAATACCAGTTCATACTGCCCATTTTTGCGATTGACTGACGGCGAGAACGCATATTGAACGAATGGAAAATTTCTGCCATAGAAAGGGTTAAAAATGCCATTGTCATACCGTTTTGGTGAAGCAAATGCGTAGCTTCGTTTGCATCGTTGACTGCAAAGATTTGTGACAATGTCATATGCTCCGGGCTTGCCATAACAATACCGAGGACATAGGCAACAAGGGTAAGCACTGTTACCATAACGCCCTGATAAGCACAATCAAAGCCCATACCGCCTGCAAAGATGCCGTCCTTGCTGTTTCGAGGCTTACGGCTCATAATGTCCGGGTCGCCCTTTTCAAGACCGAGAGCAAGTGCCGGGAAGCAGTCTGTGATAAGATTTATCCACAACAAATGAACAGGCTCAAACAATGTGAAACCGCAAAGAGTTGCAAAGAAAATCGAGAGAACCTCGGAAAGATTTGACGAAAGCAAGAACTGAATAGAATTACGAATATTGTCATAAATTCGTCTGCCCTCTTCAACAGCTGAAACGATGGTTGCAAAGTTATCGTCTGCAAGCACCATATCGGCAACATTCTTTGTTACATCGGTGCCTGTAATACCCATACCGACGCCGATATCGGCATTTTTGATTGACGGAGCATCGTTTACACCGTCACCCGTCATTGCGGTAATCTTTCCACGCTTTTTCCAAGCTTGAACAATACGAACCTTATGCTCAGGCTGAACACGGGCATAAACCGAATATTCCTCGATATGCTCATCAAGTTCTTCATCAGACATAGAATTGAGTTCCATACCTGTGACAGCCTTTTGATTTGCACCGATAATACCAAGCTGTTTTGCAATGGCAACGGCTGTATCTTTGTGGTCGCCTGTAATCATAATCGGGCGAATACCGGCACTCTTACACTCCTTAATTGCGTCAACAACCTCAGGACGAACAGGGTCAATCATACCGGTAAGACCGATGTAGCAAAGGTCTTGTTCAAGTTCATCAGGCTCATTTGACGGCTGTTCGCTGTAAGTTCTCATAGCCGCACAAAGAACACGGAGAGCCTTATCCGCCATTTCTTTGTTAGATGCGGAAATAGCCTGACGGATTTCATCTGTCATAGGCACTTTTTTGCCTTCTACATAAGCACTTGTGCAAAGTGAAAGAACAATATCGGGAGCACCTTTTGTATATTGAACAAATCCGTTTTGTGTTTTGTGGATTGTGGACATCATCTTTCTGCCGGAATCAAACGGAGCTTCGCCGACTCTTGGGAAAGAATCTTCAAGTTCATTTTTCTTCAAGCCGAGTTTATCGGCATATGCAACAAGTGCAGCCTCGGTAGGCTCACCCTTAACCGTGCTGTCATCCTGAAGTTCGGCATCACAGCAAAGAGCCATAGCCGTTGCAAGGAGTTTTTCGTCTGTGCCCTTATGGTCAACAACGGTCATTTTGTTTTGAGTGAGAGTACCTGTTTTATCCGAACAAATAATCTGTGTACAGCCGAGAGTTTCAACAGCCGTAAGTTTGCGAATAACAGCGTTACGCTTTGACATCTTTGTAACACCGATTGAAAGAACAATTGTTACAACTGCGGCAAGTCCCTCAGGGATTGCGGCAACGGCAAGCGACACGGCAACCATAAAGAACGACAATGTTGACGACAAAGTGATTGCATCGCCGACAACGAGAGCACGAACAATATCAAATACAAAGATGAATACGCAAATGCCCAAAACTATGAATGACAAAATTTTTGAAAGCTGGTTAAGTTTGATTTGAAGAGGTGTTTCCTCATCCTTTGCCTGCGTGAGAGCATCTGCAATTTTGCCCATTTCAGTATCCATACCGGTAGCAACAACAACGGCTTTACCTCTGCCGTATGCAACGGACGAACCCATATAGCACATATTTTTTCTGTCGCCGAGCGGAACATCGTCAGAACCAAGTGGGTCAATAGGTTCTGCTTTTTTTGTAACGGGTACCGATTCGCCCGTAAGTGCGGATTCCTCAATTTTCATAGAGGCACATTCAATAATTCGGCAATCGGCAGGAACGCTGTCGCCCGCTTCAAGCACTACAATATCACCTACAACGATATCTTCGCTTTTGACGGTAACGATTTTACCATCACGGATAACCTTTGAGGTGGCGGCGGCTATTTCCTGCAAGGCTTCAATCGCTTTTTCCGCCTTACTTTCCTGATAAACACCCAAAACCGCATTAATGATTACAACCACCATAATGATGATTACATCGGCATAGCCTTCGCCCTCGCCGCCTACCGTTGCGGTAACCGCACTGATAACGGCAGCAACAATCAAAATAATGATCATAGGGTCGGCAAGCTGTGACAAAAAGCGTTTTATAAGACTGTCTTTTTTGCCCTCGGCAAGCTTGTTTTTGCCGTTTTGTTCAAGCCTTGTTGACGCTTCGGCAGAAGAAAGACCGCTTTGTCCGGACTTAACTTCGGCTAAAACATCATCTTTCGTTTTTAAATATTCTTTCATACAATAACCCCTTCCGTCAGAATATACTGCAATGCAAGTTCTTATGCCTTACATAAAAAAAGACCCATACATAGTATTACACTATGCACAAGTCTCATTCTTTACAATTAAGCCAGCCTATTTTGGCATGATGTTGACTTAACTCACGATAACCGTGGAATTACTCCCCTGTCTTGACCTAAATATAACATACAAGTGTATAAAAGTCAACAAATCAAATGTTAATAATTTCTTAAATGTTTTTTGAAAGTAATCAAAAACGGAACGGAAACAATTGCCGCCAAAACATATGCTGTCGGCTGTGAAAGTTCCAAGCCCGTAATGCCTGTAAATCTCGGCAATGTAAGTGCAAGCGGAACAAAGAAAAGTCCGTTTTGACAACAGGCAAGGAACAGTGCTCTGCCCTTTTTGCCGATGCTTTGAAATGTCATATTTGCCGTTAACGCAGTAGGCAAAAATACAAGCGAAACACAAAGATAGCGAAGAACTTTTGAGCCGATTTCGACAACCTCCGCCTCGCTCCTGAATCTGCCGACAACCCAAGGTGCAAAAACAAACATAATGCCCGACAAAACAGTTACGGCGATTGTGCCGTAAACCCACAAAAAGTTGATTGCCTTGCGAACACGGTCAAAGTCCTTACTTCCGTAATTAAATGCACTGACAGGCTGGAAGCCCTGACCGATACCCACACACACGCTGAAAATCAGCATTGAGCATCTATTTGAAATACTCATTGCGGCTATACATTCGTCACCGTAAGGCGACGCCATAACATTTAAAATCATTGTTGAAAGGCTTCCGAGTCCGTTACGCATAAAGCTCGGGAAACCCGTTGCGACTATCTCCCACACAAATCTGCCTTTAAGCCTTACATTTTTTGGATTAATGCGGCATTGACATTTTTTAAATACAAATGCCGAAAGCAAAATTGCCATACTTACATATTGGCTGACAGCCGTTGCAAGACCTGCCCCGGAAATGCCCATCTTAAAGACAAAAATAAACAAAGGGTCAAGTGCGATATTGAGAATACCGCCCGAAGTTAAACCAATCATGGCAAGTCGGGCAAGTCCCTCATATCTCAGGATGTTATTCATAACACAGCTTGTACACATTGCGGGACCTGCAATTAGAATATAAACTCCATATTGTTTTGCATAAGGCAAAATAGTTGCCGTACTGCCGAGAAAGGTCATAAGCTTATCCAAAAACAGCAAGCCCAAAACCGCAATAACAACACTTATGCCAAGCGACAAAAAGAATGCCGTTGAGCAAAACTGCCTTGCCGTTTCAACATCCTTGGCACCGAGCCGCCGTGAAACATTTGAGCCGGCACCTTGACCGAACATAAAGCCAAACGCCTGAAACACAGCCATAAGACTGAAAACAACACCTGTTGCACCTGAAGCGGCAACGCTGATTTTTGACACAAAGTATGTGTCTGCCATATTATATATCATTGTAATGAGCATACTGATAACAGTAGGCACGGACAAAATAAATATCAGTTTATTTACCGGTGTCCTTGTCATTTTTTTATACTGTTTATCGGCAGCCGCATTTTCACTGTTAGTCAAATTATCATCTTCTTACGCTTACATTATTTTTTGCAAGATACTCTTTGAGCACAGGAATAGGAAGCTCATTAAAATGGAAAAGGCTTGCCGCAAGAACCGCATCTGCCTTGCCGTCAACAAAAGCATCCACAAAATGTTCTGCCTTGCCTGCACCGCCTGAAGCAATTACGGGAATACCAACCCTCTCCGACACCGCACGGGTAAGTTCAATATCATATCCGGTTTTTTGACCGTCGCAATCCATAGAGGTCAAAAGTATTTCGCCTGCGCCTCGTTTTTCGGTTTCAACAGCCCATTCAACAGCGTCAATACCCGTAGGAATTCTTCCGCCGTTGAGGTAAACCTCCCAGCCGCCGTCTGATTTACGCTTTGCGTCAATGGCAACAACAACGCATTGTGAGCCGAACTTATATGCAGCCTCATTAATCAAATCGGGATTGCGAACCGCTGCCGAGTTAACGGAAATTTTATCCGCACCGGCACGCAAAAGTTCTTTAAAATCGTCAACGGTTTTGATACCGCCGCCGACTGTAAACGGAATAAACACGGTGTTTGCAACCCTTGACACAATATCAATCATAGTGCTTCTGCCCTCATGAGTTGCGGTTATATCAAGGAGCACAAGTTCATCCGCTCCCTGCTTATCATAAGCCGCCGCACATTCCACAGGATCGCCTGCGTCACGCAAATCAACAAAAGAAACACCTTTTACCACTCTACCATTTTTAACATCCAAGCACGGAATTATTCTCTTTGCGTACATATTCAGTCCTCCCTGTTTACAAAATTTCGAAGAAGAGCGAGTCCGACCTCGCTGCTTTTTTCGGGATGAAACTGAGTTGCGGCAACTCTGCCCTTTTGCACCGCACACTGAATAGGCACACCGTACTGCGTTGTACCTGCAACTATATCGTTTTCGGCATTTTTAAGATAATAAGAATGTACAAAATAAAAATAACTGTTATCCTTTATACCGTAAAATATACCGTTTGTTTGATTCAGCTTTACGCTGTTCCAGCCGATATGCGGAACCTTGAGTCCGTTATCTTTGGGAATAGTAACAATGTTTCCTTTGAATATACCCAAGCCGTCAACGCCCGGTGATTCCTCGCTTGATTCAAAAAGAAGCTGAAGCCCGAGGCAAATACCGAGAAAATACTTTGAGCCGTCAGCCGCTTTTTTGATTGTATCTTCAAGGTCACGCTCTCTGATACAATTCATAGCATCGGCGAACGAGCCGACACCGGGAAGAATAATGTGAGATGCCGCATTTATCTCATCTTTATTATCCGTAATCACACTGTCTGCGCCGATAAAATCCAAAGCCTTTTTTACGCTTTGAAGATTGCCTGCACCGTAATCAATAATTGCAACCATAATGTTCTCCTATATATTTAATATGTTATATAATAGCACCGAAAAGAAAAAAATGCAAATTTAAAATTGACAAACAGTGCCGATAATGTTATTATACTGTAAGACAATTTAAGGAGGCGCGTTTATGAACATTTGGCACGACATATCTCCTAAGCGTATCAAGAAAGACAGGTTCTACGCTGTAATTGAGATTTCTAAGGGCGGCAAAAACAAGTACGAGCTTGACAAGGAAACAGGTATGCTCAAACTTGACAGAGTGCTTTTTACATCAACTCACTACCCTGCCAACTACGGATTTATTCCGAGAACCTACGCCAGCGACAACGACCCTCTTGATGTTCTTGTGCTTTGCAGTGAGCAAATCAGACCTATGACGATTGTTGAATGCAAGCCGATCGGCGTTTTGATTATGGAAGACGGCGGTGCAAGAGATGAAAAAATCATTGCCGTTCCGATAAACGACCCTAACTACAACAGCTATACGGACATTGACCAACTTCCGAGCCACAGATTTGACGAAATTAAGCATTTCTTTGAAGTGTACAAATCTCTTGAGCATGACAAAAGCACATCCGTAACAGAAGTTAAGCCAAAAGAAGAAGCTGTAAACATCATTCAGGAGTGTATCGACAGCTACATCAAAAATTTTCAGATGTAAACCAAATCACAAATAAGGCAAAGTAAACTTTGCCTTTATATACGGAGATGTATCGAAGTGGTCATAACGGGGCTGACTCGAAATCAGTTGTGCGGCTTATACCGTACCGTGGGTTCGAATCCCACCGTCTCCGCCAAAAATAAAAAGTTCGTCATCCGACGAGCTTTTTTATTTTTAAATATTATAGGGGGATTCGAACAAGGAGGGAGCGAAACGGAAGAAAACAGTCCGGTGGACTGTTTTTGCCGACGGTGGCAACGAGCGTAGCGAGGCGATAGAGGCGGCAGCCTCGGAAAAATCCCACCGTCTCCGCCAAAGATATAATAGGAGAATAGAGCGAAAAGCAGTAATTATAATTGCAGACTTTGTTTACTCGGTTATATATTTTGCAATAAAGTTTTCGACTGTGTTCCAATAAAGTTCCGGTGCAACAGAAGAGGAAAGTGCATGCCCTGCACCTTTAACGGTTAAACGTTCTTTTTCGCAATTTGCCGCCGTATAAAGTTCATCAAGCATACAATACGGCACAAGTTCATCTTCTGTTCCGTGAATAAAAAGAGTCGGAATGCTGCTTTTTTTGACTTGCTCAAGTGCACTCGCCTGCTTAAAATCATAGCCATCACGGAGCTTTGATAAAACAGAAGTGGCATTGAGCACAGGAAACCACGGAATATGCAGATTTTTCGCTTCCAACCTAAATTCATCCCATTCTGATGTGTAGCCGCAGTCGGCGATAACAGCCTTAACATTTTTAGGCAACACTTCACCGGACGCCATAAGTACCGTTGCGGCACCCATAGACACACCATGGAGAATTATTTGTGCATTTGCATCCCAAGAAAGAATTAGTTTTATCCATTCGATAACATCAAAACGGTCCGGCCAACCCATTCCGATTTTTGTTCCTTCGCTGTCGCCGTGTGCACGAGCGTCAACCGCCAAAACATTATATCCGAGCGAATAAAATTTGTTTACAAATCCTGCCATATGCTTTGCCTTGCTTGTATACCCGTGGCAGACAATAACATATTTTGAGCCGTCGTTTTTAAATTTTTTCCCATGTAAACGAAGTGAATCGGAGATTATATAAACATCCTCGCCGTGTTCGGCATACCATTTTTTCATCTCCGGTGTGCCCGTCAGTCCGCTGTATTTTGCACTGGCTTCTTCCTCGCTGCCGGAAGTATTTGTTGCTTTTTGAACAAGATTGTTAAGTTTGCTCATATGTATGGGCGATTTTGTATTTATTGAAAAATCATAGAATATCTCTGACGACAATACCGTTAATGCCGTCAATCCGCCGAGGACGGCAAAAATCTTGCCTGTGTTTTTTATATTCATAAAACTCCTCCTTTTATTTATTATAACATAAACGCAAGTATTATTTCAACATTCTCAATATCATCAATAACATAAAAACAGACAACGGTTTGGGAGCGTTGTCTGTTTTTTAATAAGTGCAATGTTCTGATTTGGGAGCACTTGTTTTTGAAATACAGTAAGTCTAATATAATAGATCTATAGTTACATTATAATAGATAAGCGGTTAAGATACAATATACATATTTAACAAAATAATTCGCATATTTTGTAACATCAGCCAAAAAAGTTTTATACTCGTTAAAAAAATATTCACAAAAGGCAAATAAAATAGTATTTGTAAAAGATTGTATACTGAAAATTATTGCAGATTGGTACTTTTTGAAAACATAAAAATATGGTAATATGAATTGATATGGGAGGTGGCTGTGTGAAAAGAATTGTAACAATACAAGATATATCGTGTCTTGGCAAGTGCTCGCTTACGGTTGCCTTGCCTATTATTTCTGCTATGGGGATTGAAACAAGCATTATACCTACGGCGGTTTTGTCAACTCACACTTTGTGGGACAACTATATGTGTGAGGATTTAACCGATAAAATTCCGCTTGTTGCAAAGCATTGGAAAAGCGAAGGCTTCTCCTTTGACGCAATATACACAGGCTACCTCGGCTCTATCGAACAAATTGACATTATATGCAACTTTATTGACGAATTCAAAACAGATGACAACTTTGTTTTTGTTGACCCTGCAATGGCTGACAACGGCGAACTGTACAAAAATTTTGACGAAGAATTTGCAAACAAAATGAGGGTTTTGTGCGGCAAAGCGGATATTATTGTGCCCAACCTCACAGAGGCGTGTATGCTGACCGATACAGAATACAAAAAAGAGTACGATAACGAATATATTACAGGTGTGCTTAAAAAGCTCACCGAGCTCGGCTCTTCAAAAGCGATTATAACAGGTGCACATTATAACGGCAAATACGGAATTATGAGTTACGACAGCATAAATAACGAATACAGCTTTTACGCTCATAAAAAGATAGACAGGATATTTTACGGCACGGGTGATGTATTTTCCTCAGCCTGCGTAGGAGCCTTAGCAAAAGGCTATTCGCTTGCAAAATCGGTTGAAATCGCAGGTGAGTTCGTATACGAAAGCATCAAATTCACTATGAATGACAAAGACGCTCGATTTTACGGGGTAAATTTTGAGCAAGCACTCCCCTTACTTGCAAAATACAATAAATAAAACGAAGCAGTAGCTACATCTGTTGTAACTACTGCTTTTTATTATAATTTTTCGTCTTTTGGAACTTTGCCGTGATGAATGGCATTGCCGATATTAACCGGTGAAAAATACAATTTTGCACGCTTGACAAAAGAATTAACCTTACTCTTGTTAAAGTCAATATCCATTAGGCTATAAACAACCGTGTTTTCGGCAACTTCTTTGGCAGTAACGCTGCCGTCAAGTTTCATAGTAATCACCTTTTCTTCATTTGGCAGCAAATCAAAGAAATTATCTGAAAACGGAAGATGCGTTGCAGAACATTCGGCTTTTACAAGACGGGCAAATTTGTCCGTTTTGATATGAAGTTCAACGCTGTCATTCTTAACATAAATCTTTGTTTTAAGTTTTGCTTTAGGCAAATCAAGATTTTTTTCCTTATCAAAAAGGCAGGTCTTTTTGGCAATCACCTTACCGTTTTGCTTCAAAGCTGCTACAATGCCGGTTGACTTTTTGTCATAATCATTGAGCCACGAAATCGGAATATTAAACGACGCCCTTGTGTCAACGGTTATATCATACGACTTGGTTTCGAGTATTCCCTTTTCAAAATCAAAAAGTGAATATTCAAGAACAACCTCCTGCGGTTTGATTTTATCATTAAGTACAAACAATTTGATATAATCCTTTGTATCCTCAAACGACACGGTAAACGGAGCGTTGAAGTGCCTTGCACCGTACTGAAGGGCCTTGTAGTTACCGTAATAATCGATACTCGACCACGAGCAAACGCCCCAACAATCGTTGAACTGCCAATACATTGAGCCGTTACATCTGCCCTTGTTTCTTCTCCAATGCTCGGTTGCGTCACGAATACATTCAAGCTGTGTAACCTGCGAGAGATAAACATAATCCCTAAAATGCTTTGGCAAATGAAATCTGCCTGCGATGTAGTAAACCATTTTGTCATTGCCGTTCATACACTTTTGATGCGAAAGGAACACAGGACTGTTGAGGTCATAATCTGACTTGTCGGCAAAAATGCGAATACTGTTCATATCGGGAAGAGATTCAAAGCCGAATTCACTGCAAAAACGAGTCATACGCTTTCTGTAATAATCCATAGGCTTCAAACCATGCCATACGCCCCAAAGGTGAGTATCACCCACATTATCGGCATACACGCCCTCGTTGTGACTTTTACCGATAGGTGAACCTTGGGTATACGGAGTTTGAGAATCGTATTTTCTGATTTCAGATTCAAGAATTTCGTAGAAAAACTTTTCTGTCCACGCAATATACTTAGGCATATTTATCCATGCCATGTGCATATCCTCAATTTCGTTGTTGCCGCACCACAGCGCAAGTGACGGATGAGAAGAAATGCGTTTTACATTGTATTCAACTTCCCTCCTTACATTTGCAAGGAAATCGTCATTAAAGAACGGATAAGCCTGGCACGCAAACATAAAGTCCTGCCAAACAAGAATACCTCTTTTGTCGCATTCACCATAAAGAGCATCGCTGCCGTAATATCCGCCGCCCCAAATACGAAGCATATTCATATTTGAAAACTGAAACGCATCGAGCAAATAGTTAAGTTCCTTGTCACCAAATCGGGTAATAAAGCTGTCGGGCGGAATATAGTTTGCGCCTTTGGCAAAAATCGGCACATCATTAATCTTGAATTGGAAGTTTTTACCGTAGCCGTCAAGTTCTCGGTTAAGTTCAATTTTACGGATACCGATTTTCTTTGAGCACTCATCAACAACCGAACCGTCACACAAAAGAGTTGCCGTCACCGTATAAAGCGGCTGTTCCTTTTTGTCAGACAAATCGTAGGTCCACCAAAGTTCGGGCTTTTCAATATCAAAATGAGCGGTATCACCGTTTGCCGACATAACTTCTCCGCTCGGAGATGTAAGAGTAATTTTACACTCACAATCTTTGTATGCGGTATATTCGATTTTTGCATCAACAGTTGCGTCGGTAATATTGCAAACCTGAGAAACGGCGAAATCATTGATTCTGCCCTCGTTTACAAATTCAAGATAAATATCCTCGGTAATGCCGCTGCAAGGAAGCACCGGACCCCAATCCCAACCGAAGTGGCATTGCGGCTTGCGAATATGAACAATGCCGTTTTGACCGTTTGAATTTATAGGAGTCATACAATTTTTGTACTTATCTTTGACCCAATTAACGGGAGAATGAAAATATATTGCAATCTCATTTTCACCTTTTTTAAGAAATTTCTTAATTTCAAACTCGTATTTAATAAAACAGTTATCGGCGGAAAACATAAAACTGTCATTGATAAACACATCGCAAACTGTATCGAGCATATCGGCACAAAGCAAAACACTGTTTGAAGCCAGTTCTTCCTCTGTAACTTCAAATGTACGCTTATATTCAAAATCGGTTTTGCCGACCCACTCTGCATCTTTTTCATTAAGTTTCAAAAACGGGTCGTCAATAACACCGTTAGCCATCAAATCAAGGAAATTATAACCCGGGACGGTTGCATTCATCCACTTGTTGTCCGTATTCTGTTTAAAGAGCCACGCTCCGTTTAATGTTTTTTTCATAGCATTATCCTTTTAGTTATCTACAGTATTTTTTAATAAGTATCTTAATGCCTGTAAAGTAATATGTGTTTTGCATTATTTTTGCTTGCAACTTCCTCTGTGGTTTTTGCAATATGAAAAGCAATACCGAGTTTATGCATAATAATCACTTTTTCTAAAATAAATATCATATAGATTATATATTACCAAAATGTTTTTGTCAATCAAAGCAAAATTTAAAAAGCACCAAATCATATTGACAAAATCACTTATTAATTTATAATAAAACTAAAGAGAGGTGAGGCTTGTGAATGACAGAGAATGCGAATTGTTCCTTGAAAATTTGCTTGAATTCGGAAGCAAATATGTATCATCGGGTACGCAGGTAAAAAGGGTTGAGGATTCGCTCATAAAAATATGCAAAATATACGGTTTTGAGCATATAGAAATATACGCCGTAACAAGTCTTATAGTTGCCACAATCAAAACAAAAGAGGGCAAACATTATACTCAAAGCGTCCGTGTAACAAAAGGCGGCACCGACCTCGGAAGCAGCGAAGAGCTTAACAATATTTTTAAATACATTTGTGAAAACAAGCCGAGCATTGAAGAACTTGACCGACTGATAAATCATCCGAAAAAGTCAAAGCCGAAACCGTTTATAAAATGCATAGGTTATATGCTTGCGGCAGGAAGTTTTGCCTTATTTTTCGGCGGTAACATACACGACGGACTTGCAGCGGGACTTATCGGAATATTTATATATTTTATGGATTATCACTTTAGGTTGAGGAACATCAACAACATTGTTTACACTTTTACGGCAAGTTTTTTGGCAGGTGTGCTTGCAATACTTTGTATGTATATTGGAATAGGAAGCAACATTGACAAGGTGATGATAGGCGACATAATGCTGTTTATACCCGGACTTTTGCTTGTTAATTCCATTCAGGAAATGTTCAACAAAGACATTGTGGCAGGACTTTACAAATTTATTGAAGCCTTGCTGACGGCTGTTGCAATAGCCGGCGGATATGCAATGTCTATGCTTATGCTCGGAGGGTTGATATGAAAGAGGCTGTTATTCAAATCATAACCGCAACAACGGGTGCACTCGGTTTTTCAATTTTTTTCAGGGTAAGCGAGAGAAACGTGCTTGCTTCAACAATCGGCGGCGGACTTGGCTGGGCACTTTTTTTACTGATAGACCACTTAACCGGCAATATGTTTTTATCCAACTTTGCGGCGGCGTTATTCGTTTATCTTTACAGTCAGATTATGTCGGGAATACTCAAGGCTCCGTCAAATGTTTATCTTGTACCGGGAACAATTCCGCTTATTCCCGGAGGTGCTCTTTATTACACAATGAGAGGACTTTTGGACGGTGATAAGGTGCTGTTTTGGAACAATCTTAAAACAACGGCAATAGTCACCTTTGGTCTTGCGGCAGGTATCGTGATAGGCACGGTAATGATAACCTATGCAAAAAGTATGATAAAAAAGAAAAAAGTTTAACTAAAAATGAGACTGCATAATATGCAGTCTCATTTTTTGACATTATTAAACATTTAGTTATTGAAAAAGATGGTGAAAGAATATATAATACTTAATTGACTTACAAAGTAGGAGTTATAACCATGAGCAAAAAAAATATGATAATCGGACAGTCGGGCGGACCGACTGCCGTAATAAATTCCTCGCTTGCAGGGGCAATAGACTGTGCCTTTAAGCAGGACAAAATTGAAAGAGTGTACGGAATGATTAACGGAATTGAGGGATTTTTAAACGAAAATCTCCTTGACCTCAATGCAACATTTGAGAACAAACCGTATATGATGAACTGTCTTAAGCACTCACCAGCCATGTACCTCGGCTCTTGCAGATACAAGCTTGGCGGAACAGAAGATGAATACAAGCAAATCTTTACACTTCTTGAAAAATACAACATCGGCTACTTTTTTTATATCGGCGGCAACGATTCTATGGACACGGTTAAACAGCTCAGCGACTATGCCTCAAAAATTGAAAGTGATATAAAATTTGTAGGTATACCTAAAACCATAGATAACGACCTTGTGGGAATTGACCACTCACCGGGATTTGGAAGTGCGGCAAAATACATTGCTTCGTGTGTAAGAGAAGTTGCATATGATACTTCCATTTACAACATCAAGAGTATTCACATCATAGAAACCATGGGCAGAGATGCCGGATGGATTGCCGGCTCTGCCGCTCTTGCCAAAGAGGGCACGGCACTTGCTCCGCACCTTATCTATTTGCCTGAAGTTGCATTTTCCACCGAACAATTCATCAAAGATGTTAATAAAATGCTTGACAAATACAATTCCGTTATCATCGTTGTAAGCGAGGGAATCCGTGACAAAGACGGCAACTACATCAGTGCCGAGGGATCAAAAACAGACAAATTCGGACACATTATGCTAAGCGGTGCAGGTGAGTATCTCAAAAGCGTTATTGAAGAAAAAATCGGCTGTAAGGTAAGAGCACTTGAGCCGGGAGTTTTGCAAAGAAGCACTGCTCACATTGCATCGCTCACTGATGTTAACGAAGCATTTAATCTTGGTGAAGTTGCAGTAAAAGCCGCAGTTAACGGAGAGACAGGAGTGTTCTCCACAATCAAGAGAACAAACGATTCGCCGTACTGTGTGGAATACGGCACAGAAGATGTCAGAGTTGTTGCAAACGCCGTAAAAACCGTTCCGAGAGAATGGATTAACGATGAAGGCAACTATGTAACAGAAGAATTTTTAAACTATGTAAGACCGCTTGTAGTGGGTATTGCACAGATACCATACAGAAACGGACTTCCGGATTACATTGATGTTCGTCATCTCAACTCGAAAGTTCAAAAATACACGGAATAAAAGAAAACCGACGGTTCTTGAAACATCAAGCCGTCGGCATTTTTATTTGTTTTCGTTTGATTTGAGATTGTCAACCAAGGCTTCAATATCGCCTTTAAGCGTTTGAAGAACATCAATATTCTTTTCAAGTTCCCTGTTTGACTCTTTAAGCTGAGCTTCTAAATTAGAATTAATAATGGTAAGGCGCTGACATTCGTATTCAGCCTCACCGAGTGCCGCTCTTAATCGGGCGTTTTCTTTTTTCAGTTGTTCAACTTCTTTATTTGTCGGTATCAACGGCATAAGCAAATCCTTTATCTAAACAAGTAATGGCGAGAATAAATCCCGCCATTATTTATTGCTGTTAAGCATCAATATCTGTATCAATTTCGAAATAGCGTGAACCAAGCCAATTCTTCTTGATAGTAACCGAATCTTCCTCTTTTTCGCTATCTTCTGAAGCAAGAGCCTGCTGTGCAATATATTGCCATACAGTTTGGTCATTTTTACCTTCAAAGTACATTACATGATAACCATACTCTGTCTTAACGATACCTACATCACCTGTTTTACGGGATGAATCAAAGCACCAAGCGTTGAAAGTAGGAACCATTTGGTTTGTAGTTACATTTTCGTATAAACCACCGTCGCTTGCGTTACTGTCGGATGAATTAGCCTTTGCAAGACTTGCAAAAGCCTTTGATGTTTTCTTGCCCTTATTATATTCGGCAAGAATGCTTTCTGCCTTTTCCTTTGCGGCAGCCCATTCCTTATCTGTGCATTCCTTTGCAGAGTTTGAAGATGAGCTGTCATCACTTGACTTTGATGATTTGGGAGCAATAAGAATATGACGAACATTAACTGTCTTTGTATCTGACATATAAACTGGCTTTACAACATATACAACTGTTGTTGAATCCTGTCTTACATCTCCTGCCTTACGGTCGGAAGAATAAAGCCAATCAAGACCCGGATACTTATCCTTATCATCATCGTCAGCTGTTGCAATAGCTACAGAAAGTTTTTCCATAGTTGTACGATTCATATCGGTGTATGTAGTTTCCTCAGCGTCTTTGTAAGCCTTTTTGTCAAACTTATCGGACGAATACTTTGAAGCAAGAGCGGCAAAGTTTGAGCCATCTGCCTTAAGTGCTTTCTTAAATGCTTTTGCATCATCTTCGCTGTCACATTCAAACATCTTAATATCTACAGACTGAAGCTTTGACTTATTTTCCTTCTTATACTTATTGAGATCTTCTTTTGTATAAGTCTTGTTTGAAAGTTCTTTTTCGTGATCGGATTCATAATTCTCTGCGATGTAAGAAATAGTTGCTTCTCGCTCAAAAACTTCCTTAGTTACGCCGTGACCCATTGCAGCCTCAATATAGCCTGAAACGGTATAGCCGTACTTATGAGCAGACTCTTTATAATCCTTGAGAGCGTCTTTAAGTTCTTTCTTCTGAGCGTCTGTAATTTCAGGCTCTTTACCCTTATTTGCTTTAACAGCCTGATAATAGTGCATATATGTATGCTTGATATTATCTTCAACCTGCTTCTGAACATATTCAAGCCATGTTGTTGTTTTGCCATCCTCGGTTCTTGTCTGCTCCGAGAGCTTTTTGTCAAAGTCAACATTGAGGTTTGCTTGATCAAGGTCAATGCCGTACTGCTTGTACTGGCTGACTGTTGACTGAAGGTTGTTGTAATACATAGCAAAATAATAATTGTATGTATTTACCTTAATATCATGCTTTTCGCCGTCTGCATCGGTAAGTGTGTAAGCGGTAAAAGATTTTTGCGGCCAACCGAGAGTTGCTGCCATACCCTTACGGACAAAGCCCGTTGCAACATATGTAAAGAGAAGTGCAATTACAACAATAAGTGCAACAACAGCCGTTACAATTTTCTTTGTCTTTGGTGCCATAGGAATTTTAACGGTATCCTCGGTAATAATTATGCTGTCACGCTCCTTAATAAGAGCATCTCTCTTTGAACGCAATTTGTTCTTTTTCTTTTGATCGGGCTCATTAAGAATATCCTTTCTGAGTGATTCGATTTGCTCAGCAAGCGCATCCTTTTTGTCATAAGCCTTATCATACTTTGCTTCCAGCTTAGCAAGCTTGTCTTTATTTTCTGCCATCTGTTTTCATCCTTTTTGGTTTTTTATCAATAGTATTCTACACTATTGTGCACATTTTTACAAGTGTTAATTTTTATTCTGCCGAAACAGTATTGTCTGCATTTGATGAAGAAGCACTGCTGTCGGTAGATTGGTTAGGCTGTGCAACCTTCAATTTCTTAACTGCACCGTTATATTTTTTAACGGTTGAAGAAGATGTAAATTCTTTTTCTTTTTTGCTTTTAAGGTCGGTTTCGCAATTATAAAGATACTTTGGCTGTTTGCTGATAAAGAACATAATATGGCAACCGTATTTTGAATCTACAATACCGGTGTCACCGTATTTTCTTGAATCATCCATAGACCAATCATTGAAGTTTTCTACCATAGTACCCTGAGTAACACCGCCGTAATAACCGCCGTAAGTACCCGATGAACCGCTTGAAAGCGAAGCTGTATCCTTTGAATATTTTTCTGCAAGTTTGGCAAACTCATATTCTGTTTTGCCGCTTTCGTTAAATTTATCAAGAATCTTTTGTGCTTTTTTCCTTGCTTCGGCAATTTGTTCGTCTGTAAGTTTAACATCCGATGTTGAAGTATTTACTCCGTCAGGCATAACAAGAATTTGACGAACGGAATATACTTCTTCTTTGTCAGGCTCAGGCTGAGAAACCTTATAAAGAATATAGACGGTCTTATTTTCGGAGTCGTCAAAAGCCTTAACTTCACCGATTTTTGTGTTTTCGTCAAAAAGCCAATTAATGCCTTCTTCAACCAAAGCATCCTCTTTTGCGGTAATTGAAACTTCAATATTAGAGGTTAAAACATCTACACACGAATCTGCGTCTTCAACATAGCCCTGTTGAACATAGCTGTCAATCAACGACTTACAAGCCTTTGGAAGAATTTTTTTCATATCATCTTCCGATTTAATTTGTTTTACATACTTATTACACTTTTCAAATGTTGACTTGCCGTCATCATTGTCGTAAGGAACCTGGAGATATGCAAATGTTACATTTTCATAATCTTCCTTGTTTTCTTTGTAATATTTTTTTACTTCCTTATCCGAAACTTTTCGGTTAACGGAAAGCTCTTGATAATAATTTTGAGCGATATAGCTTTGTACAAGCATTTTTTTGATAGTTGCGTAACCGCAATAATCACCATAGGTATCGGAAAGGAATTGGTCAACCGAAACATTTTCGCTTGCAGCATTATCTTTAACCGAAGAAAGATTTTCCTTAATTTGTTTTTTCTGTGCGGAAGTCAATGTAATGCCTTCATCAACTGCCTTTTCGTAATAAGTGGTGATATATTGAATTTGGTTAACGGTTTCATCCTTGAAAAACTGTGCCCATGTAACCTCTTTACCATCACTGTTTGTTGTTGTTTGCTTATTATAGTCTGCGGTAGTGTCAAGGTCATAATAACCGTAATTTGCATAAGTAATATAGTTTTGAGTAACGCAGGTATAATAATAATTATACATACCGATTGATACCGGTGTATCGTCGACCTTAAGTGCAATGTTACCCGGATTCATTTTTTCGTTTGAATTCGGTCTTGTATAATAAAATGTACCGAAAACGGCAAGAACCGCAATAACGGCTGCCAAAATAATCGAAATAAGAATAAATTGAACCTTGTCACCCTTAATTCCGGTTGCCTTTGCAGGTGATTCCTGCGGATTAGTAAAAGCTGCCTTTTTCGGTCTTTCGGCAGTTTCATACTTAGTCGACTCCGGAATATGAATTTCAAACACATCGTTTTCTATAACATTGCTGTTGAGTGTTTGAGCTTCACCATCAAACTTCCAATTATCGCTTTTTTCATAAGTCGGGGTTGCCTCGGCAGTTTCCGGCTGTTGTACCTTTTCTGCAGGTTGCTCAACTTTTTCATCGTGTCCATCAGATGAATTAAGATTTTCGTTTTTAAGATTCAAATCTTTTTCGTCCACAAAATCACTCCTAAAATATAATAAATACTCATAAATTATACAACACTTTGCTGTCATTTGCAATAGTTATATTATATATTAATTATAAATATAATGTAAAATGAATGTGAATAAATATTTCTTGCATTAATAAATACAATATGTTATTATCATTGCATAAATAAAACATTACAAAATCAGACAAAATTTTTAAGGTGACAATATGACTGTTACAGTTGCTAAAGATGACAAAAAGTTGTTTGGATGGTTGCTTGTAATCATCGGAACATCTTTTATATTGCCTGAATATATTGCTCCGCTTTTTGTTTTTTTCTTTTACATTCCGTTTTTGATTCATTTTAAAAAAACGGGCAGAAATGCAAAAATCGGCAATTTAGGCAAAACATTTATGGCATATATGTGCTATATGCTTATATCGGGAATATGGAGCAACACACATATTCTTTCTTCCCTGATAGGACTTTTGTGGATGGGATGCTTTTTGTTTTACATAGAAATTGCAAATACGATAAACACAAAAGACAAACTGAAAAACGCAATATCTGCACTCAACATATCCTCCGGGATTATCGGGCTTATTGCCGTGCTTGAATTTGCGACATACAATCTTACAAAATATTTTGACGGATTTAATTTTACAATTTCAAACCCGCTTTACTACAGCATAAACGATTGGATTTTCGGTCTTTTCCCGTTTGAAATCATTAACAGTCCGTATCTGTCAAGAGCATCGGCAACATTTGACAATCCGCTTATTTTGGCAACATTTCTCATTATAACCACTCCGTTTTGTGCATTTTCATCGGTATATTTTAAGCAATCGAAGCACAGAAAACTCAGCAGAATTTGCTTTGCATTTTCACTTCTCGGCATATTATGCACGGAATCGAGAGGTGCATATATTGCAATTGCATTGTCGCTGATAACATTGCTTATCAGCAACAAAAAGATATTTAAAAAACTCTTGCCGTTTATGTTTGTACTTGCGGTTGGTATTCCTCTGACCATTGCATTAAGATACAAAAACAACTCGTCGGGCAATGAATTTTTGGCATCAAACAACAACAGATTTGCAATTTGGCAGATATGCACAGACCTGTTCAAGGAGCATTGGTTTGTGGGTATGGGAGCCGGAACGGAAAACATTCATCAGGAAATCATTGCACGAATCGGCATCAACCGCACACATGCACACAATCTGTTTCTCGAAATTGCCACAGAGGGCGGCATTGTGGGAATTGCACTTGCGATTTTCATTGTTGTTGTTTTTGCAAAAAATCTGTTTAAGCTTTTCTATTTGAAAAACAACGCATACAGACCTTATGCAGTGCTTTACACTTCATCAATAATCGGATTTATAACAATGTCGCTGTACGAGCACACATTGCAATCCCCAAAAGAGATGATGGTATTTTTCATCCTGTTAGGGTTTGCAGAAGCAACACTTCGCATGGCAGAGGGCAACATTCAATTATCACCTGAAGAAAAAAACATCTTTGAGGATTTCACCGAGCAAGATTACATCACCGATGAAGATGAAGAAAAAGAACCTGTAACAAAATAAACGAATAAAAAATGCAGAGCCGTCAAGAGGCTCTGCATTTTTAACTATTTTATTTATCTTATGCCTGACTAGGAGCGCCTACAGGGCAAACACCTGCACATGCACCGCATTCGATACAAGCATCAGCATCGATTACATACTTGCTGTCACCCTCTGAAATAGCAGAAACAGGACATTCAGCTGCACATGCACCGCATGAAATGCATTCGTCTGAAATTGCGTAAGCCATTATACAATACCTCCTAATTAGATTAATAGCAATTTTCCAAATTCTATTGACTTAAATATAACATTGAACAATCAAAAATGCAATAGTTTTTTAGCAAAAATTAATCAATTGTTCAAAATTATATATATAATTATTATTTATTTTTTACAATTTTTACCTCATCACGGCTGACTGTTATAGGTGCCGAACCTTCCACAGCATCACTAGGTAAAACCTTGAGTTTGCCCGTAAGCAATGCAACTTCAACAACCTTACCTCTGTTGCGACCCCATTCAACGGTTGAACCTACGCGAGGAGTAATTTTTTCAAGATACTCATACGAATTTTGCTCATATTTAAGGCAGCACATAAGTCTGCCGCAACAACCGCTGATTTTTGTAGGAGAAAGAGAAAGACCTTGGTCCTTAACCATTTTGATTGAAACCGAATGAAAATCATTGAGAAATGTTGAGCAACAAAACGGTCTGCCGCACACGCCGAGTCCGCCAACCATTTTTGCCTCGTCACGAACACCGATTTGGCGAAGTTCAATACGGGTGTGGAATGTTGAAGAAAGATCTTTGACAAGTTCTCTGAAATCCACCCTGCCGTCTGCCGTAAAATAAAACACAATTTTTGAAGTGTCAAACGTATACTCAACCTCTGTGAGGTTCATTTCAAGATTATGAGCGGCGATTTTCTTTTTACAAATATCAAATGCCTGTTTTTCGGAAGCCTTGTTTTTTTCAATTTGTGCAAGGTCTTTTTTTGTTGCAACCCTTTTTACGGGTTTAAGAGGAGACACGATTTCGTCATCGTTAACTTCCTTAACATCAAAAACCGCCGTTCCGTTTTCTATTCCCCTTGCAGTTTCAACGATTACAACATCATTTTCTTTAACATCGATACCGCGAGGGTCAAAATAATATGTTTTGCCTGTGTCCCTAAAGCGAACACCAACTACTTTTGTCATATGTATATCTCCATTCAAGAGCCAAAGGCTCATTATTATCTTCCTATTGCACGGCGAAAATCGTAGCAAACCTTTGTGATAAGGATTGCATTATTGCCGTTTTTCAGCGTTAAATCAAGCAGATTTTCGCACGCCGAAATCAAATTCATCAGCTTTTTTTTGCTAAAATCGGTGGCAAGCTTAGCCACAGTTTCCCTTTGCCCTGAAAGGACATCGGGATTTTTTGAATAAACAAGTGCGTCCCTGAAAACCGTTTTGAGTAATGTAAGAGAAGAAACAAGGGTTTCCCTGTCCTTATCAAACACAGAACACACTTTGAGAAGCGAATACTCGTCATTGCTTGCAAGAGCGTTGCACACATCAACGGCTATACCGCTGATTTTTGAAAGTTTACTGTCACCGAGGCTTTCTATTGCCTTGCCGATATTTCCGTCCCATACGGCACATGCTTTAAGTGCTTCGTCATAATCGGCATTTTCGTCTTTTGAACAAATATATTTTGCTCCGAGAACCTCGTTGACTCCCTCGAGAGTAAGAACAACGCTTCTTGAAAGTACGGTTTCAAGAAGGGCGGATTTGTTGGTAACAGTCAAAATAAACATTGCGTACTTAGGCGGTTCTTCAAGAACCTTGAGAAGTGCGTTTTGTGCATTCTCGTTCATACACTGGCAATTACCCAAAATATATATTTTATAATCAGCCTCATTTGGCTGCATATAAACATTTTCTTTTACATCACGAACAACATCAACATGAAACGACCTTGCACCGCCAGTTGCACTGTATTCGTATATATCGGGATGAACGCCCTTGAGTACCTTTGAGCACTGAGGGCAATTTCTGCAAGGCTTATTTTCGCCCTTACACAAAAGGTTGAGTGCAATTTCACGGGCAAAAGTGCGTTTGCCGAGTCCTTCATCACCCTCAATAACTATTGCGTGAGGCAATCTGCCCGACGCCTGAAGAAAAGAGAGCTGTTCTTTAACCTTTTCGTTTCCCACAAAATCTTCAAAATTCAAGGCAAGCCCTCCTTTTTTATCAAATAATCTGTGCCAAAGCAACTATAACCGGCATTGTGATAACGGACAAAATGCTTGTTTGCCCCACAAGTTCGGATGAAAGTGCCGTGTCGTTGTCGTACTTTGCGGCATACATCGCCGTGTTTGTTGCAACGGGTGCCGATGCCGAAATTGTAAGTGCCGTGAGCATATTACCCTTAACGCCGATAAGTTTGAACACAAACAGCATAATAACAGGGATAACAACAAGACGAATGAGCGACACAAAATAAACTTCTTTTTTTGCAAAAATATTTTTAAAATTACAGTTTGCAAAAAATGTACCGAATACAATCATTGCCATAGGTGAATTGCAAGCGCCTACTCTTGCAACAGTATCCATCAAAAATTCAGGCAACCTAACCTGCAACAAGAACAGCGGAATAGCAATCAACACGCTGATAGAGCCGGGATTGAGAAAAATATGCTTTATGCTTATTTTTGCCTTTCTTCCCGATATTTCCCTGATACCGTAAGTGAACGCAAGAATATTGAAAACCGCAACATAACACGAAGAGTAAAAAACGCCTTCCTCACCCGCAACGCTTTGCGCAAGAGGCAAAGCCAAAAATGCGGCATTTGAAAACACCATTGCATAGCTATATATGCCTCGTTCAAGCAAACTACGCTTTTTGAAGCAAAATTCGGCAATTCCCATACCGAGAAAATGAGTTAAAAATGCGAGCACAAAGGACACAATAAGTCCCACAATATGCTCTTTTGTTCTTTCCATAGAAAGAAACGAATTGATAATTGCAATAGGCAATATCATATTGAAAAGCAAATCAACAAGCTTAGTTGCATCGGCTTTTACAAATATTTTTGACTTATCCGCAACAAAACCCACTGCGGAAATCAAATAAAGAATAACAACCTGAACGGCAACCGTTTGCAAATTGCTTAAAAACCCTGTCAATAAAACTACCTCTAATCTGTTTTGGTATGTGAAAAAATGTTTTTCTCAAGAAAATACGCAAAAACACCGTTTAATAAAATCGGCAAAGACAAAACGGAACTCCGTTCAAGCAAATCCGTTTGTCCACCCAAAATATCACAAAGAGTGCATATAAAATACAAAACGGCAAAATAGGCAAAACACCTAAAAGAGAAAACAGAACAGGCAGAAGCTCCGTTCTTACCGTCAACCTCTTTGGCGAAAAAGTAAAACGCCGCAACACACGATATCACCGCTATGTACTTAATGACTTCGGTTTGTGAAAAGTTCTGCCCTATATCGGATAAAAGTGCAACTCCATTTGACAATGCCCATAAAAGCGGAAAAGCATTGAGAAGTTTCAGTTCTCTGAAATCGTACCTTGTATTTCTGTTAAACGACAGCGACACCATAATCATACAGGCAGCACTTACAAGGGCAAACAAGCCCTCAAATCCAATAACCAACGCACCGACGGCAACATTGTATTTTCCGTCTTGAACAACGGAATAAAGTTCGAGCGAATCTGACACAAAATCAACAAAAAAGCCGACAGATGCCAAAATCGAGAAAAACGAAATATGCAATTTATTTTCAAAAACGAAAGCGTCGGCAAACTTTTTTTGCCCGAATGTTTCCGCTCCGATAAGAATAATTCCGATAACAACCGCCGCAAAAAATCCGACGGTAAGAAAAACGGACTCAAAAGCAAAAACGGATATTGCTTTTAAAACTATTGCAATTACAAAAAGAAGCAATGATATTTGAGAATATCCGATTTTCACTCTTCTCCCCCGTTTCGTATAAAAATCAGCGTTTACTCAAAGGAGTATATGCTCTGTACTTTGTTACGCTCTTGTATGCAGGACGCATAATCTTTGATGATGTGGTAAGCTCCTCAAGTCTGTGAGCACACCAACCCGCAACTCTTGCCGTTGCAAAAAGCGGAGTATACAAATCTTCGGGAATACCGAGAACTCTGTAAACAAGTCCGCTGTACAAATCGACATTTGCACACATCGGCTTTTCCACTCCCTTAATTTCGGCAAATACCTGCGGAGTAAGACGCTCAATAGCGTCAAGAGTCATAAATTCCTTTTCAAAGCCGTGGTCAAAAGCAAGCTTTTTGGCACTTCTTTTAAGAATAACGGCTCTCGGGTCGGAAAGTGTGTAAACAGCATGACCCATACCGTAGATAAGTCCCGAGCCGTCACCTGCTTCTTTTTTCATAATTCTTGCAAGCATATCTCTGACTTGTTTGTCATCTGTTGAATCATCAAGATTTTCCATAATATATTCCATTTGGTGAGCAACCTTGATGTTTGCACCGCCGTGACGGGGACCTTTGAGAGAACCGAGACCTGCCGTGATTGCGGAATATGTATCCGTACCGCTTGATGTGAGCACACGGGTGGAAAATGTTGAGTTGTTACCGCCGCCGTGGTCTGCGTGAATCATAAGGCAAATATCAAGAAGCTTTGCTTCCTCATCGGTGTACTTCTTGTCCGAGCGAAGAAGACGCAAAATCGACTCTGCGGTTGAAAGTTCCGGCTTAATGGGATGAAGATACATCGACTTGTTATAAAACGCTCTGCGCTTTATTTGATATGCCGAGTTCATCATTGTAGGAAACTGTGCGATAAGTTGAAGCGACTGACGAAGAACATTAGGCGTTGAAATATCATCCGGATTTTCGTCATAAGAATAAAGACTCATAACACAGCGTGCCATCTTGTTCATAATATCCTTTGACGGATGCTTCATAATCATATCTTCGATAAATTCATCAGGCAAAGCTCGGCTTTTACCGAGGACCTCTCTGATTTCCGCAATTTGGTCCTTTGACGGCAGACTGCCGAAAATAAGAAGCCAAACGACCTCTTCAAACCCGAATCTGTTATCGGCTACGCAATCGGCGATTATATCTTTAATGTCATAGCCTCGATATGAGAGTTTACCCTCTTTAGGGATACGCTCGTTATCAAGAATATAATAACCCTCAACGGACGAAACATGAGAAAGACCTGCCATAACGCCTGTACCGTCAGGGTTACGAAGTCCGCGTTTTACACGATATTTTTGAAAATCGCCGGGTTTAATACTGTTATTCTTTTCAAGTTCGCCGCACAAACCTGAAATATAATCCTGAGAAACTGATGAAATATATTGTGTGCCCATCTTAACTTCTCCTTTCGATAAATTCAGAATACGGTTATATGCAATGCATAAAAAACCATTTTTAAAATATATTATACTAAATAATAAAATTTATGTCAAGGAGAGTGTATCGTGAAAAGAGCAATGATATTGTTTGCCATAATCTTTTTAACAACGCTGTTACTGCCGATGATTACGCTGATAAAACCGGCATCAAACGGCAATGAACTTGTAACTCTGTTTAACTCCTGCGTTCAATTTCTTGTATAGTTGCCGTTAATCAAATTAAATTTGGGCGAAACAGTGACAGACACCTTAACATTCGGCAACTCGTTACGCCAGTTTTTACTGTGTTTTTTATAATAAGCGTAGCTGTATCTTGAAAGCAGTTTGCCGGCAAAAAACGGGTCGGAACTATTTTCAAAACAGACTTTTACGGCATTTCGGCACAAAGTATTAACTTTTATTTTTGCAAGTTTTTTAAGCCTTTCTGTATCTTCATCGTCAAGCTTTGCGGCAATGCCTTTTTGAGTATCATTTAAGTTAATATCAAAGCTTACGGCGGAGCGGAAATTAACTCCGTTATCATAAAACGCCATGTTTTTAACTTTAACATCTGTAATTTCCATACCGACCTTGCCGTATTTCTTATCATTAAGGATTACGGTGGCACTTTTAACCTTGTTGTTTACAAGCAAAAAACCGAGCGTTTCGGCACTGCTCAGAGTTTTTACATATTTTCCTTTGCTGAAAATTCCGATGCCGTCAAGTCTTGTTTTATCATCCTTTACGGATAACACGGGAAGATAAACATCCGAAGTTTCGGACAAAAAGCTGTTTTGCAAATCCTTGACGGTTACGGCACAGGAAAGCCCTGTTTTTTCACCGGTTTTGAGCATATCGTAAATATCCTGAGCAGGCACTTTTGCCTTGTTTTCGGATGAATTGATAACATCCTCGGCTGTGGTTTTGCTCATTGCAACAAACACATCGGGGCGGCTGTCAACCGCACGCAAAGTATAATCAACTACATTTGAAAGTCCGTTTTTTGCATAATCGTCACCGAAAACGATAACCTTGTTTTGCCCGAAAAACACAGGACTTGAAATATTTGCCGAGGTTCTCGAAACGGCTTTGCTGATGTTTCCTGCCGTACCAAACGCAACAGAGGTTATGTTTTCGCCCAAATTATCGGTTGTGCCGGTGCCCTTTGTCAAATCAAGATACTGCACGGACACCTTAACCTTATCGCCCGTTTTATCCACTCCTACGCCTTGTGCAACCGACATATCGGACAAACTGTCGCTGCAACCCGAAAAAACCGCAACAATACAAAAGACAGCAAAAATTGCGCTAAGCACCTTTTTCAACATCATCACTCCTATTAAAAATCAAGGTAAAAATCGGAATAACAAAAGCAAGCAAAGCAAACATCACAACCGTTACGGTTTTTGATATTTCTGTCATTTTCATACCGAAAACTTCATTCATAATCACAGCACCCAAAAAAGCCGTTGTTCCGAATACAAGCACTTTGTTTTTATGGCTGTATTTTTTTAAGAGTGAGCTTGCACAAAACAACAGCACGGCGGTTTTGAGAAACACGGCAAAAATCCAAAACGAAGTGTGAAGAATATCAAGCCTTGACATATCGTTTATCGAAGCGGTTTGAAAAAGCGTAAATATCGGAAAAGACTGCAAATCGGCACTGTTGCCGAGGACTCCGCAGCAGAAAATGAGAAGCAAAAACACACCGAGATACGCACAGGCAATGCCCGAAAAATACGGTTTTACGCAATCGCCGTTTATTTTGTCGTACAGCGAGAGCAAAAGCACAGGCTCAATCGAATTGCAGGTGAACAAAAATGTGTTCATCACTATGTGTTTTGCACCGTCTTGAAGCACAGGAAAAAGATTAACGCATTCAAAATTTTTAACATTAAAAATCAAAACAACTGCAATAACCACAGTAAGCAGAGCACCGCAAAACGATGCAAATCTACCGAGCGGTTCAAGTCCCAAATACGCACCGTAGCAGGCGGCGACAAACGCAAGAGCAATAAACATAACCATCGGACTTTCGGGATTCATTTTTGTTGTGGCAAAATATGCAAATCTGCCCACCGTGAGCGAAGAAAAAAACAGAAAAAACAGCAAATACAGCGTGCTAATCACCGAATTTGAAAGCGGCGATTTTTTTCTTTTTACGCACATCACGGCAGGGATTGACATAAGACAAGTCAGCGGAAGCGACAAGGCAAAGCTTATAGGAACATCGCTGTCAAATCTGCCAACGGTTACCGCCTGAATATAGGTAAGCGACACAACAAGCCTCGACACAAAAAGCATAAAAAACAGTTGTTTAGGAGAAATTTTGCCTCGTTTGGCGTTAATCATCAAGCGACACTCCCTCCAAATGATTTACTCTTACCTTGCGTTTTGCAAGTTTACGCCATCCGCCACGGAACAAAACATCAATGAGCGACTTTTTGGTAAGCGGTGACCACGGTGAGGAATACGGCACGCCGTAAGGATTAAGTGCACAAATATTGCAAAACAGCATCGCCGCACCGAGCATTAAACCGTAAATTCCGAACAATCCGCCAACTATAATAAACAAAATTCTTATCAAAGCCATACTCTCATAAAGCGGATAAACAACATAAGAAGATATTGCGGTGCCGGCAACAACGATAAGCATAGGTGCACCGATTAACCCTGCCGAAACGGCGGCATCACCTATAACGATTGCACCGATAATGGATACTGCGTGACCTATACTTTCGGGCAATCGCAGTCCTGCCTCTCGCATTATCTCATACAAAAGATGTACAAACACAGCCTCTACGGTTAAAGTAAACGGTGTTGTAGCCTCATTTTCAGCAATCAAAAACAGCAGATTTGACGGGATAAGCTCTTGATGAAAAGTGCCGACGGCTACAAGCAGCCCCGGCAAAAACACCGAAACTATAAACGCTCCGTATTTTAAAAGCCGCATAAAGCTTGAATAAAACGGCGGATTGTCGTAATCGTCAAGTGACGAAAAGCTGTCGGAAAACAGATAAGGAGTGTACATCACAAAAGGCGTGCCCTCAACCATAACGGCAACTCTGCCCTCAAGAAGTTTTGACGCCAAAACATCCGGGCGTTCGGTTGAACCGACACAGGAAAAAAAGCTTTTTATATCCGTATCAAGAAACGGCAACAACTCGCCGTAATCAAGAACCGTATTGAAATTTGCCCCTTTCAGTCGTTTTTCAACCTCATCAACCATAGCCATATCTGCCCTGTTGTCAATATAACAAATCGCAACAGGCGTGCGTGCACTGCTGCCGAGGCTCAACTGTTTTTGCTTCAAATGATATGTCTTTAATCTTTTGCGAAGCAGAGCCTTGTTGTCATTCAGAGTTTCAACAAAACACTCCTTTGCACCTCTTACATTTGCCTCGGTTGAAGGCTCGTCGGTATTTCGTCTGTTCCAGCCCTGCACACCGAATGCAAGTGCGGTTGAGCACCCCTCAACCACAACAACGGCAAAGCCCGACATAAGGTAATAATAAGCATCATCAAATGTTGTCACTTCATTTTGTTCGGGGCAACGGACAATTTGAGTTTGCAAAAGTTCAAGATATTCTCTCGGAGTTTCGCATTTTTTGTCAAAATCACAAATCGGCTCAACAATCATTTGACTGAGCAACAACGAATTAACAAGTCCGTCCATACAGGCAAGAAACATTTTGCCGTTTTTACATTGAAGTTCTTTAAGCAGAAAATCGGACGAATCTTTGAAATCATCTTTAAACGTTAAAAGATTAAGTTCGTAATCATCAAACAAATTTGACATAATATCACCACTTTTATTATGAAAAGCATTGTGTATATTATTCATTTTTAAGGTTAAATTATTTATGGTGATTGTATGTCTATTACATTGTTAAGAGCTGTAATTATTTACATTTTTATAACGGTATCGGTGCGAATTATGGGCAAGCGACAGGTTGGTGAATTGAATCCGCAAGAGCTTGTTATAACCATACTTATCAGTGCGGTTGCAACCGTTCCGCTTGAAAACAACGGTATGCCGCTTGCAAATTCGCTGATACCGATTGCAATATTCATCAGCTTTGAAATCATAAATTCAACGCTTTCAATGAAATCAATTAAATTCAGGTCATTGATAAAAGGCAAGCCGAGATTTATCATCAAAGACGGAATAATTCAGCAAAAAGAACTTACAAAACTACGCTTTACGACAGACGACCTCACCGATGCAGTCAGACAGGCGGGAGTATTTGACATTTCGCAGGTTGCAAACGCAATAGTAGAAACAAACGGAGTTGTATCTGTTCAAAAGAAATCCGAGTATGCTCCGCTGACCCCGAACGATATGGGAATAAAAACATCGCAGGCAGAAGTGCCGATAACCGTTGTAATAGACGGCAAGGCGGTAACAGACTGCTTTGGCAATGTAAATATCGGAGAAAATGAGATAAAACTGCTTGCCGTGTCAAACAACGAACAGGTTGAAAACATTCTTGTAATGACCGTCAAAAGTGACGGAACGACATATATAGTAAAGAAGGATGAACAATGAAAAAAATTTGGATAGCGGTTGTTTTGTTGATTATATCAGCAGGGATTTGCACATACGAACAGATATATATTGAAGATTTTTGCGACAAGATGATTTATATGACCGAACACGAGGACGCCGACGGCATAAAGAAGTTATGGGACAAAAAGAACGACACAATTTATATTTTTTCGGAGCACGACATGGTGGACGATTTGGCGGTGAGCATTGAACAATTAAGCGGCAAAAGCGATGAAAAACAAAAAGAAGCTCTCGCAGAAATACGAGCGCTTACCTACGCATACCACGAGAACCAAAGAATTACACTTTCAAACATTTTTTAGCACAAGAAAAAAACCGCAAACAATCGTTTGCGGTTTTCGTAAGTTCAAATTAATTTTTATTTCCAAGTTTGGATAATTTCAGGGTGAGCAAAAATCTCATCAAGTTTGTTGAAGAACGGAACAACATCGCCGTAATCAAGTGCTCTGTGGTCCATACAGATTGAAAGAGGCATAACTGTGCCAACCTTTATTTCACCGTCAACAACAATAGGCTTTTGCTGTGTTGAATTGATTGCAATGGCAATAACCTGCGGTGGGATAATCTCAAGAAGTGTACATGAGCCTTTGAAATCACGCTTGATTGAGCCGAGGTTTGAAATTGTGATTGTACCCTGTTCAATATCGTGCTTTGTAAGTCTTTCGGTTGTTGGGATAGAATAGTAATCCTTTTTTGCCTGACCCGAAAGAGTTTTTACTTTATGCTTGCCTGTCTTTGAACCGTAAAGACGGCGAATAGCCTGAAGAACCTTGCCCTGCTTCAAACCTTGAAGAGTATTGTCGAGTGAAACCTCATACATAACTTCGTTGAGGTCGGTATTGCTTGCTCTGCGCAAGCTGTCATGAATAGCGGCAGTCATTTCCGTGAGAGTTTTGTTGCCCATATCGTGCATATTGAGTGTCATCATCTCGCCGTTTGGCAAAAGTGCCGGCATAGAAACATCAACATGGTCAAACTCGTGGAGGCAACCACGAACAAGTTTGCGGTTAAATTCAAGGTGAGCATTCATCTTAGGTGCTACTTTGAGTCCCTCACAAATAACTTTTATCATAACTGTATTGATTGTAATCTTCTTTGACTTATCCGTGCAACCCTCGTTAAGCTTTTTACATTCCGCAAGAAAAGCAGTAACCTCAGGCTCGTAAACCAATCCGGCATGTGGAATTTCCTCCCAGCTTTGAGCAGTCATATTCGACACGATTTTTCTCGCAATGCCGAAATGTGTAGATTTAGTAAGTGCCATGTCTTTCTCCTTTTTATCTAAAGTTTGTTATCTGTAAAACTATGTACATTATATCACAAAATATATAAATTAACAATAGCACAGATGGATTTAATAAAAAATTAAGATTTCATCTGTGCTATGTATTTATTCTTGAACTTTCGCTTTAATTTTATCTATTTTTTGTTCAATTGTAGAATGAAATTTGTCTCTTTCGCTTTGAATTTTCTCAACAATTGAGTCCTTAAAAGTTTTCATTTCTTCTTCTGTAAACGGAGTTTCTGAAAAACGCTTTTTATATTCCGCCATAAGGTACGGCCTGAAAGACGGATGTGCAATACGGATAAGTGCCTTTGCACGCTCTTTAAGAGTTTTACCCTTGAGCTGTGCGATGCCGTATTCGGTTACAACATAATTGACATCATTTCTCGGAGTTGTGACGGCACTGCCCTCCGTAATAAGCGGAACAATGCGTGACACTGTGCCGTGCTTTGCAGTTGCCGGCATAGCGATAATTGAGCGACCGCCCTTTGACATTGTTGCACCTCTGACAAAGTCAACCTGACCGCCTACCGCAGAAAACTGTGAAAGACCGATTGTATCGGATACAACTTGTCCCAAAAGGTCAATCTGCAAGCAAGAATTGATTGACACCATATTGTCATTTTTAGCAATTTCAATAGGGTTATTTACATAATCAATCGGGTGAAGTTCAACCGACGGATTGTCATTGATATAATCGCATAGAATTTTGGAACCGAACGCCGCACCGAGTACTGTTCTGCCGACATTTGTTTGCTTTTTCTTATTGTTGATTACACCGCTTTCAAGGAGCGGAACTACACCGTCACCAACAAGCTCGCTGTGAAGTCCGAGATCCTTTTTATCGGTAAGCTGGAGACACACGGCATTAGGAATACCGCCGATACCGAGTTGCAGGCAGTCGCCGTCATTAATAAGAGAAGCACAGTTTTTGCCGATTTCCATATCAACCTCGCTGATTGCACCGCCGACAACTTCCGGAAGTGCTTCATCAAACTCAACAAAGCAGGTAAAATCACGAACATGCTTTATGCTGTTGCCGAAAGTACGAGGCATACACTTGTTAACCTGTGCGATAACGACTTCGCAATAATCGGTTGTACCCTTTGTGTAATCAACTGTTGTGCCGAACGAAACATAGCCGTGTTCATCCGGAGGTGAAACCATAACTATCGACACTCTCGGGCAAATATAATTTTGAATAATATCAGGAATTTCATAAAAATGAGAGGTGGTGAATTCGCTGTCACCGCTGTTTATTCCTGCTCGTGTGGACTTTGATGCAAAAAGAGTGTTGAGTTTTATATGCCCCTTGAATTCTCGCATAGACCACGGGCTTTCAATAAGAGTAAGCATTGTTACAATTTCAACATCTTTGTAGTCCCGATAATGAGCTGCCAACGCACGCTCAATATGTATAGGTTCGCCGCAAGCAAAACCTGTTACGACCTTGTCACCGTCATGAATTAGTTTGATTGCCTCTTCGGCTGTTGTAAGCTTTGATTGATATATTTCCTGCCAAGTCATATCATATCAGCTCCCTTTTCTATAATCTGTTCTTATAGATGATACAATATTTAAAAAAATTCGTCAATAAATAGTTGAACGAAGTGCACATATTTGTTATTATTGTATATATAGACATATTAAAACTGTGCAAAATCACCATTTTGTATAAGAAGTGATGAAAGGATTACACTATGGAAATCAGAGTAGACAAATACGGCAGTGCAGACTGTTTTTCAATACCGCTCACACAGGCAATAAGCGAAATGAATGACGGCGACACCCTTGTATTTGAAAACAAGGAGTATCACCTTTTTAAGGATTACAGCCAAGAGCGTTACATTCATTTCAGCAACACGGACAGCTTCAAGAACCCGAAGAAATACTTTGGTATGCTGATTGAAAACAAAAACAACTTTAACATTGAAGGCAACGGGGCAACACTTGTTATCCACGGTGACATCTGCTCGTTCGGAATGATTAACTGCAAGAATGTCAACATTGACAATCTTACAATAAAATACGCCTGCCCGAATTGTGTTGAACTTAAAGTTCTTGAGAAAAAAGGCAAAACATACAGATTTTCACTTCCCGACTCTCAACTTTGGTACATAGACGATTCCAAGAAAAACACAGTTGTTTTCTTTGAGCAAAGCCCATACACAAAAAAGAATTATTGGGAATTCAGAAATGATGAAAACTCATACAACGGTGTATTCCATAGTGCCGACGGCAACACAGTATACAGAATTTCAAACAAAAAATCGGTGTTCTCCGGCATAAAGTCAATGAAGCGTTTAAGTGCAACCGAACTTGAAATAAAGTACAAGAAAAATAAGTTTTTCAAAGTCGGAGACATACTCACCCACCAAACAAACAAAAACCGAAACACCTGTGGTATTTTCTTCGGCGAATGTGCAAATGTTAAAAGCACAAACATCACCGTAAACTATATGGCAGGCTTCGGCTGGCTCTCTCAAATGTGCGAAAATATGAGCTTTGACCACATTACATTTAAGGGAGACGGCGACCACATTGTGTCATCATTTGCCGACCTCATCCATATTTGCGGATGCAAGGGTAATGTCACAATCACAAACAGCTATTTTTCACACGCACACGATGACTGCATCAATGTTCACGGCTCATTTATGAGATTTAAGGAAAAAATTGACGACCACACGGCAGTGTTTGAATTTGTGCATCATCAGCAAGGCGGACACAAAAACTTCTTCCCGGGTGACACGGTAAAATTCTACCGTCGCACCAATCTCAATGAGCTTCCGGGTGACTTCACCGTAAAATCCGTTGTTGACGACCTTGAGGGCAAAACCTGCAAGGTAACATTCAACGAAACACTTCCACAAAACATTGACGAAAAGTATCTTCGTCAATCAAATATTGTCATTGAAAACAAGACCTACTGTCCAAATGTTGAAATCAGCGATTGTGTATTCACCGCTATTCCGACAAGAGATATTCTCTGCACAACCTCGGGCAAGGTCAGAATTCATCACAACACATTCAAAGACAGCCAAATGGCACACATTTTTATCAGTGATGACTCTATGTTTTGGTACGAAAGCGGTCCTGTAAGAGATGTTGAGATATATGAAAACAAATTTTTGCTTTCACCGTCTGTTTATTCAAAATGCCCTGCGATTCTCATCAAGCCAATCACTTTTGGCAAAATGAACAGTAAGGTGCACCAAAACATCACGATACGCAGCAACTACTTTCTTGTTGCAAGAGATGTTCCGATAAGAGCTAAAGGCGTTACAAACCTTGACATTTACAGCAACACATTCAACGGTTCATCAAGGGTTGTGACCTCTTGTTGCAAGAAAAGCAAATAAAACAGCAAATAAAAATTGAAAGGAGGCAACACAGTGACAGAAAAAGAATTGCGTAAAAAAGCAATGGCTTTACCGCTTAATCCGGGCGTATACATTATGAAAAACAAAGACAAAAAAATAATATACATCGGCAAGGCAAAAGCTCTCAAAAACCGTGTTTCTTCCTACTTCGGCTCGCACACAAATCATTCACTCAAAGTAATAAGAATGGTTGAAAATGTTGATGATTTTGACTACATTTTGTGCGACACCGAATTTGAAGCTCTTGTGCTTGAATGTTCACTCATCAAACAGCACACACCAAAGTACAACATTCTTTTGAAAGACGACAAGGGCTATAACTACATCAAAATAACGAAAGAGGAATTTCCTAAAATCAGCGAAGCAAAACAGGTGCTTGATGACAACGCAACATACATCGGTCCGTTTGTCTCTAATTTTTCGGTTAAAAATGCAGTTGAGGAAACTTTGAGAATATTCAAGCTTCCGCAATGCAACAAAAAATTTCCGAAAGACTACAACAAATCCCGTCCGTGCTTAAACGGTTTTATGGGCATATGCTCCGCTCCGTGCAACGGCAGAATATCCAAGGAAGATTATCAAGCCTCAATCAACGATGCAATAGCTTTTTTAAAAGGCGGAGCAGTCAAATCCGTTGAGGATATGGAAAAGCGGATGTATGAATATTCCGAAGCGATGGAATTTGAAAAGGCGGCAAAGCTGCGTGACAGAATAAAAGCCATACGCAACCTTGACGAAAAGCAAAAAGTTGTATCAATCAATGTGCCTGAGGAAGATGTTTTTGCACTTGTAAATTCCAACAAAAAGGCTTGCTTTGAGGTTATCCGCTTTAAATACGGCAAACTTGTTGACAGCGAGCACTGGATAATTGACAGCGTTGACGACCTTGAGGAAGCGAGATTTGACCTGATAGAGCGATACTATTCCATAAGAAGCGATATTCCCGGCAGAATTGCCGTTGACGGTGATATACTTGAAGAAGAACTTTTGCACGAATATCTTGAAAAAGAGCGAGGCAAAAAACTTGAATTCATACACCCGCAAAAGGGCGAGCATTTGTCTATTGTTAATCTTTGCATAAAGAACGCAAACGAACACCTTGCACAAAATCAAGGAAGGCTCGGCAAAGAATTTGCGGCACTTGAGGAATTGGCGGAGCTTTTGGGACTTCCAAAACCTCCCGAATACATCGAATCCTATGATATTTCGCACACCTTCGGTGCAGACAATGTTGCCGGAATGGTAGTGTTCCACAACGGCAGACCTATGAAAAAAGCATACAAGCGATTTGCTATAAAAGGCTTTGACGGGCAAAACGATGTCGGCTCAATGAACGAAGTTTTGGAACGCAGATTTAAGCATTACTACGAAGACGATGACGAAAGCACATTTAAAATCTTGCCTGATTTGATTTTGCTTGACGGCGGTCAACCGCAGGTTAACGCAGTTCTTCCCGTAATTGCAAAAATGAACATTGATGTGCCTGTTTTTGGTATGGTCAAAGACAATAAGCACAGAACAAGAGCAATAGCATATAACGGCGGTGAAATAGAAATAAATTCGCACAGAAGTGCATTTACCCTTGTATCACGCATACAGGAAGAGGTGCACAGATTTGCAATCACCTACCACCACAAAAAGCACCAAAAATCATCTTTTTCATCATCCCTGCTAAAAATCGAAGGAATAGGAGAGAAAAAAGCAAAGGCACTTATGAAACGGTTTAAAACAATTTCAGCGATAAAAGAAGCGGGCATTGAAGAACTTTGCACAGCCGACGGAATATCGAAAACAAACGCCGAAAGCGTCTACAATTATTACAGAAATATTTAAAATATAAAAGAAAACTTGACGAAAAGCAATTGTATCTGTATAATATAATAGTAAAAAATTAAGGATAATGTTTTTATGAAGGTAATTACAGGTTCTTTAAGAGGACGAAATCTTGAAACTTTAGGCGGTGACGATGTCACAAGACCTACCACGCAGGCCACAAAAGAAGCACTGTTCAGTTCTATTCAGTTTGAGATAGAGGACAAAAAGGTGCTTGATTTGTTTGCAGGCTCGGGTCAGCTTGGAATTGAGGCACTGTCAAGAGGAGCAAGGGTTTGCACCTTTGTTGAAAGCAACAAAAGCGCATACAAAATAATTGAAAACAATCTTGAAAAGTGCAAAATCACCGACAAGGCAAATTTAGTCTTTTCGGAAGCAAAGAGCTTTTTGATGAAAAAAGACAACTTTGACATTTCATTTTTGGATCCGCCGTATCACAAAAATTTGGTAACGGACAGTTTGCCGCTTCTTACAAATATGATGAGTGAAAACGGCGTGATTATTTGCGAAACCGCCAAGGACGAAGAACTTCCCGAAGAAGTGAATTCGTGGCAGATTTCAAAGCAAAAAAAATACGGCAAGACCAAGTTAACCTATTACAGAAAGGGTCAGGAGCAATGAAAATCGCAATTTGTCCGGGCAGCTTTGATCCTGTAACACTCGGACACCTTGACATTATCGAGCGAGCTGCCGAATTATTTGACGAAGTAATCGTTTTGGTAATGAGCAACAAATCAAAAAAGACATCACTGTTTACTATTGAGGAACGCATTGACCTGCTGAAAAGGACGATACATTCCGACAATGTAAAAATTGATACATACGACGGTCTTTTGGTAAACTATGCCGAGCAAAAAGGTGCCGTCGCAATAGTTAAGGGCTTGCGTGCCGTGTCGGACTTTGAGTACGAATTTCAGCAGGCACTTACAAACAAATCACTTTACCCGCAGGTTGAAACAGTGTTTTTAACCACAGAAGGCAAAAATATGTTTTTGTCATCAAGCATGGTAAAAGAGGTTTGCTCACTCGGAGGGGATATTTCTTCATTCGTTCCGAAAGAAATAATAAACGATATTTATAAAAGATGCAAAGGAGATCAATAAAATGACTAATACTGATATTTTGCTTGAAGATCTTGAGGATGTGCTTGATGATGCTACATCCATTCCGCTTTCTAAAAAATGCGCTGTTGATGTTGATAAAATAAAGACTATCATTGAGGACATCAGACTCAACACTCCGCAGGAAACAAAGCAGGCAAAGGCTATTGTTGACTCAAGAAACACAATTCTTGAAGAAGCAAAAAAAGAAGCCGCAGAAATCATCAAAAAGGCTCAGGAAGAAGCAAGAGAGCTTGTTGCAAAGGATGAAATCACAAAAACTGCACAGGCTGAAGCCGCAGACATCATTGCAAAGGCTAACGAGCAAGGCAAACAGATGGTAACAGAATCTCAAAATCAGGCATCTGAAATTTTGAGTAATGCAACCACACAGGCAAACGAAATGGTAACATCTGCTCAAAACAAGTCAAGAGAAATGCTCACTGCCGTTAACAACTATGCGGACGACACACTTCTTTCTATTGACGACGCACTTTACAAGGCACTTACAGACGTTCGCAGAATCCGTCAGGGTATCTCGAACGCTCAGCACAAAGAGGGCTAATCCAAAACGAAACAAAGCGGTAAAGACAAAAATCTTTACCGCTTTTATTTTTCATCTGTTGAACAAGCAAAATAAAAAACGGTACGATTTTGCGTACCGTTTTATTTGTGTTGTAATTAGTCGTTAAAACCGCTCTTTACAAGTGCTACAAGACCTTCCACAGCTTCTTCTTCATCTGAGCCGTCAGCAATAATTCTGATGTCTGTACCGCCCATAATGCCGAGTGAAAGAACACCCAAAAGTGACTTTGCGTTTACTCTTCTTTCTTCTTTTTCTACCCAAATTGATGACTTAAATTCGTTAGCCTTTTGAATAAAAAATGTTGCAGGACGAGCATGCAATCCAACTTGATTTTCAACAGTAACATCTTTTACGAACATAATAATACCTCTCAACTAATCTTAAAACAAAGCAGTCTTTCACTACTTAATTATTTATCTTACAATGGTATTATATCACGATTTTTTCAATCGTCAACTTAATTAATCAAACTTCGTGTAACTAATTAATTACAGACAACAAAAAATGTCTTAATTTGTGCATATTTAACAAAAATTTCATTCTGCTTTTTCATTCAATTTAAGTTGTGAAAGGTATAGTTTATCCTTCTTTGAAAGCTCTGCATTTTCGAGCATATCGGATCTGCGTTCAAAAGTTCTCTTAATAGACTGTTGTCTGCGCCAAGCATCAACATTTTGATGATGTCCGGAAAGCAAAACATCGGGTACTTCCCTGCCGTTCCATACCGCAGGATGAGTATATTGCGGATATTCAAGCAGCGAATTAAAATGGCTCTCATCCTCAAAACATTCGTCATCCGAAAGCACACCCGGAAGCATACGGGAAATGCTGTCGGCAACAATGAGTGCCGGTAATTCACCGCCGGTGAGAACATAGTCGCCTATTGAGATTTCCTCAGGCTGAAGTTCCTCTATAACCCTTTCGTCTATACCCTCATAATGACCGCACAAAATAACAATATTATCCATCTGTGCAAGTTCCTTAACTCTGTCCTGCGTAAGAGTTTTACCCTGCGGAGTCATATACAAAAGGTGCGGTTTCTCCCCTATTTCATCACATATGGCATTAAAACAATCGAATATAGGCTGCGGAGCCATAATCATACCCATACCGCCGCCGTAAGGCTTATCGTCCACTCTGCGATGTTTATCTTTGGTATAGTCACGAATATCAACGGTGTTAATCTCCACCTTGCCTGCGGCTCTTGCTCTGCCGATAATACTTTCACCGAGCACACTGTTGCACATATCGGTGAAAAGCGTCATTATATCAATTCTCATCAAAAAGTCCTTTCATCGGTTTTATGCGAACAGTCTGATTTTCCGTGTCAATCTCAGCAACGACATCATAAATAGCAGGAATCAAAGTGTGCTTGCCGTTCAATTCAACATCGTAAATATCGCTTGCACCGTAATTGAGCACATCAACTATTTTGCCGTATTCCTCGTTTGTGTCAACATCAACAACGGCACAGCCGATAATATCTGCCAAATAATGAGCATCGTCATCAATAACGGCATCGTCCCTGTTGCAGTAAAGCACCCTGTTTTTCAATTCTTCTGCCGAGTCAATGTTTGTGATTTCGGCAAATTTGAGAATTGCAACATTCTTTTGCTGACGGGCAGACACAATAGTTAACGGCTTTTTGCCCTCGTCATCAAGGTAAACGGTTTTCAGTTGTTTAATATAATCAATACCGTCGCACCACATAAGCATTTTAACTTCACCACGCAAGCCGTGAGTATTGTTTATTTTCCCTATTTCCAAATACTGTTTCATTTAATCACCGATATTAATATAACATAAGTTTTTATGTTATGCAAACAAATTATACAAAAGAAAAACCCCGTGTTTTGCACGGGATTTTAGGATTAATCAATTTCGATTGATATTTTTGCATCATTGCGGGTAGCTGCGGCACGCATAACAACACGGATAGCCTTTGCTATTCTGCCCTGCTTGCCGATTACTCTGCCCATATCACCTTCGGCAACATGAAGATGATAAACTGTTACGCCTTCTTCGTTAGGCTCGTCAATATCAACGGAAACTTTGGTTGGATCATCAACAAGACCCTTTGTAATGGATATCAACAATTCCTCCAAAGAAAACACCTCCTACTATAATCTTGTTTTGATGCAAGATTAAAGAATGCCTTCTTTTTTGAGAATTGACTTAACTGTGTCAGTTGGCTGAGCACCGTTTGCAATCCACTTCTTAGCCTTGTCGGCGTCAATCTTAATTTCAGCCGGGTCAACCATTGTGTTGTATGTTCCGATTTCTTCGATGAAACGACCGTCACGAGGATATCTTGAATCTGCAACTACTACACGATAGAAAGGAGCCTTCTTTGCGCCCATTCTGCGAAGTCTGATTTTTACTGCCATTTTTCTTACCTCCAAATAAATATAGTTATTATTTATCAACCAAATTTACAAACTTAATTGGGTTAATACTGAATTGATTAAAATCCGAACGGATTGTTGTTACCGCCTGTTTGACCCATCATTTTTTGAGCCATCTCAGGATTTTGCTGCATCAAGCGACGCATTTTTTTGCTGACCTTAGGTCCTTTACGACCGCCGACCTGCTTAACCATCTTTTGCATTTGCTTAAACTGCGACATAAGCTTGTTGACATCTTCAACACTTGTGCCCGAACCTGCCGCAATACGGCGTTTACGAGACGGATTGATTATTTCGGGATTTGCTCGTTCTTGCTTTGTCATTGAGTAAATGATACATCTCAAACGGTCAAATGCCCTTTCGTCTATATCTTCATCTTTAATCTGCTTGCCGATACCCGGAATCATCTTGATCGTGTCCTTGAGTGAACCCATACGCTCGATTTGCTCGAACTGGTCAAGCAAGTCATTAAAGTCGAATTTGTTTTTTGCGAGTTTCTTTTCAAGCTCTGCCGCTTTCTTTTCATCAAGAGCCATTTCGGCTTTTTCGATAAACGAAAGCACATCGCCCATACCGAGAATACGGGACGCCATTCTTGCCGGGTGGAAAACCTCAAGATTTTCGAGCTTTTCGCCTGTGCCGACAAACTTAATCGGCTTGCCTGTTACCGCACGAACGGAAAGTGCCGCACCGCCTCGGGTGTCACCGTCAAGCTTTGTAAGAATAACGCCGTCAATACCGAGCGACTCATTAAAGCTTTTTGCAACATTTACTGCGTCCTGACCTGTCATTGCGTCAATAACGAGCAAAATCTCATTTGGATGAACCGTTGAACGGATGTTTTGAAGTTCCTCCATAAGTGCTTCATCGATATGCAAACGACCTGCGGTATCTATGATAACATAGTCATAGCCGTGGTCTTTAGCGTGCTTAACAGCCTCCTCGGCAATATTGACAGGATTGATTGTGCCCATTTCAAACACAGGAACATCAATCTGTGAGCCGACAACCTGAAGCTGTTTGATAGCAGCCGGACGATAAACGTCACACGCTACGAGAAGCGGTCTGTGACCGTCTTTTTTAAGTTTAAGGGCAAGTTTGCCCGAATGAGTTGTTTTACCCGAACCTTGCAAACCGCACATCATAAGAATTGTTGGCGGATGCTTTGCGATAGAAAGACGGGATTCCGTACCGCCCATAAGTTCGGTGAGTTCCTCGTTAACTATCTTGATAACCATCTGACCCGGTGTCAGATTTTCCATAACATCATCACCGATAGCACGCTCGGTAACTTTGTTGGTGAATTCTTTTGCTACCTTGTAGTTTACATCGGCTTCGAGAAGTGCAAGTCGCACCTCACGCATAGCCTCTTTAACATCTGCCTCGGTAAGTTTACCCTTGGCACGAAGTTTTTTAAATGAATTTTCAAGGCGTTCGCTGAGTCCTTCAAATGCCAAGTAATCACATCCTATTTAGATATTCACACAGAGCCTTAATTTTTGCGACATTATCATTGATATCCTTTGACACATTTGTGGTGAGGTTGAAATCATAAATTTGATCCGCACACTCGCTGATGTCATTCAGGCATTTGGTAAGTTCCGAGTTTTTCTTTGCAAAACCCAGCTTGTTTTCCAAATCAATAAGGGTGTTTTCTGCCCTTTTGATAGCGTCACGCACACCCTGACGGGTAATGTTTTCATTCTCTGCGATTTCGGACAAAGAGAGGTCGTCGTTATAATAAAAGTCAATAAAACTTCTCTGCTTTTCTGTTAAGCATTCACCGTAAAAATCCAAAAGGTACGAAATCTCAAGATTTTTAGCCATACGAACCCTCCCTGTAAAGTATTTTGCCTTTGTAAAGTATTTGTTCTTTACAGCAATGATATTATACATAAAGCACGCCGCAATGTCAAGAAAAAATTTTTGTTTTTTTATATTGCATTTAGCGCTTTAATGTGCTAATATGTTGAAAGGTGATAAGAATGAATGATTTATGGAAAAACAATTTGAGAAATATTGAGCCGTACATACCGGGTGAGCAAAGCAAGGACAAGGATATTGTAAAGATTAACGCAAACGAAAACCCATATCCCCCATCGCCCAAAGCTGTTGAGGCTCTGAAAAATTTTGACACGGACAAACTGCGATTTTATCCGCAGGCGGACAGTATGCCGTTGAAGCAGGCTATTGCAAATTTCTACGGTATTGAGGCAAAAAATGTTTTTGTCGGCAACGGCTCGGACGATGTTTTGGCACTTGCGTTTCAGTCGTTTTTCAACAGCGACAAGCCTATTGCTTTCCCCGACATCACATACAGTTTTTATCCTGTTTGGTGCAGTCTTTTCAACATTGAATACACGAACCCGAAACTTGACGAGAATTTCAGAATCAACGCCGATGACTACAAGGCAGAAAACGGTGGTGTGGTTATTCCGAACCCAAATGCTCCGACTTCGCTCGGCGAGAGCACGGAATTTATTGAAAAAATCCTCAACTTCAACCAAGACTGCGTTGTTATCATTGACGAGGCATATTGTGATTTTGGCGGTGAAACAAGCGTACCGCTCACAAAGAAATACGAAAACCTGCTTGTTACAGGCACATTTTCAAAATCAAGAAGCCTTGCGGGAATAAGAATCGGTTTTGCAATCGGCAGTGAAACGCTGATAAACACCCTTGAAGCGGTAAAAAACAGCTATAATTCATACACTGTTGACGCACTTTCAATCGCAATGGGTGTTGAAGCGATGAATGATGTTGAATACTTCAACAAAACGGTTGGAATGATTAAAGCGACAAGGCAGAGAGTTACCGATGAATTGAGGTCACTCGGCTTTGAGGTTCTTGATTCCCAAACAAACTTTATTATGGCAACGAATGACAAGCTCGACATCAAAGATATGTTTGAATACCTAAAGACGAAGAAAATATTTATCAGATACTTCAACCAGCCGAGAATCAACAAATATGTGCGTATAACTATCGGCACAGATGAAGAAATGGACAAATTCCTGCAAGGAGTTAAGGAGTATATTACAATATAAAAAATAGCCTCACGGATACAAAAGCGTATCCGTGAGGTTTTTATTTATGATACAATCATATGGCCGTAATCATCAAATGAAATATCTATGCTTGTGCTTTGTTTTGTTCCGTCCTCATATTCAAAGGTAAAAGTTATTTTATCCTTAATTTCAGAAGCCTTGTAATCTTTTTTATAATTCGTTCCGTACGCTTCAAAATATTCATAAGCCGATACCCAAATAACCTCATAAGCATATTTGCCAAATGAATTCTGACTTTCACGCAATTGGTCGCCCGTAAGCGTAAGCTTATGATTAATAAATAACGAATAAGGATTATCTTTATCAACGGTTTCTTCTTTTTGATTTTCCAAAAGGTCCGACAATCCGGACCATTCAAGTTGTATAAATCCGTCCGGGCTTTTATTTTCAACGGTCATAGATTTAACATTTGTAAAATCATTTACATCAGCAACAAAAAAGCCCGATTGTGTACTGTACAATTTACCCTGCACATTATTATTTTCATCACAAATATCGGTTTGAAGTATTCCGCGAAGTTGATAAGATTCGTTTTCATCAAAACCTTCAATTTCTTTTCGCATTTCATTATAATCTTTTTTAGCTTTTTTATACTGCTTTTCACATTCTTTTTCATCATCGGCAGGTGCAAAATACAAACCGTTACGAACTTTTTGCCTTGTTCCTCTGATAATATTAACCTGCTCATCCGCATATGCAACAACCACACCGAAAGATTGATTGGATTTTTTATTTTTGATAACGGCATTTGCTCCCAAACCGCTGCCTGTAACAAGTATTGCAAACGCAAGCATTACAGACGCCAAACGCTTATATCCGACAAATCCTTTAATCTTTTTATTTTCGGTTGTAATATTGCAAATCTTTTCCATACACTCATCAGACGGAGAAAGATTTGAAAATGTGCCCTTGAATTTTTCCTTATTGTTCATATATCCATTCATCTCCCAACTTAAGTTTCAATTTGTTTCTTGAGCGTTTAAGCAATGATTTTACCGTTGATTCTTTAATACCCGTTACCTTTGAAATATCGCTTATTGTCAAATCATCATAATAAAACAAAATCACGCACAAACGCTCTTTTTTATTGAGTGACATAACAGCATTGTATAAATCCACATTAAAATATTTATCAAATGTTGAAACATCGTAAACTTCTTCAATAGATTTATTTTGCCTAAATGACAGATTGAAAAAGTTTTTACAATCATTGACAAGCACCTTTGTAAGCCATTTATCAATTCCCAAATCATCATTAAATTCAATTTTACTTTTCCACAGCTTTAAAAATGTGTTTTGCAAAGCGTCCTCAGCATCATGTTTATTCTTTAAATACGAAAACGCTATTACAAACAATCTTTGACTGTTTCTTTTGACAGCTTGTATAAACTTTTCTTCTGTCATCATTTCGCCTCCTCTCTGAAAGGTCCTTTCACTGTTATAACAGTTCAGAGCACCAAAAAGTTGCAGAGAATTATTATTTTTGCCGTAATCGGCACAGATGAAGAAATGGACAAATTCCTGCAAGGAGTCAGGGATTATATCGAGCAATAAAAAAGCCTCACGGATGCAAAAGCGTATCCGTGAGGTTAAATTATTTTAAAAACATTGTAAGTAAAAGAATAATAACGAGAATAACCGCGATTGTAACAAACGCTTTGACAATACGGGTTACGGCATCAAAAGTATTCGTCGGGCAAAGTTGCATAATTGTATACTTAACGGGATTATCCACTTTTCTGCCGACAATGTCCTTATAACGCATATCATAGGTTTCAATATGACCGTCGGTGAAAAGGTCGATAACTCTTGTGCCTCTGTCCATACCCGGACCGTAAACATTGAAGCCTGCGCCTTGAGTGTAGCCAACATCAACGCCGTTGATTTCGCCGTTAAAGGAATTGTTGTGGTCGTGACCGAAGTAAATACCCTTTACATCGCCCTTTTCGCACATAGCGTCAAACTCTCCGCTGTTAACCTGTGGGTCGGCAGGAGATTCTTTCATAAACGCTTCCTTGTTCACCCTATCCTTTTTAAGCACAAAATATTCGCCCTCGTGAGTTCTGAATCCTCTTACAGAGCCACGCTTTGTGAAATTGACCTTTTTGAGCAGGTCAAAGACCTCGCACACAGGAATATGCTGAATAACAACACTCGGCACAACCTTGCCGATTTTTTGCTCATAGCTGTCACGAATTGCTCGATACCAATCAATCTGATTTTCGTGCACACAGTCATAGCCAACTTTGAGATTGCTGTGACTGTCGATTGTATAAAGCAAGAACTTAACTTCATCGCCGTCCTTGATTTCAAAGCAATGGTTGCCGACTCCGTCAACTCCGTCATCACTTTCACCGACAAAGCCCTCAAAGGTTTTGTAAATCTCGAACTGCTCCTCGTTTGTAAGTCCGACCTGTCTGTCGTGATTGCCGAAACATATTGCAAAAGGAATTTTGCGTTTTACAACAGGCTCAACAAGAATTGAGAGCACCTCTTTTACCTTATCGGCATCTCCCTTGAAACTATGCTTACCCCAAATTTGGTCACCGCTGTAAATAACCAAATCCGGTTGACTTCTGTCGAGAGAAGCCTCAATAAGTTTGATTGTATCTGAATTAACCTTTGCACCCTCTTGAGTGTCGGCTATCATAAGTATTCTGAATTTTCCGTTATTAAATTTTAATGTCATATAATCACCAAAAATAATAATAACATAAATAAAAATAAAGTGCAATTATATAGTCAAAAATTATGCTAATATGTCGGTTTTTTTGGAAAATTTGTTAAACTTGACAAAAAAGGCAACAATTTATTGAACACAAAAATTACCTGTGATATAATCAATTTGACAAAAAATAAACGAAGGGATAAAAGATGAAATCGTTTTTTGAAAAAGTGAAAATATCACAGATGTCCGATTCGTTCATAACAGCAATATTTGTTGTGCTTTCAGGCGGATTTCAGGATGCCTACACATATATGTGCAGAGATGAGGTTTTTGCAAACGCTCAAACGGGAAACATTGTTTTGATGAGTTCACACCTCTTTCAAGGCGAATTCAAAAGTTGCGTTAGATATTTAATACCGTTGATATCGTTTATGATAGGTACATATGTTGCGGAGCATGTGCATTACCATTTTAAATATCTTGAAAAAATACACTGGCGACAAATCATTATTCTTTGCGAAATTGTGCTTTTGTTTTCTGTTGGGTTCATTTCACAAAAACACAACGCACTTGCAAATGCCCTTGTTTCATTTGTATGTGCAATGCAGGTGCAAACATTCCACAAGGTTCGTGGTCAGGTTTACGCATCCACAATGTGCATAGGCAATATGAGGAGTGCAATTGTTTCGCTGTTTGCATATTTTCAGTACAAGGACAAAAAAATCAGAGAAAAAGCAATTGTGTACTTCAGCGTTATCGGAGTGTTTGCAATCGGCGCAGGACTCGGAAGTGTTATAACAAAACAACTCGGCGTAAAAGCGATTTGGGTGTGCTGTGCATTGCTGACAATCAGTTTCTTTATGATGTTCATTGATTTGGAACTCAACGAAAAACGAAACAGCAAGAACGGCAGAAAGAGCAAAGAAGAAATCAAGCAAAAAGAGCCGAACACCAACCCGAAAAAGACAAATACACATATGGATTAAAAAACAACAGTGCTTCCCCTAAACAGAGGAAGCACTTATTTTTATATTTTATTCACCGAGTTTTGCGAGTTCATCACGGAAGGATTCGGCAGAATCGAATTCCTTGTAAACCGACGCAAAACGAACATAGGCAACTTCGTCAATTTCCTTGAGCTTTTCCATAATAAGTTCACCGATACGAGATGAAGAAACCTCACGGTCAACCGATGACTGAAGCTGTGCCTCGATTTCATCAATCTTTTCGTCAAGTTCTGCAACGGTAACCTTACGCTTTTCGCAGGCACGAAGCATACCCTTGAGAATTTTATTTCTGTCAAAGACTTCTCTTGACCTATCTTTTTTGATTACAATAACAGGAACATCCTCTATGGTTTCATAGGTGGTGAACCTTTTTGAACACTGAATACACTCTCTGCGGCGGCGAATACGCTCATTTTCGTCGGTCGGTCGAGAATCGATAACCTTGCTTTCGGTATAACCGCAAAACGGACATTTCATAGCATTTTCCTCCAATGCAACAGTTGTTTCTTATTGAATAATTGCTATTATACCACAACATATAGAAAAATGCAAGAAAAACAACAAATCTATATGTAGTTTGCACTATGCTTTTTTGAGTGAGTTATCCTTGTTATTGTATATAAACATCCAAACTGCCATGGCAATGATGATTGTGTAGCCCACTACGGATAGGGTGTCGGGCACTTGATGACCGAGGAAAAAGTAGCCTTCAATAGCCGTGAAAACAATATTTGAATAATCGAAAATTGAGATTTCGCTACTCGGAGCAAAGCCGTATGCGGCGGTAATTCCAAACTGACCGCCTGCGGCACAAAGACCTACAAGCATAAGATACAAGAACTGTTTACCCGTCATTGGAGAATAATTGAAAATCAGATAAGGCGCTGTGACAGCAACCGAAAACAGGGAGAAGAAGAATACCGTAAATCTGCCGTTTTCGCCTTTATTTGCCATATGACGAACACAGGTGTAAGCCGCACCGGCACTGAGTCCGCCCACAAAACCGGCAATTGACGGCACAATCTCAATATTTGACATTGTAGGCTTGATAACAAACATTGCACCGACAAAGGCTACAATAATCGCAACCGCCTGTTTTGGCTTAACCTTTTCTTTGAGAAAAATTGCAGAGAACAGAAGCGTTGCAAACGGCGAAAGTTTGTTGAGCATCGCCGCATCTGCCGTGTGTGCCATATGTGTTGTGGCATAAAAATTGCCGAACACTCCCAAAAGTCCCACGCTTGAACGCAAAAAATGATATTTAAGACATCCTTTTGTAGGCTTAAACGGCTCGTGATTTTTAATCAAAACTGCCGAAGCGAAAAAAAGAGCAACAAGATTGCGGAAAAACACCTTTTGCGGAACAGGAACATCCCCCGAAAGATTGATAAACGAACTCATTCCGCTGAAACACAGAGCGGAAAAAAGTATACAAAAAATTCCCTTTGTCTTGTTGCTTAACTTATTCATAATTTTATACTGTCCAAATACTCCTTACTCAGGGCAAGTTCTTTCATTACATCATAGCCCTTTGAATATATTTCTATCACATATCCGCCCTTATAATCGGCATCGTTCATTAGTTGAAACAAACGCTTGAAATCGAATGTTCCCCTGCCAGGAGGCATACAATCAACTTCAGGAGTATTGTCACTTAAATGGATATGTGTGATTTCATTTTTAAATTCATCGGCAACATAAAACGGGTCGTAACCGCTGCGGATAGCCTGTTTTATATCAAACACCATATGAAAATCGTCGCCGAGATATGCTCTCATTTTTTTAAGAAAATCAACGCTTTGACTTCTGAAGCGAACAACATTTTCCTGACAAACATTGACTCCCTCTTTTTTGCCGAGTTCAACAAGAGAAGCAAAGCGGTCAAAATAAAATTCTTCGCTCATATTCCTCTTTTGAACTGCAACCGAGCCGTGAATAACAACATTCTTTGCACCGAGGAGAGCGGCAGCGTGAAAATGCTTTTGATACAGTCCGATGAAGTCGTAATATCTACGCTCATATTCGGCAAAGATGCAGTTGCTTTCAAGTGCCGATGAAAACGGATGAACGGATAAAATTTTTGCACCGTGGTCATCCGCATTCTTTTTTAGTTCTTTTACAAACGGTTCTTCAAGTTCTGAAGAAGTGTTGAAAAACACCTCTGCTTGCTTGAAGCCGAGAGATAAAACATTATCAAGCGACTTTTCCGTTAAAAGCGGAAAAAAACAAGAGGAAGAAGCACCGACTTGCATTAACCCACCAACTTTTCTATTACAGCAAGTTTTACGCTTGTGCAAAGGATTTGTGTTGCAAGGTCAAGTTCTGCAACAGGAGGAAGTGACGGGGCAATACGGATATTACTGTCGTTAGGGTCGTTGCCATACGGATAAGTTGCACCGACTGTTGTAAGAGTTACGCCTGCTTCCTTGCAAAGCTCGCCCACTCTTTTTGCAGTGCCGTTCATAACATCAAGGCTGATGAAATAGCCGCCCTTAGGGTCAAGCCATTCTGCAATACCGAGTCCGCCGAGTTCATTTTCAAAGTGTTCGATAACCATATCAAACTTTGGCTTCAAAATAGCTGCGTGTTTTTTCATATGTGCCAAAAGTCCATCAACATTGCCAAAGAACTTTACATGACGAAGCTGATTCATCTTGTCGTAGCTGATTGTTTCGCAGTTAAGTCTTTTCTTAATTTGTGCGATATTTGCATCGCTTGCAACAAGTGCCGAAACACCTGCACCCGGGAAAGTCATCTTTGAAGTTGAGCAAACCTCAATAACCATATCCTCATTATCACCCAATACATCAAAGATATTGAGAAGTGTGTCGCCCTCATCCTTAATATCGTGAACGCAATATGCGTTATCCCAAACGATTCTGAAATCCTTTGCGGCAGGCTTAAGTGCGGCAATACGGCGAACTGTGTCATCAGAAAAAGTGATACCCTGTGGGTTTGAATACTTTGGCACACAGAACATACCCTTTACGGTTTCATCCTTTACAAGCTCTTCGATAACATCCATATCAGGACCTTCGCTTGTCATAGGAACATTAATCATTTTAATGCCGAAGTGCTCCAAAATTGTGAAGTGTCTGTCATAACCCGGAACAGGACAAAGGAATTTAACCTCGTCAAGTTTGCACCAAGGAGTTGAACCGAGAACACCCTCGCAGTAGCACTGGCAAATATAATCATACATAAGGTTTAAAGAAGCCGACGGGCCGACGATAACATTTTTTGCTTCAACGCCGAGCAAATCCGCAAAAAGTTGCTTACAGCTCTTGATACCGTCAAGAAGTCCGTAGTTACGAACATCAAAGCCATCTTCTGTGTAATCAATAGGCTTGAGCATATCCATTGAAAGGTCAAGTTGTTCCTTTGACGGCTTACCTCTTGACATATCAAGTTTAAGACCCATTGCCTTGTATTCTTCAAATTTTTTAAGGAGAACAGACTGTTCTTTGAGAAGTTCTTCCTTTGTCATATCAACATATTTTGACATACCTTATCCTCACAATCATAAAATTTCTAAATTATTTTACCACAAAATTCGACTGCGTTCAATATACCATAAATATAAAACCACGCCAAAAATGCCCTGTTTTTTGGTGAATGTACCTATAAAAGTGCTATTGCATTTATTAATATTGTATGATAAAATATAGATATAATAATTTTTAAAGGAGGAATTATCATGGCAGGTATGACATATGAATCAATCGTGGCAGCTACCAGAACAAAATTCTACAACGCAGATGTTTCAAACGTACAGGGTACAATGGCTTTTCAGATTAACATCGAAGGCAAAGCAGTAAACGGCATTTTTTACATAGAAATAAAAGACGGTCAGGTACATGTTGAGCCTTATGAATATTATGACAGAAATGCTATTATTCACATCAACGGCACAAACTGGATCAAGCTCATCAACGGCAAACTCAATCCTGTTGTAGCATTCACAACCGGCAAACTCACAGTTGACGGCGACGTAAATGCGGCACTTGAGATGACAAAGTTCTTGGACTAAAATAAAAATTATATAAACCTATTAAGGCTCCTCTTACTTGTAAGGGGAGCTGTCGCACTTTATGTGCGACTGAGGGGTTAACATCGTAGGGAAAGATATTTTCTTCCCGTATTCCCGCAGGCGAACACAGTTCGCCCCTACGGTGTTCATATTCTTTTGAGCGACAATAAGACAATACATTTTTTGCAAACCACATCGAAAATCGGTGTGGTTTTTTCGATTGTAACACTTCCGTGCGATTTTCATAGTATAAGTTAGAAAACACGAAAGGAGGTCGCACAATGGGTTGTTGCAATAACGGATGCGGTAACTGCAATTGGATTGTTATCCTTATCATCATCCTTCTTTTATGTGGCGGTTTCAACAACAACGACTGCGGTTGCGGTTGTAACTAACGGCTGAGTACACAAAGAGGCTACGGGATTACCCGTAGCCTCGATTTTTTATATTTTATTTTTCGGTCAATTCAATACAGCGTTCTACAACTTCATTAATAAGTCTGACATTCTTATCCGAAACATTTGAAAAATCATTATTAATGCTGAAAGTATTTGCTTCACCTGTTAACAGATAATCGGTTGTGATTTTAAGTGCCGAGGATATTTTCAATATTGTAGTTACTTTAAGTTCCCTTTCGCCACGCTCATAATTTGATATTGCCTGAGGCGTTGTATCAGCCAACTCTGCCAAATATTCCTGTGTGATTCCAAGCTGTTTTCTTCGTTCATATATTCTTTTACCAATTTCTAAATTAATGTTATCATAAAGCACAGTATCACCTCTTTGTTTAATTATATAAACAAAACAATCAGTTTTTAATGCAATTTTGTTGACTTTTATAAACAGATTGTTTATAATTGTTAACAAAAGGAGGAATATTATGAAAAATGTCGGAGTTAATCAGATGAAAGCGTACCTCAGATTGGTTATGCAAATGGAATCGGACTATTACGCAAGCAGATTGCTGGTTGCAAAAATTAACAATCGAATTAAAACACTTAACAATCAAAACTATTATGATATAAATAATTATCTTGAAGATACTTTGGAAACAAATAAAAAAATCAGCATTTTCAAGATGATTCCATGGTGGGTTTATATCTATATGTTACTTACGATACCTACATTATTAAATGGTAGAAGACAAATAAAAGAAGGACAATTCACCGAAAAAGAATTTTGGACTGCATTTGCAGTATATGCAGGACTATTTATATTTTTTATTATTTTAGCATTAATAAAAAAAATAGTAAGAAAAAAGGACCAAAAAATTTTAAACCGAGCATATAAAAATGAATTTGAAAATTCAAAACAATTACAAGCAAAAAATAGTTTGATTCTTAAAAGTTACAACATTCAGTCAACAGAAGCAAACAGAGCAAAAAACATTGCATATAACAATTTAAAAAGAGCATATGCAGAAAACATTTTACCGCCGCAATACAGAAATTTTGCAGCAGCGGCAACAATGTATCAATGGCTTGAATACGGAATTTGCACACAAATATACGGTCATGGAGGATTGTTTGACAGGTACGACTATGAAATAAAATTCGGAAGAATTATCGGAACATTAGACAACATTAATAACAAACTTGATATCATCGCCGAAAATCAACAAATGCTTTACGATGAAATTCAAGATTCAAAAAGCATTGCTCAAAAAGCCTTTGACAGTATAAAAAACATTGAAAAAAGCAACCAAGAGATATTAAAAAGTGCAAGAGCAACCGAAGCTTCAACAGCAATAACCGCTATGGAAAGCAGATATCAAACAAGAATGCAACAATACATATACTATCAGAACAAATATAACTACTAATGATTCAAATAAAAAATGAAGTATATATAAAATTAGCAAGCATACTGGTTATGGAATATGAAATTGGCGGAATAATCGGAGAAAAGAACAATATAATTTGCGAGGTTTGCTTTGACAAATCCACACCGAATTACAATATGGGTATATATAAAGCCAACACAGAATATCTGAATAAAAAAATTGAAGAATGGCAAAACAATTCAATTAATTTTTGCGGAATATTTCATACCCATACAGATAAGTCAAAATCATTATCAAAAGGTGATATTGAAACAATAAAAGCAATAATGAAAGATATGTCGAATGATATAGACAAATTGTATTTTCCGTTAATATTGCCAAAGGATAAATTATATTTATATTCTGCCAAAATAAAAAACAATACTGTAAAAATATACAGTGAAAAATATAAAATTACAGGAGGTGAAGAAGATGAGCAAAATCGAACTTAAGCCGTTTTCACTTTACACAAGAAGATGTGATGAAGGCTGTGCATATTGGAATCCAAGCAAAAAAGATTCAAACGGACGAACATACTGTACTTGGTACGGTCATTACTATTATCCAAGCGAAAGACAAGGATGCAACAGTTACAAATAAACATATAAAATCGCCATCACTCTTGTTCAGGCAACACAGGATATATGGCGATTAACAGCAACTATTGTTGCCAGAAAGGATACAGAGATTAAAATGAAAGAAGAAAGACGACTTTGGTTTGAAAAAAACAAAAATCTTTTTACAAAACCAAATTGGAAAATTATTATTTCTGAATTAGAAAATTGTGACGAACCGACTTTTGCAAAAATACAAACGGCTAATTATAAGAATCCGACACTTGCATTGATTCTAGCATTGACATTAGGTTGGTTTGGCGGAGATTCCTTTTATGAAGGCAAATACTTAAAAGGTGTTATAAAACTCGCAACTTGTGGCGGATTTGTTATTGTTAACATAATTGATATTTTGACAAAAAATAGTATTATTAATTCTCATAATGTATGCCAATATAATATTGCTGTCGGTGCAACAACATCCGAAGAAATAAAAAAGCAAAAGAAGCAGGCAATTAAAAATTATATAAAAAGTGATGAACGTAAAGAGTTAAACAGACAAATCAAAAAAAGTATGAAAGATCTAAGCGATAATTCATATGCTACAATAGGTCACTAACGGCTGAGTACACAAAGAGGCTACGGAAATCCGTAGCCTCGATTTTATTTTTTCTTCAGCTTTAACAGTAAGGTAATTATAGTTAATATAAGTATTCCGACAAGCATATACAAAACATACAAATACCATGGTAAAGAAGTTACAAAAATAGCTGTTGGTGCGTCTGCATAACCGATTATATTATCGGGGACAGACATTCTTTTTGTCCACACAGTCAAAATGACGGACAATATCAGCAACATTCCGCCGACAACGGAAAGAATTACGATTGCCGTTTTGCCTTTTGACTTATTCGGTTCCGTTTTTTCTGGCGAAAGTTCATCCGATTTATTTGAAATCAATTCATCTAATGATATTCCGTACAAATCACAAATCGCCATAAGATTTGCGGTACTCGGTTTTGAAGCATTATTTTCCCACTTTGCAACCGCCTGTCGTGACACATTAAGTTCAAACGCCACGGTTTCCTGTGACAAATGTTTTTCTGTACGAAGTTGTTTTAAACGCTGACCTAAATCCATATAACGCCCTCCGTTTCATACAATAATTATAGCAACAATCTGTATGGATTTCCAGCAATTATTTGTCAACTTTAGGTTGCACAGGCAATTTTTCTATATAAAAAAACACCTTGAATTAAAATCCAAGGTGTTTTATTGAATAAGTTTGTTTATGAAGCAAGTGCTCCGACAAGCATCATATAGTCGCCGATTTGAACACCGAACTCAGGGCCGCCGTCCATAATGAGTTGCTTTTCAGCAGTCATTTTGAACATATCGCCTGTGCCGAGAAGAATCATAAGAGCAGATTTTGGGCAGTCGAACTTCATATTGAAGAACGGCTTTGCTCTCTTGTACTCGCCTCTGCCGGCTCTTGACTTACCTGCCTTGATACGAATATACGCTGTACATTCAGGATGGCCGATAACCTCCCATTGATAGCAACGGTCAGGTGATTTAAGTGCCCATTCGTGAATGTCAGGATGTCCGAGCTTATTAAGCTGTGAGATACCTGATGAAAGCAAGTAGAAATAGAGCTTGCAAAGAAGAATTGCGGTTGGCTCATCAACGCTGTCAGGATCCTTGATGCCCAAAAGTGATGACATCTTGAGGAGAACCTGCATAAATTTCAAGAACTTGCCGAAATTTTTAATTCTCAAAGCAGGGAGAAGGTTTGCAACCTTGCCCTTCATAAATTCATTCATCTTTTCCATTGACGGAAAAGCAAGCTCTGCATCAATATTCTTCTGTCCGAGATATTCACCGAGCTTAACAGTCCATTCACCGTTTTCGATAATAAAGTGAACAGCCTCTTTATCCTCCGCATTTACCTTTGCGGAAACCTGATATATTGCATCCACGCCCTCAAACTTCTTTTTGAGTTCCGGAACATCGGTAGCAATAGTCTTTAAGAGTGGCATTGCGCCCGCCATAAAGACTTTATTTGTGTAGCGAACTTCATCGCTTGGCATAATAATACACTCCTTTCGGTTAGATAACAATTGAGATTGGTGAAAAATCCTTAGAATTCATCATCCCAAGCATCGTCTGCCTCAAAGTCAGCGTGCATCATTTCCTGAATTGTTTCTGCGATACCGTTTGCATCAATCTTTGCCATAGCAAGAAGGTCTTCCTGCAAGCCGATTGTTGAGAATGCGTCTTGGTGACCGAGCATCTTGAATGCACAAGCCTTACCTGAAGAAGCAACAACCTCTGCAACAGCTGAGCCCAAACCACCCATAACTTCATGGTCCTCAACAGTGATGATACGGCGAGTATCAGAAATAGCTGAAAGAACAGCCTCTTTATCAATAGGCTTGATTGTGTGCATATTAAGAACACGAACCGAAAGACCGCCGTCTGATGCAGCGATACGAGCAGCCTGCATAGCCTCGAACACGCAAGAACCGCAAGCGATTACAGTAATATCTGTACCGTCATTCATAACAGAAGCCTTATCCCAAACGAAGTTGCACTCCTCAGGGCTCTTATAAATAACCTGGTCAAAACCTCTGTTGATACGGATATAAACAGGGCCTTCAATATCATAAGCAGCCTTAACCGCATTGTATGTTTCTGCACCGTCACAAGGGCAAATAACAGTCATATGAGGCAAAGTTCTCATACAAGCCATATCAATAAGTGCGTGGTGAGTTGAACCTGCCTGGCCGAATGATGTACCGGCGTGAGTTGCAATCATCTTTACAGGAACATTTTGATAGCAAATGTCTGTATGGATTTGGTCAAGAGATCTTGCTGCGGTGAAAATAGCAAATGTTGAAGCAAAAGGAATCAATCCGTTTTTAGCCATACCTGCTGCTACACCGAACATATTTTGCTCTGCGATACCTACATTGAAGAATCTGTCCGGGAACTTTTCACCGAACATACCGATTTTTGTTGATTTTGCAAGGTCGGCTGTAAGAGCGACAACATCTTTATGTTCTTCACCGAGCTCACAAAGAGCGATACCGTAGCATTCTGCTGTTGACAGCTTTGTTGTATCTGTCATTGTATAAGACATACCACCCATATCTTACGCCTCCTTTTCTGCACGAGCACAACGCTCTGCCAAGTATTTATCAAGTGATGCATATGCTTTTGCAAGTTTTTCATCATCAAGTGAACCGTAGTGCCACTTGTAGTCATCCTGCATAAAGTCAACGCCTGCGCCCTTAAATGTGTCCATAATAATAGCGGTTGGCTTGTCGCCGCCGTCCTGATGATTTTTGATAGCGGCTTCAATAGCATCGTTGAGTTCTTTCATATTATGACCGTCAACACGGAAAACATTGAATCCGAAAGCTTCAAACTTCTTATCAAGAGGTTCAACCTTCATTTCATCGTCAACACGACCGTCAATCATACACTTGTTGTTATCGGCAAAAAGAACGATATTTGAAAGTTTGAACTGTGCGGCACTCATAGCAGCCTCCCAGTTTGAACCCTCGTTAAGCTCGCCGTCACCGGTAAGAACATAGTTCATATAGTCAATGCCGTTTACTCTACCTGCAAGTGCAAAGCCCACTGCAAGAGAAAGACCGTGACCGAGTGAACCGGTTGAGCAGTCTACACCTCTAACCTTGTTGCAGTCCATATGCATACCGATTTTTGCACCGGTGAGGTTAAAGATTTTAAGCTCTTCTTCAGGCATAAAGCCACGATCAACAAGCACAGGAGCGTAGCCTACTGCACAGTGACCCTTTGAGAGAACAAAACGGTCTCTGTCCGGCATATCCGGATTTTGTGGATCAATCTTCATAAAACGATTGTAGAGAATGGTCATACAATCCATTGCAGATAACGAGCCGCCTACATGTCCTGAGCCGCCCCATACGGCTGTTTGCAAGCAATAGCGTCTTAATCTGTCTGCCTTTTTTTCAAGGCGGAGCCATTCTTCTTTATCGAACGGCACATAATTTGCTGGCATAAAAATACCCCTTTCAAATTTTATTAAAATAATTACTCCAAAAATTATTTAAGGCCTAATTCAGGATGTCTTGCGGCAACTACGCCGAAAGCATCTTCCGCAATATCAACAGCGAGTTTAATATCGTCATCTGTAACTGCGGCATTCATAAAGTGGTTGTGGTGAGAAGCAAGGAACAAGCCTCTGCTTACGCACTCGGCAATCCATTCCTGATGAAGCATAAGGCTGTCATCATTTGCGATACGAAGATAGAAAAGTGCAGGCTCACCCGAAACTTTAAGGTTGAAGCCGTGTTCCTTACCTGCGGCAACAAGACCGTCGCAAAGAAGTGTGCCCTTTTCTCTGAACATCTTAGGTGTGTCAAGACGCTTCATCTTTGGAATACAAGCAAGACAAGCGGCGAATGGCTCGGCACTCATCCAATAAGAGCCTGTATATACAACGGAAGAAGCTGTATTTTTCATATGTTCCTGACCGCATACGGCAGACATATTGTAGCCGTTTGCAAGTGCTTTACAGAAGCAGATAAGGTCTGCCTTAAAGCCGTAATAATGGTCAGAACCTGCAAGGTCAAGACGGAAGCCTGTACGAACATCATCGATGATAAGAACCATACCGTGATCGTCACAGAACTTACGAACTTTTGCCCACTGTTCTTTGGTTGCAGTTGTGTTATCAAAGAAGTTACCGTGGTCATAAGGCTGTGCGATAAGACCTGCAAAATCGCCGTTTGCCTCATCATATGCCTTTTGCATAGCGTCCATATCAAACCACGGAACAACAACATTGTTTTCTACTTCTTCAGGGAGAATGCCCGGATAGTCGGCTTTTTGTGCCCACTGGAAGTCACCGTGATAATATCCCTTGAAGAACATCATTTTCTTTTTACCTGTATGTGCTCTTGCACACATTACAGAGAATGTTGTGGCATCCGAGCCGTTTTTCATAAAGAATGCCCAATCAGCTGTTGCAACAGTATCCTTGAGAAGTTCGGCACATTCTACCATCTTATATGACGGAGAAGTTGTGCAGTTGCCCTGCTTGAGCTGTGCCATAGCGGCAGCGTCTACATCCTCATCACAATAGCCGAGAACATTCGGACCGTAAGCACACATAAAGTCAAGATACTTATTGCCGTCTACATCCCAAAAATATGTTCCCTTTGCATGATCGGACATCAAAGGCCATTTTGTAATCGGAAGGAACAGACCCTCAGACGGACCGAGGTGACCGTAAACACCTGAAGGAATTGCCGCAAGTGCTCTGTTGAACCACTCCTGTGATTTTTCGTGTTTGTATTCCGGATATTTACTCATTATGTCGTGTCCTCCTTAGCCCAAATATACAGCAACTCTGTCAAGAATTCTGTTGATATTGTCAATCATATTAATCATACCGGACATATAAATATTGCCTGCACAAAGTTCTGCCATAGTTGATGCAGTACCGTTGAAAAGTGCGTTTGCAAGTTCTACAGTCTTAAATTCCATTACCGCTCTCGGAGTGTCCGGCTTTTCTTTGATAAGTTCAAGATGATGGTCTCTTACTCTTACAGTTACATAGCAAGCATCTGTAATGCCCATCTGAATGTCACCGTCAGGAATATATGACGCCGAAAGTCTGCTGATTGAATCAGTGTTGCCCAAAGCACAAATTGCGCCGCCGATTGTGTACATTGTAAGGATGGTTGATTTTTTGAAAAATTCCTTATCCTTCAAGTCTTCTTCGCTCGGCATAAGATACTTTGTTAAAATGTTTGTAAGTTTGGTGAACGGACCCATAAGGAATGACAAAACCTGAGCAATGTTCTTTGTAGGAACACCCGGTTTACTGTCATCGATAAGTGCATTGAATTTTTCAGGGGATGCAAACTTCATCTTACAGGTGCAACCATAGTCACCCTCTGTCATTTTACATCCGTCTTGAGTAAAATGATAAGTTACGCAAGGACCGTCTGTAACATCAAAGCACAATGAAACAGGCTTTTTGAGTCCTCGGCAAACTGCTTTTGCTTCATCAACCATATCGCAAAGATTCTCTAATGTTGCGAGAACACCGTATGCGTTGACAAATGCCATTGATTTTGCTTCTTTCAAAACAATTCCTCCTTTAATCTGTTTGTCGTTGTTAAAAATTAACATACGAACGGCTAATATACAAGAAAATTATAGCATAAATTAATAAATTAAGCAACACAATATATTAAATAAATGTAAACTGCCGCAATTTTATACATTTATCACAAAATATGCCATAACTTTTTGTATCAATCTAATACATCATAGTAGTTTGAAAAATTATTCATCTTTTCTTCAAACTTTGATTTGCCCGTATTTTCAGGCGGTTTAACAGGATAATCACCGGTAAAGCATCCGTCACAAAACTTAATATTCGCTTCTTTTGCAAGCTGCTTTGTGGCATCTACCGAAAGGTATCCGAGAGAATCAACGCCGATTTCTTTTGCTATTTCATCAACGGTGTCAAAACGGCAGGCAATAAGATTTTCCTCGCTGTCAACATCGGTGCCGAAATAGCAAGGGTGCTTGAACGGAGGTGATGAAACACGCATATGTACCTCTTTTGCCCCCGCTTCACGAAGCAAGCTGACAATTCTTGCACAGGTTGTACCTCTTACTATGGAATCGTCTATCATAATAACCCGTTTGCCTTCGATATTTTCCTTGATAACATTAAGTTTAATTCTGACAGCGTCCTCTCTTTGACCTTGTGACGGCTGAATAAATGATCTGCCAATATATCTGTTTTTAATAAATCCGATGCCGTAAGGAATACCGCTTGCGTTTGCATAGCCGAGTGCCGCATCAAGTCCGCTGTCGGGAACACCGATAACTATATCGGCATCCACAGGATGCTCCTTTGCAAGAAACTCGCCCGCTCTCATTCTTGCTTTTTCAACCGATACGCCGTCAATAACGGAATCCGGACGAGCAAAATAAATGTACTCAAAAACACAAAGGCTTGTCTTTGATTTTTCAACATCGTTGCAATGAGTTTTGTTCGAATGAACACCATCGGTATCAATAACAACAATTTCGCCCGGAAGAACATCACGAACAAATTGAGCACCGATTGTATCAAGTGCACACGATTCACTGCTGACGCACCATGCACCGTCGGCAGTTTTGCCTATGCAAAGCGGTCTGAAGCCGTTAGGGTCACGAAAAGCAATAAGCTTTGTGGCGGTCATAACTACACAGGAATATGCACCCTTAATATCGTTCATAGTCTTTTCAACCGCTTCTTCGGTACTCTTTGAACTCAAACGATATTTTACAATAGTATAAGCAATACTTTCGGTATCGGAAGTGCCGTGGAATATTCCGCCTTTGAGTTCTACGGTTTTTCTTATATCATTGGCATTAACAAGATTGCCGTTGTGTGCAAGTGCAAGATTACCTTTGATGTGGCGAATAACAAGAGGTTGAATGTTGTTATGATTTTTGCCGCCCGTAGTTGAATAACGCACATGACCGATAGCCATATTGCCCATTCCCAAAACTTCAAGTCTTTCCTTTGAAAAAACATCGGGAACAAGACCGTCACCCTTGTAATGGGTGAACACGCCGTCATCATTGACGGCAATGCCGCAAGATTCCTGACCTCTGTGCTGAAGTGCATAAAGGGCAAGATATGTTGACTGAGCAACATAGGTTGTTTTGTTTTCAAATATACCGAAAACGCCGCATTCTTCGTGTAAATTGTCAAACATTAAATTTCCTCCTAATCAATTATAAATAAAATAATCGGATAGTTGCAAAACTACCCAATTATCCCATTATTAGTTTATAAACGCAAAGACACCGGCAGTAAGGCCGCTGAGTCCCATAAGCGCTGCCAATATAATTGCTGTAATTTTTACCCAAGTTCTGTTCATTTGATTTTCCTCTTATTTCATAAATTCGCCTGCTGCCGCAACCATAGTATCGGCAAGTGCGTGTGCACTTTCCTTATTTGTGCCGATTGCGGTGATATAAGCCTTGATTTTAGGTTCAGTGCCCGACGGTCGAACGATAACTTTGTTGCCGTTTACAAGGTCAAAGGCAAGGATATTTGATTTTGGCAAATCTATTGTTTTTGAAGGAGAACCGTCTGCAAATGTTACGGTTGAAGTTTTGTAATCCGAAACGGCGGTTACAGGCATACCGGCAATTTCCTTTGGTGAATCGCTGCGTAAAGTGTCCATAATTGATGCCATTTTGTCCATACCTGCCGCACCCTCAAAGGTGTAAGACTCAACAACATTTGCATAGTAACCGAATTCCTCATAGAGCGAATTCATAACATCTACAAGATTCATATTCTTTGTTTTGTAATAAGCCGCCATTTCGCAAATAAGCATTGAAGCGACAACTGCGTCCTTATCCCTTGCGTGAGTGCCTGCAAGATAGCCGTAGCTTTCCTCAAAGCCCATAACAAAGTCACTTGCTCTACCCTCTTCCTCAAGGTTGGTGATAAGCTCGCCGATATACTTAAATCCGGTAAGGAGATTTTTGAATGTACAATTATATTTCTTTGCGATAACCTCTGCAAGGTCGGTTGAAACAAAGGATTTAACAGCAATTGCCGACGACGGCAATGTGCCCTTTGCCTTACGCTCCGAAAGGATGTAATTAAGGAGCATTGCACCTACCTCATTACCGCTTAAAAGAACAGGCTCGCCCTTGTCATCGGGAACCGCAATACCCACTCTGTCGCAATCCGGGTCGGTTGCAAGAAGCAAATCGGCATTGATGGTTTTATTCATCTCAAGTCCGAGTTCAAACACCTGCTTGATTTCAGGATTTGGGAACGGACAAGTCGGGAAGTTTCCGTCAGGATTTTCCTGTTCGGGAACGACATAAACATTTTTAACTCCGATTCTGTCAAGAATTCGGCGAACCGGCTTGTTGCCCGTGCCGTTAAGCGGAGTGTAAATAACCTTCAAATCCGCATTTTTTACAATATCGGGATTTATGCACTGCTTTTGAACTTCGTCAAGAAACAGCTCGATAACATCCTGACCGATATATTCAATCATACCATCGGCAACAGCATTATCAAAATCAACCTTTTTGATGCCGGTGAAATAATCTACCTTTTGAATAAACTCGTATGTTTCGGCAGCTTCTTCATCGGTCATCTGATAGCCCTTTGGATTGTAGCACTTATATCCGTTGTACTTAGCCGGGTTATGCGAAGCTGTTAAAATAATACCGCTTGAGGTATGGAAGTGACGAATTGCGAATGACAGGCAAGGAGTAGGTTCAAGTTCGTCATAAATATAAACCTTGATACCGTTTGCTGCCAAAACGCTTGCCGCTTCCCTGCTGAAATATTCCGATTTAATTCTGCTGTCGTAACCGATAGCTACAGACGGCGACTCATAATGAGCGTTTAAGAAATCCGCAAGTCCCTGAGTTGCCCTGCCAACAGTGTAAATATTCATTCTGTTTGTGCCTGCTCCGATTACGCCACGAAGGCCGGCAGTACCGAATTCGAGCGAACGATAAAATCTGTCCAATATTTCATCATCGTTGCCCTTAATGCTTTTAAGCTCGGCGGTAAGGTCGGGATCACCCGTTGCCTTTTGCAACCATTCATTATATAAAGCGTTAATATCCATAACAAACTCCTTTGTCTATTTTGGTGTCAATAAAAACATAATTCTATTTTAAACTTATTATTTGGTGTTGTCAATATTTCAAATATAATGTATAATAATTATTAACAAAATTTTTGGTGATGAAAATGAAAAAGAGAATTGCACTGTGGGACAATCTTAAGTTCCTGTTAATTATATTTGTTGTAATCGGTCATTATACCCAACAATTCAGAGCGGATAACGAAATATTACAAAGAATTTATGTATTCATCTATTCGTTTCATATGCCGGCTTTTATTTTTGTGACAGGATTGTTTTCAAAAAGAGCTGTGAATGAAAAAGATATCAAAAAAGCTTTGCCTTATCTTACCTGCTTTTTTGCGACAACGCTGATACTTTTTATAACAAGAGCATTGCTCGGTTGGGCACCTGTTTTTGAATTGTTCAGTCCGTCGGGAATTTCGTGGTATTTGATGTCAATGTTCTTTATGTTTTTGATAACAATGCTCATAAAAGATTACAAGCCTCAATACATATTTATGCTGTCGCTTATTATAGGGGTTATGTGTGGATTTTGCCAAACAAACAATCCCGACTTTTTCACTTGGATGAGAACGCTTACATTTTATCCGTTTTTCTGTTTGGGCTACATATCCGACCGAGAGAAAATCGAAAAAGCAACAAACAAGATAAGCATAAAAATCACGGCTGTAATATTTTTTGTTTCAATTTATATGCTGATATATTTCTATCCAAAGCAAGCAAACAAAATCAGCAGATTAAATACAGCAAGGCACACATATTCGGAATTGGGCAGATTTGCACCATACGGATGGGAACTGCGTCTTTTGACATATGCAATTTCATTTGCCGCAATATTTTTGCTTATTAGCCTCATTCCGAGGAAAAGAATTAAAGGCTTTACCTCTTTGGGTGAACGCACCCTCGGAATATATATGTTCCATTATGTAATCGTATACATTGCCGTATATGTATTAAAAATTCAAAGCATATTCAAATCCGTTTTTCCAAACAGCTGGGCATATCTAATCATCCCTGTTGCAATACTGACAGCGTATTTCTGTGGCAATCCGCTGTTCAATCAGGTATCGCAAAAGCTGTTTTCACCCAAAGACAAACTGAAAGGATAAATTATGTTTGCTAAAGTAAAAAGCGAAGGACTTTTGGGAATAGAAAGCTACGATGTTGAGGTTGAAGCCGACCTCAGCTCGGGTATGCCGAGATTTGACCTTGTAGGCTTGCCCGATGCGGCAGTAAAGGAAAGCCGTGAGCGTGTAAGAGCCTCAATCAAAAACTGCGGCTTTGACTTCCCTGTTTCTCGAATAACGGTTAACATTGCTCCTGCGGACATCAAAAAAGCAGGTGCTGTATACGACCTGCCTATACTTGTCTCAATACTGAAAGCAAGCGGTCAAATCAAAGCAAATTTGGACGATTTTGCATTTATCGGTGAACTGTCGCTTGACGGTGAAATACGCAAAGCAAACGGCGTTTTGCCAATGGTTTTGCGAGCAAAAGAAAAGGGATTGGGTGCAATATTTGTGCCGTATCAAAACGCATTTGAAGCAAGCGTTGTAAAAGGCATTGATATTTATCCGGCAAGAAGCATAAAAGAGATTGTTGCACACCTTGACTTTGGCAAACTCATTGAGCCTGTTTCTCACGACATTAACGATGACGATATGCTTAAAGAAGAACTTGATTTTGCCGATGTACGAGGTCAGGAAGCCGCAAAAAGAGCTATTGAAATTGCTGCGGCAGGCTCACACAACCTGATTATGATCGGACCTCCGGGCACGGGTAAATCAATGCTTGCAAAACGCATAGGTTCAATTCTTCCCGATATGACATTTGATGAAAAAATTGAAACCACAACAATTTATTCCGTTGCCGGAATGTTGCCTGAAAATGTAAAATTAATATCAAAACGGCCGTTTAGAAGTCCGCATCACACAATATCGGCTCAAGGGCTCACTGGAGGCGGAACAAACCTTCGCCCGGGAGAAATTTCGCTTGCTCACAACGGCGTACTTTTTATGGACGAATTTCCCGAATTCGACAGGCGAACAAAAGAGTCTCTCCGTCAACCTCTTGAAGATTCAAAAGTGACAATCAGCCGTGCCGGAGGCTCAATCAGCTATCCTGCAAATCTTATGGTTGTTGCCGCAATGAACCCTTGTCCGTGCGGTTATCTCGGTCACCCTACAACACCGTGCAGATGTTCGGATGCGGCGAAACGAAAATATCAAAACAAAATATCGGGTCCACTCCTTGACAGAATGGACATACACATTGAAGTGCAAAATGTGGAATACGAAACCATATCGAGCAAGGAAAAGGCGGAAAGCTCGGCTGAAATCAAAAAGCGTGTTGACAAGGCAAGAGCCATTCAACAAAAGCGTTTTGAGGGGACAGGCATTACATGCAATGCAAAAATGACTCCTGCCGCAACGCAAAAATACTGTACAATGTCGCCGCAAGCCGATGCAATGATGAAAAGCAGCTTTGAAAAGCTCGGAATGTCAGGCAGAGCGTACGACAAAATTTTGCGTGTAGCAAGAACAATTGCCGACCTTGACGAAAGCGAAAACATTGAGGTTCAGCACATTGCGGAAGCATTGCAATACCGTGCACTTGACCGTAAATACTGGAGCATATAAATATAGTTAAAGACGGAGATTTTATTTCTCCGTCTTTTATAATAATCTCATATTTTTTAATATTGACATAGTTTTGCTCATTTGTTCCTCAAAAAGCTTTTGCTCGATTTCGGTAAATCTGTCAGGAGATATTTCACCGATATTCTGCGCCTTATTTGCACCGTGAAAATCAGAGCCTGCCGTGAAGCAGATATTAAGGTTGATGTACTTTTTGCACCTATCGGCAATCAGTTTGCGAAAATCGGCATTTTGTTTATAATGCCACAATTCAACACCGACTGTATCGGTAAAGCTTGCCGCAATTTTTGCAATTTCGTCTATTTCTTCGTCATCAAAAGCATATTCAACAAAATGAGCAATGCTCGGCATACCGCCGCAAAGGGTGATTGCGGTTATACCTTCTTCGTATGTCATTTCCCGTCTTTTAGAAAAATACTTTGATTTAGTATTAATCAAAGTTTTAAACGCATCGCTCACAGACGGAGTTATGCCTTTATCGGTTAAATAGCGTGCAATATGAACACGGTTGACAAACCCGTCACCGTTCAAAGTTGAAAGAAATTCGCCGTAATCAACATCAAAATCCGCAGACAAATTGTCTACAATCTGCTTGATTTGGACTGTTTTAGACTTGTTTTCTCTGTCTAAAAGAGAGAGGAGCGGAGCGAATTTTTTACCCGCAAAATCATCGTTAACATTAAAATACCCGAGCAGATGCAGCTTTTTACCGTTATGCTTTGTGGAAAGTTCAATACCCGCAAGTGCCTGCGTTTTTGGCAAACTCAGCGAATTTTTAAGCACTTCTGCACTTTTAAAATTGTTATGATCGGTAATTGCAATCAGGTCAAAATTGTTTTTTTCGGTATAATCAACAATTTGCGGCACGGTAAAAGTACCGTCGGAAAATATTGAGTGCATATGCATATCGATTTTCATAATATCACCGTATCATCAAAAAACTGCCTTGCATATATTATTTGCAAAGCAGTTTGTTTTATTAATTATCGCCGTCTGCTTGATAGTTAAATGACGAAGCATTGTAGCCAAAATACTTTTCAACAAGCGGAGTAAATTCATCACCGTCGCCGTACTTTTCAGACTTCATTTCACGAATAGCCTCATTGATTGAATCTTTCCATCCGCTGTTTTTTGCACAGGCAATAACATATTCGATTGTATCAAGTTCACCGTCTATAATATCATAAGTATTTGCCTTTGCGCTGTCGGTAGGGCAATAAGTGAGTTCATCAATAACAACAGCATCATACTTTGTACCTAAGGTTTTAGTTGATTCATCCAAAGTTATAGTGTCAACGGATGCACATCTGTTATAAATTGCGGTGTTCTTTTCAAGTGCCGATTTGGCAACAGTACCCACAACGGCAACCTTTGCTCCGTCAATATCATTATAAGTTTTTATATTACTGCCCTTCGGCACAATAGTGATAACTCTGTTTGAAATAATAGGCTCTGTATATGAATAATCTTTGTTGAATGTTCCGCTGTCTTTTGCAACCTTACCGAAAAGAAGACATGCGCTGTACTCTCTTTCGGAGCTGTCATAAAAGCCGCCGTCCTCTTCAAGGGTATAGCCATCGTTTACCTTTTCAAAACGGTAATTTTTAAGGTCGCCCTTTACACTGTCAAAAATTGCCTCCCACAAGTCAGCCTCAAAGCCGCTTGCCTTGCCGTTTTTAACATTAGTAATAAACGGTGAAGCCTCACTTATATATCCGATAATTGCAGTGTCACTGCTGTATTTTTCCGCATTTTGATTTGAGCAGCCGGAAAAGCACATTGCAATAACGGCAACTGCACAAAGCACTGCACCAATTTTTTTAATAAATTTCATAGGAAAGCCTCCAATCATATAAGACAATTTTATATTATATCCAATTCAAAGTCAAGAAATAATATATATTTTTACCTATGTTTTACACTCAACTTTCTTGACAAGCAAAATAAATAGTTTATAATAGATATATCTTATTATATTATAAACAAATTAGTAGAGGGAAATATCATGTTATCATTAGACAGAGTATACAAAGCCTCCACCGTTCTCAAAGAAATTATCAGAGAAACGGATTTGATTGCGGCACCTAAACTTCATCAAGGTTGCAATGTTTACCTTAAAACAGAAAACCTTCAGGTTACGGGTTCATTCAAAATCAGAGGTTCATACTTCAAAATCAGCCAGCTTACGGAAGAAGAAAAGCAAAAAGGCGTTATCGCCTGCTCTGCCGGCAACCATGCACAAGGTGTTGCACTTGCGGCTACCAAAAACGGAATTAAATCAATCATCTGCCTGCCGGACGGTGCTCCTATCAGCAAAGTAGAAGCCACAAAAAGATACGGTGCAGAGGTTTGCCTTGTAAAGGGCGTGTATGACGACGCATACAACAAAGCGCTTGAACTCAAAGACGAAAAAGGTCTTACATTTATTCATCCGTTTAACGACCCCGATGTTATCGCAGGTCAGGGCACAATCGGTCTTGAAATTCTCAATCAACTTCCTAATGCCGATGTTGTGGTTGTACCCATCGGCGGCGGCGGACTTATCAGCGGCATTGCTTACACAATAAAGCAATTAAAGCCAAACTGCAAGGTATACGGCGTTCAAGCTGCCGGTGCTCCGTCTATGGAACACTCAATCGCAGACGGCGAGATTGAAACCCTCGACGCGGTTAACACCATTGCCGACGGTATCGCCGTTAAAACTCCGGGTTCGCTTACATATGATCTTTGCAACGAATATGTTGACGGAATCGTTACCGTATCCGATGACGAAATAGCACTTGCAATTCTCACACTTCTTGAACAGCAAAAGCTCATCGCAGAGGGTGCCGGTGCAGTTCCTGTTGCCGCTGTTATGAACGGCAAAATCCCGGATATTGACGGCAAAAATGTTGTTTGCGTTGTATCGGGCGGTAACATTGATGTTACCATTCTTTCAAGAGTTATCGAGCGTGGTCTTAAAATGGGCGGCAGAACAGCCGACATTGTTATTGCCCTTTCGGACAAGCCGGGTCAGCTTTCGGGCGTAAGCCAGATTGTAGCCGAGCAAGGCGCAAATGTTGTATCGGTAAATTACGACTCAACCGACCTTGATATGAACATTACAGACTGCTATCTTAAAATCGGCGTTGAAACAAGAAACTTTGAGCACATTGTTGCTGTTAAAAAAGCTCTTACAGACGCAGGTTTTAAAGTATTGGAATAACAAACAAAGGAGATAAAAATCATGGAATATGTAGCAACAAACAATGCACCAAACGCTATCGGACCTTACTCACAGGCAGTAAAAGCAAACGGTTTGCTTTTCACCTCGGGTCAAATCGCTATCAACCCTGCAACCAACACAGTTGAGGCAAAAACAATCGAGGAGCAAACAACTCAGGTTTGCGAAAATCTCAAGGCTGTTGTTGAAGCCGCAGGTACAGATATGAGCAAGGTTGTAAAGACGGTTTGCTTTTTGGCAGACATCAACGACTTTGGTGCTTTCAACGAGATTTACGGCAAATACTTTACATCAAAGCCGGCAAGAAGCTGTGTAGCGGTTAAAGACCTTCCAAAGGGTGTTCTTTGCGAGGTTGAACTCATCGCCGAATTATAAAATAAAGCACTATTAACCTAAATAGCCGTCCTAAGTTTAAATGCTTAGGACGGTTTTTATATTTTTATACTTTATTTTATTCTTTTCTCAATTTCTATAACAATATCACTCATATTAATATCAAGTGCAGTTGCAATTCTGTAAAGAGTTTCAAGAGTAGGCTTTCTTTCACCTCGTTCAATCGCAGACAAATGTGTTCTTCCTATATCGGCAAGACCACTTAAAACCTCTTGCGAAATCCCTTTCTTTTTTCTAAATTCATGTATAACCTCACCAACGATTTTTGCATCAAGAGTAGGTACAAACATAAAATCACCTCATAATGATTTTATGATAATAGTTAATAATTTATGAATACATATGTTGACATTTTGTATACTTATGTGTTAATATATGTTTATAAAATAAAAGGAGGAGATTTGCTGATGGCAAACAACAATTTTCAACAACAAAACAGTCCTGAAGTTCAGCAAGCAGTAAATGCAGCACTGAATGAAGAAAAGAAGAAAAAGAAGAAGAAAAAACTTATTATTTTAGGCGTTATAATTGCTGTAATTATTGTAATTGCAGTTGCCGCTTCCGGTTCAGAATCGAATGATGACACGAATGCTTCTTCAAACGAAAGCACAACCGTATCATCCGTGAATGCCGAAAAGAAAGAAACTGATGAAAATACAATCGGCGACTTTAAATGTGTTGTTAAAGGTGCAAAATTAACAAAAGATTGGGAAGGCAAAGACGCTGTGCTTATCACATACGAATTCACAAACAATTCAGACAGTCCGATAAGCTTTGACGGTTCACTTGACGACAAGCTTTATCAAGACGGTATTGAGCTTGAAAGTGCAATTTTAAATGATGACAACGAATCGAAACTTTTAGACACAGTAGATTTAAAACCCGGTATAACAAAAGAAGTGAAAAAAGCATATTTGTTACGCAACAAAAAATCTGAAATCGAAGTGGAAATTCAAGAAGTATTCTCATTAAGTGATGATATGATTAAAACAACAATTAATCTTTAAACATTAAAAGGGGCTGTAAAAAACAGTCCCTTTTAATATTATTTATTAATTTTGATGTATTAATTTGCCGTCTTTATCCCAAGAAACGGTTGAAATATCGTAGTAAACATTTTTGCTGTCATCATAGTATATTGACATACTGCCGTCTTTGAGCGAAAGCTTGTTATCCTTATCATAATAGAGATAGCCTTGCTCGGTAACATAGCACTGAAGCCCGTTTAAGCGTTCGCCCGATGACTGATTGACATAATCGGGCATATAATCCTCTGCCGTTTCAAGCTTATAGGCGTTGCCGTCCTTGTCATAAAACAGGACATCGAGCGTTGACGAATAAGAATTGCCCTTAGCATCATAATATTTTTCCTGCGATGCCGTGTTTTGCGCCTTTGATGTGCCGTCTTTTGTATCGGCTGATTTTGAGCACGCCGAAAATACGGACAACAATGTTAAAATCACAAGCAAAAGAGCACCGATTTTTTTCATCATCTCGCAAATACCTCTTTGTAAATATTCATTACATCGGCGGAGGTGAATTTTATCGGATTATTGCCGAGCCTTGTAACATCAACCTTTGAAGTAAAAATCGGAATATTCTTGCTGTCGGTTTTAGGATAAGGGAGTTCAAATTCTTTGAGGATATTATTAAAAATTTCAAGACCTTCTCTTGCGTTCTTACCGCCGAGAAGTATGCCGATTTCGTCAAATCTGTCATACGCACCTGCGTATGCTTCCTCGCCGTTATTATCAAGCATATACTCCCAAATAACGGACAAGCCCGAAGCAACGGAATGACCGTGAGAAGTGCCGCAGTTCATAGTAATACAATAGCACATTGCGTGAGCCGAAGTTGTGCCCGTGATGTTGATAGCCTTGCCTGCATAGTAAGACGCCCAAAGCATACCCTCGTTGCCGTCTGCGGTATTATTGATATATCCATCCTTATTTGCCATAAAGCCGAGTATGCCCTTTTTTGCATATTCACGGCTTTCATCGGTTGCCTTGACACTCCAATAGCTTTCGATTGAATGGCAAAGTGCATCAAGGCAGGTACACTTACGCTGATAAAGCGGAAGCGTTGACAAAAGGCTTGAATCAAGAATTACATAATCCGGCAAAAAGTCAAGATTTGCAACGCTGATTTTGTCTACCTCGTTTACATAGAAAACGGACGACTTTGTAGCCTCAGCACCCGTGCCAGCGGTTGTAGGGATATAAAGCGACTTTATATCGTTATTTTTCATAGGTTCTTCAAGGCATTTTGACACATCATTTGTTGCCATAAGCCTAATCATTTTGGCACTGTCAATAGGTGAACCGCCGCCTGCGCCTATGATAAAATCACACTTTTCGTCATTAAAAATCTTTGTGGCATCAACCATATCCTCAAATCTCGGATTAGGTCTGATACAGTCAAACACTACTATATTAAATTGTTTTAAATATTCAAAAATCTCTGTCTTTTGAAAACTTTTACCGCAACAAACAAATGGCTTTTTGACATTGTTTTGTTCAAAAACATCCTTTATTTGGCGGTAGCTTTCAAGCACCTTACCTTTAGTCTGCATTTGCGAGCCACTCATATTCCGGAACATAAATTCTTGTTTTATCCCACGGGTCACCGTCAAGATGACGAATCATCCATACATAGTACATCTCAAATCCCGGTGCCGTAACCTGCTGATGAGCGTTACCGCCGCGGATACAAAGGCAAGAGCCGTTTTGAGTTTTGTACGGTGTATCGCCCTCAAATCCTGCACCGAAGCCTTCCTCGTGGTCAAACTGATAGTAATAAACCTCAGGTTGCGGGTGATGATGAGGCGGATATGACGACCATCTGCCCGGTTGATTGAAAACTTCGCCCATTACCATATTTGAATACGGTGCATTGTCAAGGTCAAACATTGTAGACACGATTCTGTGACCTGTACCGTTCCATTGACCTTTGCCGAATTCCTGATAAAGGCAGTTGTCGGGATTGTAAAAAACAGGTGCCCAAGTTCTGTCGTTATCGGTCATTTGAACAATAACTTCGCTCTCCTTTTTTGCGGTTACAACAGCCTTTGTGCCGTGCGAAAAGTGAACGGCATACGGAGTTTTTTGGAACGGATTTGCACGCTCGCAATCTTCGTTGATACTGTCGCCCACCGTAAAATTAACGGCACCTCTAAGCAAAAGAATTGCACACTCGTTTTTGTCCTCATCAACAGTCAAGGTTTCGCCCTCGGCTAATTTTTTTACATAAATATCCATCAGCATATCGCTGTTTTCGCCGTTCATTCGGCAAAGATATTTTTTGCCTTCTTCATTATACTTAGGATTGTAAAGCATAATAACACCCCTTTAGATATCGGAACGGGCAAGCCCGTCCCCTACAATTCTTATTAACTTAGTCAATCGTTGTTAAATTTTTAAGGCTGACATCCATAATCATTGCAGAGTGAGTAAGTGCACCGCAAGAAACAAAATCAACGCCGATTTCGGCAATTTCCTTGAGTCGCTCCTTGGTGACATTACCGCTGCATTCTGTTTGAGCCTTGTCGCCTATCATTTCAACAGCCTTTCGCATAGTGTCGTTGTCCATATTATCAAGCATAATAATGTCCGCACCTGCGTCAAGAGCTTCCTTAACCTGCTCAAGAGTTTCGGTTTCTATCTCAATTTTTCTTACAAACGGAGCGTAAGCCTTTGCCATTTCAATAGCTTTTGTAACAGAACCTGCCGCACCGATGTGATTATCTTTGAGAAGAACACCGTCAGAAAGATTATATCTGTGGTTTGTTGCACCGCCAACCTTAACAGCGTGCTTTTCAAAAGGACGCATATTAGGTGTGGTTTTTCTTGTGTCAAGAAGCACGGTTTTGTAGCCTTTAAGTTCATTTACATATTCTCTTGTCATGGTGGCAATACCGCTCATACGCTGAAGATAGTTAAGTGCAGTTCTTTCGCCTGACAAAATCGCTTTTACATCGCCGTAGATAACGCCGATCAAATCGCCTTTTTTAACAAAATCGCCGTCTTTGAAATTAGCTTCAAAGCGGCTTGTATCATCAAGAATTTTAAATGTGCGTTCAAAAACATCAAGACCGCAAACAATACCGTCCTGCTTGCAGATAAGGTCTGCCTTGCCCTGCTTGTTTTCAGGCATAACAGCATTTGTGCTTACATCCTCGGAGGTGATGTCCTCCTTTAATGTGTTGATAATATAATCATCAACATTAATCTTCATCGTTACACCATTTAGCATAAAAATCCGGGTCCTTTCTCTTTATCTCGTCCATAATAATATGTTTAAATTCTTTTTGTATTTCTTCCTTTGAAGTATACTTTTCAAGGTCAACCTCAGGAACATCACTTGGTTTAACCGAAGTGTCGTTTGCAATTGTATCGGCTGCACGCTTTGCAAAAACAAGGCTTTCAAGAAGCGAATTTGATGCAAGACGGTTTTTGCCGTGAACGCCGTTGCAAGCGGTTTCGCCTACGGCATAAAGGTTTTTCATAGAAGTTACGCCGTTTGTATCGGTCTTGACACCGCCCATCATATAGTGCTGTGCAGGAGTTACGGGAACATTGTCCTTTGTCATATCGTAGCCCTCTTCCATACAAGCCTCAAAAATGTTAGGAAATCTTTTCTTTGCTTCTTCGCTTGTCATAGTAGGGAGATTGAGATACACATGGTCTGTGCCAAACTTTTTCATTTCCTCAACAATAGCGTTTGTAACAACATCTCTCGGTTGAAGTTCATCCGTAAAACGCTCGCCGTTTTCGTTGAGCAACACAGCACCCTCGCCTCTTACGCTCTCGCTGATAAGGAAGCGTCTGCCCTTTTTCTTGCTATAAAGAGTGGTTGGGTGAATTTGAATGTAGTTCATATTTTGAAGTTCAATTCCATGCTTGAGAGCAAGAGCAAACGAGTCACCCGTAATATGCGGATAGTTGGTTGAATTCTTGAACAGACCGCCGATACCACCTGTTGCAAGAATAACATTGTCTGCAAGGATTGCACCTTTTTCGCCGTATTCATCATAACAAACAATGCCGTAGCACACATTGTCCTTTTCAATTAGGTCAATCATTGTTGTGCGTGTAACAAATGTAATATTAGGCTTTGTTTTTGCAATGTCAAGAAGCGTTGCGGTGATTTCCTTGCCCGTTTCGTCCTTATGGTGAAGAATACGGTTGCGGCGATGTGCGCCCTCACGAGTGTAATCGTATTCGCCGTCACCGTCGGTATCAAACTTTACTCCCAAATCAATAAGCGTGCCGATGACATCCTGCGACGACTCAATCATAACACGAACAGACTCCGGATTATTCTCATAATGTCCGGCTTTCATAGTATCCTCAAAATAGCAGTCAAAGTCGTTTATGTCTTTAAGAACGCACACTCCGCCCTGTGCCAAAAACGAATCGCAGTCGTCAAGATTTTCCTTGGTGATTACCAAAACATCCTGTTCTTTCGGCAGGCAAAGTGCGGCAAAAAGTCCGGCAACACCGGAGCCGACAATTACTGTATCAGTTTTTATAAAATTATCCTTTTTCATACTCTTAAAATCCTATATTAAAATTTTTTTGTATTTTTAACTATACTTATTTAAATATATATCGTTATTAGTAAAATGTCAATAGAACAGCGTCAGAAATTGTTATAATATAAAGAAAAATAATAAAACTTGAAAATTTAATAAAAATCATTTATAATGAAGAAAGTAATTGTGTTATTTGAGAGGAACATATTTTTACTATGGACATTAAAAATTTTGAAACCTTTATACAGGTTGCGGACCAAAACAGTTTTACAAAAGCGGCGAAAAAGCTCGGCTACACACAGTCGGCGGTTTCGGCACAAATCAAACAGCTTGAGCACGCATACGGAGTGCTTCTTTTTGAGCGTGTAAACCACACGGTAAAATTGACTCCAAAGGGCGAGCAGATACTTCAGCTTGCACAAAAACTGCTTGCAACCGTTGAAGATATTGAAAACACGGCAAGCAGCAAAAAAGACATCAACGGCAAGGTTAGAATTGCGATGTGCGACTCGCTTTGTCACTGGCTGTTTTGGGATAATTTTGACCATTTTCACAATACATATCCAAATATTTCGCTCAAGATTTTTCCTGCAAGCACGGAGGAAATGTTCCGCCTTGCAAACCAAAACGATGTTGACCTTATCTTTACGCTCGACAAGCATATTTATGACAGCAACTACACAATTGTAAAAGAGCATAAGGTAAAAACTCACTTCATTATGGGCAATGAAAATCCGCTGTTTAAAAAGGACAAAATCACCATTGAGGATGTGCTCGAACAGCCGTTTATCCTCACCGAAAAAGGTATGAGTTATCGCCAAAGACTTGACGATTATCTTGCGAAAGAATCTATGGAAATCAATCCGTTTTTGGAAATCGGCGACACCGAACTCATTTGCCATTTGGTTGAAAAAAATATGGGAATCTCTTATCTTCCCGACTTCATTACTGACGAATATGTTGCAAAAGGCAAGGTTAAGCAATTTGAAGTTGACACCATCAGCGATGAAATTTGGATTCAGATGCTATACCACAAAAGCAAATGGATTACTCCTGCAATGCAAACTGTTATGGATTACATTTGTTCAATATTATAACTCAAAGACCGTAAGACAATTTTCATGTTCTTACGGTTTTTATTATCTTTGTTGAATTTAATTTCTACATACGATAAAAATCTTTTATGTTCAAACGCTTGAACATAAATTATTTTGGTGGTACACTGTTAGTGAAATAAAAAAATTTAAAGGGGTATTAAAATGAAAAAGGCAATCAAAAGAGCAGCCTGCGTGGCACTTTCTATGCTTATGATAGGCGGAGCGTTTGCAGGATGCAGTACACAGGGCAACAACAATGACGGCAACAAGGTATACAAGGTTGGCGTTTGTCAGCTTGTTCAGCACGCTGCACTCGACAAAGCAACAGAAGGTTTCCAAGCTGCAATTAAGGAAAAGTTGGGCGACAAAGTTGAAGTTGATGTTCAAAACGCATCAGGCGACACAGCAAACTGCACAACAATCGCAAACAAGTTTGTATCATCGGGCTACGACCTTATTATGGCAGTTGCAACGCCTGCACTTCAGGCTTGCACAACCGCAACCGCAGCATCACAAACACCGATTGTTGCAACCGCTGTTACACACTTTGGCACAGCACTCGACATTGATATGCCGGCTGACGGAGCAACAGGCATCAATGTAACAGGAACTACCGACCTTGCACCGCTTGACAAACAAGCAGAACAGCTTGCAACATTGTTCCCGGAGGCTAAAAAGGTTGGAATTCTCTACTGCTCGGCAGAGGCTAACTCAAAGCTTCAGGCAGACGAAATGACAAGCATTATGAGCAAAATGGGTCTTGATGTAAAGTCATACACATTCACCGACTCAAACGATATTCAATCAGCCGCACAAAAAGCCGCAACATCATCGGATGTTCTTTACATTCCGACCGACAATATTGTTGCATCAAACGGTGCAATTGTTGACGAAGTTTGCCAAAGTGCAAACACACCAATCATCGGTGCCGAAGCAATGGCTTGCCTCAAATACAACGCTGTGGCTACATATTCAATCGATTATTATGAAATCGGCTATCAAGCAGGCTTGATGGCATACGATATTCTTGAAAACGGCAAAGACCCGGCAACAATGAATATTCAGTCACCGCAAAAACTCACATCGCAGTACATTCCTGAAATGGCAAAGAAATACGGCGTTCTTGACAAGATTGAAAAGGACGGCACATACCAAGTTTTGGAAGCAGAAGCAGAAGAAGAATAAGCACTGCGAAAATGTATTTTGATACGCTATAGACCGTTGAGAAAGCTTTTGAATTTCGTTTTCTTGCGAAGGAAGATGTATATAGATACCTCGACTGAGCAAAAAACGAAAAACGCCAAAAGCACCGCAAGTTCGATACTTACGGTGCTTTTATAATTTCTCCGTCAACATTTCGTGTTGCCTCCTCCCATTACATTTAAATGGAGGCATAATTCGGTTGATAATATTTGGCGTGTTTCAGAAGCTTTATCGACAGTCTGACACCACTTCGCTATGAAGTGGTGTCATCTTTTAGTTATTAATATATTGGAACGAAGCGGGTTTTGCTTTCATATTTCCATTTTTATCAAACGAAATATCAACAACGCTTTTTGACACCGAATCATCATTAAAGACAACTTCAAATGTGAGGGTGTCTTTTATTTTTGTAAGGTCAACATCGGGATTTTCATCGAAAAGTTCGTAAAATTCGTTACTCATTTTCCAATTGATTCTGAAGCTTGCATCACCGGTTTTTTCAAGTTTCATACATCTGCGAAACCTGTCACCCGACAGAGATGCGTACTTCGTGTTGCGATTTTTAATATAGGTGTTTTCCGCTTCATCGGCTTGAACATTACCGCATTTTCGCTTCAAATTTTCATCAAACAATGTATCTTCGGCAACAATTTCCATTTCGCCGTATTTTTGATTTGAATTTGTAACACGAATTTCCTTTACATTGGCATAATCGTCCTCGCTCAAATCAAAATCAAACGCACCGCAATAGGCAGAATAAACAAGAGCATTATCCATTCTTTCAATTTGCAAAGCTGTGGAAAAATAAACTTCGTTTTCACCGACAAAACCCTTAACGAGCTTGAAATCCTTGTGAATTTGATCAATCAAAGCATTTATTTCCGCCTCGGATTTGCCCTTAATACTCCATGCACCGATTTGACAATACGGCGGTGATTCGACACTTATTTCGCTGACATCCATTGCGTAGCTTTTTTCATCATTAGCATACACGATATTGACAAAACCCGGTGCAACCTTGCATGTTGCTGAATCTGATTGCGTTGGTGCCGAAATTGAATGTTCCGAAGTGAGCACCTTGTCTGTACCGATTAGGTCATTTGCCCCCAAACCTGTCACAACAACTGCCAATGCCATAACCGATACCAAGCCCAAAATCACAGGCTTTTTTGACTTTTTCGTTTTGTTTTGAGCACCCTCAACCTTTGCCTTTAATCTTGTTTGCAAATGGACATCGGGTTTTACAAAATCTAACGAATTTTTAAAATCATCATATTTCATTTTCGTAACCCTCCAATTCTAATTTCAGAATATCCCGTCCACGCTTCAATCGCATTTTTACACTCGACTGTGAAATTTTTAATGTATCGGCAATTTGCGACACGGAATAATCGTAATAGTAATAAAGGATGACAGCAGTTTTATATTTTGGCGAAAGTTTGACTATCTTTTGCAAAATATCAATTCTGCTTTCGTTATTGATGTTTTCGCACTCACCGACAATCACAACATCATCAATGCAAAGATTTTTGTTTTCGCTTCTTTTAAGCATATCCTTGCACTGATTTTGCGTTACACGAATGAGCCACGCTTTTTGATGTTCATCCGTACCGTTGGGGAGTTTTTGCAACGCTTTGACAAAAACCTCCTGCAAAGCATCCTCGGCATCGTGCGAATTGCCAAAATACAAAAAGGCTATTTTATAAAGCATTTCTCCGTATTTTTGATACAGTTCATCAAAATTTATCACTGTCATCATCTCCCTTCTCTACTATCAAAACGATTGTGAGGATAAAACGGTCACATAAAAATATTTCTGTAAATTAGGTAAATATTGAGAAAGCTTTTGAATTTCGTTTTCTTGCGAAGGAAGATGTATATAGATACCTCGACTGAGCAAAAAACGAAAAACGCCAAAAGCACCGCAAGTTCGATACTTACGGTGCTTTTACAATCTCTCCGTCAACACTTCGTGTTGCCACCTCTCTTTACAAGAGAGGCATAGTTCGGTTGATTATATTTTGGCGTGTTTCGGAAGCTTTATCAAATTTACGATGTTTTATTATTTATTGTTTTGCCGTCTACATATTGTGTGCCCGGTTCAGGCTTTTTGCCTGATTTGGCGGCAACAAGTTCATCACAGGTTACAAACTGATAGCCTTTTTTAAGGAGAACAGGAACCATTCTTTCAAACGCATCTGCGGTTGAAGTGTAAATCTCGTGCATGAGAATTATATCACCGTCGGACACATTTTTAATAACGGCATTGTATACCTTATCAGCATTTCTGCTCTTCCAATCCTGTGTATCGAGTGACCAATAATAAAGCGGCATTTTTTCCTGCTTACAGGTATTACGAATAAGATCTGTTGTGTTTCCGCCCGGAGAACGGAACGCAGTAGGACGAACTCCGCATGCCTTTTCAATAGCGTCGGACGCCTTTGTAATATCGGCAGGAGTAACATTTTTGCCGTAATGCTCGTGATTGTAGGTGTGGTTGCCGATTTGACAGCCGAGAGCCACCTTACGCTTTACATTCTTTGTAAGATTTGAAGCGTTTGAGCCGAGCATAAAGAATGTTGCCTTGATGTGATATTTTTCGATTACATCAAGAATTTTGTCCGAAGCTCCATTATAGCCCGGTCCGTCATCAAATGTAACGGCAATCATAGGCTTTGTTGCGTCAACCTTTGCAATGCCTGCTGCATCAAGCACCTTTGCGGTTACAACCTTACTCCACTTACCGGTGATTTTCTGCTCGTTAAAATAAACATAAGAACGAACGCGAACATTATATTCATCATTAACTTTAAGTTCCAAAACATCGGTAGAATCCGATTTTGCATTTTTGATGTTAATACTTTCTTTATCGCTGAAATCACTTGATTTGGCATATTGAACATCATATCCGCCGCATTTTGGATTTGCCTGCCAGGTAATTCTGAGAGCATTCGCCTGAACCGCCTCAACCTTAGCATTTTGCGCTTTAGGTACGGTGCAAGCCGAAACCTCGGTGTACTTTTCGCTTTCAACAAGTTTTTTCTTATGTTGCTTAAAAGCCTTTACAGCAAATGTATATGCAGTGGAATCATCAAGATTTTTAACTGTGCAACCGAGTTTTTGCGGGTCTTTTACAGTCTTTACTTTTTTAAATTTATCGCCGTTTTTTTGATAAATAAAATATCCGTCGGACGAACCTACTCTTTTCCACGAAAGTTTGACGGAATCCGACGAGGTGCCGACAATCTTCGGTGATTTAACAGGACCTATATTTTGCGAAGAAACACCGCAAATTGCGATTAACCCCGCAAGCAAAATAACTGCCGTGAGCACCAAACCCGTCAATCTGATTTTTCTGGACATGACTTCCTCCAATTACTTAAGTTTGAAAACATTATACATCAAAAATTTTTTTTAATCAATAGAAAACATAAAATATTAATCAGTAAATATTTATAAAAATAATATACTAAATTTTTCCTAAAATATAACTTATTTTATTGATTTTATTATTATTTTATGCGGTATAAATTAGATACAAATAACGGGGATTTTGGAGTAGATTCTCTTAGGAAAAGGGGCAAAAAAATGGAAATTATGATTGCATTTCTTGTCGGTTTCCCTTTCATCAGCGCATTGTTGCAGGGACTTACAAAAAACAACAAGACAAGAAAAATCATAACCTATGCATCTGCAGGCGCAATTATTTTTGCGGCTCTGATGTTTACCGTAACCTATTACACATTAGGCGGCGGACAAATGACATTCAACGAGGAAACGCTCATAGGCGGCGTACCTTTTGTTGAAATTGTTGACTACCTGATGGTTGCCGGCGAAGTATTTTTAGTGGTACTCATCACCGTGCTTTCAATCAAGTACAAAAAATACTATGCGGCAATTTTGTCAATAGCACAAACAGGGCTTGAATTTTGGTATGAATTTTCTGGAATTAAGCCTGAAGTTCAAATCAACAACCTGTATTGTGACCAACTAACAATCATTATGGTGATGATTGTTGCCGTAGTAGGCACGCTTATCACTGTATATGCGTGCGGATATATGGACGATTATCACCACCATCACGGTGACGAAGTTAAGGACAGACGAGGCTTTTTCTTTGCGATTATGTATGTGTTCATCGGTGCAATGTTCGGTCTTGTTTTTTCAAACAACCTCATTTGGCTCTACTTTTTCTGGGAAGTAACAAGCGTTTGTTCATTTCTTCTCATCGGCTACACAAAGACAGGCGAAGCAATCAACAACTGCTTTAAGGCTTTGTGGATGAACCTTCTCGGAGGTTTGGGTATGGCTGTGGGTATTGTAATCTTCGGCATTAACCACGGCGTTACCGACTTGCAGAGCATACTCACACAAGACAAATCACTTATAGTTTTACCGGTAATTTGTCTTTCATTCGGTGCTCTTACAAAAAGTGCGCAACTTCCGTTTTCAAAATGGCTGCTCGGTGCAATGGTTGCACCTACTCCGTCATCGGCACTTTTGCACAGTGCAACAATGGTTAAAGCAGGCGTTTATCTTTTAATCCGTCTTGCTCCGGCTATGAGCGGAGAATTCAGCGGATATATGGTAGGTCTTGTAGGCGGTCTTACCTTCCTTGCAATGTCTATGCTTGCAATCACGGCATATGACGGCAAAAAGGTTTTGGCTTACTCAACACTTTCAAACCTCGGACTTATCACTGCTTGTGCCGGCATAGGTACGGAAGAAACCGTTTGGGCGGCAATTTTCCTTGTAATTTTCCACGCCGTATCAAAATCACTTTTGTTCCAAACAGTCGGTTCTATTGAACATCAAACAGGCTCAAGAGATATAGAAACCATGCACGGTTTGGTAAGAAGATATCCATATCTCACATGGACTCTTGTTGTAGGTATTGCAGGTATGTTCCTTGCTCCGTTCGGCATGCTCGTTTCAAAATGGGCGGCACTCAAGGCATTTGTTGATACCGGTCTTGCAAGCGGCAGCACGCTTGAAATCATTGTATCTACACTTCTTGTGCTTTGCATTTGCTTCGGCTCGGCAACAACGCTTTTCTATTGGTCAAAGTGGCTTGCTACCGTACTGTCATCAAATCCTGCCGACAAGCGCCGCAAAAACACCATCACGGCAAATCAGTGGGCTTCGCTCTTTACTCACGCAGGTCTTATGATTCTTATTGTCTTTGTGTTCCCGCTCATTTCAAAATTTGTTGTTAAGCCGTATACGGCAAAAACATTCAACAGTGAGTATGCGGTTATTTCAAGCGAAAACATTGTGCTTACAATTCTTATGGTTGTATTTATCTTTGTTATTCCTATACTTACATATGTTCTTGTTGCAAAGAACAGACCGTTCCCTAAAGCAGAGAGATACTTTAACGGTATCGGTACTCCCGACCAAGTCGGCTTTATCGACTCGTTCGGCACTGAGAAAAAAGAATTCCTTACAAACTGGTATATGGAAGACATCTTCGGTGAAAGTCATATGTACAAGCCGAGTGTTTATGTTTCGATATTCTTGATTGCGGCATTTACCGTTGCAACGATAGTAACAGGAGGTTTGTACTAATGAAAAATATTGTTTTACCTATCATCAGTGCAGTACTTTACTTGATACTTGCTCCGTTTTTGGGTGCACTCCTTGCTGGAATTGACAGAAAAATCACCGCAAGAATGCAAGGCAGACAGGGACCGCCTGTTCTTCAGCCGCTTTACGATGTAGCAAAGCTTATAAAAAAGCAAACAAAGGTTATCAACAGAGTACAGATGCTTTACCTTCTCTCGTTTCTGTTTTTCATCATTGTAACAGGCTTGCTTTTCTTTGCAGGCTACGACATTATGCTTGTTCTCTTTACGCTCACAACTGCAAACATTTTTCTTGTAATCGCTGCATCAAGCGGTCACTCACCGTATGCATTTATGGGTGCAAGCAGAGAACTTGTGCAAATGCTTGCATATGAGCCTATGGTTCTTATTGCGGCAATCGGATTTTACATTGTATCGGGAAGCTTCAGAGTGTCGGAAATCGCAACTCATGACAGTTTGCCTGCAATTGTTCTTTTGCCGGGTATATTCCTCGGATTTGTATTTATCCTCACAATCAAACTCCGCAAGCACCCGTTTGACCTATCAACCTCGCACCACGCTCACCAAGAGATGGTAAAGGGTATCACAACGGAATTTAACGGTCAGATGTTTGCGATTGTTGAAGTTTCACACTGGTACGAAAACATATTCCTTTTGGGACTTTTGTCGCTCTTCTTCCTCAATTCAAAACCGTGGAGCGTGCTTCTTGCAATGGTTTGTATGGTTATCTGCTATTTTGCGGAAATTCTTATTGACAACACAAACGCAAGACTCAAATGGAAGCAAATGCTCGATAACACCTGGATTGTTACCGCAGTTTTGGGTGCACTCAACCTTATTGTTATTGAAGTGCTTAAAGGCAAGGGGGTAATATAAATGGCAGATGTAACAAAATCACCTTGGATTATGCACTATGACGGAAGCTCATGCAACGGATGCGACATAGAGGTTCTTGCGTGCCTAACTCCATTATATGACATAGAACGCTTTGGTATTATCAATACAGGAAATCCAAAGCATGCAGACATTTTGCTTATCACAGGCTCGGTCAACTCACAGAACGAAAGCGTTGTTAAGCAAATATACGAACAAATGACAGAGCCAAAGGTTGTGTGTGCAATCGGAATCTGTGCCTGCAACGGCGGCGTTTTCAAAGACTGCTACAATGTTCTCGGCGGTGTTGACAAAGCTATCCCGGTTGACATTTATGTACCGGGCTGTGCGGCAAGACCGCAATCCATCATTGACGGCGTTGTAAAATCACTTGAATTGCTCAAAGGAAAAAGCGAAAAGCTAAAAGAAAAGAGAAGGCAGGTAAAGGAGGCACTCAAGGATGAATAATTACAACGATTTTGCAATCACAAAGGTCACCAAAGATGAACTTTATGACATTATGCAAAAGAAATATGAGGACGGCTACCGTCTTTCACAAATTTGCTCCGTTGCCTTTGAGGGATATAACGAGGTAATTTACTCTGTCAACAAAGAATATCTTATGGAAAACTACAAAATTGAACTTCCTATAGATGAAGAAATCAAAAGTTTTTCGGACATATTCCCTGCCGCAACCCTTTACGAAAACGAAATTAAAGAACTTTGGGGCGTCAAAGTTGTCGGTATGAACATTGACTACCACAACAAGTTTTACAGAATAAAAGAAGAAACACCGTTCAAAAAGCAAATCACGGTTATAAAAAAGGAGGACAAAAAGGATGAGTAAACAATCAATTATTCCTTTCGGACCTCAACACCCTGTTTTGCCGGAGCCTATCCACATTGACCTTGTACTTGAGGACGAAAAGGTTGTGGAAGCTGTTCCGTCAATCGGCTTTGTTCACAGAGGACTTGAAATGCTCGCAGAAAAGCGAGATTTTAACGACTATCAATATGTTGTTGAAAGAACCTGCGGTATTTGTTCGTTCGGTCACGGGCTCGGCTACTGTGAAACACTTGAAGCAATATTCAATGCCGAAGTGCCCGAAAGAGCAAAGTTTTTGCGTACATTTTGGTTTGAAATGAGCCGTATACATTCTCACCTTTTGTGGCTCGGTCTTCTTGCCGACGCATTCGGATTTGACGCACTGTTTATGCAAGCGTGGAGAATGAGAGAAAAAGTGCTTGATATGTTTGAAGAATCAACAGGCGGCCGTGTTATCTTTTCGGTTAACAAAATCGGCGGTGTCCTCAAAGATATGGACAGCAGTATGATTAACAGCTTTGTTGACATACTGAACGGTATGGAAAAAGACATCAGAAAAATGACAAATGTTTTTCTCAACGACTATTCTGTTCAAAAAAGGCTCAAGGGTGTCGGTATTCTCACAAAAGAGGATGCACACAGATTGAGTGCCGCAGGTGCTATGGCAAGAGCAAGCGGCATTGAAATGGATATGAGAAAGACAGGCTACGAAGCATACGACAAGATTGATTTTGACATCATCACATCAAACGACTGTGACGGATACGCAAGATGCGCTGTAAGAATCGGCGAAATCTTTCAATCAATCGAAATCATCCGCCAATGTGCTCAAAAGATGCCACAGGGTGCAATTTGCAATCCGCAAAAGGGCAATCCGAACGGCGAAGCGTTTGTAAGAATAGAACAGCCTCGCGGTGAAACAATTTACTACGCAAAGGCAAACGGAACAAAATTCCTTGAAAGATTCAGACTCCGTACTCCTACCTTTACAAACATTCAATCGCTTATTCATATTTTGCCGGGCAGTGAACTTGCCGATGTACCTATTCAGGTGCTCACCATCGACCCGTGCATCAGCTGTACGGAAAGATAAGGAGGAGTAAGATATGAAACTTATGGATTTTACCGGCTTTGCTCTGAAAAACCTTTTTTCCAAGCCGGCTACAAAAAATTATCCTGCCGAACCTGCGGTTTATCCGGAGCGTTCAAGGGGTCACATTGAAATTGACATAGACGACTGCATTATGTGCGGAATGTGCCAAAGAAAGTGCCCATCGGGTGCAATCAAGGTTGACCGTGCAACAAGAACCTGGTCGATTGAAAGAATGGGCTGTGTGCAATGCGAAAACTGTGTTTCGGGTTGTCCGAAAAAATGCCTAAGCATCAAGCCGGGATATACCGAACCAAGCACAATCAAAACCGTTGACAGTTATTCACAACCTATTCCGGAAAAGTCTGCAACCGACAACAACCAAAACGAATCAGGCGACTCCCCTGCTCTTACATCGGGCAAAATTAAAAACGATATGAGCAAGTGTATTCTTTGCGGACTTTGTGCAAGGAAGTGCCCGTCAAACGCCATCACAGTTGACAGAAACGGAAAAACTTGGAGCATCAACCGTGACGAATGTGTGCAATGCGGTGCGTGCATTGAAGCTTGCTTGAAATTCCACAGTTTGAGCTATGCAAAAGATGACGGCGAAAGCGGAGAAGTAACCTACAAAAAGGAAGCGTAAAGCATTACTAAAAAATACACCTTTTCAGGTATCGTTCAGGGTATCGGATTTCGCCCCACAGCCCTGAGGCTCGCACAAGAGCTTGACATAAAAGGCGAAGTGAAAAACACAGGCGGTAATGTTGAAATTATCGCACAGGCAGAAAATGAGGCGTTGGAGGAATTTATCCGACGCCTTATCGGTATGTTTAACATAACATCATACAATGAAGAAAAAATAAACAACAAAAGCTACACGGAATTTAAAATCATTCACTCGACAAACGACAACGATATTCCGTTCATCACTCCCGATTGGGCAACCTGCCCAAATTGTGAAAAGGAACTTAAAGACGAAAACAACCGCAGACACAAACACCCGTTTATAAGTTGTATCAACTGCGGAGCAAGATATACCATAATCAACACTCTGCCATACGACAGAGAAAACATTACAATGAGCGTGTTCCCTCTTTGTGACGAATGTCAAAAGGAATACACAACACCGCAGAACATCAGGTGTCACGCACAGACCATTGCGTGCAACGACTGCGGACCTGCAACAAGTATTACAATCAATGAAGCCGTGCAGACGCTGAAAAACGGTGAAATCCTTGCAATCAAGGACATCGGAGGCTATCACCTATCGTGCCTATGCGAAACAGAGTGTGCCTTGAAACTCCGAGAAATCAAAGGCAGAGAAACAAAGCCGTTTGCAGTTATGTTCAAGAACATTGACGAAATTGCCGAATACTGCGAAATATCCGACAAGGAAAGAGAACTTCTGCTGTCCCCTGCACGGCCGATAGTTTTGCTGAAAGCGAAAAAAGAATTTTCCGTCGGAGTGTGCGACAATTCGGACTTTATAGGTGCGTTTTTGCCGTGCAATCCGATACAAATACTTATACTCGACTGCATATCGCCGCTCATAATGACAAGTGCAAACTTATCGGGCGAGCCGATAGTAATCGATGATGAAGAAATCAAAAAATTCGGCGTAAAAATTCTATCTCACAACCGAGAAATACTAACACCGCTTGACGACAGCGTGGTGCAAATCAACGCAGGTGAATTGCAATTTATCCGCCGTGCAAGAGGTTATGTTCCGCTTGCAATAGATGTGGGAATTAAGGCGAAAAACAACATTCTTGCACTTGGTGGCGACCTAAAAAGCAGTTTTGCAATAATGCACGGCAACTATGTTTATCCGTCGCAATACTTCGGCGATTTGGAAGACGCAAAATGTTTTGAAGCATACAAAAGCAACATTGACCGTTTTTGCAAACTCCACAGCTTTACACCTGAAAAAACCGTTTGCGATATGCACCCGATGTATTATTCATCAACGGCAATGCAAACAAGCGGCAAATATCAGCACCATTTGTCACACGCATACAGCGTTATTGCCGAACACAAGCTAAAAGGTGATGTGTTAAGTTTTGTTTTTGACGGCACAGGCTACGGCACAGACGGTGCAATTTGGGGCGGCGAAGTATTTTTTAATCAAAAAAGAGTTGAACACCTTGAATACACAAAAATGCTTGCAAGTGACGAGGTTTCAAAAAATGCGGACATCTGCCTTGCCTGCTATGACGGAAGCAATCCACTTGTAAAAAGTGCGATTGAGCACAACATAAACACGGTGAACTCATCAAGTATGGGCAGACTGTTTGACGCCGTGGCGGCTGTGCTTGACATCTGCCACTACAACACCTACGAGGGCAAATGTGCCATTGCACTTGAACGCACGGCACGAAAAGCGAGCACGGCTTTTGAACTTACTCCTACCCTATCACCAAAAGCCATAATTGAAGAAATCAAAAACGCAAACGCACCAAAGGAAGAAATTGCACTTGGATTTCATCATATGCTTGCAAAATTGATACTGAATATTTCAAAAAAATACAACGCAAAACAGGTCACGCTCAGCGGAGGTTGTTTCAACAACCGAATACTTACCGAGCGAACCTTTGAGCTTTTGAAACAAAACAACATAAAAGTATACATAAACAACAAAGTGCCGTCAGGCGACCAAGGACTCTGCCTCGGTCAAGCATATCTTGCGGCACTTGACGAACAGGAAGAAGGATGAATATGTGTGTTGCGGCACCCGGAAGAATAATTGAAATAAACGGAAACACGGCAAAAATCGACTACTCATCAAACATCACAACGGTCAACAAAGGCATAGTTGACTGCAAGGTGGGAGATTGGGTTTTGGTTCACGCAGGGCTGATAATTCAGGTTTTGCCCGAAAACGAAGCGGAATATATGGTTGACCTATTCAAAGACCTTGAGGAACTTGGACAATGAACATAAACGATGTTATAAAAGCACTCAAAGAATATGACGGCGAAGAAATTACGCTGATGGAGGTTTGCGGAACTCACACCGCATCAATCAGCGAAAACGCTATTCCGTCACTTATAAGCGACAAAATTCATCTTATCAGCGGTCCGGGTTGCCCTGTATGTGTTACGGTTTCGGACTATGTTGACAAGTTGATTGAGCTTGCACTTGACGGCAATGTAATAGTTACATTCGGTGATATGATTAGAGTTCCGGGCAGCAAAAAAGCCCTCAAAGACATAAAGTTTGAGGGTGCCGACATAAGAATGGTATATTCCCCGACGGAAACGATTGAACTTGCAAAGGCTGAACCGGACAAAAATTTTGTGTTTGCGGCAGTCGGATTTGAAACCACAACGCCGATATATGCACTATTGCTTGACGAAATCATAAAGCAAAAAATAGAGAATGTGCAACTTTTGACCGCACTGAAAACTATGCCGAATGTTATTGCCACGCTTTGCGAAGCCGACAACAAGATTGACGGTTTTATTGCTCCGGGGCATGTGGCTGTTATTACGGGAAGCAACGCATTTGTACCTCTTGCCGAAAAATACAGTTTGCCGTTTGCTGTCAGCGGATTTGAAGCGGAAGAAATACTTGCATCAATATATGCACTTATTAAACTTCGCAAACAAGGTAAAGTAATCAACCTTTACAAATCAGCGGTAACAAGCGAAAGAAACGAAAAAGCGTTTGAAATTGTGCACAAATATTTTGAAGAATACGATGCACCGTGGCGAGGATTGGGCATTATAAAAGGCTCGGGAATGGCATTAAAAAAAGAATATGCAAAATATGATGCAGGTTCACGAGAACTCACGAACGACTATTCATACCAAAAAGGGTGCTTGTGCGGCGAGATAATTTCAGGAAACAAGAAGCCGACCGACTGCCCTTTATACAACAAAATCTGCACACCCGAAAATCCAAAAGGTGCTTGTATGGTGAGCAATGAGGGCACTTGCCACAACTACATAACTAACAACAGGAAGTAAAAATATGAAAATCACATTATCACACGGAAGCGGCGGCAAGGCTACAAGCGAGCTGATAGACAAAATTTTTGCACGCAGCTTTTCAAACCCGATACTGAATATGATGGAGGACAGTGCAGTTGTTGACGGACACCGAAAAATCGCAATAACAACCGACAGTTTTGTTGTGACTCCCCTGTTTTTTAACGGCGGCGACATCGGCAGATTAGCCGTTTTCGGAACGGTAAACGACCTGCTCATGCGAGGTGCCGTGCCTAAATACATCACATCCGCATTCATCATCGAGGAGGGTGCAGACACCAAAACGCTTGAACGCATTGCAAAATCAATGGCTGAAACTGCGGCAGAAGCCGGAGTTACCGTTGTTGCCGGCGACACAAAGGTTATCGAGGGCAACGGCGGCGTGTACATCAACACAGCAGGGGTTGGCTTTGTTGACAACGAAAACATTGTTTCAACAAACTTGCAAGACGGCGACTGTGTAATTGTAAGCGGAACTATGGGCGACCACCACGCAACAATTCTTTCTGCAAGAATGGAAATTGAAAACAACATAAAATCGGACAATGCTCCGCTGACCGACATTGTAAAAAACCTGATTGACGGCGGAATTGACATCCACTGTATGCGTGATGTTACAAGAGGCGGACTCGGAACGGTACTCAACGAACTTGCAAACGCTTCCCGCAAAGGGATTGAGATAGAAGAAAGTGCAATTCCAATCAGCGATGAAGTAAAGGCATTTTCAAAAATCCTGGGACTTAACATTTTGCATATGGGCAACGAGGGCAAGCTGGTTGCGATTGTACCGAGCGAGCAAGCCGACAAGGCGGTACAATTAATGAAACAGAGCAAATACGGCGAAAACGCTGCAATAATCGGCAAAGTAACAAACGGTGACGGCGTAACGCTTATTACTCCGCTTGGCGGACAAAGAAAAGTAAATGTGCTGATCGGTGAGGGATTGCCGAGAATTTGCTGATACACAAAACAAAAAGATGAACCGCATTAAAAACACGGTTCATCTTTTTATGCATGATATGCAGAGAGGATTTATTTAATCTTATCAAATGCCTGTTCAAGGTCGGCAATAATATCATCGATATGCTCTGTACCGATTGAAAGGCGGATTGTATTTGGCTTGATGTTCTGTTCTGCAAGTTCCTCAGGGCTGAGCTGTGAGTGAGTTGTTGTTGCAGGGTGAATAACAAGTGACTTAACATCTGCTACATTTGCAAGGATTGAGAAGATTTGAAGTGAGTCAATGAACTTCTTTGCTTCTGCTTCGCCGCCCTTGATTTCAAATGTAAAGATTGAGCCGGCACCGTTAGGGAAATATTCATTGTAAAGTGCCTGATACTTAGGGTTAAGTGACGGGTGATTTACTTTTTCAACAAGCGGATGATTGTTGAGGTATTCAATAACTTTCTTTGCATTTTCAACATGACGCTCTACACGAAGTGAAAGAGTTTCTGTTCCCTGAAGAAGAAGGAATGCGTTGAAAGGCGAAATTGTAGCACCCGTATCACGAAGAATGATTGCACGAATGTAAGTTACAAATGCCGCAGGACCTACGGCATCTACAAAGCTGATGCCATGATAGCTTGGGTTTGGATCTGCGATTTGCGGAAACTTGCCCGAAGCCTTCCAATCAAACTTGCCGCTGTCTACGATAATACCGCCGAGAGTTGTACCGTGACCACCGATGAACTTTGTTGCGGATGAAGCAATAATATCCGCACCGAGTTCGATTGGACGAAGAAGATATGGAGTTGTGAATGTATCGTCAACTACAAGCGGAATGTTGTGCTTGTGTGCGATTTCGGCAACTGCCTTAATATCGATAATGTTTGAGTTTGGATTGCCCAATGTTTCAATAAAAATAGCCTTTGTGTTGTCCTGAATTGCATCTTCAAAATTCTGAACATCGTCAGGGTCAACAAATGTTGTTGTAACACCGCTGTGTGGGAAAGTGTGTGCAAGATAATTGTATGTGCCGCCGTAAATTGTCTTTGCGGCTACGATATGGTCACCTGCAGAAGCAAGTGCCTGAAATACATAAGAAATTGCCGCTGCACCCGAAGCTGTTGCCAAGCCTGCTACACCGCCCTCAAGAGCTGCAAGTCTTTGCTCAAGAACATCCTGTGTGCTGTTTGTAAGTCTGCCGTAAATATTACCTGCATCTGCAAGACCGAATCTTGCCTGAGCGTGATCGCTGTTGCGGAAAACATAAGATGTTGTTTGGTAAATCGGCACTGCTCTTGCGTCTGATGCCGGGTCCGGTGATTCCTGTCCTACATGAAGTTGTAATGTTTCAAATTTATAATTAGCCATGATAATAATTTCCTTTCAAGTTAAAAAATGTTTTTGTAATAATCGGTTTTAATAAATCAACAGCAAAAACACATTCGCCCAAAACGGAAATTTTGGCGTAACAATCGTTCAAATAAATTGTTCATAACCAATCTCCTATTGCCTACTGCACAAGTAGGTTTTGTTGTTATGTTTGCATTATAACCTATAAAACCCACTATGTCAATAGGTTTTATATATTTTTTTCAAAAAACTTGACAACACCCCTTTTATATGGATAATGATAATAGGTGATATAATGAATAAAGAACAGTTATTAGATATATTAGAAGGAGTAAAAAACGGCGGATTATCCCCTACCGAAGCACTGAACAAAATTAAACTTGCGCCGTATGAAGATATAGGCTTTGCAAATGTTGACACCTCACGCTCACTCCGTCACGGGGTAGGAGAAGTGATATACGGCGAGGGCAAGACCGCCGAGCAAATAAAAGCGATAGCACAAAAGCTGATTGACAGCGGAGAAAAAACGGTGCTCATCACCAGAATTAACAAAGAAAAGGCAGAATATATAAACAAAACCATACCGCTTGACTATGACGAAGAAGCAAGGACGGCGGTTGCCGGAATTATACCAAAGCCGAACGGAAAAGGCAAAATAGTTGTTTGCTGTGCAGGAACATCAGACCTGTATTGTGCAAAAGAGGCGATAATCACGGCAAAAGCATTCGGCAACGAAGTTGTTGAAATGTATGATGTCGGCGTTGCGGGAATACACAGACTGCTTGACAAAGCAGAAATTTTATCAAACGCAACGGCTGTTATAGCAATTGCCGGAATGGAGGGTGCACTTGCAAGTGTTGTGGGCGGACTTGCCTCCTGCCCCGTTATCGCAGTGCCTACAAGTGTTGGCTACGGTGCAAGCTTTGGCGGAGTTTCGGCTCTTTTGGCTATGCTCAACAGTTGTGCAAGCAATGTCAGCGTTGTTAACATAGACAACGGCTTCGGTGCGGCATACATAGCAAGTATGATAAATCATCAGGAATAACATATGAAAAGTTTATATTTAGAATGTAATATGGGTGTGGCAGGCGATATGCTGTGTGCTTCTTTGCTTGACACGCTTGATACAAAAAGCAAAGAATATATAATAAATAAATTAAATACATTATTAAGTGATGTAACCGTAAGTCTTAGAGAAGTAAGCAAAAACGGAATTCGTGCAACAAAATTTGATGTTGACATAAAAAAAGACGGACATACTCACACGAGTATATCCGAAATATACAATATTATTGACGGTTTTGACATTCCGCAACAAGTCAAGGAAAATGCAAAAGCTGTGTACAAACTGATTGCCGAGGCAGAAAGCAAGGTGCACGGCACAACGGTTGCCGATGTTCAATTGCACGAAGTCGGTGCAAAGGATGCTGTAATTGACATCACCGCCTGCTGTTTGCTGATTGATTATTTGCAAATTGACAAAATCGTGTGCTCACCGATTGCAACAGGCTTTGGAGAAGTCAAAACGGCTCACGGAATTATGCCTGTTCCTGCACCCGCAACAGCGGAATTGTTAAGTAAGATACCGTGCTTTACGGGCGACATAAAAAGTGAGCTGACAACTCCGACAGGCGTGGCACTTGTCAAATTCTTTGCAAACGAATTTACCGCTTCAAACGGCGAATACGAAAAAATCGGTTACGGTGCCGGCACAAAAGACTTTGAAAAGCCAAACATTATAAGGGCTTTTATCAAAGAAAACGACACCGACACGGTGTTTGAACTTCGCAGTCAAATCGACGATATGACGGGTGAGGAACTCGGATATGCACTGAATAAAATGCTCACCCTCGGTGCAAAAGACGCATACATCAAGCCGATTGTTATGAAAAAGAGCAGACCGGCATTTGAATTTACGGTTATCTGCTCCCCTGCCGACAAAGACGAACTCACACGACAGATTTTCAAACACACAACCACGCTTGGCATAAGGCAGATTAAATGTGTTCGTGCAATTCTCGACAGAAAAATATACGAAAAAAACGGTGTTCGCATAAAGCGTTCGCAAGGCTACGGCACACAAACCGAAAAAATTGAATTTGATGATATTGTAAAAATTGCGGAAGAAAACGACATCTCTGTTTTTGAAGCAAGAAAAATGATTGAAAAATAAAAACGCCCCTGTAAAGATTTTCTCTTTACAGGGGTTTATGCTGTATTATCTTGCTTTTGTTGCGATTTCGGTTACGATTCTTGAAAGGAATTCGTCAACAGAGGTTGCGCCCTCGTCACCGTTCTTTCTTGAACGAACAGAAATTGTGTTTGCCTCAATATCCTTATCGCCGACAATAATCATATAAGGAACTTTCTCCATTTGTGCGGAACGAATCTTGAAGCCTGTCTTTTCGCTTCTGTCATCAAGTTCGCAACGAACACCTGCTGCCTGAAGTTTTGACATAACCTCACGGCAATAATCCTGATGTCTGTCTGCAACAGGAAGGAACTTAACCTGAACAGGAGAAAGCCAAGTTGGGAATGCACCTGCATACTTCTCAATAAGGAGAGCAAGAGTTCTCTCGTAGCAACCGATTGAAGTTCTGTGGATAATGTAAGGATTTTTCTTTTGACCGTCCTTGTCTACATATTCCATACCGAACTTTTCTGCAAGCATCTGGTCGATTTGAATTGTAACAAGAGTATCTTCCTTGCCGAATACATTCTTGATTTGAATATCAAGCTTCGGTCCGTAGAAAGCAGCTTCGCCGATACCGATTTTGTAATCAATACCGAGGTCGTCAAGAATAGTTTTCATAACGCCCTGTGCTTCATCCCACTGCTCTTTTGTGCCGATATACTTTCCTGTATCTTCAGGGTCCCACTGTGAGAAACGATAGGTCAAATCCTCTTTGAGTCCCAAAACATCCATCATATAGTTTGTAAGTTCAAGGCAAGCCTTAAATTCGTCCTCAAGCTGATCTGGACGGCACATCAAGTGACCCTCTGAAATTGTGAACTGACGAACACGGATAAGGCCGTGCATTTCGCCCGATGCCTCGTTACGGAAAAGAGTTGATGTTTCGTCATATCTGAGCGGAAGATCACGGTATGATCTTGCTCTGTTGAGATATGCCTGATACTGGAACGGGCAAGTCATAGGACGGAGTGCAAATACTTCCTTGTCCTTTTCCTCATCGCCGAGAACAAACATACCTTCCTTATAGTGATCCCAGTGACCTGAAATCTTATAAAGGTCCGATTTTGCCATAAGAGGAGTTTTTGTAAGCAACCAACCTCTCTTTTCTTCCTCGTCCTCTACCCAACGCTGGAGAGTTTGGATAATTTTTGTACCCTTTGGAAGAAGAATAGGCAAGCCCTGACCGATGTAATCAACTGTTGTAAAGAGTTCGAGCTCTCTGCCGAGTTTGTTGTGGTCACGCTTTTTAGCCTCTTCAAGAGCTGCAAGATGTTCTTCAAGCATTGAAGCCTTAGGGAATGCGGTACCGTAAACACGGCAAAGCATCTTGTTTTTCTCATCGCCTCTCCAGTAAGCGCCTGTGCACTGGGTCAGCTTAAATGCCTTTACAACCTTCATATCCATAAGGTGAGGGCCTGCGCAAAGTTCTGTAAATTCGCCTTGCTCATAAAAACTGATTGGTTCGCCTTTTTCTGCGTGCTCCTTAATAAGTTCAATCTTGTAAGGCTCATTCTTGCTTTCCATAAGAGCGATTGCTTCATCAACAGGAAGTTCAAATCTCTTAATTTCAGGATTTTCCTTAACAATCTTCTTCATTTCGGCTTCAATCTTTGTCAAATCCTCAGGTGAGAATGACTTTTCAACATCGAAATCATAATAAAAACCGTTGTCGATTGCAGGACCGATAGTAAGTTTTGCTTCCGGATAGAGGCGTTTAACAGCCTGTGCCATAATATGAGAAGCGGTGTGGTTGAATGCCTTTCTGCCGTCCTCATCGTCAAATGTAAGTATTTCAAGGCTTGCGTCGGTATCAATAACTGTTCTCAAATCTTTAACTTCACCGTTGATTTTGCAACAGGTTGCGTTTCTGAAAAGTCCCATAGAAATGTCTTTTGTGATGTCGGCAGCTGTTTTTGCTTCATTATACTCTAAAACAGAGCCGTCTTTTAATGTGATTTTCATAATCTCATTCCTCCTTAAAAATAAAAAAATCACCCTGATAAACAGGGTGAATAAATATCCACGGTTCCACCTGAATTGCGATAAAAAATATCGCCGCTCAATGCTCTGTAACGGGAGCACCCGACCTGTATTAAAGGTACTCAGAGGCGGTAACAGACTATGTTTGATACATCCTTTCACCTGCCGGATGCTCTCTGAAATCTCGCAAAGAATGCCATGTCCTCATCAAAGATTTTGCTTTTGAATGTATAATAGCACTGTTGATTTTGTTTGTCAAGCAACATTTTTTAAATTTCTAAACACAGTACCTTACGCAAAATATTTTCTTGACAAATACTATATATTGAAGTATTATATTTGTGACATTCTGTATATAAACCTATTGTATATGGTGCTTACAAATGTCAAAATTGCATAAAACTGTACCTTTTCTGATGAAATTAACAATTATGTAAAAATTTAGAACAGAAGGAGGTGCTATTGATATGATAAGTATTGTTATTACTATAATTATTGCCGTTGTATGTGCAGTGCTTTTTGCCGTACTCGGATTTTTGTTCGGATATACAAAAAGAGGAAAATCGGACACAGCAAAAATCGGTGACGCTACAGAACAGGCAACAAAAATTTTGAATAATGCTCTTTCAGAAGCGGAGAACACAAAGAAAACTCAGCTTTTGGAAACAAAAGACGAAATACACAAGCTTCGTTCGGACGCAGACAAAGAAATCCGCGAAAGAAGAAACGAAGTTCAAAAACAAGAAAAAAGACTTAACCAGCGTGAAGAATATCTTGATAAAAGAGCTGACACTCTGGAAAAGAAAAATGAAAGTTTAAGTGAAAAAATTAAGTCGGCAGATGACAAATTACTTGAAATCGATGGCATCAAGAAAAGTCAGTTTGATATGCTTGAAAGAATTTCGGGCTTATCACAAGAGGATGCAAAAGCTCAGCTTATGAGCTCGCTTGAATCCGAACTTGATATTGAAAAAAGCAAGAGAATTCTTGAGCACGAACAGATGATTAAGGACCAAAGCGATGTAATCGCAAGAGAAATCATCGGTACCGCTATCCAGCGTTGTGCGGCTGACCATACCGCCGAAACCACCGTATCGGTTGTTTCGCTTCCGTCAGACGAAATCAAAGGACGCATCATAGGCAGAGAGGGCCGTAACATCCGCTCTATCGAAAAAATTACCGGTGTTGAACTCATTATTGACGACACGCCGGAAGCTATCACAGTAAGCTCATTTGACCCTGTAAGACGAGAAATTGCCCGTCTTACACTTGAAAGATTGATTCAAGACGGTCGTATTCATCCTACAAGAATTGAAGAGATGTACGAAAAGTCAAAGAGAGAAATCAATCAAACAATCAAAGCAGAGGGTGAAAAAGCCGTTATCAGTGCAAACTGCGGCTCTATCCATCCCGAGCTTGTAAAACTTTTAGGTAAACTCAAATACCGTACATCATACGGACAAAGCGTACTTAAGCACTCACTTGAGGTATCATACATTGCAGGTCTTATGGCTGCTGAACTCGGAGCCGATGAAAAACTTGCAAGAAGAGCAGGTCTTCTTCATGATATCGGCAAGGCTCTTGACCACGAAATGGAAGGAAGCCATGTTGCCCTCGGTGTTGAATACGCAAGAAAATACAAAGAAAGCGAAGCTGTTGTTCACGCAATTCAGGCTCACCACGGTGATGTTGAATGCAAAACAATAGTTGCCTGTCTTGTACAGGCTGCCGATGCGGTTTCCGCTTCAAGACCGGGTGCAAGAAGAGAAAACATTGAGCACTATATCAAGCGTTTGCAACAGCTTGAAGAAATATCTACAAGCTTTAACGGTGTTGAAAAAGCATATGCTATTCAGGCAGGCCGTGAAGTAAGAGTTATGGTTAAGCCGGATGTTATCTCTGACCAAAAAATGCCATACATTGCACATGAAATTGCAAAGAAAATTGAAGAGGAAATGGAATATCCGGGTCAAATCAAGGTTAATATCATCCGTGAAAGCCGACACTCAGATGTTGCAAAATAGTATAAATTAACTATTACATTCAATAGGGTTGCCGTGCGGTAACCCTATTTTGTATTATGAAAGGAAATTCATTATGATCAAACATATCGTTTGTTTTAAACTCAAAAATAACAGCGAAGAAGAATGTAACAAAGCCGCAGAAATTTTACGCTCAATGGAGGGCAAAGTAGACCTCATTCGTGACATTGAAGTCGGCGTTGACTTTTTACATTCGGAGCGTTCATACGATATTATTTTACAAGTTGTTTTGGATGACAAAGAAGCACTTGAAAAATATCAAAACGACGAATACCATTGCAATGTTGTAAAAAAGCATATGCATGCCGTTCGTGAATCATCGGTTGCAATAGACTACAATATTTAATTTACACTTACAATAACAAACCACGGACACTCAACCATAATGAGGAAAAGAGAGGATAGGCTATGTTCAGGATTTTAGTAGTGGAAGACGATGCAGACCTTAACAGCGCCGTTTGCACATATTTAAGAAAAAACGGCTTTGATGCAGAGGGCTGTTACAACACAACACAGGCATACAGTGCCATGTATGATAATGTGCACGATTTGATTATATCGGACATTATGATGCCGGGCGAAGACGGATTTGAATTTGCCAAAAACATCCGAAAGTTAAGCACAAATATTCCTATTTTGTTTATGACTGCAAGAGATGACATTGCATCAAAACAATTGGGATATAATTTAGGAATTGACGACTATATGGTTAAGCCTGTAAATTTGGATGAGCTTATTATGCGAATCAATGCTCTGCTCCGCCGTGCCAAAATCGCTGAAAGCAAAAAAATTAACATCGGTAAACTCAGCATAAACGCAGATGAGAGAAGCGTAAGCTATGACGGTGAGGAAATCAACCTTACATCAAGAGAATTCAACATTATATACAAAATGCTTTCTTACCCGAAAAAAACATTTTCGCGTACACAGCTTATGGACGAGTTTTGGGGTGCGGAAACAACCTCGGGCACAAGAACGGTAGATGTTTATATGACAAAACTGCGTGACAAATTTTCAAGGTGCAAAGAATTTGAAATCGTAACGGTTCACGGTTTGGGCTACAAGGTGGTTATAAATGAAAACTGCGAATAACACAAAGCGTACCGAAACAGCCGATTTAAAACGAAGAAAAGTTAATTACAAATATCACATCAGAAATGTCATAAACTCCTTTTTGTTTATGGCACTTCTTGTTTGTCTTGCAACACTCGGAACGGTCAGCGTTTTAAGAGCGACAAACGAACAAGTTCCGTTTTTAGGAAACACAGAAAACTTCAGCGAACTTCTTTATTTTTCGATAATCCTTGTAATTTTTTACACTGTTTGGCAATTGGTATTCACTCGACTTTTGATTGAAAGACCCACAAAAGAATTTGCAAATGCAAGCGAAAAGGTTATTCACGGAGATTATTCGGTAAGAATAGATATGGACAATCTTCGGCTCGGAAGTTTGGAATTTATAAACATTGCCGACAATTTTAACATAATGGTTGAACAGCTCGGCAAGGTTGACAGCCTAAGCAACGACTTCATAGCAAATGTGTCGCATGAGATGAAAACACCGCTTGCCGTTATTCAATCCTATTCTACCCTGCTGCAAAATTCTGATTTGAGCGAAGAAGAACGGCAGGAATATTTAAACAAAATTTCTTCTTCAACCCAACAACTTTCAACTCTTGTTTCAAACATTTTAAAGCTGAATAAAATAGAAAACAATCAGCCGAACATAAAAAAAGAAAGGTACAATCTTACCTCTCAACTTTCGCAATGCCTACTTGATTTGGAAAACCTTTGGGAAGAAAAAAATCTTAACATCGAATTTGATGTTGAAGATGATTTGTACATAAATTCGGATGAAGAACTGATGAAAATTGTGTGGTCAAATCTCTTTTCAAACGCAATTAAATTTACCCCCGATAAAGGAACAATATGTGTAAAGTCAGAACAAATCGGCAATAAAATCAATATTACTGTAAAAGATTCCGGTTGCGGAATGACTGATGACACAAAAGAGCATATTTTTGAAAAATTTTATCAAGGTGACACATCACATTCCGAAAAAGGCAACGGACTGGGTTTAGCTTTAGTAAAAAAGATAATTGATTTGACAGAAAGTGACATAGAAGTTCAAAGCGAGCTCAAAAAAGGCACAACCTTTACCATATCCTTATACAACTGAAAAACATATGTTATGACAAGAAGCGACAATGCCCGACGGTTTGTCGCTTTTTTCTTTTATTACTAATCTATTTATATTATATAAATATTTTATATATTAATTGACAATACAGTAAATAGATGATATTATAAATAATGACATTTAAACTGAAAACGGAGGTTACTCTTAATGGATCAAACAACAGAAAACAAAGATATTGAAATAGATCTCGGCAAAATCTTTTACAAGATGCGCGACAAATTTATTTACATTATCATCATCACTATTATTGCCGCAATAGCGTCGGGACTTATTACACACTTTGCAATAAAGCCTAAATATTCGGCTACAACAACAATGTATGTATATTCAAACACCGACAGAATTTCAACAGATTCAACAATCACATCAACAGAACTCACCGCTTCGCAGGACTTGGTAAATACATACATTTACATCCTTAAGAGCGATACTGTTCTTGAGGCTGTAATTAAGGATCTCAACCTTAATGTCTCCACAAGCGCACTCAAAAGTGCAATCAGTGCAAGCCAGGCAGACAAAACCGTTGCATTTGAAGTCACGGTTACTGCCCGCTCGCCTAAAATGGCAGCTAAGGTTGCCAACTCAATCGCAAAAATTGCACCTAAAGAAATTGTAAGAGTTGTTAAAGCCGGCGGTGTTGAAATTATCGACTATGCAAAAATTCCTACAAAACCGTCATCGCCTAACCTTTCGCTCAATGTTACGGTTGCGGCTTTAGCAGGATTTTTCATCTCTTTCATTGCATTCTTCCTTTATGAATTGTTTGACACAACAATCACAAGCGAAAGAGATCTTGCAGGCGAATTTGATATTCCTGTTCTCGGCACCGTACCTAACCTTACCGGAAACAACGAACAGAGTCCGTATCAAAAAGACCCTAAAATTGTGGGAACAAAAACCGTTAACAAAAAAACGGACAGCGAATTTGTGCTGAAACCGAGTGACGAAATACTCGAAAACATACAACATGCGAAAGGAGATGACAAATAATGTTTAAGAAAAATAAAAACGCCGCAAACCGTTCACTTTCATCAAACGACCCGTCAAAACTTTTGAATACAAATTCTGTTTTTGCCGTTAAAGAAGCGTATAACTCAATAAGAACAAACCTTCTTTTCACTCAGCAAGGCGAAAAATGTCCTATATTTGTCATCACAAGTCCAACCGCAAACAACGGCAAGACCATCAATTCCGCAAACTTGGCTATCAGCTTTGCTCAAATGGGCAAAAGAACCCTTATAATTGATGCCGATATGAGAAACCCTTCTTTGCACAAGCTTTTCTCATTGAGTTCAAGAAACGGTCTTTCGGAAATCCTTGCCGGACTTACAGACAGCATAACGGTTACCAAAACACAGATTGAAAACCTTTCAATCCTGACATCGGGCAAAATTCCGCCTAACCCTACAGAACTTCTCTCTTCTCCGAGAATGGACAAATTGCTCGATTTTGTCAAGGAGCATTACGATTGCGTATTTATCGATACTCCGCCTATCAACATTGTAACCGACGCTACGGTATTTGCACAAAAGGCAACGGGATACATTTTGATTGTCAAGACCGACACAACAAATGTTCCTGAACTCAAAACAACCGTTGCAACATTGGAGAGCATCGATTCAAATATTTTGGGCTTTATTCTCAACGATACAAACAGCGAAAAGAAAAAATACTATTCTTATTACAGAAAATACAGCAGAAACTACTCATACAACTATAAATATGCATACGGAAGCAGCAAAAAATAATTATATTATCGGGTGTTAAAAATGGACAAAAGAGCAAAAACACTGTTTTGGTTGGAATTCGCCGTTGACTTTGCGTCACTTGCGATTTCCACCGGCATATCTTACATAATCGTTAGGTATGTCATAGGCAAAATAGACGAAACTAATACGCCGTGCCAATGGTTTGGATATGTTTTGTGCCTGCTTGCAGCATTTTTAACAAGTTATTTTTTGTTCCACACAAATGTCAACCTAAAGTTCAGAAGCAAGATATCGGAGATTGTAAACACACTAAAAAACAACATACTTGTTTTTTTGATTTTTGTTGCCCTGCTTGCTTTGGTAAGAGAACCTCTCATTGCCAACAGAACTATGATAGGCTTGTCATTTATTATCTTTTCGTGTTTAACTGCCGTAGGACGATATTATCTTAAAAGATCTCTTACGGGCGGTTATACTCAATCAAAATCAAAGCTGACATCTTATGTCGGAGTACTGACAACAAAGGACAGAGCCGAAGAATTCATCGGCGGATTAAAAAAAGATTGGTCTATAAATATCACCGGTGTTGCCCTTCTTGACAATTTTGTTGAAAACGGCAGATTTACATACGACAAAAACTTTGAATTCGGTTCGGAATACACAAACGAAAAAATTCGCACAAAGAAAAAGATAAAGTTTCCGCACATTGTTGCCGATGATGTGCCTGTAATCGCAACCGACATCCGATTTATAGATTGGATAAGAAAGACAACGCTTGATGAAGTTTTCATCAACCTGCCTTATTGCGAAAGCAGCGATGTTTTTGAAATAGTTGAAGAACTTGAGGGCATGGGCGTAACCGTTCATCTTAATGTTCCTACACTTGACAATATGCTCAACGAAAGTACTTTCAACAACATTAACTGCAAGATTTATTCAGGCTATCCCCTTGCAACATTTTCAGCTGCCGTGCACGACGGCACACAGCTTGCCATCAAAAGAATTATCGATATAATCGGTGCCCTTGTGGGAATCATCATTTCAATACCGATTATAGCAATAACGGCTGTGCCGCTCCTTATTGAATCACCGGGTCCGCTTTTCTTCAAGCAAGAGCGTGTGGGACAAAACGGCAGACTGTTTTACATTTACAAATTGCGTTCTATGTACAAAGATGCCGAGGAGCGTAAAAAAGAACTTATGGCTCACAACAAAATGGACGGGCTTATGTTCAAAATGGACAACGACCCGAGAATTACAAAAGTCGGCAGAGTTATAAGAAAACTCAGCATAGACGAATTGCCGCAATTTTTTAATGTTCTTAAAGGCGATATGAGCCTGGTGGGAACAAGGCCTCCTACGGTAAAAGAGTTTGAGCAGTACGAAAACCGCCACAAAAGACGCCTTTCTATGCGTCCGGGAATTACGGGAATGTGGCAGGTAAGCGGCAGATCAAACATCAATGACTTTGAAGAAGTTGTAAAACTCGACTGCGAATACATAGATAATTGGAGTTTATGGCTTGATATACAAATTCTTTTAAAGACAGTAAAAGTTGTACTCACCCATGAAGGAGCGGAGTAATTTATGAAAATCGCAATGATTGGGCACAAACGAATCCCGTCAAGAGAAGGCGGGGTTGAAATTGTTGTGTCAGAACTTTCAAAGCGTATGGTAAAAGACGGGCACACCGTTGTTGCATACAACAGAAAAAGCGAACACATAGCCGGAAAAGAGCATGAAATTGCAAGCGACCTCAACACATGGGAGGGCGTAGAACTCAAATGGATACCTACGCCAAACTCATCAAAACTGAATGCGATTGTATACAGCTTTTTATCAACCGTAAATGCGGTTTTTCATAAATTCGATGTCATTCACTTTCATGCGGAAGGCCCGGCATCAATGGTTATACTTGCAAAACTTTTCAAAAAACGAAGCATTGTAACCATTCACGGGCTCGATTGGCAAAGAAGCAAGTGGGGCGGATTTGCCACAAAATTTTTAAAATTCGGCGAAAAGGCGGCGGCAAAATATGCCGACGAGGTAATAGTTCTTTCGCAAAATGTAAAAGAATATTTTGCAAAAACATATAACAGAGAAACCGTGTTTATTCCAAACGGAATATCCCCTGCCGAAAACATCAAAGCAAACATTATAAAAAGCAAATACAATATTGACAAAGATGAATACATACTTTTTTTGGGCAGACTTGTTCCTGAAAAAGGCATACATTATCTTATTGACGCATATAACCGAATTGATACGGACAAAAAACTGGTTATTGCCGGCGGCTCAAGTCATACAAACGAATATGAAACAGAACTCAAAGAAGCCGCAAAATCAAATCAAAATATTATTTTCACAGGCTTTGTCGAAGGCAAGGAACTCGAGGAACTTTATTCAAACGCATACATATATTGCCTGCCGAGTGATTTGGAGGGTATGCCGATAAGCCTGCTTGAAGCTATGAGCTACGGCAATTGTTGCCTGACTTCAAACATTTGCGAATGTACCGAAGTGTGCGAGGACAAAGCCGCATATTTTGAAAAAAGCAATGTTGAAAGTCTTGCGCAAAAACTTGACGAACTTTGCCTCAACAGCGAGCTTGTAAAACAATATAAGAATAATTCGTCAGATTTTATTTTAAAAAAATACAACTGGGACAAAGTGACCGAAAGCACTCTGAGTTTGTATAGGAGAAACAAGTAAAGAAGGATTACAATGGCAAAAAAACTAAACGGAACAGTAATTGTTACATATCGATGCAATGCAAGATGCTCAATGTGCAACAGATACAAAGCACCTTCAAAACCGGATGAAGAAATAACCGTGGAAACTATAAAAAAGCTTCCGCCTATGTATTTTACTAATATAACGGGCGGCGAGCCGTTTATCAGAGCGGATTTAAAAGATATAGTAAGAGAACTTTACAAAAAAAGTGACAGAATAGTTATATCCACAAACGGATTTTTTACGGACAGAATTGTTGATTTATGCAAGGAATTTCCGCAAATCGGCATTCGTATTTCCATTGAAGGTCTTGAACAGACAAACAACGAAATCCGCGGACTTGATGACGGCTTTAACAAAGGCTACAATACACTTAAAAAGCTGGTTGATATGGGAATGAAGGATGTCGGCTTCGGTATGACGGTGCAGGACAAAAATGCTCCCGACCTTGTTCCGCTTTATGAGCTTTCAAACAAAATGGGAATGGAATTTGCAACAGCATCGCTCCACAACAGTTTTTACTTTGTTGAAGCAAAAAATAAAATCAATGACAGACCTATGGTTGCCGAAAATTTTGAAAAGCTCATAAATGAATTGTTGGCATCCAAAAGTCCTAAAAAGTGGTTTAGAGCATATTTTAATCACGGATTAATCAATTATATTTACGGTCAAAAAAGACTTTTGCCGTGTGATATGAGTTTTGATACTTTCTTTATCGACCCTTACGGAGATGTTATGCCGTGCAACGGAACAAAAGACAAGGAAGTAATGGGCAACCTGAACGAGCAAAGTTGGGATGAACTTTGGAACAGCGAGCAGGCAGATAAAGTCAGAGATAAGGTAAGACACTGCGACCGAAACTGCTGGATGATAGGCTCGGTTTCTCCTGCAATGCACAAATACATTTGGGTGCCGGCACTTTGGGTAGTAAAGCACAAATTGAAGTTTTGGACGAAAAACAAATACTCAATGTACGAAAACAAAATTGTTTGCGACTACCGTGACGGAAAAGTCACAAAAGACGAACTTGACAGACTCTCCACCTGCGATATGAACGCCGTAATCAACAACGGACTTTCGGCGGCTTCTATGGAACAACTCAAGGACAAAACCGGCGAAGAAATTGTTGACGCCGACATTAAAGCTCAGCAAGCAGACTGATTTATTATCAAATAACAAGGTGATTATATGGATAAAAAATTAAAAATTGCAGTGGCAGGCACCGGATATGTCGGGCTTTCTATTGCAACACTTCTCAGTCAACATCACGAAGTATGGGCTGTTGACATTATTGAAGAAAAAATTAATTTGATAAACAGCAAAAAATCACCTATACAAGATGAATATATAGAAAAATATCTTGCCGAAAAAGAACTTAATTTAACAGCAACAACAAATCAGGAGCAGGCATACACAAATGCCGATTTTATTGTAATTGCAACGCCGACAAATTACGACAGCGAAAAGAACTATTTTGATACTTCGGCTGTTGAAGCGGCTGTTGAAAGTGCAATTAAATATTCGCCCGAGGCGGTAATTATTATAAAAAGTACAATTCCTGTTGGTTATACAGAAAGAATAAGAAACACTTACAACAATCAGAACATCATATTCAGCCCTGAATTTTTAAGAGAATCAAAGGCTTTATATGACAATTTGTATCCGTCAAGAATAATTGTGGGAACAGACCTTGAAAACAAGGAACTGACACAAAAAGCAAATGAATTTGCCGCTTTGTTGCAGGAGGGAGCAATAAAAGAAAACATCCCTACCCTGATTATCGGCTACACGGAAGCTGAAGCGGTTAAACTTTTTGCGAATACATATTTGGCTCTCAGAGTTTCGTACTTTAACGAACTTGACACATATGCCGAAATTAAAGGACTTAACACGCAGGAAATCATCAAAGGTGTATGCCTTGATGACAGAATCGGCGACCATTACAACAATCCGTCATTTGGCTACGGCGGATACTGTTTGCCTAAAGACAGCAAGCAGTTGCTTGCAAATTACAAAGATGTGCCGCAAAACCTTATAAAGGCTATCGTTGACAGCAACGACACAAGAAAAGATTTTATTGCAAATCAAGTGCTTGCGGCTGCCGGTTACTCAAAAGGTAACGACAATGTTACAATAGGAATTTATCGCCTGACGATGAAAACAAACAGCGACAATTTCCGCCAAAGCTCTATTCAAGGCGTTATGAAACGATTGACAAATGCAGGAGCAAATGTAATAATTTACGAGCCAACGCTCAAAGAAAAAACATTTTTTGACTTGGAAGTCGTTAACGATTTAAACGAATTCAAAAAACAGAGCGACACAGTTTTGGCAAACAGATACGACAGTTGCCTTGACGACATAAAATCAAAAGTTTACACAAGAGATATATTTAAAAGAGATTAGGTGACGGTATGAAAATACTGATTATTCGGTGTTTTCCGCAATATATGGAGGTAAAAAACGCCTCATACAACATTCAGGAAATCGGTCTTGCACGGGCACTTGTAAAAAAAGGACATCAATGCGACATTGTTTTTTGGACCGATAAGAAAGAAAAAGAAGTGCAGGTTGATGTTGACGGCAAAACCTGTATTACCGTATTTTACAGACAATCAAAAGTGTTTTTGAAAAACGCATTTTTTGATATTGACGATTTGATTAAAAAATACGATATTATCGAGCCGAGTGAATACAACCAACTTGCGGCTTGGAAATTGTCAAAAAAATATCCCGACAAAACTGTTATTTACCACGGTCCGTATTATTGCGAGTTTAACAAAAGATACAACGCAATGTGCAAAGTGTTTGACAAAATCGTTTTGCCCGCATACAAAAAAAACGGCACAACTTTTTTGGTAAAAAGCGACCTTGCAAATGATTTTTTAACTTCCAAAGGTATAAAAAGTGAAAATGTCACTACCGTGGGAGTGGGTATTGACCTTGACGCATTTAAGCAAAATGATATAAACGAAATTCCTGACGAAATTAAAGAAATTCAAAATATAAAAGCGGATATCAAGCTTCTTTACATCGGAAGAATTGAAGAAAGAAGAAACATTCCGTTTTTGTTTGATATTTTAAATGAACTTAAAAACAGAAATGTAAACGCCAAGCTTGTAATGATAGGAAACGGCGACGAAGAATATTGCAAAAATTGCTTTGACTATGCAAAAAGATGCGGCGTTTTCGACAGCATTTACCACATAAAAAAGGCAGAGCAAAAATACTTGCAATACGCATATAAAAACACCGATATATTCCTTCTTCCGACAAGATACGAGATATTCGGTATGGTATTGTTGGAAGCAATGTATTTTGGCACACCTGCAATAACAACAAAAAACGGCGGAAGCCAAATGCTGATTAAAAACGGCATTGACGGTCAAATTATTAACGAATTTGACGCAAAAATATGGTGCGACAAAATCATTGAAATATCGCACAATTCAACCGAAATATCACAAAACGCCCATAAAAAGATTACCGAAAAATTTACTTGGGATGTTTTGAGCGACAAATTCATAAGTACATATGAAAAGAAGATAAACAATGAAAATTCTACTTGTTAACAAATTTCACTATCTGCGTGGCGGAAGTGAAAAATACTACTTTGAGCTTGCAAATTTACTGAAAAGTAAAGGACACACTGTTGCCTTTTTTTCAATGAAGCATCCGGAAAACATAACAACCGGCGACAAGGAATATTTTGTTGACGAAATTGATATGAACACAGGCTCAAAGTTAAAAGCTTTTGATGTCATATATTCAGGCACAAATAAAAAGCTGATGACAAAAGCACTTGAAGAATTCAAGCCCGATATTGTACACATCAACAATTTTCAGCGTCAACTTTCGGCTTCAATCATAGATGCAATTAAGGAAAAAAATATTCCTATTGTTATGACGGCACACGATTTGAACCCGATTTGCCCGGCAAGCATTATGCTGTATGACGGTAAAATATGCGAGGACTGCCTCACTAAAGGCTACACCGAATGTATAAAGAAAAAGTGCATAAAGGATTCCACACTCAAAAGTGTCTTGGGTTGCTTCGAAAAAAAATATTACGACGCTCACAAGATATTCAAAAAAATAGATTGTATCATTTCCCCCAGCGAATTCAGCAAAAAGCAATTTGCAAAAGGCAGACTTAATTGCAATGAAATAAAAGTTTTGCACAATTTTGTAAACGAAAGTGAGCACAAGGAATATGTAACCGGAGATTACGCCTTTTATTTCGGCAGACTTTCAAAAGAAAAAGGAATCATAAATCTTATAAAAGCAATCAACCAAATTGACGATGCAAAACTCCTCATCGCAGGCGACGGACCGGAAAGAGAAAATATTGAAAATTACATCAAAGAACACAATCTCGATGAACAAATTACCCTTTTGGGCTACCAAAGCCAAGATAACATCAGAGAATATATAAGAAATTCGAGATTTGTGGTTGTTCCGTCAATTTGTTACGAAAACTGCCCTTATTCGATTTTGGAAACGCTTGAAATCGGCAAGCCTGTTATCGGTAGCCGCATAGGCGGTATTCCGGAACTTATAAGCGATAATGTAAACGGTTATCTTTACGATTTTGGCAGTGTATCTCAATTAAAGGACAAAATGCAGCAGCTTTTTGCCGATGATGAAAAAATCAAGGAATTTTCAAAAAATTCAAGAATACTTTTTGAAAAGAACTACTCTCCAAACGAATATTACAACAGTTTGATAAAAATATACGAGAGTTTAACAAAATAACAGGAAGACCAAAAGAATGAAATTAAATGTACTCAAAGCTTGGTATGCTGCTGTAATGGCATTTTTTATGTTCAGCGAGCGTATGTGGTTTTTAAGAGCCATTGACAAAATGCACATAAAGCATTACATACTGATTATAACAATATTTTTAAGCATAATTATACTTAACGGAAGAAAAATCAAACAGATTAAAGAATTTTTCCCCATATTTATATCAACGGGGATATTATATATAATATCGCTGTATTTCCAATTAAAAGAAGGCAGATTTAAGCTTTACTCTCTTGAAGAAGTATATTATCTTATAATTCCGCTTGTTTTTATAATTATCGTTTACAACAGTACACAAAGGAACTATATGGACGATTACATAAATATGTTTTTTGCCATATGTATAGTATGCCTTATTATATCGTTTATAAGATCGGGAAAACTCAATGTTGCAAACTTTTTGCTGCTTTTCAACTTCAATACATTATTTATTGAATCCGAGTCCCCTATTATGGAATCGGACTTGAGTAACTTCTTTACACTGTTCTACCTGTATTACTTTTATAAAAAAGATAAAATCAGGCGTATTATTGCTCTGTTTTTCTGCTTTTTGGCATACAAAAGATTTGCCTTTTTGTATGTTTTGGTTGCCGCAGTTATACTCAGATTAGTTCAACGGCACAAAAAGACTCCGAAGAGCCTGATGTATATTACAATGGCAGGCTTTATCATCGCTCCGTTTATCACATACTACATATGCGATGATACATTTGCAAGCTGGTTCTATCAAAAAACGGGTCTTGACTTCAACGAATTTACTCAAACAAGATTTGAAATCATCAATGCCGTTATTGACCAACACCTTATAAATTACGGCTTGGGTACCGTTTCGGCTTTCCTTGAACGTCGCGGTGTAGGCGGTCAGTACAATATGCACAACGACATTTTGAGAATATATATGGAAACAACGATTGTAGGAACAGTATCGCTTACATATTCTTTCTTCACCGTATGCAAAAACAACATTTATCAATACATTATTATGCTGTTTATCTTCTGTGAGCTTTATGTAAACCACTACTTGGGCACGGGTTCCGTTGCATTTTGGTTTGTAGCCTATTTGATGCTTGTACAACTCAATGTTTCGCAAGACGAATACAATCAAAGATTGGCAAAGCGAACGGAGGACGAAATAAAATCTCAACTCAAACCTATTGTAAAAGAGAGCAACTGATATGATAAAAAACAAAATATTTGATACCTACGACAAGCTCCGCAGAGTTTACAGGCAAATCAGACTTATAACAATCCGAGACGGCTGGAAAAAGGCTGAATATCTAAAAAAGCATCATATTTTTCACCATATAGGCGATAACTGCTTTTATTGCACAAACATTTTGCCAGCAGAACCATTTTTGGTTTGTTTGCACAACAATGTTTCAATATCCGCAGGAGTAAGGCTGATTACACACAGTGCACTTAACGCAGTTCTTAACAACGAGGACAACTGCAAGGACTATTGTTGCAAATATGACAAAGTTGAAATCAAAGACAATGTATATATCGGTGCCAATGCAGTTATCAATTATGGGGTAACAATCAACGAAAACTGTATTGTTGCCGCAGGTGCGGTTGTTACAAAGGATGTTCCGGCAGGAAGTGTTGTTGGCGGAGTTCCGGCAAAAGTCATCGGCTCATACGATGATGTAAAACACAGACTCAAAGAAGACTCAAAAGAGTTTTTGGAGCTTGAACCGCCGAGAACCGTTTTGAGAATGATAAAAATTCATCCTATAGAATTTGATATAGACAAAGAGAGTTAACTATGAAACAAAGCGCAAAAAGCAACTATTTGTTTAATGTAAGCTATCAGGTTTTTGCATTGCTGGTGCCGCTTGTAACAACACCGTACATATCGCGTGTTTTGGGTGCCGACGGAATAGGAACCTACAGTTATACATATTCGATAGTCAGATACTTTTGGCTGTTGTCCGCTTTGGGAATAGCAACTTACGGCACAAAAGCCATAGGCATTTGGCAGGAATCAAAAGAAAAACGAAGCGAAATTTTTTGGGATATTTTTTCTTTAAAAGCTATATTGTCAACAGTAATGATTGCCGCATACTTTTTATATGTGGCTTTTATTGCCAAAAACAAAAGCATAGCCGCAATTCAAAGCATTTACCTTTTCGGCGTGCTGTTTGACATTTCCTGGTTTTATCAGGGAATGGAAGATTTTAAAAAAATCAGCATACGAAATTTTATCACAAAAATATTGAGCGTAATATTTATATTTGCGTTTGTAAAAGAAAAAAATGACCTCCCCGTTTACATTATCGGTCATGCGGGATTTTTGCTTTTGGGCGTTATCATTATATGGTTTCCGCTTAAAAAATACATAAACAAACCTAACATAAAAAATTTGAAGCCGTTTAAATGCTTTATGCCGTCGCTTATGCTGTTTATACCAAGCATAGCAACACAGATATTTGCCGTGCTTGACAAATCGATGATAGGCTGGCTGACGGGCTCAATGGAGCAAAACGGATACTATGAGCAAGCATTTAAAATTATTGATATGATAATGGTTATCGTAACAACGCTCAGCACAGTTATGATACCTAAAGTTTCAAGAGAATTCAAAAACGGCAACAAGGATATTGTTGTAAAATCGCTTGACACATCATTTAAATTCATATTCTTTTTGAGCCTGCCTATGTGTTTGGGTGTAATAATAGTTTCGCCTATATTTGTACCATGGTTTTTTGGCAACGAGTTCACTCAAGCAACCTCAATTCTTCAAATACTCAGCGTTTTGTTTATATTTACGGGACTTAACAGCGTAACCGGCACACAGTACCTGATTTCCACCAATCAAACAAACAAACATATCATAATGCTTCTTATAGGCGGCGGCGTTAATGTTTTATGCAACTTTTTGCTTATTCCTAAAATCGCCGCAAACGGAGCCGCCATCGGTTCTTTGGCAGGTGAGATTGTCATTGCGATACTTGAAATAAGTTATTTGCAAATTACAAAGCAATACAAATTTACAAACATTATAAAAAGCTGCTACAAATTTGTCATTGCGGTTTTGATAATGAGTGCCGTTGGATTTGCAATAACAAAATTTATGCCGAGCACGGTTTTGACAATGATACTCACCGCGGTTATATGTGCCGCAATCTATGTATTTGCTTTGCTGCTGATGAAAGAAGAATTTGTTTTAAACGAAGCAAAAAATATAATCAAAAGGATAAAGAAACAATGAAAACTATTGCATATTTTATTCCGTATTTCGGCAAATTGCCCGAAAGTGTAAATATGTGGCTGTTATCGTGCAAAATGAATCCTACCGTTAATTGGGTTCTTGTTACCGATGATAAAACACAATACGACTATCCTGATAATGTAAAAGTTGTATACTGTACCTATGAGGACTTCAAGAAGAAAATTCAGGATAATTACGATTTTACTGTAAACATTTACAAACCGTGGAAATTGTGTGAATTTAAGCCTGCATACGGAGAAATTTTTGCCGACCTGCTTCAGGGATATGATTTTTGGGGGCAGTGCGATATGGATCTCATCTGGGGCGACATAAGAAAATTTGTCACCGATGATATACTGGAAAAATATGACAAAATCGGCTTTCAAGGTCATTCGACCCTTTACAGGAACACTCCGGAAAACAACGCAAGATACAAAAGTGAAATCCCCGGACTTCTTTCATACAAAGAAGCATTTGCCTCCGACAAAGGTCAGTGCTTTGACGAAGTGGCTATTACGGAAATTTTTGACAAGCTCGGACTTAATCAATACACAGAAACAAACTTTGCCCACCTAAGTGCATTATCAAACAGTTTTTACTTGGGTCATCTGGATAAAAGTGAGGACTACAAAAACAACCGTCAGGTTATAGTTTGGAAAAACGGCAAAATTCTCAGATATTACAATCATAATGGCAAAATGTATAGCGATGACGAATTTATGTACTTCCATACATTTATGCGTCCTATAAAATACAAAATAGACAAGTATGACGAAAACTGTGTTTATGTTGCATATCCGGATGTTATTAAACGAATTGACGAAGAAGAACTTACATATAACTTTGTCCAAAAGCACGGAACCTGCTCAATGCCGGAATTTTACATTCGCCTTGCTTGGAAAAACAGAAAAAAGCTTACCGTAAAAAAAGTAATCAAAGGACTTAAACTCAAGCTTAAATGGAAAAAAAGCAAATAAAAAAAGCTCTCATCTTTAAAAACATTGATGAGAGCCTTTTTACTTTTACAATCCGAAGAAATCCTCGGCATTTTTTACGCTGTTGTATTTGCGTGAAGTCAATTTGTTTTTGCCCTGACTTATTGTTTGCTTCTTTTTATCAAGAGTAAGCTCGTCCGTTTCACCGTCGGAAGTGCTTAATGCAAGCTTATTTCCGTCAATCTTAAACTCACCCTTATTGGTTGATACTACCCAATCATCTCCACCTGTTTTTGAATAATCGGTTGAAGTAAATGTACCGTCATCGTTAAACTTAAATGCCGAAATGCTGTAATTGTCGGCATCATTGTACGGCGAAGTGTACCAGTAATTATCATAAATGTAATCAACCGAACTTTGTTTTTCGGTTGTAGTTTCCTCCTGCTTAGCCGAAGTCGTCTCCTCGGTGGTGGTTTCATCAAGCGAATGGTCAAAAACTATGTCGCTTGCATCAACTTTTGTACTGCCCGTGAAGTTAACCGTTTTATAATAAGCATATCTGTTGTTATCGTTATAATTTGAAAATGTCATTTCAAATGTATAAGTATAATTGCCTTTTTTCTTCAAATTAAGGCTGTCGGTATCAAAAAAGATACATCTGAAGGAATTGTCTACATTTTCGGTATAACTGTAATCAAACGATACCGGGTCATCTTTTTTTATGGTTTTTTCATTAACTTCACCGTTATAAAGATTAACGCCGTGAATATACTGAATTGACGACGAATCTTCGATTGTAACATAAATCACCTGCTCGTCACCGTTAATCAAACCGTATCCCGAGTTAAACGACAGTTTAGGCTTGTCGCTTGAATTGTGCATGCCGTAAAAAAAGAAATACGAAACAATGCAGGAGCCGATAATTACAACAAGCGACATAATAATCGCAAGTGCTCTTGTTAACGGTCTGCGCTTTTTTCTTTTTGAAGAATATACATCCTGGTAAACCTTATCCTGATTGGTAAGGAGAACATAATCGGAATTTTTATTGACTGTTGCGCCGCAATTTGGGCAAATACTTGATTCCTTTTCAACCCTTGCACCGCAATTTTTACACTTCATATTTTCACCTACTATAATAATGTATAAAATAACTATATCTGTTTTGATTTTATTTGTCAACAATACTTGCAAAAATATTCAAAAAATTATTGACAAATATACTCGATTGATGTATTATATACACGGTTAGCGAGGACTAACCTTTACTTTAGCCAATTAAGTTAGTCCTGACTAACTTTAATTCAGTTATAAAAGTTAGCACAAACTAACTAAAGGAGATAATTTTATGATGCCATTAAAACTTGCAGGCATTGGTGAAGAATTGACCATAATCAGAATTGCGGGACTCCCTGCCGTTAAGGCACACCTTGCGGATCTCGGCTTTGTTGTGGGTGCAAACATTACTGTAATTTCAAGCGTTGACGGTAACTTGATTGTCAATGTAAAAGGCAGCAGAATTGCACTCGGCGAAGATATGGCAATGAAAATTTTTGTTTAATATTTATTTATATAGGAGGAAAAATATGAGAACGCTCAAAGATGTAAAAATCGGCGAAACCGTAAAAGTTGTTCGTATTCACGGCGAAGGTGCGCTTAAACGCAGAATTATGGATATGGGCATCACAAAAGGCGTAGAGGTTTATGTAAGAAAGGTTGCTCCTCTCGGAGACCCTGTTGAGATTACCGTAAGAGATTACGAGCTTTCACTCAGAAAAGCCGATGCAAAACTTATCGAAGTTGAATAATTTTTTTAGCACAAGAGTTAGTTGCAACTAACTAAGAAAGGATGAAAACATATGGGTATTAAAATTGCTCTTGCCGGTAACCCTAACTGCGGTAAAACAACCTTGTTTAACGCACTCACGGGTTCAAACCAATATGTAGGTAACTGGCCGGGTGTAACAGTAGAAAAAAAGGAAGGCAAACTCAAGAAGCACAGTGAAGTAACAATCACCGACCTTCCGGGTATATATTCCCTCTCCCCTTATACAATCGAAGAAATCGTTGCAAGAGATTATCTCATCAACGAAAAACCTGATGCTGTACTTAACATCATCGACGGCACAAACCTTGAAAGAAACCTTTACCTCACAACACAGGTTGTTGAACTTGGTATTCCGGTTGTTGTTGCCGTAAATATGATGGATATTGTAAGAAAGAACGGCGACAAGATTAACATTGAAGAACTTTCACGCCAGCTTGCCTGCCCTGTATACGAAATCTCGGCACTTAAAGGCACAGGTATTAAGGAAGTTGCAAATGCGGCCGTTGAGGCGGCAAGCAAAGAGCCTACTGAGCCGCAGCACAAATACAGCGGTGTTATTGAGCACGCTTTGGCTCACATTGAAGAAGCTGCTTTGCATTCAATGCCCGACAACCAACAGCGTTGGTACGCAATCAAGATTTTTGAAGGCGACGAAAAAGTTCTTGAACAAGTAAAGATTGACTCTGCAACACTTGCACATATCAAAAACGATATTGAAAATGCAGAGAAAGAACTTGATGACGATGCGGAATCAATCATCACAAACGAAAGATACCTCTACATTGCATCAATCATCAAGAGCGTATATACAAAGAAAAACAAAGGCAAGTTGACAACTTCCGATAAGATTGATAAAATTGTTACAAACAGATTTTTAGGCTTGCCGATTTTTGCCGGTGTTATGGCACTTGTTTACTTCATTGCAATGCAATGGATCGGTGCTATGGGTACAAACTGGGTAAACGATGTACTCTTTGGTGAATGGGTACCAAACCTTATTGAAAAAGCACTTGAGGGCAGAATTGCCGATTGGCTCTACGGTCTTATCCAAGACGGTATCGTAGCCGGTGTAGGTGCAGTTCTCGGCTTCGTTCCGCAGATGATTGTATTGTTTCTCTGCCTTGCATTCCTTGAGGGATGCGGTTATATGAGCCGTGTTGCATTTGTAATGGACAGAATTTTCCGCAACTTCGGTCTTTCGGGTAAATCATTCATTCCTATGCTTATCGGTACAGGCTGCGGCGTTCCGGGTGTTATGGCTTCTCGTACAATCGAAAACGAGCGTGACCGCCGTATGACAATTATGACCACAACATTCATTCCTTGCTCTGCTAAGCTTCCTATCATCGGACTTATCGCAGGTGCATGCTTCGGCGGAAGCGGTTGGGTTGCAACTTCGGCTTACTTCATCGGTGTTGCCGCTATCATCGTTTCGGGTATTATGCTCAAGAAAACAAAGATTTTCTCAGGCGACCCTGCTCCGTTCGTAATGGAACTTCCGGCATACCACTTGCCGACAGTCGGCAGTGTGCTCCGTTCAACTTGGGAGCGTGCTTGGTCATTCATCAAAAAAGCAGGTACAGTTATCACACTTGCAACAATCCTCATCTGGTTCTTGCAGGCATTCACCTTTAAGGGCGGATTCCAAATGACAGACGATATGGACATTTCAATTCTTGCATACATCGGCAAAGCATTCTGCTGGTTGTTCGTTCCACTCGGTTGGGGCGGTTGGAAAC